>Ga0179593_1595258_pt1 | contig 18054 bp, 28 predicted proteins | sample CZODoug2_1_08_16_FD_185931 | JGI IMG/M metagenome (GOLD analysis project Ga0179593, IMG submission 185931) | Vadose zone soil fungal communities from Angelo Coast Range Reserve, California, USA - CZODoug2_1_08_16fungal (PacBio error correction) | ecosystem: Environmental > Terrestrial > Soil >... | reverse complement strand
GAATAGTTTTTGACCCCGAATTTTCACAATTTTCCCCCCCCGCTTTCTCCCTTCTTTTCCGTTGTTCTCGTGCTCGACATGCTTAGTCCCCTAAGCACCAGGCCCTAAGAGGAACCTAGATCATTTTTTTAATACTTTTGCCCCTACTTGTCCTTCTTGAACCCCCCCCAACCACCTCTCCGTTTTTTCCCCCCCCTGCAGCTTTCCCTTTTCCCCGCCCTCCTCCACGACATTTATCTCAATCTTGGTCCAGTTTTTTTTTTTCACCCCCACCGTGGGGGCTCCTCCCCCCTCCGTGCGGAAGTGTTGGGGGGAATGCACCAGCAATTCCACCGCCTTGCGACCTTTACGGTTGCCCTCGATCTCTCCGTTCTTCTCCCCAACATAGCTACCCCCTCCGGCCCTTTTTCTTTTCCCCTTCCCTCGGCCTTGGATTGGCTCTAATTTCGTCCTTCTTCTGCGGATAGCATGGTTTTTCTAGTCCCCCAACTCCCACCCTTTCATGTCTTTGTTCATGGCGCGCCCCATCATGCTGTCTGCCTGTTAACATCAGCATATGCAGGTCTTTTTTGGATAAAAAATCAATGTACTTTTTTCCCCCGACTTTTGCCGTAGTCTTTTTTCCGATCCTCCAACGCCCCAGCTTTTTTTTTTTTCTTTGTCTGTCTGCGGCCAAGTCCATACGTTCACCCCCGCGTCATTACCATTTCCTCCTCTCGCCTGACTCTTCCTGTTTTTTTTTTGCGTAACTTGGAATCTTGCCCCCGAGACTCGCCCTTTTCTGCGAGTCAACTGATTTCCATGCCGTGCAGCTTCCCCCTCATGCTGATCATGTCAACGGGTTTTCCTCCCTTCTTTACTTGCGTCGGCACCCGTCCTTGCAGATCTTGCCCTTCCGGTGCTTCACTAACTCCGAAGCCCCCCCTCCCGCGCAAACTCCCCCCCCCCCTGCTTGAATTATTCGCCCCCGCGGTTTCCCCCCCCCAGTTTTGCCCTTTTTTCCCTCCAACTTCCTCCCGTCCCATCTTTGATTCCATCCCCCGGATTTAAGAGCATTTTTCTTTCTGTCCCCTATCAAAATTCCCGAACCCCCCTCCCAAGTTCCGAGCCGACTTTCTTCCTCTGGGTCTTTCTCTCAGCAGGCTGGTAATCGCCGACTTTTTCCTCTACTTCACATAAGGAGGTTGGTTCCTTCTTCCTCGTGCTTTCTTTTTTCTTTTTGCTCCTTCTTTTCAATTTTTTGTTTTTTTCCCCCCCGGGCATGTCCTCCCTTTCCTCATCAACACCAATCCATCATCGCGCTTCACTTTTGACATTCGGGTTAATCAATTTTTTTTTTTCTCGCTTCTGGTGTTCTCGGATAGACTTGTTTTGTGTTTTTATCCACCCCTCCCCCCTTCACCTCGTCTGGCTTTGTCCGCAAACTCAGGGTCCAGTTCGCGCCCCTTTCGCATTTTTTCTTTGGCATCTTTTCCATGTGTTCCTCCCCCCTGAATCCCCGGCACCTCTGACCTTTTTTCTCTTTTTTTCCAACAAGGGATCAATGCTCCCCCCCGCCCCGTGCCAGCTTGCTCATTCCCTGGCCCAGGTCTTATTCTATTTCCGCAGAAACACAAGCAAAAACACTTTTCGCCTGTGCTCCCGATATGAATAACTCACCTTTTGCACCCCCGTCCCCCCCCATGCTCCAACCCGCAAACCGTTCAGCCAACAGAACCCCCACCTGCAGCTGCCCCCTCGTACCGACCGCCTAGCATTCCGCACCCAAAGAAAAGCCCCATTCCCTTCCATAAGAATCCTTGCCATTCCCCCCCAGGTCTTAGTTAGGGATCTTTCATTACCTGTTTTTCGACCTCTCAGCTGGTTACCACCCCATGCTTTTTCAACATACCCTCCCGTAACGGGCCCGGCTCTGGCCATCGAAGGCTCCCCCCTTTGACCTTTCTTCCCCTACCCAAAACTCCCGAGTATCGCTTTAGACCCAAGTATCCCCCAATAACCTCGTCCTAGGAAATCCACCCACCCCCGAGTTTTCCTCGCCCTTGATTTGGGTAACCGCACCCCCCCGTGGCTTTCCCCTCACGTTAGAACCCCAAAATCGCCCCGTTGTTTGTCGCTCACCCCTTTTTACGGCTTTTTTTTTTTTTTCAATTTTCTCCCCCCCCCCGAAGGCTTGTTCCTACGCTTCAAACAAGGGGCTACTTCCAGTGAGAAAAGTTTTTCTAGGTCTCTAATGCACAGCTCCCAAGTAGATCAATTAGAACTTGTAGTTTCTCACCCCCTCTGTCGCTTCGACCAAAGACCAGCACGTCTTTTACTTATTTACCCCATTATCTGAACTGAGAGCTCCAGGAACCTTTTTAGTTTTCCTCATCAAATTCTTACAACCAAAGTATTCCCCCCATTTTTCTCTGTTGTCATTATAATTCCTCGCCCGAGTGTTAGCGCCCCTAACCCGATTCAAACTCTTTCCCCCCCCCCAGCTTCCCCCCTCCCCCAATTCCGTTTTGGGTCTGACTGTTCAATCCAGCTTCGCTGTTTGCCAGCAATTTCCTAAGTTCACCTTCATCTCCCCTGTGGTTCTTCCTTGTATCTCTTTCCTTTTTGGTTTTCCTAGCGTGTATCAGTTGTCCTTTTTGTTCCACTTTTCTCCCCGGTCACAGTGTCTTGCGGGGCACAGGCGACCACGGAAGTCGCGCGTTCCTTTTGCCCTTTCCTTTAAAACCCGCCCAATGCGGGTGGAGCCCCCCCTTATTTTTAAACTAGCCTTTTCAAAAACGTTTAAGTTGAATCCCCCCCTTTACCTCATCCTGTCCACAACCTTCTCTTCCCAGTTCTTAGAACTCCCTTTTTCGTTCCCCCGTCCGGTGCGTCTGTCGCAAAACTTTTGCCTTCTGTTTTTGATGATAAGGCCTCCCCGCCCCTCCCTTTTTTTTTTTTTCTTTCCCCGAACATTTGTCCGTAATCCCCCCCCACCCCGTCGCTTTCCCCCCGCCAGTGCCCTACTGCAGTCTCGCACCTCTCTTGATCGATTTTCTGGGAGGACCTTTCGTTCCCCCCATTTTCTTTCTAACGCCCCCCCCTTTCCCTCCAGGTCACCTAGGCCCCTTTTCTCTACTCGCCTGTTTTCCTAAGCTCCAGGTGCCCGAGACCCGGGGGTAGTGAGTTCCCTCACGATCAAACCCCTACCCCACTCCCTTTTTTTTGCTCGTTTCTTCCTCTCTTATTTTTCCTAAGAAGTTGTTTTTTTTTTTTTCAGCCGAGATTTTCGAGCACGTTACCTTCTGATGTCACCCTCTTTTGGCCACGTTTTCACCGGGGGTCCTTTCTATGCGCTGTCCTCGGAGGCGAACGCTTGGATGTGTATCCTCGATTAATTTCCTCTTTCCCCTCGGCGTTTTTTTTCTTGATGGGAAGCTCTCCATTTCTCAGGCCTAGATACGATGGTGAGAGGGGTTTTCTTTGAGTATTTTCTTCAGTTTTTTCATCGAGATTTTTTGTTTCGGTTTTTCTACGGACCCCCCTTCCGGGGAGGACCCCCTGTTCAGGTGACTCATCTTGTGCGTACATCATCACCTTCCCCAGGCCCCTCCCCCCCGTTCCGCCTTTGGACCTTTTTTCGAAAATCCTGAGGTTCTTTCCCCCTTATTTTATTGGGGATGAAGTTTTTTCAAAAATGGGCTGCGTGGGGTGGTTATTGGATGCAACTTTTTTTTTTTCAACTGGAATACGTTTTGCTGGTTTTCTGTACTCCCCCTAGTTTTCTCCTTCTCCACTCCTCACCGAGCTCTTTCTCGTTTTTTTCCGATAGACTTTGCCAACGCCAGAGACCCATAATTATTCTCCCTTTTTTATGGACGATTGCAATTACCCCTTGAGGACGCAACGATAGCACAAACACAATAATCTACCCCCCCAGTTTCCTCCCTTTCGTCTTTTTTCCCGGCACGGTTGGGATCTTCAACCACTCCCCTTTTTTTCGGTCCCTTCCCCCCCCCCTTTTTTTTTTCAGGTTTCTTTTCTGCACTGGTTTTTTCTTTTTGTCAGCTGCTGGCGCTGAACATGCTCAGATTTTTTTTTTCCCCAGGGAAGATCCTTTGGAAGGACTTTTTTCCCCTTTCCGGCTTTTTTCCCTTTTTGGGCGGACTTTTTCCGAGACGGGCTCGCCGGGGACGAAGAGCGGTTTTTTTTGCGACCTCCGCTTGAGAGGGTGGAACCCCAGAACGTTCGATGAACTGTTTTATTTTCAGGACTTTATCTCTCTCCGCCCATGCGCGTTCCCTAAGAGTTGACCCGTCTTCGTTGAGAATTTTTGTCCATTTCTTTCAAAGTTTTCCGAGTTCCTTTTCAGCGCTTTCCTCCCTTTTTTTTTTTTGCCAGTTTACCCGTTGAGCCAGTTCTTTGCTGCGAACGGAAGCTGGTCTAATGTTTTTTTTTTCCTTTGGAACCCTCTTCTTTCCCTTCTGGTCCCTTCCTGCATCCTACGTGACTTTTTTTTTGAGTTGGCTGTTCAGTCTAAAGGGTTTCTTTTCTTTCGGCCCAGGACGATCCGTGGATTAAAGGGTTTATTTTCTGGCGTTGTGGGGGCCTGAGGAGTTGCGAAGGTTTCCTTGTATACGGGACCCCCGCGACCTTCCCCCCTCCCTCTCCGTCCGTCTGACTTGCGGCTTGTGTTCGGATTGAGGTTTTTTTTTTTGATGTGCTCGCGTTTTTCCAGGCGGCGTTTCGTTTGTCAATTTTCTTGGACCCTTCTTTTGTGTGGAGAGGCCCCCGTCTTTTGTTTTTTTTACGTTTGATTGATCCGCATCAGTTGTTTTTTGGTTTGTTGGTCGGCGCAGGGCAGATGATTGCACAAATTTAGATCTTTTTTCCCCTGTTTCGATTGCCCCCCAGGTGCTCTTGGGGATGGCCTTCCCTTGCTTTTTTTTTGTGCCGCGAAGCAGTTACAGTGGAGCGGCGTGACCCCCTCCCTTGTCTCCCTGGTCGTCTCTTGGTTTCCTGTTGCTTGAAGAAGGATCCTTTTGGCGCCACTGAAACCGTTTTTATTTGACTTTTTTGGCCAACTAGACTTTAGTGACCGCCCTTGTTTCCCCCCCTCCGTTTCGCCTCCCTGACCCCCCATCACAGCGCTACAACCCTCGAGAGGGGCCCGGTTGATGAAACCGCGGTTTTTAGCGAGTTTTTTTTTTTTCCGCTGTTTCTCTTTTCGGTTTGTGACACGAAAATCGTGACCTTTTTTTTGCTTTTTTCCTTTCTATTGCACTTTCAGGGCCCCTTGGCAGACGGAGACAGGAAGTCCAACTTTTATGTGAAGGGATTTTCACACCTGCTTCCCTTTTCTTTCCCATCTCGCCTTTTTCCATTACGATTCGTGTGTGGCGTGGTTTGCCTCCGGATTATTGTCGGGCGGGGCTTTAGTTTAGAGAGTTGCCTTGCGTAAATTTCTTTTTGACTTTTTTTTGGTGATCAAAACTTCGTTTTGCGATTAGATTGGAGTTGCCCCTTCAAACTGTAGTTTTTTTTTTTTTCGCATGTGAGAACATTCTTGTTTTTTTCTACGTGACTTTGTTGTTTTTTTTCTTTGCGATTTCCTTCTTCTAGGGTTGGTGCCTTGGCTGGAGGCGGATGATCTCTTTTTTTGTTTTTCTGCTTTTTGACCCGCAAGGAAAGAAGCTTTTGAGGGAATTTCCGTTCCAAACCCTTTTTCTGCTTCCATTGCTGTATAGCGGGGTTTTGGGACTCAAGGTTACCTCTCCCCTACCTGTTTTTTTTCTCGTAGGGAAGATGGCCAGATTTTTCAAGTTCTCCCCGTTCGTTTGGCTTACCTTTTGTCGACTGTCATTGATTGGATTGGGCGGAAGGTCTCAGGCCCTCTGTGAGACACCCTTCAGACCCGACCCTGACAAAACCAAGCTGAACCAACTTCTTTAATCATTATGGTGTTGGGTCTGTCTCACCCCAAGAGATCCCGGGCAACTCCTCCCCCTTACATTTTTTGCATCCCCCCCCGACACATCCCCACTTTTGATTGGTCCCCCCCCCCTGCATCCCCAGTCCTCCCCGGTTTCTTTGCGAGGTTCCCCACCCGATGTGAGATGTGCTCTCCGTCTGCGTTTGTTTTCTCCGTTTGAGCGGCCTTTCGATCGTTTTCCTTGGAAAACTGAAGAAGTTTATTTTGTCTTTACATCCGTTCCCACTCCCCGCTAAGGATCGCAAAATGAGTAGGTGCTATCCTGGGCCTTCCTTTTTTTTCCGTCCCTTTTCTTGTGAAGGTTTCGAAGAGCAGGGTCGGTTCCTGACACCCGGTTTTCTGATGGTTTCCTTTCTTTAATTAGCACGACTTCTTTTTGAAGAAGAATTGGTTGAGCCCCCCCCCCCCCCCCCCTTTCTGGACCCTCTCTTTATTTCTTTTATTTTCGCTGGAGTACCTGGTTAAGGAAATCCGTTTTAGGTCTTAGTATTTTTTTGTTTTCGCCTTTACTTCTTACCCACGGCGAGGTGATTACCCCCTTTTCTCAAGTTTAGGGATGATCCTCCCGGTAACTTATTTTAAGCGGTTTCTCCTAGCCTGTCAGAGCACATAGGGTTTTTTTCACCTCCTCTTTTTTTTTGACCATCCAGGCGGACCCAGCAGGCAAGTCGAAGACCATTGTTTCCCCCCTTCCTTCTCATAGGGTTTTTTCCTTAAATATCTTCTTTTGCATACTCCTCCTGTTGCTTTGTTTTGTCTCTTTCCCGATACCTTCACTGGTCAAAATTCCTTGAAACCTTCTTCCCCCTTATTTAAATAGTCCCTCTTCTTATGCCACTTCTTCAAATTCCTTTTCTCACACCGGGCCCCCTTCTTGAACCCCTCGATAAGCCTCAATATTTTTTCAGTCCGTTTTGTTCCGCCCCCCTCGCCGTTCAGACCGTAGCGCTCACACCCCCAAAAAACATCGTCTCGTTTACCCGCAAAACAGAGATTTTCCCACGACTCCCTGAAACCCCGCAATTTTTTTTCCCACCATCGGTCTTTTCACACGTGCTTCTCCGACCACGGTCGATTTTTGAATCAAAAGGAATTACCAGCACGGGGCACCAGCCCCTTTAGCAATCCCCACTCCCACTTCTTCCCTGCTCAGTTTTCAGAATTTCAACGTGAAACTTTTCTGCACCTTGGATTTTTTCACTCACACTTATTTGGATGGTCAGATTTTAACTGCCTTAACTTCCTTTTCTGCTTCGGATTCGCCTGAACGCTTTCATCCCCCCCCACTCCCCTTCCCTGAAGGCATTCCCATGTCGGTTGCTCTAACATGTTCTTCACCAACCCCTTTGTAACTTTTGGTCTGCCCGGTTAAACCTTTTTCCCCCCCTTCGGCCGTTATTTTGTTCGTTGGGTATTTTACCCAAATACAAACCCCTTACTTTGATTTTTCCCTTTTATTTTTTACTGCGCCGAGGTAATTCTTTTCTTTTTTTTAAAGTTTTCCTCTTTTTTTTTGTTTGTCTTGCCGGTTGGTACTCCACGCCATACGTTTTTTCTCGTCCCCGAATTCCAATTCCCCCTGATCTTCCCCCCCTCCACTTTTCGTAACACTCCGTTTCGTGCGTACTTTTTAATTGACAATTTCTCCTTCTCAAACGTTTTTCACCTTGGATTACCTGTTTCGCTCAGATTCAGACCCACTCTTCCTCCGTAAAAAGGGTTCCGTCCTATTACTCACCAGGAATTATGGTTTTTCCAACTTGTTCTCCCCCTCCCAGCTTCAGTCTCCGCCCTCCTTTCCCCGGTAAATTCCCCGAGGAAAGAAAGCAAACCCGAGAGCCCTAACACCCCCCCCCCCCTTCTCTGCCCCCTTATTTCTCCCCCCCCCCTGTCGCGTTTCGCCACAGTTTGAATTCTGAATCCAACCCCTCCAAAATCTTTTCTTCCATCATCGTCCCTCCTTCCCCCAGTCTCTCCTCCCTCTCTCCGCGAACCTTTAGAAAGTCCGCATCCATTCTTCCTTTTCTGCTCGTATTCCTTCTTTCAGGGCTGGATCGCCTGTTAAAGATCATTCAATACTTTGGCCCCTCCCTTATTCTTCTTCTTAGCCTTGAGATTTCTGGTTAAAACTTTTCAGATTAGGAAGTGTCTCTTCGTTAAACCCCCCCCCTGCTCCCCTCCTCTTCACGCCCCCCCCGACATCGGGTTCACTCAAACTTTTTTTCCCGCTCTGTGTGTTTGAGAGGTTCTTGGACCCTGGATCTGAGTAGGAAGGGTATGAGTTCTTTTGACCTCCCTTCCCTCGTATGGTAGTAAGTTTTTCCTTCCCCCCCTCTGTCATCGTCTATCCTTCTTTTGCCGTAGACCCGTTCCCCTTTCCCCTCCCCCGTCCCGCCGTCTCAATACTGCACTGCCGCACGGCTTGGTTCCGCTCTCTGTTTTCGAACACCCCCGCACTCAATTGAGTCCTTTCCCCCCGGGTCGCCCCCCTTCTCCTGTCCTTTGTCAGAATCTGCTCCCCCCAATCATATGCCTCGACCGTCCAACCGACTCGCCGCCCCTCCCTGCTCCGATCGATCTAGGGCACTCTTTTGCAAAATCCCGTGCTCCAAGGCAACCCCCTTTGTTCACACCCTTGACCCCCCCCACTGGCTTTGCGCCTCGGAACGCTAGCAGCGGCAAACCCTTTCCTACATCATCCTCCGTGGCCGCCTCCCAGCTCCTCTTTCTGCGCTTATGTTGTACCGCTTCGCATTTCCGGCTGTTCCCACACATGGCGGAAGGCCTCCCCCCCCCTTTCATTCCCATCTTCTTTCTTCTTCCGATCCTTCCTGGACTGCCCCAGCAACTCAACCCACCCTCGTCCTTTTTTTCCCCCCCCTCCATCTCCCCCTCTTTTTCCGATTTCCACTACCAGCTCCTTTCTGGCCCGAACTGGGACTTTTCCAGTCACCCCTCCCCCCCCCAACCTTTCCTCTCCTTATGAGCTCAAAGTACCTCCTTGGCGTTTTCCAAGAACATTATCTCCGGCTTTTTTTCCTTTCCACGTTCGCCTCCTATCAAAAACCTGCTCGGATAATCCTGGTCATAGCTTTTCCCCGAAACGACTTCCTTTCCCGGGTCTTTTTCCACCTCTCTTTGCCTTTTTTTAGACACCCCCCTTCCTTCAGACGTAGCGCTCTAGGTTTTCCCCCCCTTTCGACTTCCCTCCCCCTTTTCGAGACTTCCTCCTCCAAACTCCAGGCCCCCCAACCGGATTTCTCACATCTCAGGTGTTGAAATTTTCCTTTCCACTCTCTGTTCAAGCGGCCAGTTTATGACCATCTTCTAACCAGGCTTCCAACCTGCCGTGGGACTTATTCCTATTCCCCCTTCCCCTGGCCAGCACTCCCCTCTTTATTCACCGTTGGTTTTTGTATCTGAGCAGTTGGTTGCAATACTCCTCTTTCCATAATTGTTCTTTCTTCTGCCCCCTTTTTTAGCCAACCTTCCTTGCTTGGCCCCCCCACACAAGCCTCTAGTTTTCCATCCTTTTTCTTGGCTTGTAAATTACAACGTGCCCCCCCTTGGGTGTCAAGTACCCCGTTCCCTTGCTTACAACGGTCGTTTTCCCCCCCTCCCCCTCAATTTGAAAACCTCTCTCCAGATAACACTTCCCTGAACCTCAGGCACGCCCCAGTTCTACCGCTTTTTCAAGGACCCCCCATTTTTTTGTCCTCTATGATGTACGTCCCTCTTTTCACCGACATCTTCCCGAAACATTGTGTTTTTTCTGTAATCCCACACCAAAACACACCGCTCCCCCCCCCCCACCGCTCAACCTCCTTTCCTTGCCGCCTCCCGCGATCGGATCTCTCCCGGGAATTCCCAGAAGAATAATTCTTCCCCCAACACGCCGGCTCGGATCCCCAGGAACCTTTTAATCTATCGTCTTCAGCGCATTTCTGCTTTTTCTTGCTCCCTCCCCCTTTCCCCATCGGGGCAAAGAAGCCGGCCGTGCGGTGCGTTTTTTCTGGATGTTCCTTCCCCCGTTTTGTTCCTTGGAAGGAAACCCCGCGCACCGGAAACTTTGATCTGTGTGAACCCCCTTTTCATCTTTGGGCCTTCCCTCAATCCCCTGGTGTGCTATGTCGTTCTCCTTGGGAGGACTCCAAACGCAAGGCGATTGGCCTTGCTATCTGGGGCGATCTCTTCCCCCCTAGCGTTTTGCTGTCCCTCTCCCTCCCGATCCGACTTTCGGTGTGATCTGCAGGATCATCTTCGGGTTGTTTCGACTGATTGTCTTTTTTTTTGTTTTTCTCACCGTTTACAATGTTTTTTTTTTCCCCTTGTCTTTCCGGATTGCGTGGTTTTCCTCAATAAACAAGTTTCCCGTGCCCGATTTTTGGCCTCTTTTCTTCCCTGTTTTTTTCGACCTTTTTCTCCTGAGGTTTCTCTCTTTATCTGGTTCGGAGACGTTTCCCTGATTGTTTTGAGGGTGTTTAGTCCCCCCCTTGTAAGTTCCTCTATATTTTGGAGTTCCCGCAGGGCCATTGGCACGGTTTGGACTTCCCGCCCTCTTTCGAGGCTTTTTACCTGTGGGCCCCGCCGACTATGGTGTCTTCGTGGTTGCTGGCGGAATCCTTTCATTTTGCACAATCCTTTTGATGGGAGCCCTTTTGATATGCCAACGGCACATTCTATACACCAATTTTGAAAGAAAACCCCCCCCCTTTTCTCTTCCTATATTCCCCTCATAAAGAGGTTTCCCTTGCCTGCTGTCCCCCCACCCTCTTTTTTTTTTTTTGAAGGTCTCAAAACTTCCCGGTGCTGACGCCTGGGTTTCTTGGTTGCAGATGGTTTCCTCCTTTTCTTTGTCGCCCAACCCCCTCAGAGGTTGAATTTTTTGATGATTTCACCCCCTTTTTTTTTTGAATGCTGAGGTTTTCCTCCGGTGCTGGTTTGACTTTTGGAGGGCTGTCCCGGTTCTCGCTGTTCTTGAGGGGCGAAGCCGTGGCTCTAAGGGGACTCTTAGAGTCGGGCGGAGGGAGTTCGGGTCTCGAACTCTCCGAGAGGTGCGGAAGAGGTGGAACAAAAGACCCCGTTCTTACTTCTGTTCCTTATTTTTCAGGAATTAATCTTTCCCCAGGAGGTTTTGCACGGCTCGAAACTTTCGAGTAATTGGACCCCCCTCCCTTTTTGGAGATTTTGAATTTCTTTTCACCTTCGAGTTACTGTTTGGACATCATCTTCGCGTGTTTTTTTTTTTATCTGGTCCTTCCCTGGCCCAGATTCTTTTGGACGGAGCGCTGGTAGTGGGTCAATCTGTGTCGGATGTTTCTTTTCCTTCGTGCCCCGCCTCCCCCCCCTTTTTTGTCAGGTTGCTTTCCGTCCAGTTACCTCCCGGAGCGGCCATCGCCGATTCCGTTTTCTTGGGAATTCACGGGTTAGTCCTGCCGCATTTTTTTTTTTTGGAGGTTGATTTTTTTGTTTACAGGGACACCTCAGGGACCACGGAGGGACTTTTTGCGGGATGGCTTTTCTTTTGATTGAGGATGTGTCCCTTTTTAGCTAGCGGCGTTTTTAGAGAATTCTTTGTTCTTTCGTTTTCATTTTCTTTTTAACCCTTTTTTTTTCGGGGGGAGTCCGTGATATTTGGTCCGGGGGGTGTGGGAGTGCCTGATGATCTGGAGACCATTTTTTTTTGGCGAGGGTCTTCGAATAGTTTGCGGCGCAGGTGACTCTGATTGTTCCGCCCCCTCTGCTGCTGGACATTCAACTGGCCCTCTTTTTCTTGCGAAGAGGGAGAGGGGGGCTCTTGTTTATCCCGCAATTTTCGTCTGGTGTTTGTCCCCCTAGAGCAGTCGGAGGCTTTTTGACCTCTTCAGTCTTTCGAAGCAATTTTTCCTGACGGAATTGTCTTTTTTCCTTGCAGAAGCGATATCGTGCTTACGGAGGTTTGTTGGACCCCACGAACTCCCAGGACGAGGTGAATGATCGGGGCACGATTTGGATTTGATTCCCACGGCCTAGCTTCAGGTTTTGCCCCAAAAGCGCATACAAAAAGCTGAGACACAGGTTCACAAAACAGATATGTCTCCGTTTCCCTTTTTCTCCCATATTTCTTGTGGTTTTTTTTTTTTATTGAACTCCTTGTCCATGCGACGATCTTTTTTCTGGCCTGCAAGAGTGTCTTTGGTGCCCCCCTTCGAAGCAGACTGAGGGACCGGGGAAAGTTTCCCCCCAGTTTTTTTTTCGCTTGTACAAGTCGTTGCCAAGCTGTGCGGAAAACCCTCGAGCACGAGGGAAGCTCTGACGATCGTTGGCGTAGGTTCCCAACTTTTAGGTGTGATTGTCTTCCAGGCAGGGGTCCCGGAGTTTCTCAGAAGCAAGGGGTTATTCCAATTCTCTTTTCCTTTTGATTGATGCTCAAAACTTGTCTGGTCCTTCCTTTCCCCCCTTTTTGGTGGCGTTCTGAGATTGTTTTTTTCTCCTTTCACTGTTTTCAGCGCCGTGGAGACTCCCCCTATGTTCTCCCGTCGTCCGTTTTTTTTTTTTATTTTTTTTTTCTTCCTTCTCTGCGGAGAGTGAATGGGCCGAGGGCGTTTTTGAGATATTTCTTTGTTTCCTGTCTTTTTTCCCCAATTCAGAACCCGTTTGAGGACGGAGGACTCCAGGGAAAACCGTTCCTTGATGTTCTTTTTTTTGCTTCGCTTTTCTTCCCTTTTGAAATCCAGGTTGTCCCTCGGGCAGACCTTGTTTTCGGAAGTCTTCTCAGATATCGCCTCCTTACCAAGTCCTTTTCCAACGGTTCGTTCCGCTATCGTGCGATTTCTTTTCTCCCTTGATCGCTTTGCTCGGTGAACTCGGACGTGGTTACACCGGGGTTGGGGGCAGCCCCCCTTTTTTACACATTACACCCCACTCTTGAAACCCTCAGACCTTTAACTCCCGGTTTGGAGCGGTTTTGACCCCAAGTCTTTCCCTGAAACTCCCCAGAGTACCTGTGATTATCCACGGACTTTCACCCCCGGCAGATCGCTTTTCTGGTAACTGGCAGACCAAGAATTACCCCCCCCAGATGTTCGCGCTGAGAAGCACAGGACAAGATTTTTTGATGGAGCTCCGCCCAGGTGCGCAGTTTTTTTGCAGGCTTAAGGCCTTTGAAGAAGAAGTTGGGCCCTTTTAAATCCGGCATAAAAGGATGTGAAGTCGCAATCCAGGATTTTTGCTCTTCCCAGTGCGGAACCCAGTCGCGGTGGAAAGGTGGCGTCATACTCCAAGAGTCTGGGTAGCCAAAGGATTTTCGATTGTTTGCATTTTCCTTTCCCTAGGGCTTTGCGGAGTCCCTTTTCGTTCCCTTTCCCCGATTGGATTTGCCTTGACGTATGGTCGTGGATGGCGGTGGAGTTCTTGAAGTTCTCTTTTTTTTCGGTGACCGCGATGTTTTGTGTTTCGACTACGGCGGGACCTTCTCTTGTCTGCTTTTTTGCAAAAGTGCTTACCCCGATTATCTTTTTCCTTTTCTTGTCCCTTAGGGGGCCCCTTTTTGTTCCCGATTTTCTAGGGCCTTCCGAGCAATGAGGGTCAAGTTTTTTTTCCCCCCCTTTTTTTTTATGGAAAAACTCCTGGAAGGAAGGGTCCCCCCTCCAGTGTCCCGTCCCCACCCTTCGGAGGATAGGTTTCCCTGAAACAAACTATCTTTCTCTTTTTCCCCCTTTCCCCAGTTTTTTTTTTTTTTTCTTTCTGATAGTTCGGCCCCTAACCCGAGACTGTTTTCTTCTTTTCTTCTTGCACCCTTCTTCCCTTTTCTTTCATAGAACGATAGTTACTTTTTTTGCTCGAAACATGCTCCTATCCACCCGTGGTTGCCCCTTCTTTCCCCCCCACTCATTTTTTTCAGCTCCTTTTTCTTTTGCGATACCCTGCAATCGCCTGTCCGTTCTTAGTCGGCGCCCCCCCCCCCCCACAAAAACCCCGCGGTCCCCGCAACGCAGCTTGCCTTCCGCCTCCCATTTTTCCCCCCCTCATCGGCCTATGCCCAAAACCTCCTGTCGAGGCGGCACCACGTTCTCCCCAACGGCGAGTTCCCCCCCTGGGAAAAGAATTGCCAAGCATCGGCACCGCCTGCGGACCTGAGTGGCCTTTTCCTTTTTTCCCTTCCCCACCTTCCCCTTAGTTCGGCCTTCTTTCCAAAATTAGCTTCAAAACCTCCGCCTTCCCTCCCCTCACCGGCCCTTGGATTTTCTAATCTCCGGAACTTCTTTCCGGGATCGCCTGCGCCCCCCCCCTTTCATCGTCTCCAAACGTCCGTCTTCGCAATCTCCTTTTTTCTTGGTATTTTCCCCTTGTGCGGTACCAGCTTGTTATGAGTATGGCATACATCAGCACTTCCCGTCTTTGTCCCTTACTAAAATCCCCCTCTTTGAAAGATGTTGCTGGTGATCGCCACCCTCTTTTTCTGAAGTTCCGATTTGTCTGGTTTTTTCTGTCTTGCCGTTTAATCACCAAGTACCTTCCTTTCCCTCTTCCCCCCCCCCCTTCTTTTTCCATGATCTTCTTTGTTGATTGTTTTTTTTATTTTTTTGATATTGATTAGGTTTCCCCGGACGGTTGGGTTCTTACTTGGAATCTCCTTTCAAGATTTTTCGCCACCAGGTTGCCTCTTCCCCCCCCCCTTTTCCCCCTTGGCCCTTTTAGCTCAGGCTCCCCAGCTGAATCCGTCAAAAGGTTTTCCTTTTCTCCTTCTTTTTATGAACTTAATCCGCCTCCCCTATTTCTCTCTCCCGCCTTCCCCCCGCCTTTCTACCGCATCTGATCCTCGCTCTTCCCTTTCCTCACCTGCCCGCTCTCTCCACTCCCGTCCCCCTATTTTCCATCATCCTCTACCCCCTCTTTCCCCTATCCTTCGCATCTTTCTCCTTCGCTCTATGCTCCTCTCCTCCCCCAGTTCCGCCCCCTCCCTTCTTAGTCCTTTCTTTCCCTTCACCCCCCCTTCCCTCTTTGTTTCCTCCCATCTTTCCTCCCCATTCTACCCCCCACCTCACCTCCTCTCTACCCGCCCCATTCCCATTCTTACTCCTCCTGTTTCTCTTCCCCACCCCACCCCTCCCCCCCTTTCTCTGCCTCCCTCTCTCACCCCTCCTATCGATCTATTTACATTCTCGACTCTCCTTCACCGGTCCTGTCTCCCCCCCCCGCGAACCCTCCTCCCTCCCCTCCCCCTTCGTCCCACCTGCCTTACTCTTCCTTCCCATCCCCTCCACTCCAATACCTCCCTGCTCCTGTCCCCATCACCCCTTTTACCCCTCTCCCCCCCTGTACCACCCCCTCTCCGCCCCTTTAATCCACTCTCACTTCCGTTTTACATCCCCCATCCTCTTCCCCCCCCAATCTCTACCACCCCCCCCCTATCCTCCCTCTCTCCACCCCTATTTTCTTCCTCTCTAATTCCCACCTTCCTTCTCCTTCCCCTCTCCTTTTTGTTTACTCTCCATACTATTGCCCCCCCCCCCCCTCCTTCTAACATATCCTCCCTACCTCCTCGAATTTCCCGATTCCCTTCGCACCCCCTCTTCTACTTCATTCCCCCCCTCTCTTTAATTTTCTCCCACTCTCTCCATCTCCTCCCTTCTCGCCCTGTCCCCTTATCCCCTACCGCTTTCTCTGTCCTCCTCCCCATGCCCCACCCCCCCCCATCTTGCTTCCCCCCAACAACCCCTTTACCCCCTAATCCCTTTCCTCACTTCGCACTCCCCCGACTTCCTGTCCTTCTCTTTTCCTGTTCCCTCGCCTTTCTTCTTTTCCTTGCTGTCTTTTTTCTTTTTGTTTCAGCAGACAGGCTTTGGCCATCTCCTCCCCCTTTTTTTGCTTCACTCCCTCACTCCAAGAAGACGCGCAAATCCCCCCACCATTGTTCGCAATGCCCCCAACCTCCCTCCGCCACTCTTGCTCAAAAGTTTTGGAAGTGCCCTCCCAAATTCTCCTTCCACCCCTCTTTGATCAGCATTCGTTTTGCTCAAGTTAATTGACTCCCTTTTTCTAAACTCCTGCTGTCTTTCTTTTTTTTAAACCATCCACCCCCCCGTCAGCAACTCCTTATTATCTCTTGGTCCTTTTCCCGCAGCAGCTTCTCGCGTCCTTGTTCCTAAGTCACCTACTCTTTTTTCTTTGTCTGCTTCTGTTCTTTTTTCTCTTGCTCTTTCACATGGTTCAACCGCAGCGTCTTCTGTTCCTCTTCGTACTCCACACAATTGAGACACTTTCTCCTCTCACGAAACGCGACAGTTTTTGTTCATCCCCCCCCTTTTTTAGAGCTGCCTGGTTTGCCTTCTTTCCCCGAAGCGTTTTGGAACTCCCCCCCCGCTTTCCATTCCCCTCGGGAGTGCGTCGGTCCCCCCTTGTCCCTTTTTCGCCTCCCCTCCTTCTTCTGTCAGTACGCAGGCAATTCTTCACGATGCGTCGCAAACTGGACTCGGTCTCCCGTGAACTTCGGCAAAAACAGACCCAATTGCGTTTCATTCCCCGTTCCCCGCCTTGCCTTCCCTTCTTGCAGCTCAAGATGTCGTTTGGCATCTTTCCCCCCCGGCGCCTACCACGATCGCCTTTTTTTTTCCTCGCCTGATGGTCCTTGCAGATCTGAATCGCAGGCACTCCGCCCCATCCACCGTGAGCCCCGCCAACCCCTTGGTTCCTAAAAATGACCCCCAGCACGCGACTCGCTCCCCCCCCGAAGCTAGTGCCCCCAGCCACCCCCCATCCGCAGCAGGTCCCTCCCATTTTCCAGCGTATCGTTTTCGCCTGTTCCTTCCCTCCTCCCCACTCCAGTTTTCTTCCACACACCCTGTTTAGAAGGGCCTCCCCCCTACTCCCCCGTTCACAAACCGATCGCTCTGGTCCCCGGGTCTCCCTTTTTTCGCACGTTCCCAACCAACTCCTCTTTGATCGCCGTTCACGCTACCAACCTCGTTTCCGATTTCCCCCCCCTACCAGCTCCGTCGAAGGGCGAAAACCTTGGTGGCCTTTTTTTTCTTCAGGAGTTTTTGACCCCCCATGCCACGCGAGGATCGCTCAACGTCCTCGGCGTGACCTTTCCCCCAATTCCTCAAACGAAGGTTGTCACTCTCTTTTTCACTTTTTTTCGAAAACACGTTCCCAAAGATACTCTTGCACCCCTAGATACGAAGGTCTATTTCCATAGAAAACCTCTTTTTCCACCCTTTCTCGCTCGGTCGACCCTCCTCAGCCGTGCTCCTCCCCTCTACAGGCTCGTCCTCCTCGAGAAGGCCCGCTTTAATCCCTTCCCAGCACCTTTTTTTTTTTTCCCCCCCCCCCCTCTCAGTTGATCCTATCTTACTCTGTTTTCCCAGCACGCTGCCCTTTTTTGCACCAGACCCCCATTTAAGCACCTGCGTTGTTTCTGAAATTCCTCAGTTCCGTGTTTGAACAGAATTTTTTTACCTTCGAACGTTGGTTTTTTCTTTTGTATAGATTTCTTTGGTGCCTCTTTCCTTGACTCATTCCCCTTTTATTTGTGCCAAGTCTTTCCACCTTCTCAACCAGTGACTTTTCTGCACAAAGTCTACCCCCTCTAGCTCGTTTCTGTCCTTCAAGTCTAAAAAAACCGTTTAATGGTGATGGTCTTTTCCTTTTTTTCCACCTATAGGCAGTAGCCCACCCCCTTCCTTTCCAATAACACCCTCCCCCCATCCATTGAAACCTTCCCAAGATAAATCCCTCGCACCCAGTTCTCCCCCATTCTCCCGTTTTTTTCCCCCCTGGTCGCAAAAATCTTTGTGTGTTTGTTCCGCCCCCTTCACCCGGTCCCCCCCGAACATTGTTTTTTAAAATCAAACACCCCCCCTCCCACCTCCGCTTCACTGAGGGATGATCTCCTTTTTTTCCTTCCCCCCCAGGCAACCCCGATCTGTGATGGCCTGATATCTCCCAGTCTTCACCACCGCACAGTCTCTTTCCCTAGCCAGCCAACCGCAATTTCTCTCCCTCTCCTGAGTTCGCCTTAAGCTCCCGTCGTTTTGACTTTCTTGGGCGCACCTTCCCCAGATTTTCAATTTTTCCCCCCTTTCGTTTCCGTGCGCTTTGTC
>Ga0179593_1297958_pt1 | contig 18054 bp, 18 predicted proteins | sample CZODoug2_1_08_16_FD_185931 | JGI IMG/M metagenome (GOLD analysis project Ga0179593, IMG submission 185931) | Vadose zone soil fungal communities from Angelo Coast Range Reserve, California, USA - CZODoug2_1_08_16fungal (PacBio error correction) | ecosystem: Environmental > Terrestrial > Soil >... | reverse complement strand
CTCACATCTCTTCATTGCTCCTCCCTGAATTTTCCAACTTATTAAGATTCTTGATTTGCAAGGATTTGATCGTCCCTTCCTCGTGACTCGCAACGCCTTTTATCGCCGATTGTCTATTTTCAAGTCTACTACGGTAACAGTCGCTATCTACCTCCCCAATCCCGATTCCCATCCAGTTTATTTATTTATAATAGAAGGGGAACCCCCTCCGGGGCCGGTGCGTCAGAGCTTTTTCCTCCTCCCCTATAAACTTGTCGGGGTGAATTTAGTGGTGACTGTGTTCTTCGTTCTAGCGCTACCCGATTCTCCTTGTCCACCCCATGCATTTTCCCTTTAAGTGTCCCCCTCTCGGATTTTTTCAATGCTTTTTCGTGACCGTACCCTACCAATTTCTACATCGAGAGATTTTCCCACGACTGGATCCCCTAGCGTCTGCTCGAGGATTCGAATCGTGGCGGAACCATCGTTTTTTCCCTTGCATAGGCGTAAATGTATTTTCTTGTCCGAGATGCGTGTCACCGCTCCTTTTTTCGCCGATCTCCTCCCCTTTTCCTTCCCCCCTAGTCCTTTTTCTAGGGGTAGGGTTTTTGTATGAGAGCGCTTTTGGACCCAACGCGGTATTTCTTGAGAGCTTTTCTCTCCATTCATCTTCCGCGTGGGCGCCGGAAGCGGGACCTCCTCTTAGTCAGAGGGTTTCGTCGAGCACCCTGTGCCTACCGCGCCCCCGAACCCCCCGTCCCTTTCCTCACCTGATTCGCGGGCCTGATTTCTTTTTTTCCGGGCAATCCTCCCCGACTAGATCCCACCGATCGAGCTTGACGACCAGGTTTTGGGTCCAGTTTTCTCCGCCCTGATTTTTTACTCCCGAAGCCCCTCCCCCGTCGTTCGTATCGTCGCCTCGAGGACTGTTGGTTTTCCCTTCTTTTTCCCCTCTCTTTGTAGTACCATTAGTCCCTTCCCTGTAGCTTGACTGGGCACATATTATGAGCCTTAATTTAAGACTGCGGCCTCCCCAAATCACCGGCGCTTTATTTGGCGCCACTCCGTCTGAGCCCCCTTTCCCCCCTAGGAGCCGAGTGTCTCGCTGGCTAAGCCGCTGTCGACATAGTAGCTTTGATGCATTGTTCAGATGCTGAACGGTAGGACGCTTTACACACCTTCACTTTGGTACTGGGAGGAACATATTTTTCCTTCCCCATGGTTCCCCCTCTCAGTCTTCAGCTTTTCCCAAGGGAAATCTTCCTCTGCGATTTCGAGTTTTGGTGGCTCATCGTTTTCAGATGAGCGGTCGCTCCGTCCGCCCAAACTCTACCTCCTCGCCTTTTCTTGACCCCCCCAACTTATGTTTTCCCATCGAATTTCCGTCGCGCGGTCCGGTTGCGGTTTATGCATTTCTTCTCCCAGTCCTGCTCCCCCTGTTACTCGGGGCTCTGCCGTTTCCTTTGATTGTCTTGAACCTTCTCGATCTGCCACCAGCTCTACCTCGCGCTCGATCTTTTCCGCCTGCGCGCCACTTTGCTCTCTTTTCTTCGAGTCCTTCTTTGGTCGGATGCTTTCTTGTGACCTAGGTATTCGTCTTTATTTTGTCCTTATTAAGAGTCTTTATCTAACGTCCCGCGCTTTTGCAGCAGCCTTTTTTTTCGGCGGCCATTCTCCCAGTTATTTCCATCTTCATTTGTTCCCCCTCTTTTTAAGAATAATTTTTTTTCAGAATAATGGCGATAAGTTTGTACGTGTTGTTGTACTTTTTTTTCATTGCGACCATTTTTCCTGAACCATGTTTCCTTTTCCCTGTTCGAGTCCCTTGTGGAGAAATTAGGTCATTGCTTTTTTTGCCTGAGAAAGTTTTCCGATTCGTTTTTCCTTCTTTTCCCGAAACCTATCCCCTCGTAGCTGCGCGTTTACCCCCCGCCTTCTGGGATAGGGCAATTCTTCATACACTTCATTGTTCAGCAGAGCTGTTTATCCGTTCCTCCAGTCGCTCGACGTCCTCGCTTATTAAGCACCACTCTCAGGCCGCACGTCTCCAAACAAGTCACCTTCCCCTTCCGCTCCTCTTTTCTAAGTTTGATTTAGTTGCCGCCCACCTGATCGAAGCGCGTAGGTGAGTGCTGTCGTCTTTCCCTCTCTCCTTCTTTCCCCCTGGCTCCTATATCGACAACAACAATTTTCTCCCCCGGTCCGCGTACCCTTGGCCTTTTCGTTTTCTTTACACGCGCCCGATTTCCTGTCCTCAAGACCTACTTTACATCGCCATAGGTGACCATTGTACAACGATTGTCACCCTATCTCTCTAAAACCTTGAGTCCTCTCCGGGATCTCTACCTCTCCCCTATTTGGTCCCCTTCACCCCCCTCGGTGTGAATTTTTTGTAATCCCTTTTTTTTAGCCTTTCGTAAGCTTCGGCGATGTATTTCTTTCAATCTATTTCCCATCGACCCATTTTTCTCTCCGTGAACCTTCCCCTTGTCTGTTTTTCTCCTATTTAGTCACTGAAGCCTTTTTTCCCGCCCCCAATCAGATAATCTTTTGTGCTTGTTTCGTAATCCGCCTTGTCTTCTCCCGAGCCTTTCTTTTCTTTGACTCTCTTGTCCCCTCTTTCCCCTTTTACCCTCCGGTTTTTTCCTTTCTCTAGAACTTTTTTGTCTTGATACGGGTTCCCTGCCGGTTCACCCCTAAACCGTCCTTTTTATGTTATTCGCGTGTCCTCTCCTCTCCTCTCCTCTTACCCTGCTTTGGAACGTGTTTTCTTTGACATTGAAACGTACGGTTTTTACAGGTACGGTGCGTGTGCTTTGGTTTTTGTAGTATTTCCCCTCTCTTCGTCTCTGAGAGCTTCCCTGCCCCGCGAGCTGCTCTTCTCATTGCCCGGCCCGATTTTTTCTAACTTTTTCTTTCTGACCAGTCTCTTCCTTCCTTTTTGTTTTCTCTAGGACTCGTGAGAGGCCCTATACCACTCAGTTTTGTTGTGTTGGTAGAGAATTCCTCTACGCTTTCCTTCTCCAAACCCCCCCGTCCCTGACATCTTTGCATCCGCGTGTCAAACCTCCCGTTTGCACCGTATCGCTTCTCTTCTAGGGCATTCTCTAGCTATAAGTAATCTCGCGACTATTGACGAAGTCCCAGCCGCCCCGCTTTTGGAAGGGCCTGGTTTCCCCGGTAAGACTCCACTCACCTGTTCAACCTTGTGGGATATCTCTGCGAGTCGAGGATTAGACACTCCTCCACGGGACGTTTCTGTTCGTTTACACTTCCTTCATGATCCAGGATACCTCGCACGCCGCTTTATCCTCCTTCCGCACCCTCACTCCGCGTGATCCCTCTACTCCCTCCCTGATAAGTCACTCTTCCTTTGAATCCGCCCTCGGGGAGTTCCCCTCCCTCCCCGGTTTTCCCCAAACCCTCTGTCCTGGTCTTTGGGAAAGAGGGCTTAACTCCGGTCCCACCCTCTTTTATCCAAGGTCCTTTCGTTTTTTTTCAGACCCTTTCTTCCCCCCCCTCATGGTGTCTCTCGTCTCTCCGATACCTATCGTAGGATTCTCTCTCTTCTTTTTCCTTCCCCCCACTTGAACTCCCTTTTTTCGGTCACTCATCTCTATTCGCTCGCCTCGCCACGCCGTTTTGCTAGGTCGCGGTTTGTGTGCCTCCGGTCCGGGGAAACCGGAGGCGGCACCCACATTGATAGCGGCTTTTGCAATGAAGATTCCCCCCCTCCTTTGTCCCGCCGATCACTAATTTCAATCATATGTACGATCGTTCCGATCTCATACCCTGGGTTGCGATCTCGTTCGATCTCCGTCCTGTCCCTATTAGGCAACGAAAAGCAACACAACTCAGTCGATTTTTAGGGGCGGTCCCATTCACGCCCAACGCATTTCAGTTTGTTCGCCGGGACTTGGTTTGCTCGTTAGCTTCCCCCCCCGTTCTGTCTTATTCGTAGTCAGTAGTCTCTGCGGATGTAGGCAATCACAGCCCAAGCCTTGGGTTTCCTTTCTCATGACCCGGCCCAAGATTAACCTTGTTCTTTGCCCCGCGCGCGATCGATGCCCCCTCTTTCGCTTCCCGAAGTTTTTGAAAAAACGAAGAATGTTCTCGTTCTTCCCCTTCAAAGCTCACGCTCCCAAGGGCTCACTCCCTTCCCTTTTCCCGTTAAAAGCAACCTCTGTGGAAGACCGTGGAATTTATACCGGCCGACAGGTGCAGCGCCCATGTCGTTACCCAAACAGTCTTCTTGAGGCGCACCAAGGGGTACTCCTCTCCCCTTCAAAGATTTCCCCTGGCTATGTAGTTTGTTCCACGCAGTATGGCCTTCTCTCCAAACCCCATGTGTGTGTGCTTTTGCTTTTCGCCTCGTACAGCCCTGCTCTCCCTTTTCCGCCGCAAGAACCCCGTCCCCAGTTTGGTACAGCCCGCGTGAACACGAGCTTACCTTCCCATCCCCCTACCCAAGTGATCTTCGAGGATGATAGATCGTTTTTCTTCTTTTCATTCATCGCGACTTTCTTATCTTCTTTCCCCAGTAAGAGAAATTTCTGTTTTTTATTAACGTTCTATCTTCATCCCCTCGTCAAACTTTACCCTCTCGAAGGGAATGTCTCTTTCCAGCCTTTTCTCATACGTCCGAAGGACCTCTTTTACCTCTGACAGCCTGTCTCTCAACGCTTCATCGAACCTTATGGAAAGATGACCATCCCCTCAAGATTCCCTACTGGCCTTTCCCTTTCCTCCCAGATCTCCCATTTTGTAGGATTTACGGCTGGGCATAAAATTCCTTGAAGTCTCCCCGGATTACCCTCTTCTGTCCTCCTTTTACAGAGTAATCTCCCCTTAGGAATCATATTCGGGAGAATATGGAGCTGGCTCCTGATGAAGCAGACTTCTTTGCCCTCCACGGGACAGGGGATACCCCCTATAGCGAACCGTTAAGGCCTCGAGAGAGCCCGATCGTACTTGGTTGAACGACATTACTGTCACCGGTCATTTGACTCCGCCTCTTTTTTCCATGGACCAGAAGCTCTTATTGTTCCTACATGTCTCCCTCCCCCCCTTCCACGACGTGTTTCCACATTCTTCCTCTATGGAGCCTGCGGATACGATTAGGCTCTGTGGGCTTGTTAGCCAAGAAATTGATGACAGCCCGCCTTGACCCCGATCCATGTGTATTCCCTCTCTCCTTCAGTTCTTAGTTGTAGGATTGGCTCTTTAAATAATCCATCCCAAGCTCTCTATGGGTCCCACTGTCTTGGGTGGAGTCTTTCAGGGAATAGAGTTGGTTCTACGAGCACGCTGCTTAGCCTAAGGTAGATCATGTGCGCCCCCCTCTTTCTCATTGTGCCCCCCGTCATACCACGACATCACATGACCATTTCAAGAGATAATAAACCCAAACTTTTTTTACGGCCCTCCTTTCCCGACAGCTTCTTCGTTTTAAAGGGGCGCGATAGTTTTCGCCTTTTTGTTACCCCCCCCCCTGATCTCTTTCCTCTTTCCCACTCATTGGTCCCCATCGACGTTGCCAGGCTTATGCGCAGTCTCCCTAGATGACTTCCTTCTCCATTAAGTCCCTCTCTCTTTTCATTCACTTTTCCCTTTCCTTTCCAGTTGAACGATTGAAGCCTCTAGGTGCCCGAAGCCGCGGATTCTGATTTCGCTTCTTCTACCTCCTAAGTCCGCGAGAGACCGGTAGACCCCTAGTCTCCCCCCTCCTTCCCGGTTCTTCTCCTTTTTCATCAGCCATTCAATCCGTCACAGCTTCACGTCTAGGGCTTTTCCCCATCAGAATCCTCTTCCTTGTATATTTTTTTTCTGATTTTCTGGCCTGCTGCCCGCTGATTTCGCTGGACTCTCAAATCGGGAGCGGCGTTGCGGTCTAGTGGGCAATGGTCCCTGCTCTCCCTCCTTTCTCTTCTTCCCCGCCAATTCTCCTTTTCCCCCTTTCCAGGATGGAAGGAAAGGGACGCAGCTTTAACTCTCCAATACTCCGTTGTTGTTTGTTTTCTGATCGACTGCTCCCCCCCCTTCCCTTCCCCCTTACTCCTTCCTTCTCCAGTCCACTTAAGCTTTGGTACGCGAAAGGAGATTGACCGTCGGCCTCGTACTCTCCCCTCTCTCCCCATTTCTCGGTCCTCCCTCCTCCTTCTTTTCCACTCCTTTCCCTGAAACTCTCCTCCGACCTTTGCGTCTTTCTTTCTGTTCAGTCATCTTTTTCATCAGGATGCCTTCCCTTTTGCCGCGGACGGAGATCATCCCTCTTCTGGGGTAGCATTTTGTTCTGACCTGCCCTTTCGCTGCTCCCTCGTGCTGATTATCGCAATTGATCACTTATCCCCCTTTGCAGGTCTCTCTTTCCTTTTTCACGATAGGCTTCTGCCCCTTTTCGTTCTTCTAAGTTTCCTGCCAGAGCGCCCCGCTGTTCCTGGATTAGCACGTGTCGTTCGTAGGATTAGACTCGTTTCCTCTCAAGTTTCTCGGTCGATTTTTGACCTGCCCGGGCCAGCGAACTCGCTTTTTTTAGCCCGCCTTCTATCTTCGCGCATTCGATTTCCTCCGCGCGTTGAGAGTTCGGCCGTATTTCGTCGCCCCCGATGTTCCTTTCTGATTTTTCTGCGCCTTGGTGCAAGTACTGACAGCGTGGTACAGAAGCGTCCATTCGTCTTACGATTACTTCTCTTTCTGACCCCCTGACCCCCCTAGTCAGGAGAAAAGAACCCATGAAAGTATCTTTCGATTCGACTTGCTTCTTCTCTTTGCCCCCTAAATCTCCCGACGAGATAACGCCCGAGATTGACGACCTTTTCGTTTTCAATTTAGTAGAGTCCTCCTTTCTAGTCTTGCGACCCATGCCTACTATTAGTATATGTAAGCTACGTTTTCTTTGGTCAACTCCTTGTGACGTAACTTTCCCTCAATTTAGAATTATGTTAGATATGAGAAAGGTGACCCCTGGCGGAAAGCCTTTCACCTTTTCCTCTTAAGCTTGCCTTCCCAACCCCCCTAACCGGGATAGATCGAGAATGAGTCCCAGGATATCTCTCCCCTTTAACTTTTCTCTCTGCCCTCTCTTAGGAGTCCCCCAGACTTCTCCAGTTCCCTTTTCGCCGATAGGATTCCTACTTTCCGATTGACGTGATGCTTCTCCCCCCTCGTTTTTCCCCTCCCCCCATTTTCTGGAAGGTGAGGCCCAGTTTCTTTCCGCCGCCCCAGGAGAGCTTGTCTCTGGTCCTGCCCATGAGGTCCCCTTTTTTGATTTGGATGGTCAGGCTTAAACCTTGTTCGAGTTTGCCTTCTCGCTTTAAGACAACTCGCAACTTCCGTTATCCGGCGGACTGCCCCCACTTCTCCCAACCGAAACTTGACCTTCTCTCCTTTCCGTTCTCTTTTTATGCCATTTTGCGAAGCGAGGACAAACTTACCTTGTATTCGGACTTTTCCTTTCTTTTTGACTTTTCCCTTCAACAGATTCGTCCACCAGTTGAACTATTATCCCTTTTTTTCCCGTCCCCCCCCCTCTTTTCCGTTTGAGCGACAGGGTTTTTTTTTGAGCTTTGCGGAGTTCTCCTTGGTGACGATGTCTGCGTTTTATTTCTCACGGCTTCCTCTTCCCTCGAGAAACTCCCTCTTTTGTCCCTGATGCATCTCTTTTCTCTCCCCAAGTCTCAATCCTCTTTTTACCGCGAGTAAGGACTAGCCGGTTGTTCTCCATACATACCTTTTTTTTACCCTCGTCCTTGGAATGCCCCCTTTAATTTTTTTTGGTCTGATGGACGAAAAGTCGCGAACAGCGTTGAGGTGAATTTGAGCAGGGTCTTCTCCCCGTGGAATTTCCTTCTTCTTTCTCCATTCTGCCGTTCGTTTTTTTTTCCACGGAGGACTAGTCTTCTCTCTTAGTGTTTCGGCCCCTCTCCATGACGGTTCTTTTCCGGTTATATTACCCACCGGTCGTTATAGCCGCTTCGCGACCCAGCTCTCTCCGTCCCCTCCTCTCTGCCCTCACCCCCCAATTAATTCCTCCCATTCCCCCCCACGTTCCCGGCGACCACGCGCATTCGGTTAGACGGTTGTCTTGATTTTTCCCACTCCCAAAATCTCGCTGGTCTTTTTTTTAAGCTCTTAGCCTTTCCGTTTCTCGAGCCCGAAGTTCCAACCCTGGTCGCGCTCGGCACTGCTCTTTTCCCCCCGAGTTTCCGTAACGTCTCTCTTTGTACAAGCACGTCTTCGTTTCACGGCAGCTTATCGCCATAGGTTGCCGATCCGTGCCCCCGAATTTCCAACTTCCTATTCTGCACCCCCTCTTCGTATCCCTCTTTCTCTCTCATGCGAATCTTCTCGACCTTTGATCAGTTTGTAACTTCACCAGGATCGCGCTATCATCCCTCTCCCCCCCCTCGGATTGCCTTTTCCTCTAGCTTCTCTTCCCCCTGCAACATTTTTGAGACTTACCTTGTCGCGAGAGCCACGTCCTTCCCGATTTTGTTTGAAGACCTGGGACGTTGACTCGACCATCTGGTTGGTACCTTTTCTTTCCTTCTCCCCCGTTTTTGAAGACCCTTCCCTCCAGGTAGTGGCCGAACTTTCCTGTCGATTATCGTGACGTTCTCTTTTGGTTGTTTTGATTTTTTCTTATCCCTTCTTCGGGATCATTCCTGGAGCCAGACTCCCTTCCGAACCTACAACTCCGTTTTAGGATGCGAGTGTCCTCGACGCGCAGCGCCTTTCCAGACGCTTTTCCTGTCCCCTTTTTCTAGGACTTACCTGACCCTTTTGCGGAGCGTTTTAGTGGTGTGTCGATTCTTTCCTTGAGATTCTTCCTTCCCATGGTTCTTCCCCCCTCTACTGATGCCCCTTCTTTGCAATTGCAGAGGTTTCGACAATCGTCCGGATGGCCGCTATTTCCGGATTTTTTCTCTTTGGAGTATGCCTTCTTAAGCCTACCTGTCATAAACCATACTTTGTTGTTGTTTCTTGCCTCTTGATCAGATCACCCGAGTTCTTAGTTCCTCCCCCCCCAAACCGGCCTACTTTCTTCCGGTCCCAATCAGAGGCATTGTTCTTGCAACCGACTGAATGTGTTAGAGCATTGAGGGCATGACCAGTCGCCGCTTTTTGAAGCTCGCTTTTCCAGAATCCCCCTCCCCTCCAAATCCCCCCTCTCCCCGCTTAAGGGCCCCCGGTTCGGGCCAGTTTCCGCTACACCCCGTGCTCGTCGGGACTCCCCTTCCTGCCTCTCGGACTTCCCCCGCTACTCCTCCCTACGTCCGTTTGTGAACGTCATGCTCCGGAATGCCCGCCGCCTTTTCCCCTACGCCCGTTCCCCTCCCTCCCCCGAGATACGCGACTCGAAACCTTTAAGCGTCCGCCCCTGCATTGTGAAGCCAGGCTGCTTTTTCCCCCCCCTCCTCAAGTTTTTGACCCACCTATTGACCCTTAGGGCGTTTTTTTCCGGGCCCTTCAGACCCCTCACCCCCCTCCCTCGCAGCTTGAAGGCCGTTGTTTTGACCCTTTTTGTCTTTTTTCTCTGAGTTATTTCCTGCCTCGGATTTTGGTGCACGGCGATAAGGGTGCGCTGCTGTCCGCTGTTTTGTTCTTTGACCCATCGCGCATGTCTCCTCCCCAGTCATCCCTTACTCCGGTTTCGAGGGCGCCCGGGACATGTCGTTTTTTCCCCGGTAGGTTTTCCTCTTCTTAATGCTGCGTTTCGAAAGCCTCTTTTGTGACTCTCATCTTGACGTAGAATTTCCCATGGAGATGAAGTGCCTATATCGAAAAGGTTTCTGTAGCGAGACCCCCCTCCCTTCTAATTTTCTTTGATGACCCCCCACCCAATACTATGAGGGCCTTCATTCTCCCCATAACTATTCTTCTTTTTAGTGTTCTTGACCCCCCCCATCATTTTCAACGATTGTGTGGTGAATTTCCTAAGTGGGGGGCTTTCCGGATTCCTAGTTTTTTTTCGTCTATAGCTCTGTTTTACGCAGAGTATCTGAGATTGGCTTATCGCTTATACCCGACGTTTCCCGTGGTTTCTCATTTTCAAGGCCTACTCTAACCTCTGGAGTAGGTCACGCGCTTTTTGTTATATCTGTCCGGCCCTCCGTTGAAAAACGCACAGTTACTCAGGGCTAATGGTCGATGAACAAGGGAGAATACCCCTTCTCCTCCCTTTTCAACAGCCCCCTCTGTTCCCTGACAATTTGCCTCATTTTCCGTACAGGTTGGACATGAGCTTAGACACCCCACCCTTTTTGTCCCACACCCTCCTTCCTTACCCTCCTTCAATGGTTCCTTCTCCGTGGCTCTAATGTGCTCGCCAACATGCTCCGTGTGAGATCGAACTCGTTGTGCGATGGACGAACTTGGAAGTCACCAGGCCGCTAGAAGCCCCTTTATTCTCAATTCCCCTCCAACCAGCCTCGCGTCGAGTCCGCTCGTTGCCGCTGTCCGCTCTTTTTGCCTCGTCGCCCTCGATGAGTTTTTCCCCCTCGCCTCCGCACTTGGGCAGTACCGGGTTTCGTCCTTTCCTAGGAACCTTTCCCCTGCTTCGCCTCGTTTTTTTGATGAACCAGGGGTGGGATTTAAGCAGGTCTTCTTTCGGTTGTCTCCGAGACGCCACGGATCGCAGCGACCTTCCGAAGGCTGACAATCATCTCGCCTCTTCTGCTTTTTCCCGTTAATTACGCCGCTCGCCCGTTTTGCTTTTTGACTCGTTTATCCCCCAGAACAGTCCCTCCCCGTGCAGTTTTTTCCGTTTAGACGCGCTTTCACGCCGTCTTTTTTGCTTCATCGGAACATTGTTCTCCGTTCGATTCCCCTATGGCGTCTTTCGACGTGGCCCCGCGTCCATTCTTTCCGGGCCCATGGGACCAGTTGATCGCGTTAGTCTCTTCTGAAGCTCCCTCCCCCTTGATTGATTTCTCTCCCCAACGGCCTGCACCGTGCAGGGCGTTGTTTTTGATTTGGTGACCCTGGACAAGATCTCCCTTGCCGGACATTTCCTCCCCGCTACTTGCCCCCTTTGACACCTTACTCCTCGGGCGAGTAGGTTTATATTACGGCGTTCCGATGTTTGTTTTTTTTTCCGCCAAGAAACGCCTGCTTCCTCGCCGACGTTTCCGGCGGGTGTCGTCCAAGCTCTATAGGCCGTCTGTTTTTTTTTAGGATTTTTTCCGCCATCATCTCTTTTTATGGCCAGGTCCCGTTTGTTCGCAGGTTTTTCCGGGGGATCTTACGAGCACGCGCCGTTAATACGTGAGGAGGGCTTTGCTTCTTTTTTTTTCACGTTTGAGTAATTATGCCAACTTTGCGCACCTCCCATCAATGAACATTGTTCCCGCTCGTTTCAACATACGGCTCTTACACCTTTGGTCGTCGTTTTCCAGGTGGAGGCTCTTCCGAGGATAGTTTTTTTTTTGCACCAAAGTCTCCGCCTTCCACTCAGTTTTTTAAACATCTCCGAGTCTTCTATGTACGTATGTCCTGGTTACCGGCGCCTCCTTAAAGTAAGGTCATTCATATTCCTGGCGGGACGGGGCTATGCGGAAGCCGAAGTGAAAAAGGCCATCGTCCTCCTGCCTTTCTCCCGTGATCCGCCCCCCCCGATAGCAGCCCGAAGGTCGTTTCTCGACAGCGCAGGTAGCAGACGACTCGATTCGACCGCGACAAGCGCCGTTTTTTTTTGCACTTTCGCTCGAATCTTTTCGCTCTCTTTTAGGGTTTTTTTTTGGCGATTTCGGAAATTTTGCGTGGACGGCGCCGGAGCTGGCCCATCGAATAGGAGAGACCCCGGTCTTTTTCCTCCTTTTATTCAGCTGGGTTTTCCCTCGTCTTTCGCGGCCGAAGATGCGAGGATGGAAGGCAATTTGCCGCGGATGGTTCCATCAGATCCCTCCCTTTTTTGTGGATAGAGCAATTCTGAAAGTGCCTTATCCTTCCCATGGACACTTTTCCCGCTGGTGGAGCGAAAGGAGGCGCAAGGTCACTTCCAGTGCCTCCCCTTTCCCTCGAAACTGCCCTGTCAGAGAGTCTCTTTTAATGATCAAGTCGCTTCCACGACGTTCCTTTCTCCCCCGCCGCACTGATACCGACAAGATCCTTCCCGTTATAGGCTCCTCTAAGTGAGGCTTTCCGTTTATGCTTGCTTCCTTTTAGAAGGAGCTACCTTTTCGTCGGGGGCCGGCGTGTTGGGACTCGAGCGGCAGCTTCGCCGCTTCTTCGGTTGATCCGAGGTAAGAAATTTTATGACAACTTGGTATGCAGGCCGCTCCGAGTAGAGTCAGCGCCCCGTAAACCCACTAGGAGAGACTCCCGGCCGGGCACGGGAACCGAGATGCAGAGAGGTATGACCTGAGTGAATCAGTGCCAGCTCGAGGCTCTACTCCTTAAGAACTCCGGACATGGACGAATATCGTGGGGCCCCAACTTGAGTGGTGTAGAGACAGATTTGCGAAGATGTTTTTCAAGGGCCCCCCACGCACCAGGACGCCGCGATCGACGGAAAACTCTACGCCATTTAGAGCGGGAATCGGTTGCCGTAGGTGTTTCAGGAATCCTCCCTCTAGGGGCACCTGGTCGGGATGCGTGGTTCCCCTTGTGATTCCCTTCCCCACTTCCTCTGCGTCCGGCCAGGAAGTCTCCTCGTCGACTAGGTTCGTTTCGAGAACCCTTTGCCAGCTTTCCATCCCCGCCCTAACCCTGAACCTGTCACTTTCCCCCTTTGTGAGTATCTTTCGCCCCAAATCCTCCCACAGTCCCCCTCGATTGAGATCGGTTTTGACGACCGGGTCGGGGCAATTGCCAGCCTTCTTTCCTTTGTTCGGCCCAGACGCCTCTCCATGTCGTAAGTCTGTCGCATCCAGGACTGTCTTTCACGTTTTTGTGGAAGATCTCCTTGTCTCCAGGTAGGCCATCACGGTCTATCTTGGCATGGCCCCTCTGACGAGCACGCCCTTCACGTTGACTCTGGATTGTCCCCGAGTAACCAACCTCAATCTTGGCTCGTAGCGAATTGGCCCTTCAGTCACCCTTTAACTTGTCTCTCTCGAGCGCGGCCTCCACCTTTCCCACGTAGCCATATTCAGCTCGGATGCCGCTCTCTTCCTGAAGGCTGAACTTGACGCGAGTGCCCGAAAAGACTTACCGGTTATGGTCCTTTACAGCTTTAGTACGAAGCCTGGAGTTTTTTCCGTCGTCTGGTTCCATGGCCCTTTGGTTTCATTCGGCTTTGTTATGGTGGATTCATACGTCCTATTCGTCTCGTCTATTGCGTTTTCACACCGCTCCCCTTACCTTAGCCCTTGCTGGAATCCCCCCTTTTACTTTTATCCATAGAACATGATGACTTTTGGTCACGGGAGTCTTTGGTTCGTTTAGGTAGCGAATTTTTATCCTTTTTTACTGCCAACGGGATAGTGACGCTGTCGTTGTGCGAAAAGTCGCGATCTCCCTCATTAGACCTCTCTTATCTCGCCTCTCTTTCGACTCGCGCTCACGGGTTGATGATTTCCCTTCTTGTCTGGCCTTCTTCGTCTCTTGGACCTCGTTTATAGGAGGCACGTCGACGTCCGGTCGATTTTCTCACTCCGCGTGTGTTTAGCCCTCAGTATCTCGTGCCAAAATTAGTTCTCTCCCCCGCGGAACCGAGGTAATTTTTTTTTGAATTTCGTTCTCCTTGTTGCTCACAGCCTCCCCCTGTTGTTTCTATCCTCCATTACGCCGCAGTTAAGTTCCGGTCGCATTCTTCTACCCCCCTGGCGTCACAGCGGATTGATTGAGTTCTTTCCCTTGAATCTTCTTGATAGGGGCTTTTTATTTTACCTGATTTGACCGTTCCGTCGTTTTTCAAGCGTTTCCGACCTCGAGCTCTTCGCGCTCGTGGCAAGCCCCTTCCATCCTGTGAAATCTTTCCTTTTTCGATCCCAATTTCCCCGTTCCCTTTCGAGCTGCTTACTTTTTCCCGCGCGAGCGCTCTCCTTTCTTCCCGAACCCTCCTTTCCCCCTATCCCCAACCCCAGTACCCTTCTCACCCTCTGCTGCGTGTAGCCGTTCTTCTTTCAGCCCAGACCCCTCGAAGTCTTGAGGTTTTTCTTTCGTTTCCCGCAAACTCTTTCCAGATCGCCCGGATCTGAGTCAGATTCTACCACACCCTGGTTCGTTTTTGTTTTGTTCCACATGCCCCGTACACGATTGACTTCGTTCTCGTCTGACCCCGCGATCTTGCTGCCTGCGCCTTCCTTCTCTGTTCTCCATAAGTTTTCACCCTAAATTGTTCCCTCTCTCTCGAAAAAACGATACCGGAGAGAGCCGGTCGATTGCTACCTGCCTTATTGGGTCCCCCAAGAGGGCCACTCAGTTTCTCCATTACCGGATCGTGAGTTTACGAATCCTGCGATTGTTCTTCCTCTCCCGCGTCCCCCCGAGAACAGGGTCGCCACGACCGGACTTATTGAAGGCGAATTTTTAGGCCAAGGGGTATTTAAGCCCCTTTCTTTCCAAGTTACCCCATAAGCTCCATAGGTTTATTGGCCCTTCGTGTCCCTGTGAATCCGTATCGGGTGAGACCGGCGATAAAGAAAGTTTTTTATGGGAGCTTTACAAGCTGTGGCTTTTCTCGTGATAGCGGAGGACGGTTCTGGGTATGCGGAACGACAAGGAGTGTTGAGAATCTCTTTTTCGCATCACGGGTCCGACCAGAACACTCCGCCTGAGGCAGGGTCGTGTCCTCTCCTCCTCCTAGTAGAGTCTAAGTAGTTGCACGGCCCTGGGGACTTTTGCACCTCCTGTGTAACAGGTCGGGATCCGTGCTTGGGGTCCTTTACCTCGTCTCCGCTTTACTGCGCTTCTCTGCGTGCCTGCCTATTTCTCTGATACAGGTGCACCCGGGCATGAGTTTCCCGTAGACAATGAGTCGCATCTTTCCGCTAGTTCTTCCCTTTTTTCAGGAGGGTTTAAAGCGTGTCGCTTTTCATCTATTCTTCCTTTTCCCCCCCTTTTTTGTTGTTCTCTTTCACGTCCCCCGTGTTCATATGCTTTTAAACACAACTTCCGAAAGACTGACATGAGCCTACTCCATTTTTTAAGGCAACCCTTTTAGTGTCCACCTTCTTTATTCGTCGATGTTTTATTCCAGTTATTTCTCCGCGCCGTCTCCCTATTCTCACGACCACGCACCACCAACGCCCCATCTACGTTGCCCCCCAAATTTCCCTTTTGAACTTTTCGCCTACCCCGCCAGTAACTCTGGGTACTCTGACCCCCGATTCTCTTAGCCCCCTTTTTTGCTCCTCACCGGACGTTTTGTTCTATTTCGTTATCCTTCCTGGTCACCCCTTACTGCATCCCTCCCCTCCATTTACGCCCGCACCATACGCCGCCCCCCGATACCGAGACTTCCTCCCTGAAGCGGCCCCCTAGCTCCGTGCTTCCCCTTCTCACGCGTAGGACCCATCCGCACTGTGCCCCCCAACCTATTTTCCTCTGATTCTTTTTTTTCCCGACTTCAAGACCAGGTCTACTACCCTCTCTTCCTTCGACCCGTTTACTTTTTTGTTGTGTACCTAATGGCTTGGTGACGCGATTGAGCCGATACATCTTCTTTCTTATTTCGTGCGCACGATATTCGTTCCTTCCAAACGTCCTCACACGTGGTGTTGGTGTGGAGCCCCCCCCCTTCTGAGTCATGTTCTCAGCCCGTCCGCGCTTTTTTGTTCGATTTTTAGATCGTTCAACAATGTCGTTTACCTTCGAGTCCCATTGGGAGCGTTTGTTTCTGTCGGACCCTTGATTTTCCGCCTCACTCAGCGCGTGCCGCGATGGACGTTCCGGAAAGCCGGTAATGTGGCCTTTAGATACCTGATCCCCATGTGTTTGTTTTTGGCTCCGAATAGACTATGACTCTCTTCCCACCGATTCCCAACCTCCCCATAACTTCTTTCGCTTTTTTTGGCGGCTCATCCATCACACTTCTCCCCTTCCTTCCTTTTTTTTTAGACTTTTCGGGTTTTTTTTCGTTTCCCGGCCACATTAATTGTTTTTTTTATCGCGTACTTCTCCCTCCCCTTTTCTGCTCCTGTCCTTCACGCAGCCTAAGCCCTTTTTCCTTTGATTCCTCCTTCTTCCCGCTCCAATGAGGTTGTCGGTCACCGCGGAATGGATGGCCGCCGTGACAAACCCTCCCTCACGTTCTTGTGGTCTCCCTTCCCAATGACACGAGACCACTGTGCGCCTCCACCCGGCTCCCTGTTCCCCCCCAGATTTTCCCCCCTCCCCTGTATTATCATGCCTGACTGGTTGGCGCCATGCTTCGAACACCCCCCCCCGTCGTAGGAGTTAGAAACCACAGGAGTCCATAAGGCGCCAGATGGGAAAGTTGAGATGCGAATGTGACTACGAGCGGCGTTTTAGAAAAATTCCGCGTTAGCGATTTCCGTCAAGTCTTCTAGATTAACCACTTTGCGAATCCGGTTTTGACCCCCCCAATGGTTCTCTCCGACCCGAGTCTCACTGAACCCTAGTCAACCTTAGCTCTGAGTCTCGCCTCTCGCTCGCGCGGCGAGTGGGGTACGACGCGCTTTTTTTGCCCCCCTTTCAGAAATGTCGAGCCCTTTTTCCATTCCGTGGCCTCGGTTCGCGCCCTTCCTCGAACGCTCCCGGACCGGCGCGACTTCATCAGATCTGGGCACTTAAGTTTTTAAGTTTCGCTGGAATCTTGTGTTCGGTGTCTACGCGCGACTCGATTTTCTAGAACCTCTTCATCCGGAAACCTCCCCCTAGAGTATGCCTCATGGCTGGACCCTCTCAGTGATCGCCATTTTCGTCGGGTTCGCTCGTTGATAAACTTAAAGCCCCTTTGAATGCTTGCGGTCTCCCCCTCCGTAGTACAGAACTCCGGGAACCTGGTACGGCAGCGAGAGGCGACGATGTCGAATGTCGCCTTTTTTTTCCGCCTCATCTCCCGCCGCCCAGGGTTGAATTTCCCTTTCCCTCTTCCTGGCAGCACTTTAAGCGCGCCCGTTGATTGGTGCTCGCCACTGAATAGTAACGTGACGGGAGTGCAGCAGAATCTTTCTGGACCCTATCTCTCGTCCCACTACCTTTTTCCGCCTATGCCCCCCGACACCCGGTCTTCGAGATTCAATACTTTTTGCGGCGATTTGATGTGCAATATCCCTGAGGCCCTGTACGATCGAGACCGGTGGTCAAGCCTCTCTTATATAGTCGTGTACTGATTTAGGTCCCCGTCATACCTACCAGAGATAGTAGTCTTCAATGTCCGTTTTTGTCTTTGGAGCGTTCATCCCTGGGGTGCTCCTTTCTTCAAAGCCTTTTTAAGTACGTAGTCGGTTCCTATTTCCCTTTCCTCCCCGACTGTCCCGTATTTTTTACCAAGGGCCCTAAATCCCCCATTAAATCGTTTCGTGGGAGAGGACTCCCCCAAATCCGCTCATAGTACCCTCTGGAGGAGTCTGCGTGCTGGCGCTTTTATAGAGGCCTCCCCCCTGTCGGAGGCAGTGACCCGCCTGATTCGATTTCTTGCCCCAATTTTAAGTTTTTTTTTTTACCCCCTACAGCGCGCATTTTCAGATGAGCCGAGTCAGAAATACTCGATTCTACCTTTTTTTCTTTATACATTTTCATGTCCCCTCGTCGCTTTCCAGTCAAGGTAAGGGCGTGACGTCTTCCTGGAAGCATGGTCCCTTCTCTTTATTCGCCCCCAGGAATTTTCGTCAGGTTTCATCACTCTCATAGCCTCACTAAGTGCGAGACCGATACACGACCAGTCGACCACGTACAGGAGCCCAATCCTACCCCTTTTCTATGCATCTTCACTCAGAAAGCAGTTCATCAAGTCGTTGTCCCAAGTCGAGGTATCGCCGCACGACGCCGGTAGGGCGTGAGTCCTTTGTCTAGATTTTTCCTAGTGCCGTCGTGATCCGGTTCCCATTCCCTCTCTAGTCGGAGTGTTCTTCTCGGAAGAGTTTGACTCTTCTCCTAATTCTTCAGCAGCGTGAGAAGTTTGTTTCCATGAGCATTCTGTCCTGCAAGGTTTTACGCTTCTTTCGA
>Ga0179593_1509675_pt1 | contig 18055 bp, 31 predicted proteins | sample CZODoug2_1_08_16_FD_185931 | JGI IMG/M metagenome (GOLD analysis project Ga0179593, IMG submission 185931) | Vadose zone soil fungal communities from Angelo Coast Range Reserve, California, USA - CZODoug2_1_08_16fungal (PacBio error correction) | ecosystem: Environmental > Terrestrial > Soil >... | reverse complement strand
CTTCCTCAGGAATGCGCCCCCCCTCCATCGCGTTCCCCCCCCCTCACAGCCGAGGTGGGACCTCTTCCCCCTCCCCCCTTCGTCGAACGCCCTCATCGGGCCGCTTTCCTTCCCACTCATTTCGCATTGCTTTTTTTTTTTCCCCCCTTTCCCGTCCAATCAATTTTCGAAATCTACTCCCCCCCTTTGGACGGACTTAGGAGCAAATTTTTTCACAACCCCACGCTTCTTCCCCACCAGACAACTTCCCCACTAACCTTGCTTCCACCCTTTCTCCCCCCTCAAGCGCCAAGTCTCCCCCCCACGCCGCAATTATCTAAAAACCTCTTGGTTAGGGCGATCCCAGCGACCCACTTTTGCACTTCCCTTTTTTTTTTTCTCCCTTCTTTTCGGATTCAATCGTTTGGGCGCCCACGCTTTCCTTCTTCTCCCTCTCCTCCCTGTGTGGTTGCGCGATTTTTGCTCATACCTTTTTTTTAAAAAAAAAGACTTTTTTTCCAGCGTCTTCTGAGTTTATTTTTGATGATGCCTGCCCCCCCCCCCAAATTTCCCAGGATTTTCTGCCCCCCTTTGTCGATGCCACCCCTTCGACTAAGTTAAAGGAGTGGGTTTTTTCCGTGTTGAGTGCTTTCGATTTTAGAGACCGTTCTTTCCTTTTAGGATGCTGTTCTTTCAGCAAAGGTAGTGACTTTTCTTTTTTTTTCTGGAGTTCCGTAGATTTCTTATTTCTTTCAGGTCCGGCTTGAGCCTTTTCTTCTCGAATTGGGGCCTGGAAAATTGCGCCCGAAGGCGACCCCCGTATTGGCGAGTCGGCACGATGCCTCTCTTCCCACCAGTCCTCTTTTTTTTAGTAGAAGAATCGCTTGAGTACGTTCGGTGTTTGGTCTTTCTTTTTGACGCGAGCTTTCTTGCAATGATTTTCTGAGGATTTGTTTTTTGGGCTCCTTTTTTTGTTTCTTTCCTTTGATGAGTCGGGTAGGGTTGTTCTTCCCCCCCATACCCCTCCCATTCGTGCGGCTTCCCCCCATCGATCTGCTGGGTCAGACTTCCCAGCACTTTTCCACTGAACCTTTCCAAGGACCCACCCGAATCCCCCCCGGATTTTTTGGAGGGACCCCCTTCCCTTCGTTGGGACACCTTGACGAAAAGCAGATTTTCATTTTTGACGTTTTCCCACAACCAATTTTCCCCGATGGTGGAATATTTGCCCCCTTACCCCTTTTTTCCCCGTTAAGGTGTCCTTCCTTGTTAGGCCCAACAACCCCCCGGAAAAGGCTTTTTCTTTCTCGGGTTGCTATTTTTTCATTTTTTTGGGTTTTTTTTCCCTGCATTTTTTTTTTCCTTGGACCTTCCGCTGGGAAGGATGTTTTTTTTTCCCCTTGTTTCTTCCGGCCTTTAGCTTTGTGCACACGGTGGAATTGTTCCCTTCTAATATAAAAATTGGGTCCCTGCACGTTGTTTTCTGCCGAGTTTCCTCTGTTTTTGACACCTAGTTTAAGACGTCTATTTTTTTTCCCCCAGGGTCCGATTGTTTTCTCGGGTCGGACGGCTTCTTGCTGAGTTTTTTTCCTTCCATGAGCGCGTTCGCTTCCCTTTTTTTCCCCTCAAGATTTCCCCCCCCCCCTGTCCCTTGAAAATGACCCTCCTCTGGTCAGTTATTTTGTTCAGGACTTCCCCTATTGGGGCTTCCCTTGCGGGGACACGTTTGGTTTTTTTTCTGCGCGGCTTCCTCTTTTTTCTGTGAGGGAGGGCTCCTTTTTCCTCCCCTCTTGGAAGATACTTTTTTTTCCGTTTTATTCCCTGCTTTTTTTTTCCCGTTTGAGAAGTTCATGTTTTTTTTCCCACTCTTGTCTTGCGGGGGCGGATGGTTTCCCCTTTTTGTTTTCTTTTCCAACCCTGTTTTTTTCTTTCGAGGGTTTTTTTATTGGGCTTTTTCTGTGTTTCCTTGAGGGCGAGGGCGTTTTCTTTTGGTAAAAACTTTTCCTTCGACGATTTTTTGGTGGTTTTTTTGGTCTTTTCCTGGAGGCCCCTTCCTGGAGGATATATTTGCTTTCGATTGTTCTTTTGCGCCGTTTTTGATTTTTCCGGGGGAAACTTTTTCTGTGTCGTGACTGCGTTTACCTTCACGGGATTGGTGACAGCTTTCCCCTTTTTGAGTTCCCATGTTTGAGGTTTTTTCTGTGGGACTTTTGAAGGGCCTTGTTCCCCCTTTTTTTTTTTTTTTTTTTTCGGAGACTCCTTTGAAGAATGATTTTTGCCGCCGGGTGGGCGGTCCTGTCCTTGGGTTGGTGGAGGCGTGTTCCTTTGGAGTTCTTTTTACCATATTATTGGCTCTTGGTGTTTCTTTATGAGGGCCTTTTTCATGTTGTTGGGGCTCCCTCTTGATGGGAGGATGCTAGTTTCCCAGATTACTTTTTTCACAGACGCCATCAGGGGGGACGGTTTCGGCTTTTTGCTTTTCTGAACCTCCAGGAGGCCTGATGTTCTCTCTTTGTTTAGAAGGTGTTATTTGGTTGGGGGTCTTTTCTTGGGGAGAGCTCTTTTTCTTCTTTTTTTTTCGGCGGTTTTTTTTCATCTGTGGTCAGAATTTCTACTTAATCTTTGCGGTTGGCTCGCGCTTTTCCACATCCCCCCCAATTAAATTTTCATGTGCTTTTCACGCGACATTCGTCTTCGCCCCCTTTATCCGGCAGCTTTCCTCCAACAACCACAATTTTCCGGTTCTTTTGACGGTCTATCCGAGGTTTTCCTTTTGGAAACTTTTTTTTTCCATTTTTTTTAGGAACATGTTTTTTTTTTTTTCCGATGAATCTTGACATTGTCGCTTTTTCCCCGCAATTCCTTCGTTGGGAATAGGCTTTCTTCCCTGGCCAAGTCTTTTTTTTTTGAAAACCTCCTTCTTCTTTTTGGTGATTTCTGGCTTTTTTTTTTTTTTTTTTTACTTCTGTTTGGGCGCGACGTTCGCGCCTTCTTCTTTCGTGAGTTTCCTCGGATTTTCCCCTCTTCTTTTCATCCCTCTTTTTTTTTCGAGATTCTCTTCTTTTCCACGAAGAAGAAGTTGCGCCCCCTTGCGCAAACGCGCCTTTCCCTAAAAAGCCCGAACAACCTTTCCCTGCCCCTGCTTCGTTCCAACCCACCCTTCCCCTCCCTTTCCTCAAGCCTATTTCCTTTTCTGTGACCCATCATGGTCTTCAGTCACCCCGAAAGAACGGTGTTTCCGGCCAATGAGGTCATATTTTCCCAGCGCCAACGGCCTCGTTTGAAGCCGGGCAAAGTGCTTCTCCCTTTTTGTTTTCTCTTATGTCCCAATCGTCCCTTCTTTTCTTCCCCCTCTTGAAGGAAGCGCTGGCTTTTGTCCCGCTTCACACCCCCTTTGTAAATTGGGATTTCCCTTCCTTTTCGGGCCAACCGGACAGACTCCCCCCCCCTCCCCCCCACTGGCCAAATCCCCCTGCCACTCCCCCCCTCCCCCCTTCCACAACCATCGCAGCTCCCCCCCCCCCCCCACTTCTTACCTCCCTTACTCCAGCGGGCGCCCCTTAGCCAAGGCGGGCCGTTTCTCCCCCCCCCCTCCCCCCTTCATGGGTTTTCCCCTTACCTTTTTAGCGAAGCCATTTCCTGGCGGCTTCCATTTTCCGAAATTCTTTTCACGAAACGTCCCCCCCCCCCTCATCAAGGCACTCCTCTCCCCCCTCCCTCCACAAAATCTGCCTTCAGGCAGAGCCACCCGGTTTTTTTCCTCATTTACCTCCTCCCTCTCTTGCAAATACCCCCGGCTTTTTTTTTTCCCTTTTTTCCACCATGACACACTTTCCTTCTATTCTTTTCCCCCTTTTCCCGTCAATCCAAAACCCGCTTTCTTTTCCATGCCATTTCAAAAATCCCCCGGCGCACCCCTGCCAAGAAAATAATATCTTTCTTTTCCTCGTGCCCAATTTTTTCTTACCCCTTTTCCCCCCTCACCCGCTCCGCACCCGCTCCTCCCCCGGAGGTATCACATTCTCTCCATCGCCACAAACAACCTTTCTCCCCCACGCGTTCTACATCCGCGCTCCTTTTTTTTTTTTCTTCGCATGTTTTTTTCCCGCCGCTTTTTTTTTTCCCTCTTTCTCTTGACGAACATAGCGGTCCCGGGTCCCCTTTGAAAACCCCCCCTTTCGCAGCCGCTTCCCCGGGGGGACGAAGCCTCTTCTTGCCCCATGCCTGCCTTCCCCGCCCCGGAAGGACACCTTTTTTTCTTTTTTTTCAACCGGTCTTCCTTTTTGTGAGTTTTGAAATGGAGGGACTCTCCTCTCATTTCCTAAACCGGGAGCCCAAGCCCCCCCCCTTCGTGAACAATCCCCCTTCGAAAAATCGTTCTTTTTCTTTTTTTTCACTTCCCCTTCCCGTTTACCTAGGGAAATAAGGGCTATTTTTTCCACAGTCGCTTACTTTTTATTACCCTTTTTCCTTGCTGACAAGCTTTTCCACAAGAAACTCCCCCCCCCCCCCACATGGAGAAAACTCCTTCTTCACACTCCCGGTCAGAATCCTTTACCTCAAACCCAAACACTGGCCTCGCAACCCCCTTCCGTTTCATTCCTTTTAAATTCTGCGCCTTCCCGGTTTTCATCAAACTCTTAAGGCCTTTCCTTTCCAAGCTCCGTTCTTTTTGTGGTCGTGTTCCCCCTTTCTGACTTTTTTTTTTTTGGTCCACGGAGTCCCCCCCCTTTATCCCTTTTTTCACTGGTATTCCTGGTGGTATTCTTCCCTTTGAGCCCCTTTTCCTTCCCGTTTTTCCGTCTGCACACCCTTTATATCCTCTGTTATTTCTGAAAACTTTTCCTTGCATAAAAAAACCTTTCCCTCTCCTGCAAACAAAACCCAAGCCACCCCCCCCCCCCCCTCGGGACTCGATTCTCTTTCCCCTCCCCCTCTTTACACGTTTGTTTTCCGGTCTCACTTCCAGTCTCTTTTTCCTTTTAAAAGTCTTTGACAGATAGACCCCCCTCGTTAAGCTTTTTTTTTTTTCCTTTCTTTCGCCTTTCCTCTTCTCTTCCCAGTCCAATAATTTCCCTTCTCTTTTCCCCACCCAGATACTCTTTTCTTGGAGGCACCCTGTTCTGCAATAAACGCGGCCCCAGGCCCCCCATACCCTCTTTTGCTTCCAACGTGTCAGTTCTCCAAGGAGACTCCACGCCCTTCGTTACACGAATGTTTGCCCTCCCCCCCCCTCATCAACCATAAAACTTTGTCCTTTTTTTGTATATGTGACCCCCCCTTTGCACAAACTTCCGCCATTTTTCGCGTTTTCCTCAGGGATCTCTTCACAACTTCCCTCTTCCTCTTTAGCTTTCCCCCTTTTCCCCGCTCGTCTTTTCCTCTTTGTGTTTGTTTTTTCCTTCGATTCACGAATTCCCCCCTCGTGAGGAATTTTTTGAGAGTGGCCGCTCTGGTGAAAAAACCCCCTTCGTTTTTTCCCCAGAATTGTGCCCCCTTAGCATGAACCAAGTTTTCCCCCCCTCCTAAACCAGATGTTTTGGTGTTTTTTCTTCGTGTTTTTCGGATTGTTTGCTTTTTGGCGTGGGAGGGGCTTTGTTCTTCCCCCCGGAGCTTTCCCTTTTCTGGTGTTCTTTTTTTTGTTGTTTTCTGTTGATGGGAGTGCTTTTTTTGTCTTCCTCGGCGGGGTTTTCCCTTTAGTATTTTTTCGAAGCTCCTGATGGACTTTCCTTGCAGGAAGAACTCCCCCCCCCTTATGTTGCTGCGGGCCGATGGCCTTTCTTTTCGGAAAGGAGTTTTTTCGTCCTCCTCCCTTATAAAGTCGCTGTTTTTTTTGGTAGCCTTTTTCTTGCGGCACGAAGGGGCCTGCGTTTTTTTTGTTTTGCTGGTTTTTTCTTCGAGGGTCTTTCTGCAAATAACTTTTTCCCTTTCCAATTCTTTTTGGCGGCCCTTCTTGGATGGTTGGGCACTTTTTTTTTCCTTTTCCCCCTCCTTGAACTTTAGTACTGTTTCTGCACCTTTTCCAGAAGACCCCCTTTTTGAACCGGTGCTTCAGGAAAACCTTTTCTGTTTGGTCTTTGCGCTGGCACGAAGATCTTCTTGACGCCCATTTCGGGCGCTGGTTGGTCCAAAGAAAAATCCCCCTTCTCACATTCCACCCTGGAAGGCGCTTCATAGTTCGACCCAATCGATTTTGACAACTTCCCCCTTCCTTGAATCTTCTGCAGAGGGGAAGTTTTTTCTTGTTGAAAGCTTTTTTCCCGGGATTTCGGGTGGGATTTTGCTTCTATGTTTTCTGCAAGGTGAGGGGATTCCTTTTTCCCCGGTCTTTGGCAAACCCCTTTCTTTGAAGGGCCCCCAAAAATTTGCTCAGGACTTTTCTCTGAGTCTGTCCCTCCTTCTTGGGGGATTTTCTTTTTTTTTTGAGCAGTGGTTGTTGAACGATTTCTTCAGTCCTCTTTTTTCGGGATTGCTTTTCCCCCGTCCAATTGAAGGCTGAGGTTTTCTTCCTCCTCCTTTTTCGCGGTTTCCCCCCCAAAAACTTTCCCCCCCAACCCCCTTCCAGTGAAGACGGCGATTTTTCCTCCTCCGGTTGGTCTGGCTTTTCTGTTTTTGTTCGAGTCTCATTTGGAGGACAACCGTTTTTTTGCTAGTGTTCTTTTCTCAGATGAGCGGTTTTGGATCTTTTTTGGAGGGGACTTTTTTATTCCGGTATTCATCCTTTTCCAAATTTTTTTTTTCCTCCTGTTGCGTTCGACCTGTTTATGCCGCAGGTGCCTCTTCCAAACGGTTTTTTTTTTGAGGACCCTCTTCCCGCAAAAGTGTTTTTCCCTTCTGTTTTTTCAATTTTTTCTTCTTTTTGGTGGTGAATTCGGGTTTTTTATTGGGCCGGATTACGCCGTGCTTTTGGACGGAAGCTTTTGGAAAAAAGCGTTTTTTCTTCTTACGTTCCCCTTCCCAAACGATGTTTTTTGCCCCGGCGGTGACCAAGCTTTCTCTTTCCATTTGCGTACCAGTTTTTCTCCCCCCTTTTTGGGAATTCAGTTGTCCGTACCTTTTTTTTTTTGGAGAGGTTGACTGTTTTTCCCCCCTTTGATTGTTTTTTTTTGAGAGAGTTGCCTTGCCAAGTGTTGAGTTTTCCTTTTTTACCGGGCCGTGCCTTTGAATTTTTCCCTCTGAGAATTTTGGAAGTCTTTGTTAGGATTTTCTGCTTTTTTTGGAGGCTTGGGGAATTCTTTTTTCTTGATGAAGGGTGTTTTTCCCTTGAGCTCTTTTTCATGTTTTTTTTCCTGAGGGCTAGCAGATTTACTTGTTTTCTCCCCCCCTAAAGAAGTTTTTTTTGGGAAGGGGGACGGCTCCTTTCTGGTTCCTTCTTCTCGCTTGGGGGGCCTGAATGGTTCTTTCCTTGGAGCTTTCGACTCTCCTTTCCTATTTGGGCGGCGGGGTCTTGCTTGTGGCGAACTTTCGTCTTGCTCGGCCGGTTGGGCTCCGGCACCCTCCCCTTTACCAAGTTTACAATTTGTCTCTCGATCTTCGAAGACGATACCCCTCTTGTCCTGCCCCCCCCCACATAACGGGCTTTCCCTTCGGAGGCGGAAGCTTCCCTTTTTGATTTAGTTTTTTTATTCCTTTTCGGCAAATTGGAGGCCTTCTTCCTGGCTTTCTAGGTTTTTTCCTTTTGTTCTCCTTTTTTTACAGCATTTTCTCCTAGGGCGTGTCTTTTCCGTAGTTGCCGTTGAACCTTGCCCGAGCGCTTTTTTCCCCGTGGAGAGATTTTCTTTCTGGACTAATTATTTTTTTCTTTGATTTCTGAGATCTCTTTTTCTTTCTTTTTCCTTAATACTTGTTTTTTTTTTCCTAAGGTGACCTCCCGCCCAGGAAAGGACGTGCGCAACTCCTTTCTCCCCCCTGCGAAATCTTTCCCGGCATGGTGCCTTTTTTTCCCCCAAAACGCAAACCCTTCCATGTTTTCCCCCTCCTATTTTTTTTTCCACATCAGGGGTCCCTTCCCATCGTAACAGAGGACCCCTTCCTCCTTTCCTAGGCTTCCCACCCATTACCCTGTCTTTTGAAAAGGCCTCGGCTTTCTTTCTCCCCCGTCTTTCACCGATATTGCGGACCCTACGCCTATCTGTTCTTCTCTGGATCTCGTTCTTCAATATTGAAAATTTTTTTAAATTTACTCGGGCGTTTTTTCCCCCCCTTGATTCCATAGGCCCATGGCCCCTTCCCCGCACAAAGCACGTGCCCCTTCCCCCGTCCAACCCCAACAAAATTCCTCCCCGTCCCCCCCCCCTCTCGAAAACTCCCCCCTTTTGGCATCCACCCCAGTTTTTTCCTTCCTACAAACAAAAACCCCTACGTTCCTGGCCGGCGGCGTTTTTCTTCCCTTGGTAAATTCGCAACTCCCCTTTTGCCAGCAATGCCGGACCCTTTGCAAGATGCCCTTGTTTCCTCATCAAAGCCCTCCCTTCCAAGATCTCCCAATCCCCCCCCCCGGGCTTTTTTTTCTCATTCTTCAACCCATTCCTCTTTCAAAAATCCCCCCGGCCGGTTCTCCCTTCCCCCCTCCCCCCTCCAACTTTCCTGCTTCTTTCCCCATCACTTTCAAAGTCAACCACACGTTACTCCCCTTCCCGGAAAATCCTCCCCTTTCCGCCCCAGGACCCCCGCCATCTTCCTCCTTTTCATCACCACCTCGTTCGCCTTCCCTCCCCCCCTCCCTTTACGAACCCCATCCCCCGGGCGTCTTTTTTTCCTCTCACCACACACCTCGCGCTAATTCAACAACCATTTTTTCCCTCCGCGTCTCCCACGTTCTTTTTTTTTGCTGCGGCATGAATTCCCCCCCCCTTTCAGACAGCTTCCCCCAGTCTTTTCCTGGAACATATCCCCAAGCCAGACGCAAACATTACCCCCCCCCATCTCCGAGCGTCCCCTTTCTTCCCCCTAAGGCCAGCAAACGTTCCGCCAATGTTCCCCCCTTCCAGCGACTTTCCTTCCCGGTCCAGATGCCAAGCACTTTTTTCCCCCCCCATCTTGTTTTTTGCAAAACCCCTCTTCTTGGGGGCCCGCTGTTTCCATTGGAAGACCTTCATTCCCCTTTCTCCCCTCCCCAGGCGTGTCCCCCCTCCGGACTCCCGTTTTCCCTTTTCCTGCTCCCCCGATTTTTTCTCTCCGGGAGACTTCGTTTCCTCCTTTTCGATCAAACCACCGTCCCTCCCAAATTTTGATTCTCCCCCTTCAATTTTTTGGCCAAAGACCCCCACTCCTACCGCACTTCCCCCCCTCCCCTTCCCCTTTTTCCCAAAGGCTTTTCCCGGTCAGAATTTTTTCCACAGGCAAACCACTTCATATCAACCTTTCCTGCTTCCCGTGCCTTTGTTCGAATTTTTTCTTTTGGACTTTTTTTCTGTAATTTTAACCCCGATGTGCGGTCTGCCTCTTTCTTCAACCCCACATTTTTTTTCTCCCCTTTTCGGTTTTTTTCCGTTCAAGAATGATTTGCTTTGGTCAGGTTGCAGAGAGATCCGGTTTTCCGGTTCCCTGATTCTTTTTTCTTTCAGTTGAAGTGACCCCCTTTAGATGTTTTTTTTTTTTTTTCCCCCACAGCAGTCTCCCCCCCCTGATGTTCTTGCAAGAATTTTTCCCCCCTTGCACTCTACAACAACCCTCCCCGCAACTTAAGCGTCCCCCCACCCCCCCAGCCCCCCCCCATCAGGAACCCTTTCGCGCAAGAAACAAACGCCTTTCTCTTCCCTTTTTTTTGCAATCCCTCCCTCCTACCTCTTCTTTCTCCTCCCCGTATTTGAAACGGCTCGAATCCCTCCCTTTCGCGCACTCTTTTTTATTCTGAGCCCTCCAATCCCGATAATCACGCGTCACGACACGGGACTTCGTGTCGCAACTTCCCCTCCCATACACCTTGGCCCACCCCTTGTCCGTCACCCCCCCTTTGCTTTCCCATCCCTACCATCAAGCCCCTTTTACCCGTTGTCCCCACCGCATTCGGACCGTCCCGCCCCACGTTCCTTCCTTGTCACATACTGGTTTTCTTTAATTGGTGCAAGTTCCCCTTGTTTGTCTCATTTTCTCCTAGCAATCTTCTCATACAGAGCTGGGGTCCCTTAGATTTCGACCCCCTTTCCCTAATTCGTTTTTGGAGAAGGGATTTTGTGAGAACCCCCCCTTTTTTCCCCCCAGCGCTTTGCTTTGGTTTTTTCGCCGTTCGTAAACCCTTGGCGGAAACCCTATGCAGACTTAAAAAAAGATGGGTCCCCCCTCTGTCGCAGGAAAACTTCTTCAAGAACCTAGTGATTTTTTTTTCAGACAATCAGAAACTTCTGGGGGAGGCCGGGCCTTCTTTTTTTTACTTTAGGAGTTACTTTTGTTTTGGTTGTTTTCTGCCTTGTGATAAAGTTCTTTCTTTTTGATTGTCTTTTCCCAACGGTTGGACAAGGGTTAGTTCTTTTTTCTTGGTGGTTTCTTGGCCTCCCCTTTATGGATTTCTTTTTCGAAGTCCTTCCGCCAGGATAACGCGTTGGTTTTCTTCCGACCGCTCTTCTTTGGTGGATTTCCCCTTTGGGATGTTTCCCCTTTTTTCCTTTTCCTTTTTCACGAACCTTTTGAGCCTTTTGCGGCTCTGACGGGCCTCCCTTTCTCCGAGTTTTGCGTCGCAGTAGGATTTCTTTGTCCCCTGGCTTTTTTTTTTGCGGGAACGCGTCGGTTTTTCCCGCGCGAAATTAGACTTTTCCTTCTTCTTTTTTTTTTGGGTGTTTTTGTTTTTCCCTGTCACTTTTTTGGAATTTTTTTTTTTTTTAGGTTTTTGGTTTTCTTTTCTTCACACCATAACGGATGTCCTTTTCCCTTCTGGCGGCTTGCTTTTTTTTTTTCCGACCATTCCATGATTTTGTACTTTTATGAAACTTGTTTTGGACCAAAAGTTCAATCCGTGAAACCCCTCTTTTGAAATCTTTTTCTTCTTCCAAAATAATGACGGCTCCCCCCTGAGTTTTTCCCTCAAAAAAACGCCATACAATTTTACAGGGACTTTTCCTTTGGGACCCTCATCGTTTACCAGTTAGGAAGTGTGTGCAGACCCAAGTTTTTTCCCACTATTTGTCACTTTTAAGCTTAGGATTCTCCCTTTTTTTGACCTCGTTTGGTGGCTGTTTCCCGATTTTCTGCCTTTTTTTTTTTTCCTTTTGGAAAGCGTGTTTTTTTTAGTGGCGGGGGTGCAGTTTTCAGGCCTTTTCTGGCCCCCTTTTGAAGACAACCTTGTGGCCGGGGTTCCACAAATTTTTGCCCTTTTCTTTTTGCGGCTTCGCGGTCTTTTTTTTTTCCGGACTTTTTTTTGGCGTGCCTTTAGGGTCTCCCCTGTTTACTCTGATTTTCTTTCTTTTTAAAGCGGGATTTGCTGGGCGCCCTCCCCCTTTGAGGTTTCTTTTCTGAGCGCGTTTTCCTTGCCCTAGTTTTGTTTTTTCTTTTTCCCCACTCCCAAACCTTTTGCCCCACACTTTGAAAAAGTGGATCTTTTTGGCCCGCGTTTTTTTTTTCTTTCGGTTTGTTGCGGCGTCTGCCACGAGGGGTTCCCTTCCGGACTTTTTTTTTTTCCTCTGGCGCTTTGCGATTTGGTTATTTTTGGGGCGGGACCTGCTATTTTTTTTTTCAACGCTTTTGGGAGGTTCCCCTTCTAAAAGAGGTCCCCAACGGTGTCGCGTTCCTTCCCGCAACGGGGAAAAACCCCCCCCTTTTTGGAGAGCTTCCTATGGATCCTGTTCGCAAAAGTGTTTTCTTTTTTGCTCAGACGAGACTCGGGTGTTTGGTGATTGGGGACGGATTACCTTCCTTTGTCTTAGTTTTTCGCGGGGTTGCTGACCCTTCTTCTCCGTTGTAATTTCTCCCCTAATGTGCGTGAACTTCTTTTCGGTAAAGATGGCCTTCTTGTCTTGGGCTATCCCGTTGGCGGCCCGGGGGCTTCCCTTGGGTCCTTCGTTTTTTCATTTTTTTTTTTTGTTCTGGCGACGTTGGAAAGTTGCTTTTCGAGCCGATCCCTTGAAAAAATTGTTGAGGTTATAATTTGCATTTAGACCCGGTTTGTACTGTGACTTTTGGAGCGGAGCATTTTTTAAGTGATGGGGCGAGTTTGGTGGGGGGAGCCCGAGTTTTTTCCTTGAGAAATTTTTTTTGCTTGAATTGATGGAGGTTTTATTGGAGGGTTTTTTAGACGAAATTCTTTTGTGTTTTGTGGACGCCAGGGCTTTTTCGGCGGATATCCCTTTAACCCTTGACTCCCTCCCTTTTTTTCAGGTGTTGTAGCAGGTTTTTTTCTGGAGGCCTTGGCCTGTTTTTCTTGGTCGTCTGTCTGGGAGTTTATCTTTTTTCTTTCCTTTGGGTGGATCTTTGTTGGGGAGAGCTCGTCTTTTTTTTCTGGAGTTGGTTTTGTGGCTCCTTCCCCTGGAAGAGGATCGGTTTTTTTCTCCAGTCTCCCCCTTAAATTTTTCAATTTTTTTTTTGTAGCTCGTGCTCTTCTGCTTATCTCCTTCCCCCTTTGACCTGATGTTTCCGAAATATCTACCCCCCTGCAGGAAGGGCCGAGGCCGGCTGGGCCGGACAGTGTAATTTTTTTTCTCCTACTTTTCCCCTTTTTTCCCGAGAAGAAAGGCCGTGCTTTTTCTGTCCTGCTTCACAGCAATTCCTTCCCCTTTCGGGAATTCTTGGTGGTCCCCCTGTGTGCGTTGGAACGCTCCCTCGGCTTTTCCCCCCTTTCCCCTTGCATTTTTTTTTTATTCGAGTTTTTTTTTCGACGTTGTTCTTCCCTTTTTTCTTTCTTCGTTTTTGTTTTCCCCCTTCTCTCTTCTCGTTTGTTGGTTGTTTTTGGCGATCTCTAGGTGAAATCACGAAAGCCCCTTTTTTTTCCCCCCGGGCGCCTTTTTTTTTTTCCGTCGCCGAAAAAAGGCCTTTTCATGGAACTCTGCTTTCCCCCCCGCAACCCTTTACCCCCCTCCCCCTGCGCGAAGGGCATGGTCCCCCTCAGGAAAGGCGCCTCTTCCGAAGGTCTTCCCCTGGCCGGCATTACCCCCACCTTTTTCGGCCAGTCCCCCAACCGGCTCGTTTTTTTTCTTTTTTTAAGGCCAGTCTATGTGTTTTTCGCGATCTGCGGAAACAATTTCCTTTCCCCTTCCTTCCCCGAATTTCCCTTTTTGCAACGAGGCACCCAAAAGGTAAAATTGGATTTTTCCCGGCGGACCAAACTCTCTTTTCTGCCCAAAAGATTCGCGCCACCGCCCCCCGTGCCGGCCCCCCCAACCCCCCCCAATAGAGCCCGCCTACCTTCGAAAACTCCCCCTCTCCCGCCCTCAAACCCCTTCCCTTTCCTGTCTTCGACACACCCCGAACCTGGCGTCGGCTGATACAATCCCCTTTCGTCGACCTTTTTTTTGCCGCCACCTTTTGGCCTTACTCTTCCAACCCTCTTTCCCCCATAAAATTCCCTGCTCTCCCAATAGGCCGACTCCCCGCGGCCCCTTTTCCCGGCCTCATCTTCCCCTCCTCGCCCTTCTTCCCCCCCCCCCCCTGCCGTTTTAACCCCCCCTCAACCCCAATTCAAGCAAGCTTACTCTTCCCCCCTTTTCAACGCCCAAAAAGTCTCCTTCCCCGGAATTCCCCGTTCCATTCCGGCCCTCCCCCCTTTCCCCAGCAAATCCTAAGCAACTATTTTTCACCCTTTCGAATTCAACTTCCCCTTCACTGCTTTTCAGCACCCTCCCCTCTTTTTCCCCATCCACACCCCTCCAACAAACCCCCTCAGGATAACCACCCATTTTCCCCCCCCCCCCTTTCGGCCCTTTTTTTTTTTCCTCGCCCTTTCCAGTTACGTGCTGAGGCCCACGACCCCCCGTTAGACCTCTTTTTATCGGCCTTCCCCCCTCCCTTCAATAGGCCGGTCCCTTCCGAAAAAACCCTTCCCAACACCCCCCTCTCTCAGGCGTCCCTTCCTGACGAGGCCCCCTCCCACGTTTCCAGCAAGCCCCCTTACTTTCCCCTTTTTCCGCACCTCTGGACACCGCTTTTTTCTCCCAAAAGCGTCTTTCCCTCATGGTTGTCCTGTTGGTTCCCTCTGGTTGAAGAGTCACCCCTCCCTTCCTGTTCCAAACCGCTCATTCGGGTCTCCCATAACCCCCCCTCTTCCCCCCCCATCGGAACCTTCCATGAACAAATGTCTTTTTCCCCCTTTCCCCCCCACATCTAGCCCTTTTTCCTACGGCCCTTCAGCATATACACGGTCGCTTAAACCTCTGCACAACCCCCGGCGAAGCCCCTTTTATCTTTTGCAGTGGTTTCCTTAAACTCCCCTTCCCTCGCAACCTGCCCCCCGCACCCAAGGCGGTCCTTTTTTTTGCGGTCACCTCCCCAACCATTGCAAACCCCATCCCGCATCAATATTTGTTTTAATTCTGCGGCCCTATTGAACTTGGTAAAAAGGATTGTGGCGCCCCCTTTTTTTTTTCCCCCCCCAACTTTCGAAATTTTCGGGCTGTTTTTCCTTCAAGTTTTTCATTACTTTCCTTTTCTCCAGGAATTTTTCCAACAACCCTTTTTCCGAGTTCCAAATCCGAGTTTTTTCGGATTTCGTTGTCTTTTTTTTCTTTTTTCCTCAAACAGTTAAGATAATTTATGGTAGTATGCTCTCCCCTCGACCGGGCTCCCTGCCAAGACTCCCCCAACCTGCATCTCCCCCACCCCTTCCCTTCTCGGAACTTTCCTTTCCCACACCAACAAATCCTCGGTTCCTCGCGAAAGAAACGCTTCCTTTCTTCCCCCGCACTTCAAACCGCCCTTCCCCCTTTTTTCTTTTTCTTAGAAGGCAAAACTTTTCCCCACGATAGACCCTCCGTCCCGGTCTTGACGCCTTCTTCTCCCAAATTCCCGCCATCATCCGCTCGCCGCCCGAGTCTCCCTTCTCTTTTTTTTCGACGCCAATCTAAATCCCCCATTCCACGCGACCACTCCCCCCTTCCCCCCCTAAGTCCTTTCAAACGGTTGTCCCCTCCCCTGCGCCTCCACGTCCCCCAAGACCCCTCCTGAAACGTCCTCCCCCAGTGAATAAACCCCCTTTCACCCCTTTCTTGGCGTATCTTGTTTTTTCAGCGACAAATTTTTTCCCCCACTTTCCGCCTTTTTTTTTTTTTGGGCAATTTTCCTTCCGATCAATTCCCCTGGCACTCAACCGCACTCTTCTTTTTCCGCCTCCCCCTTTGTTGTTGGTTATCTCCCTATGCGTTGCGTCTATTTCCTAAAGACCTCGTCCTTAGTTGCGCTTGATGCTGCTGGCCGCTTTTGACAAAACTTTCGTTTTCCATGTGCAACCTTTGCGCTGCACCAAATTACGCCCTAAAACCCACACATGTCTTTTTTTCCTTTGTTTTTATTTGCTCTGTTCCTCTTTTTCTGTTTTTTTGCTTTGCCTGCTTCACACATGTATGCCCCCTTTTTTCCTTTCAAGTCTTTCTGGTGGGGGTCTATGGGCCCGAGGCTGTCTTCCTCCGACTCCCCTTTCAAAGATAATTGTGTCCTCCCTGGCGAATGGAAGCGAGTTTGATGTTTTTTTCCTTTTTTGCGCAGAAAGAATTCTCCGACCCCCCGAGTGGTCCGCGAGCTTCCCTCTTAATTGATTTTATCTTCAAAAAGGGAGTTTTCGTCCCGAGAAGCTTGGGCGGAACGCGAGGCTTTCGAAATCGAAGGCCTTCGTTTTTTTTTTGGGGCTCTTTTTTTTTTTTTTTTGAAGTTCTCTTTTTCGGTTTCTTTGGTTTTCCATGGAAATCTCCCTTCTTTTTGAAATCATTATTTTTTCCATCGCTTTTGCTGGTGCATTCCGTCCTCCTTCCCCTCGTACTGTTTCTGGGCCCTTTGAAAAGGCCAGACCACTCCCCTTTTTCACAGTGAGGATTTTTTGAGACCATTTCCTCCTTTAATCATGACTTTCCCGCCAATTTTTGACCCTGACCCTTTCTTGAAAAATTCGGTCGCTTTTTGGGTAGGTTCCCCTCTCCCGTTTCCCTTGACCTTCTTCAGCGCATCCCCTCCCAGATTCTCGGATTTTGTCTTTGAGGGCCAGGGGTTTGTTTTTCCCCGCCATTCTTCGGGAAGGTGGTCTCTTTTCCCCTGCGGGGTTAGGCAGTTTGGAAGGAACATTTCTGGTCCTGGTGAATCCTTTCCGTGCAGGGAATTTACATATAAAACTTTTTTTTTGTGTGTTTGGATTCGTTAGGGCCGTCTTCTCCTACGGTGGAGCCTCCCCAGACGATTTGTTCATTTCAGTCACGTTCCTCACAGATTTTAAAGAGGGATTTTTTTCTTTGCGCTCCTCTGAGTTTTCTTCATTAGCGTCCCCTCGTGCAATTTTTGACAACAACCCCCAAACAGGGGACATGACCCTTCCCAAGGAGATGTTCTTCCCAGCTTTTTCCTTTTGTTTTCTCTCTTCGGTTTTCGGACCTTTTGAGTGTTCGGACACTTGAGGGCGCGTCCGTTGATGCCCCAGTCTCTTTTTTCTGGTGTGTTTTATGTTTTTTGCGTTTGGCTTTTGGGGACCGGCTATTTCCCCCTCCCCCCAAAACTCTGGTTTAAAAGGCGAGTCAGCATTCGACTCTTTTGGCAGTACATCCGGCAGGCACGTCTTCCTTGGACGTATGGGAGAAAAAAACGCTTTTTCGCAATGTTGCGATGGATTCCGGCGGCTGCGTATGAACGCCGTCTTCTCTGGGGTCCTTTCTCCCTGCGCCGGTAGGGGAAAAGAGCTTTCTCTTTACCGCTTTTGGGGACTAGAGAGGGTTGAAAGGGAAGGGGCCCCCATTTGGAGTTGAAGGAAGCTGTGGTGTATGGTGGGTGTTTTCATTTTGGCAGGGCTTCCTTTGTTGTGGATATTATTTCATTTTGTCCGTTTGCCGCGGGTTCCTTCCCTTTACAATTTCTTCAAGTTTCTGGAGCGGGTTTTTTTTTTCACGTTTCCCCTTAGAGGGAGATCCTTCTTGCCCCCCTTGTTGATTTTTTCTTCCTTTTTGATTTAGACCTGCCTTGGAATTTGAAGCTTGGCGATAGGCCTTAGCCTTTTTGAGCTGCGTTTGGTCCTTCCGGACGGCGAGGGCTGATCCCTGAGGGCTCTTTTTTCGGTGGATCTTAGCGACTTTTTTTCGGACATTTGGCTGTTGGAATTGGTTTCTCTTACCGTCCCTCTATTTTCCTTTTTGACGGCAGGACTTTTTTTTCGAAACGGGACGTTTTCCCCGGTGGATGCCGTCTGTTTAGAAGGTTTTTTTTTTTTTTTCGGGCTTTTTTGTTTGAGAGCCTCTTGGCGGGCGGCTTTTTTTTCGTGCTTGTGTGAATCTTTGCGTTGCCGAGGTTTTGGCGCCGAGACTGTGGTCCCCCCCTTTTTTTCACCCATTTTCAATTTTTTCCCTTTTTTTTTCGGCCTCCCAGCCGACGGGCCTTTCCTGATTGTTCCGCATATCTCTCACCCACATGGCTTTGCGGGATGCGGAAAGCCGAGGCCTTTTTTTTTCGTCACAGTTCCTTCCGGAATTTGGAGGGTCCCTTTTAGCACGTCTTTCGGTGACGGATCTTTCGGCCTTCCTGATTGTTCACAGTCCCTTTTTCCCTTTGTAGCGGGAATAGTCTTGAAATGTTTGACGTTTCTTAAGAGTTCCATGATTCGGGCTTTTTTTTCGGACGGGAAAGATTCGGTTTTTGGGCGGGTTTGATTCTTATTTACGTGTAGTTTCCCCCCAGATCCTTTCTCTTTGCCTCCTCTCATCCTGTTTTGTTTTTTTTCTTCTCTAGGTTTTTTTTTTTGCAAACCTGACGACATCCTTTTCCGCAATGAGCAGTCCCAAGCCCGAAAGCATGGACCTTTTTTTTCCCCCCCCCCCCCAAAAGGACAACCTCCCACCGCTATTTTTTTGGGCTGTGAACCACTTTTGGAAGGCGGAAATTCTTCACCGACGACGTCTTTTTCAGTCCCTCCATTACATGTAGGCCAGCGCCAAGGCTCCTCTCCGCCCTTCCCCCCCCCCCCCCC
>Ga0179593_1440981_pt1 | contig 18055 bp, 19 predicted proteins | sample CZODoug2_1_08_16_FD_185931 | JGI IMG/M metagenome (GOLD analysis project Ga0179593, IMG submission 185931) | Vadose zone soil fungal communities from Angelo Coast Range Reserve, California, USA - CZODoug2_1_08_16fungal (PacBio error correction) | ecosystem: Environmental > Terrestrial > Soil >... | reverse complement strand
CCCAATTACCCCCAAACAAAGGATTTAGAACACCTCTTTGTTTCTTTGGTCAAATTTTCCCAAAGAAAGAATTTAGCTTTTTATTGAGAAAAATACAAGAAAATAGCCGCGAATTGCTGATCCTTGTCATTACTCACATCTACTCCCCCCCCTCTCCCCCTACCAATAAAATAAGAATTCGAAACCAATAATTGAGCAGGACAGTTTTTTTTTTTTGAACTCCATCCTTGTCAGCACGATCAGAATTCATCCCCTAGCGCGTGGTTGGAAACCTTGCCTGCTGGTAACACCTGGTTGTAAGAACAGTCGCACGATCCACAGGAAGGGGATTCCCCAAATCGGCTTCTCTTCACATGCCACCTTGGGACTTCCGCCTTCTGCAACTCTTCTCCCTTTCTCTGAAAATAATCTCTGCTGTCTTTTATTGTGATTTGTTTTCGTGGCCTGGGCGTAATTCAGAGTAACGGAGGGTTGTCGCCCAACCCGGCGGGCTTTTTGGTCGACCTCGTCGAGAAGGACACCTCTCTCTCTCCGTAATCGACAGCCTCTGACTCGTTGAGCAGTAAGAACGTCTTCTCCCCCCCCCTTCGTAGAGGGTACTATGTTTCTAAGCAACAGAAGTTCGTTTTTCCTTACCTTTCGAGGCTCTGTTGATTGGACCCTTTCCCATCAATTAGATCAAGGATCTCCCTTTTTCGTGAGTTGGTGGGACGGTATGTGGCTTTTTTTCTTTTTTTTTGTGGGGTTTCAGGCGACGGCACCCTACTGACTGTCTATTTAAATGCGGTCCCTTACCTCTCCCTCAGGTTTTCGTGAAGGTGGAAGGGTACCAAGAAAAGACCGGTAAGTCCAGCCTGCCCTCTTTCCGTTGGTCGTCATTTCTGTCTGGCTTCTATTCCCTGTAATTGGCAGAGCAAGTTTTTTGCTTCAACCGGCTGATGTATCCCCTCTTTAGGGGAGTTGCTTTCCTTCTAGCTTTTTCCTTTGCCAGAGACCCATCTCCCACCCCTGTTAGAGGGGAGTAGGATAGAAGCCTGTTGTCTTCTTTTTTGAGGGTAGTATGATGTCTTTGTTGTTCCGGGTGTGTCTCCATTTTTCACTTTTTGGTGCATCGTGCGTGGCTGGTCAGTCTCAACACCAGTTGAGGATCCTCTTGATATTACTCATTCTTATGAACTTTCCCTTATTTCGCAACCCCATGATCGAGCCTTTTTTTTTTCTCCCCCCCCTCAATATTAGTTTCTCCTTACGGAGGCGATTATTCCCCATTTTTTCTTGTTCAGAACTCTATGTTTACGTGGAGTTCTTCCGAGAACAGTAAGCCCCCCCCTGAACTCTTTTTTTTCTCTTTCGACAGAGAAACAGATGCGAGTCTGGTGGTATTATTCCCCCGCCTTCCCATGTGCCTCAAGGTCTTCAATTCCTATTGTCGTTTTTCTTTCGTCCTTCCGATTATCATGTTACTTTTTGACGTCACCGATACGGTCCCCCCCCGGATCGGAAAGACGCCGTTCCAGAAACTCTCTTTCAGAGGTCACGGTTCCAGTCCCTCGCTCTTCCCTGTCTTGAGCTACTTTTTCAGTCTTTACGCTTCTGTTTGGTCTTGCGACGATTACCCATCCACCCCCCCCCCTCGTTTCCCGGTCTTTTGATCGTCCAGAAAGAGCCAAGAGGACTTTTTCTTTCTTTCCAGCGCCTCCTGTCTTTCTCTTTGCCCAGCCCAGGAGCGCTTCCAGGGCCGAGAAGACCACCTTCCCCGAGATATTCCTTAGACCCACATTTGTCTCCCCTTCTTTTTACGAGACATACGGCACAACATATGGCGGTTCCACCCTTTCTATAGGGACCCCTGCCACTGCCGGTAGGAGATCTTTTAGTTCCTCAGTGAGCAAAGTCCCCACGTAGATTAATAGTTGTTTTTGTAGAGTCGGCCTGTGTAGAGTTTCTCTCCCGTAGCACACAGGAGCAAAGGGTCTGCTAACCCTCCCCCCTTCATTAAGTTCTTTTTTCTCTCAGACGTCTCCCTTTTTCTCTACCAATATATTTTCTCCAGTGTGTGTTGAGAGATCGGGGGAAAATTTTTTTCTCGGAAACTCCCCCTAAGTTCCTTTTGGGCGGATTGTTTGGAATTTTCTCTCTCTTTGATAAGGGAGACTGACTCCCCCTACGCCCTCCCACACCATCCCCAAACCGGTCTTGTTTTTTCCTTCATTTTTTACGAGACGACAGAACGAAAAGTTGGTTTGTGGGTATTCCTCCTGAGCTTACTAATCCTTTCCCCTGACCGAAGGTTGGAAGAGGGATAGAGATTGGTGTGTATTTTTTTTCCCCCTTGTTTTGAGGGGGGGGGGGTCATTGTTTCCATTGTTGTTTTTTTTTTCCGTTTCTTTACTTTTCTTTTTTTTCCCTTCTCCCCTTTTTTCAAGCTTGTTGCTCAGTGAGCGGAGAGGGGACGTTTTTCCTGGAACGAGAAATTTTAAGGTCTTTCCCTTTTTTTTCCTGGCCTTCCTGCGTGATTCCTATCCAGCCGGGCCAGATTAGAGTTTTCTATCGGTTCTCTTTGACCTGGAAGGGAATTGAGCTTCCCACCTCCCCTCCCAAACGAGGAGGAGGGGACATACTAATACTTGAGATCGATTCAGTTGTTTTCTTTTGCTGGCTCTTATGCTCTTTGAGTTTAGAGGTCTCTCGGTTTCCCCCTTCGCGAGTCCAAGGAACATAATTTTCCTCGATTTTTTACCTTTTAGCCATGAACTCCAGTTCCCCCAGAGGACCGCCGACCTTTTTTTCCTTGTATCTCTCTTTCGGACGGACTGACCCCGGGTTCCTCCTGGTTCCTAATCGAAGCGATTTTTTCAAAGTGGGTTTTCCTTGTTCTTTCCAACCTCAAGCCTATTGCTTTCAGTAGTTAGTTGAAGATCCCCCCAGGATATCTCCTTTTTGGTTTCCCCCTCTTGCTTTTTCTCTTAATCACCAAACCCTAGAGCTCGCCATTGTTTCTTTCCCCCTATAAGCCCTCATAAGATAGATGTTTACTGGTCTTTTACGCTCCCTTTTCTCCCTTTTTCTTCCCCCCCCCTTCAAAAAGCCCCTATCATCACCAAGTTTCCCTTCTTTAGAAACCCTTGCTTTTCCTTCCAGACTTCCCTTCACCATTTCCTCCACTCATAGCTCTCAGAAAGTTTTTTTTTTTTCACTCAGTCCCACCCCTCTCTCTCTCACTCCCCGACCAATCAGGAGTAGGCCATCCCCTCCCTCATCTCCCGTTGCATTCCAATCCCTTCAGAAGGCGACCAGTTCAAGTTTTGAGGCAGGGACCCTTGGAGAGTCCCTTGCTTAGGGGAAACGACCCTCAAATTAAGAAGAACCTCGGAGACGGTCCCATTCCCGCCTTTTTTTTTTTGTTTCCCATCGCTCCCCACCTTCTGGCCGTCGAGCCGGGCCTAGGAAAAAGTCCACACCCGGAAAATCCCCTTCCAAGGAAGCTCCCTTTTGTTTTTGTCTTTTTTTATAAGTTTTTCTTCTAACTTCAAATATCCGTATCAGACGTCTGAAGTTTACCTGAGGACGAGTAAATGTTTTTTGTGGTTATTATCTCTCTTGAAATTGATCAGCAGGTTTCTAACACTTAGTTCCTCCCTCGCGGGCCCTTTCTTGTCATGCTTAAGTTTGATTTTTGTTTTGTTTTTTGACAGTTGGCTCGTCATAGCCCCCCGGATTTACAGGCACGTTTGGTTTTTTTCTCTTTACCCCTTCTCCCTTCCTCTTGTCGAGAACGAAAGCCTTTCTCCTGTACTAAGAGTCTCCCTTTAGCGCCCCCCCACCACAACATCGAGTCCCCCTCGAGCGCCCTTTTTTTAAGTCCACTAGATCGCCAAACTAGCCCCCCCTCCTGCGTCATTTCTTTGCGTGGGTTTTGGGCGGTGGGGTTTTTTTTTGTTGGTTTGGGTGGGGGGGGTTTTTGTGGGCTTTTGGGGGTCTCTTTCCTTTGGTATTACTCAAGGTGCAGTGGTGTACATCTTCCCTCCAGTTTCTCTCGTATCAAGGGTGTGAGCCATTTCCCTTTGGCACTGACCCCAGAAGATCCTTTAGAAATGCTTTCTCTCGTCAGGGACCTGAAACTTAAGAGAATATTTCCGTTTTTTTTCTCGTGTGCGACTTACACAGGCAGCTGGTTGGCGTGGTTACTTTATTATTCTAGTTCGGGGAGGCGTCAAGGATCTTTTGATGGTTAGTGGGCTTCCCCTTCGAGAGCAGTTTGATTGTGCACGTTACCAAACCCCTCCCCCCCCAGGTGAAACTGAAGTATTTTGAAATTAAATTTCTCTTTTCTCTTTTCTCCCCATCCTAAGTTGTTGTTTGCTTTCCTCTATATTCAAAAGGATTCAATCCCCTTCCAGGTTTCCGTGTTTACCATGGGTTGACCCCGTTAACCTCCCAGGCCCAGAAGCGCTCCTGCCGTTGAGACTCCCCTACAGACAACCGCGACTATTCCTTTCCAAGGTGCCCTCCAACGATCGCACTAAATAACGAAGACCCCTCCCCCCCACCTCCTCCCGAAGTTAAGTCAACCCAGGTAAGGAAAAGCAGTGTTTTTTTTGTTTGACCTTATCTGGTTCTCTACGATAAAGCCCCCTTCCTTAGACAAGGCGCAATCCCCGGTTCTTCCTATTTCCACATTTCCCGAGCCTAACCCCGGGGAATCCCCCTAATTGATATTCCCCTCTTTTTTCTGGGTTTTCCGTACCCCAATCCGGCTACGGGAGCCTCTGCACTCTCCTTCACGTCATCGTTGTTAACTTGAGTTGCGATTATTGGACGTCTGGTAAACCTCCAAGTGCTTTTCCCCTGCTTTGTCTTTTGCGCTGGGCCTTCCGTCGATGTCTCACGGCGGTTCTTAATCTCCCCCCACAGGTCCTGGCGTATTTGACGACAGCGAAGTTTTTTTTTCTTCACACTGCTCCCGCTCACATGCGCCCAGGACAGACCGGTAGATTTTGATCTCCCGATTTTCATTTTACCCCTTAGAAGAGTAGCATTGATATATAAAGCACAGTGTCTTACCCCGTCCTCATCCTTCATTGTCTATTTTTTTCTTCTCGTAAACCAAGCTCAGTTCTCTGGTTTGGGAATTTTTTTTTGTACTTTTTACCCGGAGTCTAAGAAGAGAAAAATTAGTTCCACCTTCTTTTCGATTATCGACCTCTCGCCAGGTGCCTAGTTCTTTCTTTACTTTAGTCGTGTCCCACCGGATTCCTGCACACCTCTTTTCCTTCCCCTTTTTTGAGAGAACCAGTTATTGGTAAGTCAGACTCAGGATTGGAAGACGACCTTTTTCTTGGTTCTATTACTTGCTTGTTATTTCAGTCCCAATGGCGGTTTTCTTTGCTAGTATGGGCATGGGGGAAGTTCCCCCCCTTTGAGTTCGCTTTAGTTCTCCGCCCCCCTTCTGAGGGAGAGGGTTGTTCCTTTTTGTCACGTTTTCCCCCGGTCCTTTCTGCCCGTGTTTTTTTAATTGGGAATCCCCTTCCCGGAATCTCCCCGGAAAATCATACTCTTCATGCAGCTCATCTTCGCGCACCCCCCTCTCTCTTAGTGTTTTTTTTTCCCCCATCTTGCCCTTGTTTCGATTGGAGTTTTTCTTCCTTTTTTTCTCTTTTTCTTCCGTAAACCCCGACTCTCGAGGCGTTTTTTTGAGTTATGAGCGGCACCCCCTTCACGAATTTTTGGACCTGTCGTGCTCGTTTTCTGTTCGAAAGGAGAACCGCTGGAGTCTTTTCTTGGTGACACCCCTCCCACCCATGATACCCACGGTCAACGGTCCTCCTGACTTTGTCGTGAGTGTTAATTTCCCTTCTACGCCCCTCCTTCTTCTTTATTCCACGCTACGCAGGCCCCTCTTCCTGAAGAGCAAGAACAGAGAATTCAAGAGGACGACGGGAGACCCATTCCCTTTCGTATGATCGTCTTCTCCAATCTTTCAGATTACCCCCCCCGAATTCTTGCCTTCGAAACTCAGCCTTCCCAGTTCCCCCTTTCGCCCATTTCTTTCTTTCTCCCCTCTATTGCGTCATTAGGATATCTTCTGAGATGCCTTTTCCCCTCTGACTACATTCTTTCTCTTTTTTTTTCCACTAACCCAGTCCATCTCCGCGTCTTCTCAGTCTTGCCACTGGGTATCTTCTTCCCCTAGGCCCCCTCTTTCGGTCCCTTCTTTCTTTTCCTCCTTCCTTCCAAAAAATGAAAATGTGGGTTCGGTCGTCTGTAAATATCCCCTTTTTCGATCCTCTTTCTTTTCGAGACTTTTTGTATTTATTTTTTAGAGTTCCCCCGAAAGCGATCTCCATCGCAACAGGATCCCCCTGCCCTTTAGTTTGTCCTTTTCCGTCGCACATTTAAATCCGTAATTTTCCCCCCATAAAATAGTTTTTTTTCGAGAGATTACTTGCCCTTTGCGATTTCCCCTTCTTTCCTAAAGAATTTCTCGCCGAAGTGTGGAGATGAGTCTCTCTGTCAGTTGGGGCTCGTAAGCTCTAAGACTTTTTTCTTACCAACCCTATAAACCTCCCCCCCCCGTCTCTTCTCCTTTTCTGTGCTCTCTTTCCGACCCTCCACCCTATCGTGACGGAGTTGCGTTTCCTGAGCGGTTCTACCCTTCTTTTCCCCCCCCCAGACTGAGTGTTTTTTTTATGTGTCTCTGTAGAACGACTTAAAAAGTTCTCACGATGAGTTGGCGTTCTTTCAGCCGGATGTTTTGGGTATTACCCCTATGGTGGTTTAAAAGTTACTTCTTCCCCCACCCATTTAGAAAGTCCTTCCTTCAATGCGTGATCTCTCCCAGCATTCCCCCCCCCTTAGACGTCTTTCCCCGATAAGTATTTTACGAAGGCAGGTTTTTTTTTCTGAATCCGACCCCCGAACCCCAACCTCCTTTCTTTTAACTAATACCGTGGACGCATCAGGCCCAGGTATTCTTCTTTCTTGTCCTTCCCTCTGCATGTATAGTTCCGAAGATTCCTTTCCCCTTCTCTGCTTAGACCACCTGATTTTCTTTCGAAGAGCGCCGAAACAAGCCTCTGCCCCTTTTCAAGGTATAGAACCGTTGATGTCCCCCCCTTCTCTCCTTGTTTGAGGTGTCTCCCCCCTGACGCACCCTGTCCACAGATTTTTTTAGAAGTCGAAGCCCTGGAGAGCCCGTTAAAAGTCTGGTCCTGACTTCCCTTCCCCCCCCTAAAACTTTCTCCCCTGCTACTCTGAGTTACGAAGCTAACCAATTCTTGCATCTTGACAGTCAGTTCCATTCTGGGGGTCTTAGGAGACCCCCCACCCTCCTCTAGCAAGAGTCGCTCCCCAGATTTCCCCCTGCATACTATTAGACCCCAAATGATACTGGGAGATTTCCGCTCCCTTATTATTTACGCTGCCCTCTTCTCTTCCCCCAGAAGAGTCCTTCTTCTTTACAAAGTATTGGAGCCCCACCTGTCTTTCCCCCCGACATTTCCACTCACATTTTTGAAGTAAAAGATTTCGAAGCCCTTTACTTTTTAATCTTCTCCCCCCAATCCACCCAATCTAGTTCATACCAGACCGACCTTGAGCTTTTCCCCCATAAAGTTCTTTCCCCCTCTTTGGCTCTTCCCCTTTTTCTTCCTCTGAAGTGTTTTCCTGACTTACCCAGCTGCGCGTTTTTTCCCCGTAGATTTCCACAACGGATTAGGGCGGTTTTAACACCATTCCCTTTCCCTCACGACTCAGTGCCTTTCCCCCGATCCGTAGAGAATATCAAAGAAGTAGGTAACGATCTTTTTTCTTCCCCGAGGAATGGAAATTACACCTGCAACATCACCGATTGACCTCTCCTTTTTTGATCAGTTCTTCCCCCCTCCCATCCCTTTGCACGAAGAGACCGAGTCTTCCTTCCTGGGACGTAGGCCCATGCGGTCTCCCCCTTCTAATCCTGATTGCATTCTTCCTTTTTTTTTTTTTTTCGTCGAAAAGAGTTTCGTTTTGAAAGTGGCTGGCCTTTTCTTTTCCCCGCATTTTTCTGTCGAACTGTAAATGTTTCCTAGCGTCTTACCGCTTCCTACCTGTGTGTCCCCCGAGTCCTAACAAGCTCTTTTAGACGATAGGAGGAATACATACAGCCACAACAACTTTCACCCCCCCCCTCTCCGAGAAACACTTTTTATCTAGACAGACGTCCACTAGACCCAACCATAATCTGGAGTACCCACCGACTGAGATAATAAGCCTGTTGTGTGGGATGAGCTTGGGCTCCCATTCACAGAGTGAAATTCCCCTCACGGCGACTTTTCCCCCTTTTGTTTCCATTCTTACCTTGGTTTTTTCCCAGAGAGATCGTGAGTCACTTCTCCCCCCCGATTGATTTTTTTTTCACGACTCTTCTATACAGGGCCTACTGTGTGTGAGTTACCGGCGTTCTTTGGTTGCTTTTCCGTCTTGAGCTTTCTCGTGGTTTTTGTCTCGTTCCCTTTTCCTCTTTTGCTGAGTTTTCGTACATAACGTGAGCCTTCGGTTGATGGCGGGTTCCCTTTTCCAACCCCCAATGACATTCCATCGAAGCTTGATCAACCCCTTCACTTGGTCCCTCCCTCCTATTCTTTGTTTTGTGTTGAGTATGATATCCCCCATTTACCCAAGGATTTACCTCCTCCAGTACGGTTCCTCTTCCCTTTTTTTGGTTCCCCCAGATGGCCCATAAAGACTCTCGCACGTTGTCTTCCTACCCCCCTCACAGAGCCGAGACTTCCAAGTCTGTCCACTCCACTCTTCTTCCCGATGTATACGATTTTTAAGCCCCCCACATCCCGACTTTACTTAACACCTAATTCTGTCACCTTCTATTTTGGCAAGGTATTGCAATATTTGCGAAGATCTCTTACTTCCTCCCCTTTCATGGTTAGTAATGGCCCTTATGCCCCGTTTCCCACGTTCTGACGACCCCCAACCCTTCCTTATTTCACCCGGGGAGTCTACTAGGGAGAGCACGGATTCGCAAGTTGTACTCCCTTCTTTATTCTTTTTCACACTAATAAGGCGTTGATTACCCTTTTTCTTGTTTTGGACCTGTCTTCATCGTAGTAGTTATCCGGCGTTTTTTTCCTCGAACACCCCTTTCCGGGTTATTGGGTCGACTTTTTCTTCCTAGACGTACCTTCCCCGCCCTCAGTTTTGACTTTCTGCCGTCCATTGCCAGCCAGTTCCCTCCGAGCCCTTTTGAGCTCTTTTGTGGTGAATAAAACTTGAGGCACTTATTTTCGATTATCGTTTCCGCCCCCCCTGCATGTTCCTGTCCCCGCGTCCTGCCAGGTTATTGCCTTCCTCTGCCCTTGATGGATGTTCATGATCACCTTTGCTTCCCCGAGATTTCGTGTGTATGTCATTTGTTTTCCTTTCTTCGCTCTCTACGGTCCAAGATTGCCTCTTTCTTGTTTCCATTAGAGACTCGGGAACTTGCAGCGCCGACGTCTTCTTTGTCCTTTTCCTTTTCGTGTCCCCTGTTTCTGACTCGGTCATTCCCCTGGCCCGCCTCCTGATTGACCAGTTATTGCTTAGGACCCTTCTAGACCAGGTTTGTAGAGAAGGTGAGAGTTCCATTAGACCGGCTTGCTTCCAGATCAAGCTCATTGCGGGTCTCGTATCCGATTGTCATGGGAGGCCTTCACAACCCTTTTCGTGAGAAGCGGATCGCCGCTTTTTTTGGCGCGGTTTTTGAGTTCTTTCTTTCTGTCGTTTTGGGTACTCACGGGCATACTTTTCCCCCCGAGGGGATGCATCTTGTGTTCTTTTTTTTCCCTTTGGGCCTCCTCCATTACTAATTGATCGAATCCCAGTAAAATCATTTAATATGGACCGCCTTCTCTTGTCGACGCACCCCCCCCGCGAGCTCTTTTTTTGTTTCACTAAAAATGCCCCTTTTACCTTAGGTAGGCTCTTATTATTTGGTGGTTTTTTGTTTTTTTAGGAAGTTGATAGAAAATCCCGTTGCGATCTTTTTAGGATGTTAGATCCCCCCTTCCTTCGAAGTCGTCTTCTCCCCCCTGCTGGCTGTTAGGCGGTGAGAACCGCTGTTCGTCCCTGCTTTCCCCCCCTTCCGACCACCCTTTCATCAGAATTTTCTCCCGGTCCGTATTTTCATATTGGTGCCCTTTTTCGCTCCCTCGTTCACCCCGATGAGATACTCATTGTTTACTTTCACAACGCTACCGAAAAAGATCTAACGCAAGCAACGAGCCTTCTGCGTTAAGCCCTTTTTTCCCTCGGCCCCGATGACGATATCAACGAGTGCGTACCGCCGGCCTTCTTCTTGTGGTCCGTTCGGGTGCGTGATTACCCCTTCATTTCCCACGAGGACAAAGGTACTGATCGAGGTTTCCTCCTCCGAATCTGTTCCTCGGATATGCATCATCGCACCGAAGTTTTGCTTTGCCTCCGTAAATCGTTCCTTAATTCTCTCAGAACCACTACGTATAAGCTCTTCCCAGTATTAGCACACTGTTTTACGAGCTACTCTCCCCTTCTGCCACTGCGTTCTTGTGCCTTCTTCCCCTTCGATCCTTTCCCCCATTCACTTACGGTAGGGGTCGGCTTTACTTTCTCTTTCCCCCCAAGTCTACCCCCCCCTCCTCCCTTCCTCGTCTGGCGGGTGTTCTCGGGTTTTTGATATCGAGAAAAAAAACCGCGAAATCCCTTCCTCCCCATCACCGGGCCCCCCGCATTGCTTCTTTTTTTCTGCATCCGCTCGCAAATTGGCCTTTCCGAATCTCTCTTCCTTTCGGTTTTGGTTTGAGAGAGACTGGAACACCTTCCCATTTCCCCTTTTAGAAGTAAAAAACCTCCAGTAAGGTTCCCTCCGGATCCTTTTGGATCGCGGAGATCTTCGGTCCTCGTTGCGTTGATCGATAGACGAATACCCCTCCCGCTCTACCCCCCCTACCCCTTGAGCGACCTTTTTTCCCTGTTCTTTGGGATAGCGTAAGAGAAGCCTTGACAGTTTTCCGTGGTTGTACACTGATCCAGATAGTGCAATTTCGGAAAAGACTCCCGGTTTAATCGGGCTAGTTTTCGATCCTTCCCTTGTACTTCTTTTCTCCCCCGTCGGTATGTTTCGTTTTTTTTTCCTCCCGAGAACTACTCGGAGCCCCTGAGCCCAAGGCTTCTTCCCGTTCCTTCTAGATCCCCTAAGGACCCCCCTCCTTTCTCGTCGCTACACATCAAGGGCTAGTCCTTTCGGAAGGGTTTATCTTTCTCAACTGAAAGAACCCTGCGAGGGGACTACACCGGTCTATCGATCATCGTTTGCGACTGTGTTCTTTTTTTTTTTTCTAGTTAGAGGAGGAAGGTCGTGGTTTTTGTAGATTTTTCTCCACCCCTAACCCCCGCTCTCATCTATGCCGTTAACAGAGATCCTCCTTCCACACGCCGAGTAAAGAGGACGTTGCTCCCTTTGGTCCGTAGGTTGCGGACTGTAAGCCGACCGTTACTCCCCATCAATTTTCTCCTTTTGGTCCCCCCTCGACCGACGAACCAGTAGGTAGGCTTGAGGTGTTTTTCCTCCAACGACTCGCCCCAAGTCCCTCTTTTTTCTTGAGAAACTAGAACAGACTTTCGTAAGAACTGCGGCCTCCCCTCCTCCTTGGGAGGGCTCAGTCCCACCAACCACTCCTCGCCCAAGTGGTGAGAGCCCCAAATCTCTTGGAAATTCTAGATCATGCTCTTTCGACTATCGGGAAGTTTTCTCCGGGTATTTTCTTTCGCTCCCCTTGTAAAAACCACGCACTATGACTCCCGTATTTCCATTTTCTTTCCAGGTCGTGAAACACGACCCTCTACCCTTACCCTCGTTTTTTCGATCCTTGCTCTCCCCCCACTCGAACTGGTCTCCCCCCCATGTGCCCCAACCCCTTATTTTTTTTTTTTTTTATAGAAGAGAAATCCCCCCCGTTGACCTTCGATTCCCTCCCCCCTCTTTTTTCTGCAATTCAAGAGAGGATCCGATTAGTATTGAGTCTGGCCCTCCCCCGCAAGGTTAATCCCCTTTTCCCCAAAGTTCTTTTAACTGTTTCATAAGTATTTGCCCCGACCTACTTCAATACTCCCTCGGTTCATCTTTCACCGTTTTCACGATTGTCGCTCCTTGTGAGCACAATTGAATGGAGGTTGTGGGTAGCCTGGTTACCGTCCCCACTTCAAAAGGAATCTTTTCCGCTTCTTTTGATACGATCTAAAACTGTCATATCGTCACTACTTCGTCGCGAAAGAGGGGTGACTATTTAAATGCGGGAGGAGCCCCTTATTTTTCCCCGAACTCGTTTCCATTCTCATTAGTAGTTTGGAAAATGAGTAGAGAACTCCTGCTTTAAGGTGTCTTTCCTTCTCTGCTTTCGTGGAATGGATAGCCTTACCTCGCCCTTCAGGGTGGTTTGAATTTTCCTACTGTGGAACCCTGTACGCTACACCTCACACCCCCTTCCCGACTTCCCCAAGCCCCCGATTAGTGCCAGCCCCCAATCTCCGACCCATTTCTTAAACTTGAGTAACTCCGTGAGTTCCATGGGTTCTTATACCCTTCCGTGTTCCACTGCCCCTGAGAGTGACCGACCTAGCCTCTCCCCTGTGTCGAGACAAGTTCGTTACCAGGCCCCTTGAAGAACCCCTCGCCGTGATGGTCAGTGCTCTGATGTCTGCTCCCCCTCTTCGGCCCCGGGATTATTGCACAATTCGAAGGCAGCCCAATGGTGTTTAGTCCCACCCTGGTAGTGTTGTGGGCTTGTCTCTTGGCGTGGCAGGTTTTCGTTTCCCCTTTTTCAGTCTCCTGTCCTTTATTGCTGGTTCGAAATCTCTTGGTTTTTTTCACGTGCCACCACTCCGTCCTCCTCGCCGCCTTTTTCTCCTTACATCATTTTTTGAAAGTGTTCCTCCTCCGTGTTTGTTGTGAGAGTCGCTCCCCATTAAAACGGAAAGTTCATAAACATTTCCTTGCTCGTTCTCTGGCCCCCCCTTCCCCTGACAGAATCGCGCCCTTTGTAGTGACCGCCCAACTTCAACAGCCAAACCTGCATTAGACCTTTTCAATTGGCTAGAGTTTTCCGCCAGTGCATCCCTCCTACCACGAACCCCTATTGCGTGTACTAAAAAATACCCCGTGTTGCACGTCGTACGTTTTTGGTTTGTCCCTGTTAAATCTTTTCTACGAAGACCGCATCCACCCGGCGGCCCTTTAGTCCCCTTGCCCGGGACCTTGGTTTTGGGTTCTTGAACCCCTCTTCGATATCCACTCTCCATGAGCGCGTCAAACAAGGAAAGGGCGATAACAGCCGTCCAAACTTTACGACCAGCTTTCTTTCCTCAATTGAGTTGTATTCTATTGTTACGTTTGGCACCTAAGGGCCATAGTCTAGCCCTATTTTTATTTTTTTTGCAAATGGTTTTTTAGTAGCTAGCTGTTGTCTTAATTCCTACCCACACACAGGTGTAGGGGTTCGCACCCGACATGGGTACGCCGCACCGGACAAATCACTTTCCTCCGACCTGTACTGAAAGAGTTTCCCCGTAGCCGAGTTGGACAGACTCCACTTTGATCCCCTTACTTCAATCCTGTCCTATAGGCTCATCAAACTCTGTCGTTCCTCTTCCACCGTTTCAAGTTTCTTCGTCTATTGGCCCGTTTTTACTCCCCCACTGATTACCATTTTTGGCCAGTACCCCGGCGTTTGGGATTGATTTTGTTATTCCATTGCGGCTACGCCCCTTCATCTTGAATATTTTCCCTATTTTCTCTGCTCGATGTGTAAGACAGAACCTTACGAATTTTAACAGTTTTCTTGCCCCCGTAGACGGTGGAATGACGTCTACATCTTCCCCTACTCCTTTTGAGGAACCAATTTTCGTTTGGCTTAAGTATCGCTTTAATTTTTTTCCTGAGCCGGACAGTACAGTTCAGAAGCGCAGCTTGTGTTACTAATTCCTCCGCCTTTTCTTAGGATTCCGGTTAAGGCGGCAAGGCCCTCTGACCCTTTCCCGATGAGTTTGTCTTAAGATTTTTCCTTGGCTTTTTGATGTGGTAGTTGGGTGTTCGGTTTGTCTCCATATGGATTCGTTTACCCGATTGTCCTCTCCCTGTCACCACCTTTCGGAAATCGTGAACTGCTTTACATTTGTAGAGAAACAACTTATCTCATCTTAGTTGTTTTTTTCCCTCAATATCCCCCTCCCAGTTTAATTACAGAGGAGATTTTTTCTCGTTTTCTCCCTCGACTGCTTGTTGCCGCGTTTGGAGTGTTTAGAGATCACAGTTCCGACCGACTTGTTAGTCTTTCTGGCCTCTTGTACGATGGAGTAAAGTCCACCTCCACACCCTTCGTCCACGGTTCATCAGAGGATACCTTTTCTTTCCTTTGTGTATTCTTACCCATACGTTCCTTTCTAATTCAATTTTTCTAAAGACAAAGCTATTTCCCCCCTCTCTACCAGCTCCCCCACGAGCCCTTCAGCGGACTCCCCTACTACAAATAAGAATACGCTATATAGAGGGACTTATTATGCCTTCCATTTTTTTTTCGTTTTCTAATACTCCCTTCCCTTTTCCCGTGTATCTATGTTGGGCCTCCAACTAACTGGCTTTCTGTATTTCTTCAGCCTCCGTTTGGATCCCGGAACCCCGCCAAGTCTTTATAGTTACTTTCAAACCTCTTCCTCCGACCTTCCCTCTCGCCAGTGATAGTCCACTTCTATAAGGTGTAGCCTATTCCCTCTTCTACCGTTTCGGGACCTCATTTTTCGTAACCGTCCTGGCCCCAAACTCATGTACCTCAGTAGCGTGTTTTTGTAGTCTGCCTCTCTCACCCCCTTCCCCAAACCACGGATAATAGGTTTGATTTTTTTTATCTCCTTGTTATAGTTATTGGTAATTGACCCAACTCAGTCCGAGGCATATATCCCCCCTGACACTCTAGACGATCTTTAATGGAGACCCTTCGACCATTTTCCCCCATGTGCGAATCTATATATTTCTTCCTTTTGTGAGGACCCCTTTTTGCCCTTTGAATGTGCTAGAGGATCCCCGTACCCAACAAGCAAGAAGGTACGGTAGGGCTTGCGATCAGCTTTCTTCGTTTGGTTGCTTAAATAAAGACCCCCCTTCCAAACGCTTCTTAGTGGTAGGGATTGGGACTCCTTACTCCTACCCCTGTGGCCTCCCTTTTTTTTTTTCCCATGATCTAAGGAGATGTAAAAGACCTCGTCATTTCTTTTCCGCCTCAGGACCATTGCGCCCGTTATCGTTGACCCTGTCGAGGAGAAGTTTTTTCTGAGCCCTTCAACTCGAACTCTTTTTTTTCCTTGATTCACCCCTAGAAAATTCGGCGTGAGTCCAATCCCCTCACGTTTTATTTGAGCGGCTTCCGATCCCCCCCCTCTCCTTGCTAATGTTTTAACTTGAATTTTGATCTCCCCCCAAAAACCCGCTTCTCCTTTCCTACTTTTCCCTCCTGGAATCTAGTCTAACTTTCGAGTCGTCGAACATGAGTATTTCCGCGCTTCTTTCTCTTTTTGGTGCGCCGGATAGGCCTTCCCCCATTCTTCTTTCCATCTAGTTTTCTTACAGGCGAGCCATCCCCTTTAGGCCCTCGTCATTCTCGCTACCGTACCGGAGCGCTTTCGTGACGGCCCTCTTCCTCCCTGCTGTTATAGGTCGAAAGTAAACGAGAGTATCCGCCTCCCCGCCTTTTACTGTGATTTTTGCTATAACCCCAAGCCGGTCGTGTTTCGCACCAGGAGACCCCCCCTTCCTCCTCTTTCTTCCCCAAGTGCGAACCTATCTTGCGGGTATGGAGAGTAAACAAAACCAATGCGCTTTTCTCCCCTTGTTTTTCTCTCCCCGCTTCCAGCGGTCCCCATCTATGACATGATCTTTCAGGACGTTTCCTGACTTTCGATGACCCAATCATGTAAACGACGATTCAGTCCCCCCATAGTTCCCTATCTGAGACACCCAATTGCCTTTTAAACACCACGACTCCCATCCCCCCCCTCTTGCACCCAGTTAACCGCGTAGATAAGACGATATACATACTCACACTGTTCTCTCTTTACATTACTCTAGTTGAATACCCCCCCTATCCTCTTTCTTTTTTCGCATAACCGTAGACACTACAGAGAAGGCTCTTACTTCAGAGTAATTCTCCCCCCTCCCGGTACCGCGGCGCTGCACCCCTCGGAAGACGGAACTCGTTTCCGGACCCTCACCTTTCCGACGACCTTCGTCAGGGAAGCCAACCCCTTAGCTCCCATCTATCCCAAGCGGTGACTTTATTTTACTCCGGCGCCTCCTGGAACACGTTACCCACCACCCCACACCAAGCCCAATCATAAGGTAAGAGGCCATGGATCCCTTGTTTTCTCCTCTCCAATAACGGGCAGACCAGAACGGTTAGTTAAGAGGGCTCTTCCCCCTTTTCCTTCTCCCTAATATCATCGACCTCTTACCTGAGGGCGCCAACCAAACCCAAGCCGCCCCCGTCATTTGGCTTTGGTCGTCGCTTATCGGAGAGTTGGGCTCTCCCCTTTCTTTCTGACCGCTGCCCCTGACCTTTTTGGTTCTAGGCCGCAGTTCGCCATCTGGAAAATCTGCACACCCACTCCCCCAGCCCTTCCTTCTAAGCTGGTCAGTTGAAAAGCACTAGTCTCCCCCCCTCCTTTCTTTCCCACTTCTTTTCCTGTGAGTGGCCAAGAGTTAAGCAAAGGAACCTGTTGGACCTCCCCCTTCTGTGTTTACGGGCTTTCAAAGGTGAGCCATTCTTCCCTTTTGCCACCGCTCTCCCGTTTGTCTCCAGGATCTCGTAGCAGATGAGGTCAAGCCCGCTTCCACCCGCGCGTGAAAAGTTGTTGACCCTTACCCTTTCTTTTCTCTTTTTCCTTGTCTCAGTATGCGATGGCGAGAGGTTGAGGGCCTCCGTTTTGCATTCTCTTTTCTGTTGGAGCGGCGCTCCCTCCCAGTGAGTTTTTCCTTGGTGCGGTGCAACCAATGCACTCCGTTCCCTTTCCGTAATGGTAGTAAATCCTTTGGTATCTCTCCTCCCCCTTTTGTTGGTTTGTTAAGTAAAAAGCCCCGGGATGTTTTTTTCATGTTAGCACCGTACCCCGTTCCCCCCCTGCAACCGACGCGACTCTGTTAGTCAGAAAACCAATCCAGCCCACCGCTCCTCTGAATTTGCAAAAGGTACTTCTTTTCCTAAAGAGTCATTCCCCTTCCCGCCAATTTACACTGAAGTCGTTTCGTAAACCCTTTTTCCGCTCACGGCATTCCCCATGTGGGTCTAGCAAGATAAAGAAATTCATCCCCCATTTTGGGAAGTTTTTCTACGACTGTTTTCCCCAGGCACTTGCCCCACCTAGGGACTCTTTGCGATCCTTTTTTCCTGTTCCCCAATGTTTACAATATTGGCCCTTTCTATACACAGTGACCCCCCTCGAACTGATTAAGTTTTTTGAACCTGTCTCCTTTGGTCTTCAACTTCCGTGCTTTGAATCTGATTTGTGCTTTGTTTGAGTGCTGGGAGAGAATCTAGTCGTCTTCCCCCTGAGACCTCAGAAATAAGCCGATTTGCTCTTTTGTAGTACCTCCCGCAGAGAGCCCTGGCACACACCTTTCCCCCTCCGACTCGCTAAGATTCCCCAATCCGTTTGCCGTGAAGCTCTTTCCGTGTCCAAAACTTGCGGCAGAGGTTCTCTCTCGTGCTACCGCCCCCCAGATTTCCCTTCCGTACGAGTCCGACTGGGCCTTGCTTTGCACCGTTTTTTGATCTCTAAATGAGCAACCAGTTTGTAGATAATGTTTCTTTCGTTTTTTTGTATCTCGTTGAAGCTTTCTCCCCTCGCCGATCTTGACTGACTCTTTCCTTTCAAGAGTGCACGGCACCTCCTCTTTTTTTTTTTCTTATGTTTTTTTTTTTTTTTTTTTTTAGGTCGTCTCCTTTGTGTTGATATGGTTTTTTTTTTTTTTCACCCCCTACACCGGTTGCCACGACCGCATGAT
>Ga0179593_1567446_pt1 | contig 18058 bp, 15 predicted proteins | sample CZODoug2_1_08_16_FD_185931 | JGI IMG/M metagenome (GOLD analysis project Ga0179593, IMG submission 185931) | Vadose zone soil fungal communities from Angelo Coast Range Reserve, California, USA - CZODoug2_1_08_16fungal (PacBio error correction) | ecosystem: Environmental > Terrestrial > Soil >... | reverse complement strand
CCTTCACGGTATCCCAAATTTCATCGACAACCTTTCCCAGTCTTTCCTCCCTGGCCCTTCCCCCCCCCACCAAGAGGAAAACAATATCCTCACCGATGTACTCCCACCCCAACCTTAAAGGAGAAGGAAGTCCCCCCGTATATTTTGCCAATATGCACTCCCTTTGACCTTCCGGTAAAAAAACCCTCCTGGGTCCAATCACCTTCTGTTGCGGTTGGTCGAGGGTTTATCTCTTTTAGTCCTTCTTTTTCCTTTACCTCATTTCGTTCCCCCAGTACGCTTTACACGGCACAATCTTCTTTTTTTGGTGTCAGTATCTGGCACGGTACTATGCATTCTTTTGGGGCTTTTTCAGAATGAGTTTACCTGCTGGTTCAAGGGATCCCTTTGGTCAGCTTTCCCAAGATGAGCTCGTCGTGAATCTGCCTCCCTTCTATTGTCGTCCAATCTTTTTTGGCTACACCCAGTTTTTCTTGAGTTTCTTTTCCCCCTTCGGCACGGACCCCTTATTCCCCCTCCTCCTTCGATCGTCCCCCCCCCTCGAGTAGGGATGGAAGGAGTCCTCGCAGTGAAACGGTTACTGATATCTTTTCTTAAACCCTTTCATGTAGATTTTCTATTACAAGCTTTTCGCTATATACAAAATGCCCCCCCGACGTGGCGAGGGCCCCAACATTTTTAACCTCCCCAATAATAACACAACTGTCGGTTAGCTCGCGACTTTCTCTCTTTAGAATTGCCCGTAAAAGTGCAACCCCCCAATTGGGGCCACCTTTTGGACTTGTCAGTCCTGTTCCCCTCCGACCCGTCTAGCCCGCCGCCCCCCTTTTTTTTTCAGAAAAAACAGACAGCCACCTCTACTGTTCGCCGCGTCCATCTACTACTTTTCTGTCGCCCTTTTTCCCGTTTGTGCGTCTGAGATTTGTCCCTTCCCCGCGACCTGAATAATGGATTCCCCTTTTTTTCCGGGCTTTTTTACCATCCGACGGCGTTTTTTCATATGTCAGAAGGAGATCGCTCGGGTTGGGGGTTACCCCCTCTAAGAAGTCTCCTCCCCCTTCTCCTTGCCCAAGGGTGCTGTCAGTATGTCCCCAAAGTCCGTCGTGTTTCGTCTTTTTTTTTTGATTTGAGCTGGTCTGCGCGGTTGTGGCGATGACGTCCTTTTCCGTCTAGACCATTCTTTTTTTCTTGTTGTTTCTGTGGGTGATTGGCCGGTGGCTGGTCGACCGCTGCGCTTCGGCCCCCCAAACATACCCAGCCCATGACGTTGACGACTGCCGCTCTTATCTTCCCACAGTAGGACACCCGAATAGGTTTTCCCCAGCACACACTTCGCCACCTGGCCTCACTTTTTCTTCAACAGTTCTTTTTCTACTACTTCCTTTGGGAGCCCTTTGAAACTGGTTCTCCCTTATGTTCAGAGAGGACATGTCGACCCCTCTCGTTTTTCAATGACGGTTGAGGCCCTTTTCAGCTTTGTTTTTTCCCTCTCCCCCCCAAATAGTCGCCTCCTCCGTTTTTTGGTTTTTTTTTAGAGATTTTTTCTCTCTCGCATTCCCCTTCTCCATGCATACCGTCAGATGAACCCCCCCTGCTCGTTGGAAATCTATTCCTCGCCCCTCCGGATTCTCCTTTCATAAGTCGTAGAAGAACTTTGGCCTCCCCGGGAAATTTTTCTCTCCCCCCACGCGTCCCGAATTATTGGTAGGGCCTGGAACCATCTGGTTCCTTACGTTGTGTCCTCTCGATCCTCCGTGCTTTTTCCTGGGTAGGTAAGGGGCCGCGGCCGTCCAAGGATCTTTGCTCGGTTTCCTCCTCCGGGCGAAAAGATACCCCCAACTCACCCCGACTACTTATATCCCCCTAATCGCGGTTTTACTGACAGTCAACCACCCGTCTCCCCCATTTTAGAAAGATGCCCCTCCACCCACCCGACGCCGTGACTTTCTTACACCCCCCCCCCGTATTCAGGCGTAGGCGTTTCGCCTTTTGAACAGAGTTCTTTTTTCTGCAGATTATTTTTCAATGTCCGCCCGGGATTATCTGAGACCCTTGTCCCGAGCTTTTATGTCTCCTTTCTCCCGTTCTTCAATTTTGTTCCCAGTTAGATCCCACCCACCGCCCCTCTTCTACAGCCCCCCCCCGGGTCTTATTCTGAGTTCCCCCGGCCCGCTCTCTCTCGGTTTGGGTTTTAATGAAACCGGGTTCGGCGGCCACTGGCTTTGCCGGCCCCAAGCACGACAACCCTCCCCCAATTCAGTTTTGGGGTGTTTCGTGGCCTCACTGAGAAAGCGACAAGTTGGTTTAGGATTCGTCCTTTTCCCTTGTGATTTAGGGTTCGCTGTGTTTCTTCTTTTTTTCAAGTTTTACGTAGTCTCGCGTTTCGCCTCTCTGGACTTTTCCCCCTGTCTCCCTCGCGACGTCGGCTATCGCCCCCTGTTTTTCCGCGTACCTCTGCCTGCCTCGCTTTAGTCATAGATGATGAGTAAATGTCTTTTCCTCTCTTTTCTTACCTGACCTTAAGGGACAAACTCCTTCTGCCCCCAACCAGGTTCTGCCCCGGCCCCGCCACTTTCATATGCCTTTCATTTACCTTTTCCCCCCGAGTGGCCCAGTCTCCCAAGGATCCAGACCCAATCCTCTCCCGAAGAAAAAACATACCCCCTTATCCCTAAGTTTCACAGATACTCACCCCCCCCTTCTTTTTTTTCCTGGTAGAACCAGCAGCTGACATCCACTTGTATTCCCCGAACCCGAAGGGACTTCCAGCCGCGGCGAACGTGGACCACCTCCCCCCCTCCGTGAGTCCACCTGGTCGTTCATCCAGAAGGTTTACTTTTCTTATGGTATTTCTTAATGACGGGCTCCAGTCGGTAGTCGCCACTTATGTTTTTTTACTCCGGTCGGACTGAGATTCCCCGGGTCATGCAATGCTTCTATCTCCCCCCCTCCTTGATCTGGAATGAAAGTTTCGGAACCTCTTTTACGTTGTTGTTGTGATTCGATTACTTGTCCCTGTTTGCTAACCCCCCCAACTCTTTCATAAGATTGATTCAACGAGACTAGTATCGCAATCAAACTCGCACTTCACCCCCAGAAAGGCTACGTCGTAAAGCCAACCCCCCCTATTCCTTCCCCTGATCTGTTTTCCCCTCTTACGGTTCAAGACCATATGGTTTTTTCTTGGGGCAAGTTAGGGGTTTCGAGCGTATGATGGCTTCTATTGGCGTTTTTCCCCCTTTTTGATGCCCCCCCAGTAGCCGCTTTACCCTTCCCCCCCATTTATGTTTGGGTGGCCGCCCCGGATGACTAGATGCTGTCGTGCTTTTCTTTTCTTATCTGTGGAAATTGCGATTACTCAATTCCTAAGTGGGACACCTCCCCCCCGATATGAACAACGTACTGCTGCATCTTTCCGGCTACTACCGTTGGGCTACCCCCCCCCCGGATTTCTGCTAGTACAAGTTAGGCAAACGGCCACCTTCTCCCTATTCTTTTTTTTTCCCCACATCGAGTAGATGCGGTGAGCTACGTTTACTGTTCCCCTTCGCATCCAAGTCGCGTATACACACGTTACGACGAGCTTTCCCCGAACCTCAGCCCCTCCGTGGACGCCGGAAAGTCCCTCCTTGGCCGACTGCTACGCCCCCCCGGCATCAAAAACTTCGCGTTTTTTTTCTCTTAGAACTTAACGTCCACGGTTCACAAACCCGGTGCCAGTTGGCCGATAGAGGAAGCCGGGGGCCGACCTCTGTTCTTTTTTTCGGTCCCCCCGAAATAACCCGCGATTCGAATCGTCGACGTGAGGTCTCCCCCATATCCCCCTTTTTCCCTTCTCGGCGGTATCTGTGTTTGTTTTGGTTGCGTCTGGAACCTTATAGAGCTTTCCCTCAGGTTTCGGCCGGACGGGACGTTCCCCGGTTCCCCCCTTACTGAGCTCCCGCAGAGTCTTTTCCCGGTGATCTTGAAGAGAAGACGCTCTCCCTTTACCTTTGTTATTTTAAGACTGATCCATTAACCTCGTCGAGGGTGGCCGCTTTTTCCCTTCGCGTGTTATTTGAGCTTTTAAGAATTTCGCTTCCGACCCAACTCCTTCCGGACCCCCCCCCTTTTTTTTCTGCTGTGAGCTGGTTGATTCCTCCCTGAGATGTCCCCCCCGCTGGTGATTTGTTCCGGCCGCTGGACGCAAACCCTACCCTCATTTTTTAGTTCTTCTTCCGCTGCTTTTACACCCTTCTTTTCAGGCCCCCTTAGGTCCAAGGTTCTCAAAGGTCTTGAACTTTTTTTTTTCCTTCTTTCCAAATTCGTAAACAGTACTGCCCAAACTCTTCCCTGCCCAATTTTCCGAAGAGCAAGGTGTGTGCCTGAAAGACGGGTTTCCACTCTGATTCTCCCGTTCCAGGTTTTCTCGGACGAGCGTGGCAGCGCCTCAGATTATATTCCCCTTTTTACGTTGTTGGTGCATCTGACCCCTCCTTTTACGTGGTTTGTTGAGATCTTCTTAACCCCTTTGTAACTTTTTGAGACTTTTTTTCAAAGTTTAGCCCGAAACGCTCGTTCCGGATTCGGAATGGCTTTCTCTCTCATTTTGTAGCCTTCTTTTTCCCCTTTTCACCTTCTCTTCGCCATGCCCTTAAGAACTTTACGTAACCCACGTTTTTTTTTTTGTTTCCTAGAATTCATTCCGGGACTTAATAGCAACCTATGGGTTTCGTGTTCATTCTCTGGGCGGTCTTCGTACTCACCGCTGTTGCTGTTTTTTCGTTCCGGGCCGCTCCTTCTCCGCGTTTCTTCCCCATCCCCCTTTTTTCGCTTCAACCTTTTTGATCCCCCCTAAAAACCCCTCAACGGCATATCTCTTTCTTTAGGCCGAATCGTCAGCTCCCCCCCGCCGCAACGCCGCCAGCGCTCCCCCTTTCCGATAGTAGTGACTTGATTCTCCCTCGGGTAGCTTTTTTTTTTTCTTTTTCCCCTTTTAGATTCCACAAAACCGAGTCCTCGTGAGTCTGCAATTGTCCTCCCCTTATCTCTTGCCTTAAAAGGTACGGAAACTGACGTCCGGATTCGAGGGGTTAGCACCGCTTCCTTCCCCCCTCATAAAACGTTTCACAATGCCGACTCTCCGGGTTTATTCGGGGTTTCTTCCTCTCTCCTCGTGGGTCGTGTGGTGGTCCGCAACTTCGGCCTCTCCTTTTTTCGAGCACGGCCTGCCCATCCACCTAGCTGGCCAACTCTTTTTTCCCGGGTTTTTTTTTTTGCTTTGGAATTTGGTCGAAGCGGAGTCTCGTCCCCCCCTTTGGTTTCGGCAGGTTGAGTAGTCTGTCTTGATGGCACGTTTTTTGGCGTTTCCAGTTTTGAGATAGAGTCGAGAGTCACGCTCTTCGGGTCATTGTGTCCCCCCTCCGAAGGCTATCGCTTCCCCGTTTTTGCGTCTCGACTTTTCTCCTTTGAATCGAGGTTTCGAGCCAATTTCGCCTCGAGAACGGGTGGCCTTTCTGTTAATTTGGTCGTCAACTCGTTTTGGCCAACTTTTCCCAAAGATAGCATTTGAAGGAAGATGGCTCGCCTCAGTCAGCTTCAAGTCCTTATTTTCCTCTCTTCAAATAGTTGTCGGACCGACCACAGCAATCCCGAGCTAGTCCGGCCCCCCCACCAATTTTTGAGAACTTTAGCAGCAGCGATGTTGTTGTCCCTTTTTAGGTAAGCCAACCGGCCCTGTGCCACCTTTCGGCTCACCCTTGGCCCCCCCCCCTCTTGTTTTTCACAGAGTGGACCTCCATTCGGTCCCTTCCTTAGGGTGTATGTAGTGAGGGTATACCCTTGGGGCGCCCCTCGGCTTTTGTTCACGGTTGCCTGCCTTTTTTTTTTGTTTTTCTTTTGCTCGTTCGTCCCCCGCAGCTGCGGGTTGCCACTGTTTGATCCGGCTTCCCTGTTTTTCCGGCCCAGAGCGCTCTTTTCCTCATCCTCCCTTTGTTCGATTCCCTGGAAGGCCGGCCATCCCGTCGTTCCTCCGGAGGACAGCAAGCCTCGGCCCTCGACTTCAGACCGAAAACTTTTCTCCTCCCTTCAAACCACTTTTTCGGCTTTTTCATTTTCCTCCAGTTAACGACCTTCCTTACCTATATAGATCTCCCCACTGGTGCCCCCTCCACAACCTCTGGGTCCAAGCAACTTTTTTGAGTTACGAGGGTTTCCTCTCATTTTTTTTCTTTCCCTGACTCCTTGGGCTTCCCCGTTACGATTCCGTTTCTTTTCGGACGCTGTGCTAGATTTTGCGCCCCCTTTTCTTTTTGGGTTTCTTATCTTTTGCACTTTTTTTGTTCCTTTTCGATGGTGTTTTTTTTTTTGCGACTATTATTTCCCTCATTTTCTTGGATTATGAGCCACCGCTTCGCTGGTAGCCCTGCACTCTTTTCTTCCTTTTCATCACCCCGTGGCTAAAAACCCCCCTCTACGGACTTCACTTTTTCGTCCGGGGTCCCGGTCTCACATTTTTTTCTCGATCCATTCCGATTCCTTTTTTTTATTCGACGCGGTACGCGAAAGGTTTCGCTTTCCGTCTCGTTTTGCTACACCGGTTTCCTTCGTGCCTTTCTGTACGGCTCGATACTCTTTTTCTGTTCGTGAAGACGGCTCCCTCTTCCCTTTTCATTATATCTGAAGTCAACCAAACTATTCTTCTTACTTTCCAATGACCTCACACGAACACCCAGTCCTCCGGTTTTTTTCCAGTTGTCCCGTCTTCTATTGAGGTTGGGGGCCGACGACAGTAGACGGAGCAGCAAGTTTGTCGGCCGAACAAATCAGTTTCCTTCCCCCCCTAACCTTTCCCAAACAGTGTGTAGAATCTCGGGGTTTCTTTTGTTTGATTCTTGGTTGGGTGCGAATTTTTACGACGACCCACATGTTTTCTTTCTTAAGAAGGAATTTCCATACCATCAAGAGCCTAAAGCTTCAAATTGTCTCCTGCCGGCCCGGCCTTTCGATCGTTTTTGTTTCCCCGACCAAGACTGACTCCGACTTCCACTTTGGTGCTGGGAAGACGATTCAAGTTGTATTGGTCTTGCGCTGTCTTTGAGCGCTGACTCATTCGCCGTTCAATCACTCAGACATAGGTGTGGGGTGTTGGTTGGAGTTCTCTGACCCTTCCTTGAGTCCTTTTTTTTTGCGTCCCTTCTCGGCCCGGCCAAACATCCGCACCCCGCGCGGAATCTCCCGGCCCCCCTTGTCTTGAGGCGGACACAAAGCGTTTCCGGCAATATGTTTGCTATGCAAACTTCCCCCGGGACCCGGACATCTACGGTCACTTGGCATTTCCCACCTTTGGCTTTCTTTCGACATAAAGGGTGACTTCCCTGGGCGGGTCCCCTTATCTTCCTTTCCCCCCTTTGCAGAGGACGAGGTGTCATTTTAACTGGTGAGTTCCTTCTCAAGTTCGTCATTTTTTCGAGACCAAATCAGTAGATATTTGACTACCTTACCCTCATTTCTGAGTACCTGTCGCCGCACACCTGCAGTTCTATGACAAACCTCCGATTTTTTCCGGACTCTTTTCTTCAGAAAGTGGTGGCCCCCCCTCCTTAGTTACAACCTTTGTGCCCTGAAATGAATTTAGTCTCCCTTTTCAAACTCCTTTTTTATTTGTACGCCACTTAGATTTCACGGTGAGTTTGGTCCCTCCCCCCCCCCCCTGGTGAATGAAGCATGTGTCTCTACGACGTTCTTATGTCCACTCCCACCCCACCCCCCCCCCCCCCCCCCAAACCCCCACACCCCACCCCCCCTTCTGGGACTTGGCGGAAGGAAAGAGCAGAGGTGAGCAGCCTCTGGCCCTGAAGGTCACCATCCCGCCCCTTTTCCCCAGTTTCCTTTTGAATCTCCTTGGGTAAGGTTTCTCTCCCCCCCTTCCGACCATCTCCAGCGGTGATCACCACTTTTTCGACGACTTCGGATCATCCTCCCCCCCCCCATGGAACAGGGTAGGTGTATGATCCTTTCGAATCGGTCCCCCAACCCGAGTTGTTCCGACTCTGCCGCCCGGAGATCTTTTTTTTTTTGTTTTTTTTTTTGATGATGGTAGACCCCTTCCCCGTCGGCCCCAGGAAGCCCGGTCTAGTTTTTTTCTTTCCCCCCCTTTACCAAGTATCCCAAAAGAGAACACCGTCCAGCAGCCACCGTGTGTGTCTCCGCGGCTTTCTCGGAGGTTACGCGGGATGGCGGTTGGTCCCTGAAACCCCCCTTTTTCTGGCCCTTTTTCCCTGCGGGCCCCTACCAGCCAGCTGGTGACGTTTTTGTTTTAAGTGAGGGTAAGGTCGAGCGACTCCTCTTTGCAGAAACGTTTTTGCGGGGGCTTCCCCCAGTTCCCCGTTTTGATGGAAAGCACGTGTGCGCGGAGGCACGCCCCTGCATAGATAGTAGTAGTAAAAGCGGGTCTCAATTATTGGTTCCCAATCGCGAATTTCTAGTCAAACGTCCGTACGAGTCGACGCTAACTCTCTTGTTGATTTTAACCATGCGATGAGGAAGGATTAAATTTTTACTAATTGGCGCCCTCCAGAAGTGACACTTGTGTACCCCACCCCCCTCCTTCAGAAGGGCTTTTTTTTTTCCTTTTTTTATAAGAGTGCCCCTCACGCTCACACATACTTTTATTAAGCTTCCCCCCATTAGTCCCTGCACCGAAAAGAAATAATCTTACTCTGCGTTATCGTACTACACGGTTCCCCCCAACCACTTATGGTTCCAATCGGGTAGCCAGCTGGGGTCCCTTTTTAACTCTAGGTCCAGCCCAACGCCCCTAACGCGTCGTTCCACTTCCAACCAATAAACCAGTCAGTTGGTTCCCCAGGGGGGGGGGCACGATTATCTATCGCCCGTAGTGATGGTAACACTGCTGCATTCGGGTTTTCCTGTTATCATATTGGTTTCCGCGGTCGGCGAGGCTCGTTTTCGGCTATCGGAGTGTTGATCCTTCGTAAATTCCGTTCCTCTCGTTTCTATATTCTTCACGGCGCCGGATCACCACGTCGTTCTAGACGAATTTTCCGCTGTTCCTCCTTTGTTAGGACCTCGCGCAACCCAGCATCGCGTCGACGTAACCCTCCGTTTCTCCCTTTTAACTTTTATAAAATAACTCAGATGCCCTATAATTAGGCTAGTTTCCCCAAGCCCCCACTCCCCTTTCTTTGAGGTGGGTTTTATGTCAGCTGGATGAGGGAGTCCCTTTTTTTTCGTACGGAATTTTGATGCCCCTCTTCTTCCCTTCGCTCCCAGCTATTGGTTTTGGACCCTTCTGGCTTTCTCTTCAGCCTCGATGGAGGCTGTTGGACTTAACGCTCTCCCCCCTAATCCGATTCAAGTGGCTGGCGTGGTTTTTTTTATCTTGCCCTTTGCCTGCAGAGACTATGCTGGGAGCCGCATCCCACCATGTTTGTTTTCAGTCGGCGTTACGGCTCCAAGGACCTGTTTCAAATATTTCCGAATCTTCGTTGCACAACCTCGAGTCGACCTATGGGGTAAGCGCGGGTGTCCTCCTTTTAGCCGTAGCGAGATCCCTTGTTTTTGCCTGTCTCTTTTGTTTGTAACTCCCACTACTATCCACTGGTTTCTCCCAGTTTTGCGCGAACCCGTCATCCCTTCCTTATTGCCCCCAGCCACAAACTTGTCGGTTTTTTTCGATGCCCCCACCTGCGCGTCAACACGACCCTCCCGTTGACTATGTGGCGGCTTGGCAGGGAAGGGGCCGAAGCTTTTTTTTCATTTGCCGATAACCGTATCCATACGTGGTTAAGCTTCCCGCTGGCCGACCCCCGAATAAGACACCGGCTGTGCTCTCGTTTTTTTTTGTCTATTGCACTTTTTTCTTTTTTTTTCCCGGGTCTGCGCCCTTAGAATCCGGGTGGGCGAAGACGGTATACCCTAGACCCTTTCTTCCAATAACTGCAGACCCAGGCGATTGCCGCGTTGTTCCCGATTCCTTTTGATCCCCTTTTTCTTTTTCGCGGTGACGAGTTGTGGACCCTTCGTCGTTTCGGGTTCTTTGGCTGGTAGGGGGGGCTTTTTTTTTCAGATCGAGATATCCACGGTGCTGGGTTCTTTTTTTCTCTTTTCCCCCCGCCGTTGCAGGACCCTCTCGCACCGCGGCGCTGCCGCCGCTGCGGGTCCCACCTTTCTTCCCGCGGAGGAGAGGACCCCTCCTTGAGCTTACCAGCTCAGGACCTTTCCCCTTTCCGACAAGGAATGCATGAGAGGAACACCGGAACCCCCCCCCTGCATTCGTTCTTTAAGTTGAACTGCGGCAGGGTCCCCTGCACCTGTTTGTTTTTAAACTTTGGGGTTTCCTATCTTTCTCGAGGCCATTCAGACCGGACGAGCGTGGCCTTGCGATCTGTCTCCCCGTTTTCTTTTTTTTTGCTCCCTTCCCACTCTCTCTGTTCCTACTTGTGGTTCGGTATAGGTCGCGCACCACTTCGCTGAAGTTGCCCTATGCCCCCGGTCCCCCTGGACCTCGAGGCGATCAGGTCGGACATCGTTACCTCGGAAGCCTAAGACAATGGTTTTGGACAAAGCGGAGGTCTTTTCTTTCTGTTTTGTCGGGCGGTCCCACACCTATTAAGGGTTTGCTCTGCCCCCCCTCCACTTGGCGGATAGTCTCCCGGTAAGTTGCTGGGAGGTTTTCTTTCCTCTCCCCATCTTTTGCTCAGCCCCCCCGGTTACGCCACCGCTTATCCAACAGAACTTTTGTCTTTTCCGAATATCCTGAATTCTCGGGGTCGGACGGAATCCTCTTCCCACCTTTCTGACCGCCAAGTGGTTTAAGACAAATTCCTTATGGTCTTGATCAGTCGTAAGAAATTCGGAACCGGTAGTTTTACTCCCTTTCCTTAGCATGATGTTTGAAGATTCGAAATTGTCTGATTTTCGGTAGACCCTTTTTTCCCTGATTTTCCGGCGCGGACCCTTTCGCAAACGCTCAGTATTTCCTCTCCCCGACTTTTCTCATGACCCGTGTTCGTATGCGGTTGCGTTGCGATATTTTTTTTTTTTTTTCCGAGGGAGGGCTTTGGTTACCGAACCTTGTCTTTTCTGGTTACCGGACCTGCCGATTCCCACCCAACTGTCCCACTTTTTCCCCCCCCCTGTCCTCGGGCTTGAGCCGTGGAAGGGCCCCCCCCCCTCCTTTTCCTCCCTGATCTTCCTTCAAGTTGGTTGAGCGGGAGCATTGGCCCATGTCTTGCCCCCAAGTCCCAGTGTGCGCCCCGGCTCCCAATCCCTAGGCCGTTTGAGCCCCCCCCTTAGCCTTTCGCTCCCCCCCCCCCCCCGTCTCGCCAGGTAGGAAAGGTCCCCTTCCCCCCCGCAATCGCGACATAACCCCGTTGCGTAGCTTCTGACTCCCCCTACTTCTGGTTTTTTGCGCATCGCCCCCAGATTTTTTATAAACGGTCGCCTGGCTTTAGTGCCCCCCCAATCGGATATGGTGTGTACCCACTTGATGCTCCCCCCCAACCCCTCAGACGTGGGGCTCGCCCTCCGCGCTGGCCATTTCCCTTTTTTTCCCTTTCTTCCCTGTAAGCCTCAACCGCCCTACCCCCGAATCCTGCGGAATCTCCGTGCACCTTTCCCACCCCCCCCTTTTTTTTCCTCCTAAAGCCAGCGACTGTTTCATACCGAAAACGTTCCTTCCCATCCAGTCGACCCATCCCGAAGCAAAGAGAAAAAAACCCTCTGCTTCAACTTTGTACCCAGCGGGTGTTGTTCCCCCTCCTGGACCCCTCCCTCACCCGCAGGTCTTACTGCGTATATATTTGACTGCCGTTGTCCTTTCTTTTTTTGTTTTGCTGGATAGTTGAGGATTTTTTTTTTTTTTGTTTGATTGGATCTTCTTCTTGTCAGAGCATCCTCCTTGCCTCCCAGTTTTTTCTTCCGGCCCCACCCCCCCCCCCCACCCTTTTTGGCCCGTTCCCCTTCTTTTTCCTCAATCATAATGTTTTGATGAGAGCTTCCTTAATTAAGGATTTTTTCCAGTCCGAAGTCAACCCGAGAGGCGCACTCCCCTATTCTGCCGGAACAAACCCCTATTCTGGCCCCTTTTCACGCAACCAACCCTCGCGACCTTAGGCCCCCCAGCAACAAAAGCTGCACTATATCAAGGACGTTGGCCCCCTCTCTGGCCCCCCCCCCCCCCCCACCCTTCCTCAGTCGTCGGCCGCGGCAAAAAGATTGTCACCCTGAATTTTTTGTTGGTTCGGGTTTTCTCGAGCTTGAGTACCACCGGCCCCCCCCCCGGTGGAGTTACCGGAACACCCGATTTTTTGAACAGTCCTGCTGGATTAAAAGATTCCACCCCCCCCCCCCCCCCGGGACTTGGCCCCCCCCTTCTCGGCGGTCGGCACCGTTAATCCCTTGTTCCGAGGCTCATCTTCTTTCTTTGATGGATGGACTTTCTCCCCAGCCGAAATGCTCTATACCGTGGGAAGAGATTTCCCCTCTTCCTCCGTCGGATCTTAGCCCCCCCCCTTTCTTTTGCATCGGTGGAAGCATACCCTTTTTCTCCCAAATTTAGTTGGCACGTCGGCTGTTTGTACATTTGAAACCGATATGCCCCCCCTCTGCCTCTTTCCAACCTCTGTACGGATCTCCGCCTGAACGGGTTTATCTCCTTTATTGCTCCACGAGTTTGACTTTCCACCTGGTTCGATCTTCTCCGCCCCCAAACTGGCCGAGATGTTGACTCTCGCTGGCCATCCCCATACCTTACTTTGTGCCCAACCCAGCAAACAAATTGTCGTCTTTCTTGTCTCCCCTTCACGTTACAAGCTCAACCACGCAGGTCCTCACTTTTTTAACCTTTGCGCGCGGCTTTGGGAAGCGTGCAGACCCAGCTGCCCCCCGTTTGGACACCAAAATAAAGCCGCGCTAAGATAGCCTTCGCCCCGCCTTAAGAACAAAGAATAAGACCCAACTTCGTGTCGCCTGTGCCCCTGTGAGATTGTCTCCCAGTTACTGGGCCTTCTACGGCGTCTACGCCCCCCCTTCGACTCCGGGATTAAGTTTGCCGACGGGAGTCTCCATCAAGATGATCACGTTCGTCCTTGTTCCCGAATCGCCCCCCGGACGTTCTCCCTTTTTCTTTTTTGGGCTATTCGAAGAAGTAGCCTCCGCCTACGGCTTTTCGGTGCTTTTCTTTTTTCAACGCACTTCGTAGAATGGATTTTGGGATAGGCTTTGGAGCGCGGGTGTGATCCGCTGACGTAATTTTCCCTTCCGACCCCCTCAGCCTTATCCCCTTGCATACCCGCGCCCAGCGCCCCCAGCGTTTTTGCAGGGGGTAGGATTTTGAAATCCCTTCCAGGCCTCCCCCTTTTCTCATTCTTGAATTTAGAGGACCCAAAACCTAACCCCCTGTTTTTTGAGAAAGATACCGCCTTAGATGAGATGCCACCCCCTTTCCTTAAAACTATATGCTATAACCGTCCCTCAAAGGTCCTTCCTGAAAACCTTCCCCTCTGACGGCGAAACTTCGAATTTGGCGGTCCCCAGTTCTTCTACGGACTTCCATGATCCCCTGGACCACTTTTTTTTTCAATTATTTAGATGGCTTCTTTTCTTCACTCATGAGAGTGTCCTTTACGGTTTTTCCTTCCCTGTTCAGCTCCGGTGTGTGCGGAACCCCCCCCTCTCTTTTCTCCTCATCGAGAGAGCCCCCTGCCGAAGTCTTAGAATGACCTAATCCGTTAGCCTCCCTTTGGTTCGTCATTTAGGATCAGAATTTCTCCTGTTTTCCCTTTTTTTTCCCCCTTTCCTGTCCCCCTTCTTCCTCCGGTTGGATTCCCAATGCGAAGGGTCGAAGTAGATTCCGGTTCCTCGAATTCCTTGGGGACCGTGGTTTCCCTGTCTTTTGTTCCCGCTAAGCGACATTCTTTTTAGTCTCCTTTCCTTGCTGGGTCTTTTTCTCTCCTGCCCCCGCTTTTTGTCATCGGTTAAGGAAATTCCCGGTTCACCCCAGCAGAACCAACAGAAGACTTGACTATCTCCCTCGCGCTTTTCCTTCTCTTTCGTCTTTCCCCCCCCCAGAAGACCAGCGCCCCTTAGCCAGATCCCTTCGAAGACGGACTTTCCCTTTTTGCCAGTCGGCACCGGCGTCTGCACTTCTTCCCTCTCTTTCCCGAGCGACTTCCCCCTTTTTCTCAGCTTCGGACAATTTTCGCCCGGGATTCTCGTTATTGTACCCGTCCCGTTCCGGGGCAGTCCCCTTCTCCTTTGCGCTGTCTTCGAACGCTTCCAGTACGGATCCCCACCCCACACCGCCGAGAGACTCCTTTTGTGTCGGGAGTTAGAAGATCGATCTTTAGCGCGGGTTTCTCCCCCCTTCGGCACGTCTGGCTGTTGGTCTGAACCTGGTGCCCCTCTCAATAGTGGCCAACTGGCGCGGTTTCGTTTAGGTCCCCGAAGGGAATGCCTTCCCAGCGCGCAGACCCCCTGGTTGCTTCTCATTCTTTTTGGGAACCAGTCCCTCCTTTTAAAAGCTCGATCCAGTTGGATATCGTTGCTTGGCCCTGCCCTTCCCCCGGTTGCACATCGCGATCGGCTATAGCGTTGCCCTTTTCCTCTCCCTCTTCCCCAATTTTTTTTACGTCTATCCCCCTCTTTTTGTTTTGCCAAGATGAGGAAGCTCTCTCCGTCACCCCCCTGGATCCCTGACGAAGTTTCCCAACTTTATTTTTCTCCCCCAACGTTTTCTTTTGCACAGACCCCCTCCTGCGGCAGACGTTGGGCACCTTAGCGATCTTTCCCCCCCCCCTCCTCTCCTTATAATACTTGAGGAAGCGCACAGTTCATCCTCCCTCACCATCCAGAAAGCCTTGCCCTTCCCTCGGATGCCCACGGTGCCCACCCAATCGTCCTTCGCTTCTCCAGAATTCTGTTTGGCATCCCACGTCGTGATTCCAAACCTTTTTCCCCGACTTTTTTTAGACCCCCCTATGCCCCCCCACCACCCTGTGTTGGACAGCTGGTGTTGGCGAACTCCCTCCGGCCAGGGCATCCTTTTTTCATTGGGTATACCGTGACTTCGCAGTCTTTATTTACGTCCCCCCTTCCCAAAGATAGTAGGATCTTGTTAGTGTTTCCAGCATCTGAGGCCTTTTTTTTCTCATTGAAACGACGTGGTTGGCCTGAACTCCCTTCCTTTCTTCCATCAATCCTGTCAGTGTTGAGAGCGCCCAGGACTTTTAAGTTGACGCCCCGTAGTTAGAAATGCCTCCTCTGAGGCGTCCACGAGCCTCGGCCCTGACCGCAGGCACCCTCCCCCCCCAACTGGCCGAAGTCAACCGTCCCACAACAAGAACTGCCCCCCGGCCTTTTTCCGACAAGAGCTGCAAATAGATAAGGTGAGTTGGTCCCACCCCCCTAAATTCTGTTTGAGTGGGAAAGCTGTTCTCCTTCCTTTCTTTTTGAGTAGCCTGGTTCGTTCAGACACGACGTTTCGGGCCACCAGGTCGTTTATATTTTTCTAACAATTTTTTTTGTTTGGGAAAAGTACGAAAGGAAGATGCAGATTCTTTCTTTCTGTGGCTTTGCTCCTTACGATTTTTGCACTCCCTCCTCCTGAGGATATTTGGCAACGCATGCCCTGGCTACCCCCGTTCTTCAGATGTTCTTGGGTAGCAATACGTGTGGCAAACCACCCTTTTTTCCTCTGTCTTTTCTTCCAGTAGGCGCCTGCCCCCTTAGACCTCCCCTTACTTTACCCTATTCTCCTAAACCATAAGTCGATGCCCCCCCCTCCACCCGACCCGCGATCTGAGGTCTCCCGTGTTTTCCGAAGTAGAAGATACAACGTTTCCTTCCGGAGAGCGTTCCATCCTAGACTATCTCAAACTGGCGAGACCCTCGACTCCGCGCGCGGCGAAAAGTTCCTCAAAAGATCGGCGGCCGCCACCCCCCCGCAGCACCGCGGCGAGTGCGCCTTTCCAACCACATGTCCCCACCCCCTGCCCAGCGCCCACACAACCCTGACACGTGTTGAGGCCAGTTTTCCCTCTATGTGTCCCTGGAACTGCCGGGGCTCCCCCTCAATCGACGGTGCCGCCGCGTTGGAGGAAACCCCAACCCTCTTTCGATTTTCCTTCGACGCGTCGCACAAAGCATCCGAAACTTGCTGTAGACTATCGGTGTTTTTCTTTGTTACTTCTCTTTAGAAAGGTCTACTGCCCTTAGAAACTTGTTTGCAGTCATAACGAGATCACGGTATTCCACAATTTGTCGATCTGCGTCAGGGCGATGCGCTTTTGGAACCCCCTCCTTAGTTAATCAAGCTACGCCCCGGTGAGAAATATGGGAAGAATGATTCCCCCATCTCGTCTCCCGGTTTTTTTTTTTTGGGGATATGCGCTTTTCGTTCTTCGCTGGGTGAGCGCTTTTCCCTGAATTCGCTTTCCCGATTAGATATTTCCGGAATCTTATTTGTTTTCTGCGGTGTGCAGGTTTTTCTCCTGCCTTGATTTTTTCCGGAAAACATCGCCCCGCCTTCGGTCCGGCCCCCGGCAACCCCCAGCAACTCCGAGTCAAGATGTCCTGATCTGACAAAATCCTGCCCCCCCCTTAGGTTTGTTACCAACACTTGAATTGATTACCCTTGGCATTAAGGCGAAATCGATTGTCCGGACAAAGTTCCCTCTCCGGTCCTTTTACACCGGGTGAAAGGGTGGTCTACCTTTCTGTGGTCCTCGAAATTTACGAATTTGCGTTTCATCCCGAAGATGTGCCCCCCCCTTTCAGCTGCGGAATTTGTTGTTGGTGAGTTCCAACTTTCTCTCCCTTTTTTTTTTTTTCCCCCCATAAGTTTCTTAGATTGGTGCGCACAAAAAGGCGCCCGATAACGTGAGATTTTACAAGTTCGAATGCCCTCTTTATTAAATTCTCCGAGCATTTCTACCCCTCGGTTAACCGTTAAAAAGGTGATATTTTCCTCCTCCTCCAATGCCTCAAGTGTCGACTAATTCGTTCTCTCCTCCCATTTGTCGTTTCCGGGTACTTTTCTCCCAAACTATTCGTAGATTTTTTCCCTCGCAAGGGCGGTATAGTCCGCTCACGTTCAGTTGCTGGGTAGGCCGGGAGAGGCCGCCAGAGAGTCCTTGCTTTTAATATACGAAGGGCGGATCCCCCCCCTTCACCTCACTAAAAAAGCACGCAGCCTCTTTCGACCCCTAGCGCTGGTCGGACCTCATTCTCAGCCTCACACCCCGCCCACCAGATCTCCCATCTTTCCCTTTCCCTAAGACCACTTCGTGAATTGATAAGTTTTTTCTCTTCTTCCCGGCCGGTTTCGTCTTACTCATTATTCGAGGGTCCCCCCACCGAGAATGTTCATTCTCCCCCCCTTTCCTCACTTTATCTTTTGGAGGTACAATCCCTCGGCCCCGGACTTTCGGATAGAAGTTTCTTAGGACCTTTTCAAAGCTTCCTCCGGATAAAAAGAGCACACCCCCGACAGCAGAGCTCTTCCTGTTGTCTCCCCCCTTTTGAATCCATCGAAGATCGAGACTTCGCTTTGGCTGGCTGGTGGATCCTATTTTTTTAGGAAAGTAGAACTTTGTCGGAAAATGACTGTCCCGAAGCAAATATTGGCCAGGCCCGGCCTTTTCTTTGTTTCCCCCCCCCCCCTTACGGGCACGCCTCAAGTGACCCCCAATGGAGCCCACCTTCCTCTTTTTTGCGGCATGGGGGTACACCCGATCCACCCGGCATTTCTTGCCAGCAGCTGTCCGAGTCCCCTATCTGATCGCCAGTTTGATCCCCCTCTCGCTCCCTTTTTCTCGGTGACAGGTCACGGTGTAGCACATCGACTTCGGCACCTCGCAACTCGAGTCCGAGTAGATCTCCCGTTATCGACCTGAGGTTGAGCGAACCCCAATATGCGCCCAGCAAGCCCTTTTAGATTCCGGTTGCCGTTGCCTCCTGGAATCCCCTACTCCTTCCCCAAATAAGTCTAGGGTGTAGCCAACGGTATAGGCAAAGCACCCTCTCCTTCTGATTTCCTTTAGTCGAATCTTGGACG
>Ga0179593_1298673_pt1 | contig 18058 bp, 13 predicted proteins | sample CZODoug2_1_08_16_FD_185931 | JGI IMG/M metagenome (GOLD analysis project Ga0179593, IMG submission 185931) | Vadose zone soil fungal communities from Angelo Coast Range Reserve, California, USA - CZODoug2_1_08_16fungal (PacBio error correction) | ecosystem: Environmental > Terrestrial > Soil >... | reverse complement strand
TCCAAAGAATTTTCACCGTGCATCTGCCCATCATCCATACTTACCCCTAGGGGGAATATTGGTTGGTGGTCGTTCTACCTTTTCTTTCTTTTGAACCATTAATTCTAAGACTTCTTTTTCTCTCGGTTTTTATTTTAAAAGTTCTAGTTGTCGTACCTTTTCTTTCCTTGGCTTCCCTCCCCCGCTTGAATTCGGAACCGGCATACCTCTCAGTACCTTCGCTTACCTTTTATTCCCCCCGTTTTGTTGGAATTTCTTTTGCACGTCCCACTGGACCGTCCGCGCTTGTCAGCCGACACGGAGCAGCGAGATTTTTTGATCCTCCCCACTTTTCAAGTTGACGTTCCCGTAATCTTAGTTTGTCAGCCTTTTCCTCTTGGTGAAGTAGTTTCCCTTTCTGTATAGGATCCGATGATGGCTTATGATACCTTTTCAGGTCCCTTTCCTTTCCCCTTCGACTTTGACATGGTTGTGGTCTCCAGCAGCGGCCTTCCCGTCTTGGGTCTAGTCAATTCCTTTGCTGCCCCGAATCAGGGTTGCAGTCCGCGCGGATGATATCTTTTCCTGATAATGTGTTGTGGTTGAGAAGCTTTTCACCGTTTTTTTCGCGGCAACTGATCTTTCCCTCCTACCTTTTGCGTTACCAGCTGGTTTGGCCGCCTGATTTTAAACCGACGGCCGAGTTAGTTATTCACTTATCTCTTGGACGTAATTGGCCTTATTGTTTTGATTCTTCTTCCATACTTTGGATAGCGTAGTTTGGATTCACGTTTGCTGCACCCAGGATGAGCCCTTTTATACCACCCCCGTGACCCCTTGCCTGCGTCATTTTTAAACGAGATCAACTCTTTCCTATCCCGTTTTTCTTTGACTTGTCCGCCTTTTCAGTCGGTACGTTTTCCCTCCCATCCACTCGCAGGTACGTCCTTCAGTTCTGTTACCTTTCCTCTCTGTCTTTTTCGTCTCCGGACCTTTTTCCAGACTTTTTAAGTCGCCCTACCGGCTAGCAGTTTAGCACATGTGTCCCCCCCTCCCCGACCCTGGGATTTTTCCCACCAAATTTTCACCGGAGGTCTGTTTTGATGATGATATCGATTCTCTGACCTCTTTTACTTATTTATTCTCTTTTAAAGGCGACCACCTCCAAGGTCTTCCCCTTTGTCCGCCCGCAGTCCGCGGTCATATTTTTTTGGCTCAGCCTGGTGCTAATTCTAATTGTCAAAGCGGGGGCGACCGTCGGGCAGTTCCCGAAGGTACAGAACCTTTCCTCTTTGCGATCTCTTTATTCCTTCCCTGTTCTTGGTCTTTCGTACGCGTTGTTACCCTTTGACTACTTTCGCAACTTTTTTTGGGACTTTTTCCTTTTTGATCAACTTGCTTCTTTCTAGGTAAGAGTCCACCTGACGGAACCCCATTCTTTTCTTTTTCCCTTTCCACTCCCCCCCTTTTCCGCTCGTTGTAACGGTGGGGTCCGAGACAAGCTTCGTACCTCTTTTTGCGAGCCCGGTTCTCTTTCCCAATTCCCAGTCCTTCCCTTGCCGCTCGTCCTCTCCCTTTCCAAAGTATGGAGTGGGTTCTTTCTGCATTTTCTTTCACCTCTCTTTTCCTTTTCACGTTTCTTGGTGTTCACATTTGACTTTTTTCGTCCTGGTCTCCTGTCATCCTTTGGAACCAATACTGACGATTCACCGTGCAAAAAAATCCTTCAGTACGATGTTGTCTTACCTTCCTTCTTTTCTTCACTTTTCCCGCCGGCGGACGGTAGGCTATATCTTCTCGCGGCTTCCTGTACCATAACATGGTCATCCCCTGATGTAAGTTCCGATCCGGTGCAAGACCCATCTCCACCTCCTCCTTTTCCTGGGGAGGTCTTGTCCCCTGTCCCTTCTTCTTTGCTTGCAACCTTCTTTACTAACCTGCTACTATGACTTCGGGACTGCCTCCTTTTTTTAATCAAACGCTGTATCACCTGATCTTCCATTCTTACACTCCCAAAGTTTGGACTCCCAGTGTTCCCTCGGTCCACAGGATGTGACATTTTTTCCCACAACCTGTCCCCCGTGTCCACTTTGTTACTGGTAAGCCGTCCTGAGTAATCCTGCTTATTTGAGTAATCTTTTGAACATCTTGTCTCCCGGACATCCGCCTCCTTTTTTCGCTGATCGCAGAATCCCCCTTTCCCCTTTTTTTTTCCTGGCTTTGGAGTCGTTAAGATCTCCTTTTTCATGGCTTTTTGCAATTAAACTGCCTTTTACCAACCCCCTCCCACGAAAGACGCAAGCCCTCCTGATATTCTCCTTAGAAAGGGAATTGAGTTCTGTATCCCTTTCTCACCGGGTGTGCTCTAATATTTTTTCAATTTCTTTGCGCCCGTTCTCGCTTCGATCCCTAGTTTAAGTACCATATATCTCTTTTCCTCTACTTTTTTTTGAGCTCAGTAGGACGCTGAACTGATTACGGTTTCTCCAAGCAATTTTACCGATTTACGCCCCCCCCCCTCTTACTCCCCAGTCTCTCATGTTAACCTTCTAGCCATGCTCAACCGTCGCATCTTGTTTCGTGTGGAAGTCTGGCTCGATCATCCCTTCTCCTGTTCCTGCCCCCCGGCTGACATTTTATCAAAGCTCCCTCCTCCGTTCCGCATTCGTCTTAGGCGATTCAGGAAGACTTTTTCGGTGATTTTTTCCCCCCCGATCACTTTGTCCCAGACCTCCCTCTTCCCCCCCTGACGGCCCGTTTTTCTCTTTCTGATTGAACCAGGCGCACCAGTCTGTTCCCTTTCCCTTCTTCTCTTTTTTCGTTTTAAGGCCGTTCAACTAGTTTCGCCTTGGTGGTTTTTTCTGCCATTCCTGTATTTATAATTACGAAAGAGGTATGTGTTTTCCCGCCTTCTTCTCTTTCCCGGTTCTCTATCATGGTTCAAATCCATTTTTTTCCTGCAGAGACCACTCAGGGAGACCACCGTGTAGAAAAAAGAGTTGACCCGGTATAAGTTTGTCCTTTTTTTCTTTCACCCTTGCTATCCTTTCCTGACAATTTGGATGTCTTCCTTGTATGGTCCGTGAAGGACGTTTTGTTGTTTCCTCCCTTCGGTAAGTTAAAGTAGTGACTTCTTTTCTTCTCCCTTTCCCCCTTTCCTAGTACAGAAAATCGGACAACTGATTCGTAGGCTTTGGTGGACCGATTGCCGTAGTGTTCTGTTCACCCCCTCTCGGATGTGAAACACACCCATCAAAGATATCAGTCTGGTTTCCCACCCACTCTTTTTGTCTAACTACTTCCTCCTCCTTGACTTAAATACTCCCCACTTTTGTTTTCTGAAGCCGGCGATCGGTGTGAGTTTCGCTGGGGCGTGCTTGATACGGTTCCTATGCTCCCCCCCTTTTCCGAGTCTCCCCCTCTCCTGAAACCGATAACAAGAGAGGTTCCCGTTATTTTCGGTCGTCTCCCCTCCCTACCTCTTGTTTAGTCAGGTTGATTTTTTCTTATCACCTAACGGCCAGTGATCCAATTACTTACCGGCCCTCTTTCTTGACCGAAAAGCTCAACTGTTTCCCGTACGACGGTCTCTCCCTAACTGGAAGCATCGAAGACGCCCCCCCCCTTTCACCTTTTTCCTTTTTCCGTAGTCTCTCCGGCAGAGGTCTCCCCCTTATGGTTTTTCTTTTGTGGTCAGGTTTTTCCCCCCAGCATCGTTTTCTCACTTTGGATCGAGATGATTCTCTTGAAACTCAATTTCCGTTGGGAGCTAATCTTCTTTTCCTACTCGAACCTCCTAGCGTTATAACCGCCGCGTGGACTTTGTTTTTTTGTATCTCCCGTCGTATGGGATGAAAACAATGAAGGCACTCTTTTTTGAGCAGGGCTTTGGACTTTTTTACCTCCTTCTTTTCCTTCCGTTCTTTTCCCTTTGGAGTTTCGGGACCCTACATGCCTCCGTTCCCCCTGTCTGCGTAAGCGTGGAATCTGGGCCCCTTTTCAAACCTCGGGCGTTGCCACCACTTCCCCCCGTAAAGGCTCTATTTGGCTTTCCCCTCTAATATTCTCCTTTCTCTCTGTCAATTGTTCCTTTTTTTCAGCAGTTCGCATCGGGGTTAGTGACTCTAGTCTTTATTCGCCAGGATCCGTCTTTCATCTCCATTCCCTCTGATTTTTATCAGATAAAGTCTCGGGAGTCTGGTTAGTTTTCTGGTGAACAGCTTTCCGGGAGGTTCTTTGACTTGGATTGATTAATGTTGACGTTCAGTTGCAAAGGAGGCCTTCTTTCTCTTCCTTTTTTTTTGATCTTTTTTTTTTATCATTTTTTCTCAGGATGGACAGGAAAAGTTCGACCGTTGGCCTGTGCCGTCACCACCACTCGCCTGTCAGGCGTTCGGAAGGGTTTCTGGAGGCAAGGGCCTGATTTGAGGTATTGCATCCTCCTTGATATCGGATAGTGCCCCCTCTATGTCTCCCCCTTTGGGGGTTTTCTACGTGCGAACTGTTTGTGAATTCCGTTTCCCCCCCCCCCCCCCCCACCCCCCCCCCCCCACACACCCCCCCCCTCCACCCACCCCCCCACACCCCCCCCCCCCCCCCGCCCCCCACCACCCCCCCCCCCCTCCCACACACACAACCCCCCCCCCCCCCCCCCCCCCCCCCCCCCCACCCACCCCCCCCCCCCCCCCACCACCCCCCCCCCCCCCCCCCCCCCCCCCCCCCCCCCCCCCCCCCCCCCCCCCCCCCCCCCACCCCCCCCCCCCCCCCCCCCCCCCCCCCCCCCCTCCCCCCCCCCCCCCCCCCCCCCCCCACCCCCCCCCCCCCCCCCCCCCCCATTTCCGCTTGTTCTTTCCACATCATCCTTTCCTTGGCATCTTCTGAGGTGACCGGCCTCAGGGTTCCTTGGCACGGGTGACGATGCAAACCTATTTAACGGATCTTCCTTCCCCCCTGCAGTTATGTCCTGCCTTAAGGGAGCGGTGCGCTTCTTGCCGTCAGTTGTCCGACGCGCCTCTGGCCTTCTCTAACTAACCCCCTTCTCCGCAGTTCTTCGCCTTTCCCTACCTAACGATTTTTTAGAATCAAACCCCCCAAAAAACATATTCCCTTCTGCCTTTTTTTTCTCTTATGCTGGTCGATTTTTGCTAGTTTTTATCGACTATAATTGAGATTGACTGCTCTCCCCCCAACACACGTCGGTAGAAGAACGCAGGCTTAGACGCATCCGTTCATATGGAGTTCTAGTGTTCCCCCTTAACTTGAATCTTTCAACCCTTTTTTCTTCCTTGTTCTCCCTCCCATGGCTTTCCCCCGACTTCTGGAACGATGTGGGGCTCCCTTCTACTTGCGATAAGGTGTCTTTTCCCTCCCCCCCCCTTCACCCTTCGCCCCTTTTCCATTTACGGAATGTAGCTGCGTCAAAGTGTCGCACATTATCCACTTTTCCCCCCGGGTTTTGCATTTCGCCATCTTAGTTCTTTCTAACCATCCTCCTTTCCTGGTGATAGTGCGTCATCTCTTTTTTTCTTTCCACTAGCAGTCAGCGAGTCCTTTTTCTTATTTTTTTCCTTCCCCCCTCCCCCCAGACCTTTAGATGCCGCAGAGCTTTCACCCCCTGTACGGTGAGCGTTTTTTTTCACTCTTTTCATTAACACTGTCCCTTGTTAGTTTATACCCCGAATTGTGGTGGACCCTTCCATCTGTTGATGGGGGGTTTGAGGCGTTACCGGTTTTTTTTCCTCCTTCTGCTCTTTGTCCCCCCCATGAATCCGTTAACACCTTTCCCATCTCCCGGTTCCGTCGTACTTCTCTTTCGTGCAAAGTTCGCTTCCACAGCATGTCGACGGAACGATATAAGTCCTTCGGGTGCAACCCCCTCCCTTGTAACAACTCCTCCCCCCATTTCATGGGCAATCGAGTACTTTGTTCACTGCAGTCCCACTTAACTCTTTTGGCTTTGCTTCCCCCAAGTGTTGTCGCTTTTTTTGATGAGGACAATTTCATTCGGACGTACCTCTCTTGATTCTTTTTCCTGTACCCCCCCCTTTTTTTGTTTCCCCCCCCACAAAACACATTTTTACCACCTTCCGTAGCCCCCTTTCTCCAAGGTCCGTTTTCTTCGACAATCCCACCCCTTCTCCGATTTTGACGGTCCTGTCAAAAGACGGGTTTCTTGTTTGTTGTGTGTCGCCTTCCCCCCTCCTTCCTGCAGAATTGAACTTGCTCTGTCGTTGATCCCCAATGGGAACAGGTTGAAAGTCCCATCAAGCTCCGGATTATAGTGTTTTTCAGGACTTTTCCTTTTTTTTCAGGATCTGTGTTTGGTCGAAGTCTTTCCCGTTGCCCTCCCCAATGTACTGATGCATACCCATCAAAAAAAAGAAGGAACTGCCGCCTTCTCTTCCTCTCTTTTTCTTTTTTATTGCTAGATCTTTCCCATTTTGTCGGACGGTGCTGGCCTTACTATGGAACTTGGCTTTTCCAAAGTAGAGCAGGCGGACTGATATTCCTTCCCCTTTCTCCCCTTGTTGTTGAGACTCCTTCATTCCGATCTTCTCCGCTTTACTTTGTGCGCCCAAGACTCCAAAAGATTTTAGCCATCCTTACCCTTAGATTTTACGGTCTCCTTTTTTTCTCTACAGGCTCAGCAAAGGGTCTCATTCTTGTTAAGCTTTCTTTTTTTGGTGAATTCAGGGTTTATTTGGCGTTATTCCTTTTTCCCTTTTTCATGGTTGATTTTCACAATTTTTCACGCGCGCCACTCCTGGTCCTTTCCTCTTCCTTTCCGGCTCCATCTAGAAGCCTGAAGGGTTTAGGCCGGTTTGAACATTTTTTTCCCTTTTTCACGACTACTCTTTCTTACCCGAGAAGTAAGGCATTTCCCAATTCCCCCCTTGACGGCTGACCCTTAATGCCCTTGTTGGAGTGCCCCCTTCCCTTTGAGCACCCCGATTTCTCTTTTCTTTTTCTCTTTTTTCACTCTTCGTTTATCTAATCCATCTCGTTTGTTAATGGCACCCTCCCTTCATTAGCCCGGTATTCCTCCGATTTCTCGGTTTTTTCCGTCCTCCACCGTTGCCCCGCGTCTCCGTACAGGCAGAAAAAACTGGGAGTTACCCTAGTCTGACCGTCCCTTATTTTTCCTCCTTTTTCTTCTTTGTTTATTCTAAACGCAGGATGTCTTCTTTTTCCTGACTTACTCTGTTTTCTCCCCCCGGTAGTCTTCCTTCTTCTCCCGTTTTCACGGGCACCCTTTGTGAAGTCTGTTCGTGGCACTCTGCTTAAAGCAACACCGGACCCTGGACGTTTTTCTTTTCCGTCATCTGGCTACTTTCTGTGCACGGCTTCATTTCTCGCACCCCAGGGAACAACCCCCAGAACACTTGGCCGGGTGTTCCCCCCCCCCTTCTTTTTCCCTCATCCCGATCTGAACCCTTGATTTTTAACTCCCACTCCGTCCTCCCCCTTTTTTGACGATCATCGGCTGCGATCTGCCATTTTTGCTGTCGGTGGTATTCTCTTTTGTTGGGCGAGGTTTTCTGGCCCCCCCTTCGTTTTTTTTTTCCAAATTATGACCTCTAGAGGTCGTGTTTTCTTGTTCTTGTCGCAGCCGACAGATGGTCCCTTTTCCGGTGGGCTCTCCTTCGTTTTTCCCCCCTTTTCTTCTAACTTTTTTTTCCCCTAAGTAAACGGTTTGCCAACCAGTACAACGGGGACAAGTCGCTTTTCTATACAGCCACGGATTCTCTTTCGATGTATGCACACATCGTGGTTTTTCACCCGTTTCGGGGTACGTCCTCTTTCTCCCCCCCCTCGGAGATGTTTTCCCCAGCTTTTTAGAGGAACACCTCTCTGCCAGTCTTCTCAAGTTATTCCATCTCTGTAATTCTGGGAGGGCACTTTTAGTTTTTTTCTTCTCTCTATTCTCCTGAGCCCTTTCGCTAGACACGAACCCGACCTCGACCATCATCATATCAACCCTTGTCCCTCCGGGACCTTGTTGAGTTGTTCTCCCCTTTTCTTTATGGGAGTTCCCCCTCATGGATCAGCGCTTGATTGTGTCTTTTCTTTTATCCTTGTCGTTGAGGCTCGTATTCGGTCTCACCTTATTCTTTCTGGTACCTCTTGCCTCTTACCATGCTACCTTTACCTCTTGGTCTTGCCCTTCAACACGTCCCTTCGGCCCATTTCCCGACTTGAAAGGATATGTACTGGCACCTCTTAATAGTGACTGCCCTCCCCCAATGGTTGTTGTAGCCGTTCTGCCTTTTGCTGAAGCGTCGAAAAGGGATTGTGATAACTTCTTATTTCCTTTTCTTTCTCCCCGTTCAGGCTTTTCAGTTTCGAAGATCCCGTCCATAGACATTTTGAATAGGGTTTCTTTTTTTAACCATGCATCAACTTCCCTCTGTGGGTAGAAGCTGAAGATAAGGTTGACTTTCAACATGAACTCCCTTTTTTTCCCTTTCCCTACGTTTTGTTTGAGAGATCCTAATGGTGCGCGACGTTTTTTTTCATGATTCATTGCAGCACCAGTCCCCTGGCAGTTTCCTTTTTTTTTTCCCCCACCACGACCCACCCCTTTCCGTGATGTAGGGCTTTCTTCCCTTCCCCCTGTCCCCCTGGTTCCCTTTTATGCTACGGCCCTCCACTCCGGTCTTCCCTCGGAGTTTTTTTCTCTCTTTTCCTTCCACTTTCGCTTTTAAACACCGGAAATTGTTCGGCAGTCACCTTTATAGTTTGCAAGGGGATTTTCCATACGCCGTTGCAGGTGCAGATTCAGTTGGCAGTTTGTCAGACGGAGGTCCCCGTTGACTTTTCCCATATTTCCCACCTTTTCCCTGGACTGCGTACGGGGAGTGCCACGGTTGACGTAGCGCCCCTTTTTCACCTCAGGTAAGAAGGAACTCCCCTTTCAGATTTTCGCGACTATCAATTGCATTAATTTTATTTCTTGGCTACCATCCCCTGAACCTTTCGTCAACCCAACAAACTACCCCCCTTCGGACTGATATTTTTACTTTTCGCGTAATTAGTTTTTCCTGAATCTAAGAACTCTTCCCTCTTTCCCAATGCTGTCCCCCTTCCCAATTACTTTAAGAAAGTCCTATCTTTCCCCGTTTCGTGTTCCCTCTCTTTTCCCCTCGTTTTCTTTTTTTTATGTCACCCGATAGCGGGGGCGCTGACCCTCTACTGCCGCGTGACTATTTTTGTTTCCTCTTTTTTGCAGATTGCTCTCCAGGTGTTCTTTCTCGACGACTGACTCTCCCCTTTTGAACGTTGGAGGAACTTGCGGCTCTGGTCCCCTTCTTCCCCCCTTTGCCCATTTTATTTTCTTCTGCTACCCCAAAATTTTCTTCGCGTCCGTCCCCCCCCCCTCCGAATTGGTTATATTCCAGCTCGGTTTGACTTGGCACGCTCTCTTCTAGAGGCATAAAAACCTCACTTCTTTTCTACCTTTCCCCCCTCTAGCAGCCCCTTCGCCTTGAATGCAAGGGGATTGTTTTCCGTGTTTAAGTTCCTTCGAGTCATTCGTTCTCACTCATGTGGTTGTCCCCCCCCTTCCTTGTTCTTGGGTTTGATCCTTGTTAGTGCCCTGAATCCTATTCCCCCCTTGACCTTTTCCCTCAAATCGATCTTTATGTTTTGGACTTGGTGTTTCCTTCGCCTCCACAGAATTGAGCGACGTTTGACCTTCTTAAGGAAGTCGGAAAAAACAGAGTTAAGTCCGTACAACTCCTCCTCCTACTTGCTTTCCTCTTTTTTAACTTATGAAGTGTTTTTTTTTCAGTCAACCTCAGCCTTCCGACCTTCGTTCTTTTCTCTCAATTGCTTCGTTCCGCAAGGAGGATTAGGTGCAACTGTTCCGACTCCGTAACCTCCCCCCCTCCTTTCTTCTTTCTTTTACCTGCCCTCCTATTTGTAAATTCCCACGCCGCTTATACCTGATCACCGGTCCCAGGCTTCGACCCCTTCCCCGGTTGACCATAAGTTCAGGAGGAAAAGGCGGGCAAGACCACCATTTCATTTCCTTTCCACTTCCGGTGCTCCCCTTGGTTCCAACTTCGGACTTGCTTGCCCGTCGATGTCGGATAGCCCCAGGGTCCCTGTTCCTGCCTTACCCTCTACCTTCTTTATAGCTGATAGACCTGAATTCGGACACCAAACTTTTCTCCCGGGCTTTTTCCTTTTGCAAGATTTCTTAGTTTCATGTCCTCTTGGCAGGACAATGACTTGTCCCTCTTCCCAATTCAGAAAACCAAGACGGACGCAATTCCTTCCTCTTACTCCTCTTTCCTGACTTTTCTGCGCTGTTCAATGCGACTTCGATGACTTCCTCATGGGCGTAAATCGGTGTTCAATTTGGGTGGGAGACACCAGTCGCACGGCAGTCCTCTCCTTCCCTTACATCCCCTCCGTTTGTTGTGATTTAGCCCTGTACGGCTCTCCCGTCTTCACGCGTCTTCCCTGGGGCGCCCACCTCTTCAATTGAACCCTTCGTTCATCAGAATACATTTTTTTCCTCGACCGGTCGTCATTGTTCAGATCGGCCGGAATGACCGTTAGTATCCCCCACATTTGTGTGTCCGTCGTTCTTTTCTTCTCCCATGAAGCTGTTTTTTTTCCCTGCCATCCCCCTTCGCTCTTGCCTCGCGCCACGCTGGCCCATCCATTTGAAGTATTAGTTTTAGAAGCGCTCCTGAATGGCCAGTCGGGAGCCGGGTCCCCCCCTCTTTCCCTTCTTTGCGATCCGCTTTATAGATGACTCTTGCATTTTAGAGGCCGGCCTATACCATGTTGACCCCTTTCCCGTTTCCTGCACGTTTTTTCGGTGTTTGGCCCCTCCCAATGATGATGTCTGCCGGGGTTTGGTCTGTTCTCCCCTTCTTTTCCGAATCTTTTCACCCCCCCTCTTTTGTATTTTGCTCGGTTTATAGTTATGTCCTTTTAGACCCTGAAATTCCGATTTTTTTTCCCGAGCCTTCCCCTGGTTACTTCCTCCTGATTACAGGACCAGAACACCCCCCACGTTTTTTTCTTCTCCCCTCCCCCCGCGACACTGGTAAGTTGACTGCATGTGAAGGATCGTCTGAACCATCCCACTGGAGTTTTTTTTGGAAGTTTACTTCTCCGTTTGAAGCTTATATTGCCGTCGCGGCTTTTTTTGCCTGGCTAGCGGTCACGACAGCTTCTTCCCTCCCCCTCGGAAAATTATAGAGGTGAGTGCGTACTCTCTTTCTTTCTTTCCTTGGTTAAGAGCGGATCCCCCCTGCAGACACCCCCCCTCAAACATGGTGTTTCCCCCCCCCATTCGTTGTGAGCCTACTTGCCCTCTCGTGACATTGACATTTTAACTACCACCACTCCCCTTCAGATTTTTTGCCCGAGCCTTTTCTTTTTTTCTCCCGGTGAGCGGTTTTTTGTATGGGCGCTCCTCTTTCGCCATCGTTCTCTTTCCCCTCACCTGAGACCCCTCCTCCACCTGCGCTTTTTGGTCTGGTTCGGTTGTCGCACCTTTCCTCCCAGTTGTTTTGCGCAAGATATAAACTGCTTCACCTCCCCTTGAAAAAAGACTCCTTTTTGCGCCACCTTATTCCCCCAGTTTCTGAAAGTGATGAGAAAAGAACAAATTTTTTTATGAAATCAGTTCTCCCCCCTTCTTTCCCCTTTTTCCTTTTTGGCCCGTTTCCCAAGGGAGGGGAACCTTTTTCTGTCTGGGGTTTTAAGCACCTTTTTCTTTTCCATTATTGATGAAAGGATTGGACTCCTTCCTTCTGTTCTTCATGATTGTTTGTAGAGCCTTTTTCTCATGTCCTTATCCCGCCTAGCAAAGTTTGGCAATTTCCGAATCACCCCTTTACTACCCATGCCCGCCGGGGTCATATGTTGTTGGTTTTTCTCTTCCCAGTTAGTTAGGAGTGAAACATGAAGTCGTCAATCCTGCTTCGCTTCAGCGGGATGCTATGATGTGCGAGTCGGCGTAGCTCCCCTTTCGGGGCCGTGGCTCGGCCCCCTCGAATTGTTGACAAAGGTAACTCCGAATAGGCGCCTTTCTTTACCCTTTTCCTTTTGTTTTTTTTCCCACCCAGGAACCCCGGCGGAAACGTAACCACGGAAGTTCCTTCACGGGCTTGTTAGCCCTGGCCCCACTCGTAATAGTGACGTCCTGCCAAAGTTTCATTGTTGTAGATGCCGGGTGCTTTTCCCCGTCGCCATTTTTTCGTGGCCCCTGGCTTGATGGAAGTAGGCATCCTGACCTCAGTCAGTAGGACTCTTCCCTTTCCCCCTCGTTCTGAAATTGGTGGTCGTGGTGTGTACCTCTCCTTCTTCCTTGGTAGAACTGGTGTCTCGTCCTATTTCATTTTTCGTCCTTTTCTCCCCGGATTCTCCCCTTCCTCCTTGTTTGGTGGTTCTGTGAGAAGTTTAATGATCGTCAGCCCGCGACCCTTGTTTTTCGTCGGCTGTTAAACCCACCCTCCCCCCTCCTTCAGGCCCCGATTTCTTTTCTTCTTGTCTTGGGAAAGGGAATGCACTGGTTTTTCGTCATCCTCCTTGCCCCTCTCTCCCCGTGGCGACGCTGTCCCACTGACGCCTTTAAAAAACCGGAAACGGCTTTTTTTTTTCCCCCTATACGCTTTTCCTCTTGCTCCCCACGCCCGCTTCATTCCTGATCTGTAGGTTTGGAAGAAGTTGCGGTCCTGTTCTTTTTCCTAGCAACCTTATCTTCTCCTGGTACTTTCGTAAAAGGGCCCGATACGGCGCCCGTCCCCCTTTCCCTGGAAGTTACGCGCCCCCCCTCTGGCACGATTTTCGCTCACTAACCGAAAGGAAAGCTGAATTCGTAATGTGGAAACTACCCAATGAACGGTCTCACCCCCCCCCCCCCACCTCTTTTCCCTGTTTTGTGATGATGGGACAGTCTTTGAATTCGACTGACGAATCTCCATTTTCCTCTCGGAATCCAGGAGTCACCCAAACTACAAGTCGTTTCCTGATCCTAGGTTTCCTCTCCCTATATTTTATTCCCCATCATAGAGGGTGATTTAATACGTCCCAGCTCTCAACCTTCCGCTGTTTCTACCTCTTTCGTGAATCCTGGAAGTCAAGTTTCTTTTTTTACTTCTGCGATCAGGCTTGCTACTCCCTCCAATTGCTTAAGTTTTTTTACTACTGTTTGGCGTGCAACGAGGTCTTTGGTAAATCTCTGTTTCTCATTGTAGGAATCTCTCATCTTTCCCTTACGAACAATTTCCCTGGTTGAGATAACACAAATTGATATTTTTCCTCCTTTCATTGGGACTTCACTCCTCTACCTCTCGATATGAAGCATAACCACTCCCGTCCGTTTTGCCACATTTTGACTATTCTTCCCTTCGACGGTTCACACCGTTCTGTCTTGTTAGTTCGCCTGTTTGGTTTAATCCCGCGTGCAGGGTTCTTTCCCACTTTTGTTTGGTGTTGCCCAACCGGACAGCTTGTGCGGGTGGTTTTTTCTTTCCCTTTTAGGTAAGATTTTTTTAATGTTTTTCACTGATACGAGTTCCTTCTTTTTACCCCATTCCGATTTTTTTTTTTCTGTATTTTAATGGTCGTTACCACGGCCGCTCCTTTTCAGGGCAGTTTCCTTCCGCCCTGCACCCCCCCCTGCGGGCTTAAGTAACACCGTATACGCTTCTTTTTCCCCCCTTGTGGAAATCCTCTTTTCCGACCCATGCCGAACTTATTCATATTTGATTTAAGAGCCAAACGTGTGTGTCTGGACTTGTACGTCTTCTTCTGAACTGGCTGTCCCCTTTTTATTTTAACAGCTAACCTTTTCTTTCGGGTACACTATCCGTCCGGCGTTACAGATTGCTTATTACCTTCTCCCAAGTCCAGTCTATTTCCTCCACTTCCCCCAAGGCGAAATACCTGTCCTCGGACCATCTTGGGCCTCCCTTTTTCATCAGCGGAACTTTCTCTTGGTTCAATGCGGACTGCGGCAACTTGCAAGTCGTCGTCTTTTTTTATACTGAACACGGCGGTTGAACAGGACCCGTCCTTTTTCTTTTCGTGATCTTTTTCCTCCTAAGCTTGCAATGTATTTTCCAGGGTGGGTGTTAATCTCCATAAGTATTTCTCGGCCAGCAAATTCAGTGTATAAACCCCGCAACGCCCCCCTTCCTTCCCCTCACGGATTCCTATATTAGTTTTGCTTCTATATGCAATTTCGGGAGCGCTTAGCGCTCCTGCCGATCATCTGTGTTAAGGTTTTTTTCAAAGCTACCCCCTCCCAGTATATGAAGGAAGTACCTCTCTCGTTTTCAATCCTCAGTGTTGTTTTTGCTCGTCCTTCCGTACCGTAGCCCCCTCAGATGCAGCCCCCTCCCCATTTGCCCCCCCCTCTGTCTTTCCCCTGAATTACTTCTTGGCTCATTTATCTCCCGGCCAGATGGTCTTCAATCCGGTTAGCTCCGTTTTTTTTCTTTCTGGCTATTGGGGTTTTTCTTGGGGACTTTCTTCCTTCCTGGGGCCGCGCCATGAATTACGCTCATTCCCGTCGCTACCTCCTTTAGAACGTTGTCAAGCTTTCTGGCTTAAGAGCTAACGTCAGGGGGGGGATCAACAGCTTTTCACTTCCCTATCACGACCAGAAGGGAACTTTCTCCGGCGTTCTTACCATGCTAATGGAATTTTCCCCCGTAATGCCCTTTTTTTTTCTGGTTCACGATTGACAGACCTTTTTCCCTTGGTGTCTTGTTCATTTATTGATTCCTTACCCTGCGTGTCTGACTCCGGCTTGCTTCATCCGGTTTCCCCCTGAAAAATTATCGTTTCCCCTTCCCTCCCCCTTCACTCTTTCTCGCAGCAGTCTCCCAGCCCCCACCTTGTCTCTGTCCCCATCCGAAGTCTTTGCCCGGCCTAATTTTCCTTAATTTATGCCAAAAGAATCATTTCACTCACTAACCCTGTTTTTTATTCGGTAAGGAAGTCCGCGTTGTGACGTCCTTCGGAAGTGGCTTCCCGTCGCAGACTGTGGGGTCAGGGACGTGCACTACAAGGTGCCCTTACTTTACTTCCCTTTCTAGTGGTTTGTTTCATCTCGAAGCTTTTTCCCCTTTCTTTTAATTAGCGGTCGTCACCTCCTCCCACCCCCCAAAAACCAAGATTGCAGGGTTTCCCCCCACCCCTTTTGTTGAGAAGACATTTCCAGCGCTGACATTACCTTCGGACACACCACTCACCTTCAGCGGGGATCCTTTCTTCGTCTTCTTTTTCTCTTATTGTCGTTGTAGCTCTGTCCTTTCTCGAGGACTTGACCGGTCTTAGCTTTCGTGGAAGAGTAAGCACCGCTGAACAAAGCCCCCATCGAGGTTTCCCCCGTACGTCGCAACCGAACAAGATTTAGTTCCTGGTGCTAGACCTGATTACTGCCCTGTGTCCCACCGTGATCACGGACTTTCCACCGAAGTTGCTTCACACAATTAAACTTTTTCCTTTCTCGGTCGCTTTGCCAATGGATCAGCTCTGCCCAACTGCTCGGGTTGTTCTTCCCGAGGTTAACCTCGGATATGTTTACTCTGATGGGCTCGTTCCTCACCGCCTCCAAGGAGGCAAGGATCCCAGATTGTCCATGAGTGATTCAGTACCTCTTTTTTCTTTTTTTTTTATTCTTTATTGTCCCCTAGCTCTTTCCTCTTTCCGAATTCATCTGACCTCCTCCCCTCTTTCTGCACCCCCCGGCGACGGTTCATTGTTGTGGTGAGTGCTCTCCCTTTTTTCTTGCGTTTCCAAGTCAAGGGAGCGGCTTTTTCTTCTTGGCTGTTCCTCTTGATCGTATCTGTCCTTCTTTATTCTTGGGCCCTTTTATCACTCTCATTCGGGCCCTTTACCCCTTCCCGTACATTGATCCTGTTAATCTTGTGGCAGCGGGTTACCTTTTCCCCCCGTGACGAATTTCTGCCACTTCACACTTCTTTCCTTCCAGGTTGTTATTTTTATATGCAATTTCTTTTTCCTTCAATTCTGTGTTTTTCTCTTTAGCATAAGGTGCATTGACATTGGGTCCCGGACGTATCTTTCAGTAGGTCCCCCATTTTGGCCCTTGCTTCCATTCTTCAGCTTTTCCCTTTTCCCTAGTCATGAGGGAGTGTTTTTTGGTGTTGACCTCATCTGCCCTTCTGCTTGGTCTTTCTTTTTTTTTTACTGATCCATGTTTGCCCGTCGCGCCTTGATATCTTACCCCCCTAAGTTTGTTTAGAGATCATTTTTTCTGACTTCAACTTCTTGACCTCCCCCCCATCCCCCCCTTTTCTCCACTTTGTTAAGTTCTTCCCACCCGCCAGCCGTGTCAGTTCTTTACTTTGATTCTACTGGTTCCCTTGCCTGACTTGTCTGTATTCTATCCGGGACTTCCGTGTCCTCCCCTTTTCCTACCCGTTTTGATTCTACGGCTTCCCCAAAACGCTCCATTTACAGGCTAAAATATTCAGATTGGCCCAAGTTCTTCCAATAAGCCTTTTTCTTCTCTTTTGACCCTTGGGCCGCCTTTCCGGTTGACGTTGCCGACCAACCCCCCTCCCCTCCCGCGATGCCGGCGGCATTATGTAACGGAAAGAATGTCGGTGCTTACTTTCCTACATTACTTTTCCTTGGACGATCTTCTTTAGACATTACGAAGTCTGACCTCGCCCTTTCTTTTCCACTACCCCAAGCACTTTAGCAAAACAACCCTCTTCCCCTGCTTCCTGTGATGTGATGGTTTTCCTAGCGTGAATTAGTGCTGTCGTCATCGACCTCTTCTTCCAATTCTAAATGCGCTCCAGGAGGTTTGATTCACGCTTACTCGCCCCCCTTCGCCCCTTTTTTTTCTAATCGAGTTTTGTTTTCGGCCCTCAGCCCCTCGTAGGTCACATGATCCTCTTTTTCCTGCAGAGGAGTCACCCTCGGAAAGTTACACTCTCCTTGGGGATACCCTGTTTTCTCTGCTATTTTTTTTTCTCTTCCCCGACTTTTTCGGCTCCTGGCGGCGGTCTCTTTTTTTTTTTTGATCTTTCAAACCGGGCAGGATCTGCAGCTCCGTGTTCTGAAACCAAACGTCATTTAAGTTTTCACACATATCTCTTTGCCCTTTGTTTTTTTTTTTTTGCTTCTGGAATTCTCTTTTTTTTCCACCACCACTTTATGATGAGAACCTTATCCCAGAAAAGATTACTAAAGCAGATAGATCCCCCCTTCTTCTTCACCCTTGCTTCTTTTTCGTGAGGAGTCCGCCTTGCTAAGGTCGAGCGTGCCGCGTCTCCCCCGTGGTGGTTTTCACCCCTGGCATCTGGATGGGTGTTGTGGAGTAATTGTTTTCCAGTCTTAATCCGTTCACCTCCCTCTTCTTAACGTGTAGTATCAGGGGAGGTCTTTCCTTGATACTTTTCGTTGCCCACGGGCCTTCCCATGTCATCTCTAGTCGAAAGGTGACTTTGTCCCGGCACAACATTTCCGTCAGACACTCCCTACCATATTTCTTGACATCGATCGGAGACCATTCTCACTTCCAGTAGAAGTCGGGATCCGAACCCTTTTTTGGCACCGTCTGGCGTACCCCACCTTTGTGATTCCCTCGAATTCCCTCTGACTTATGAATTTCTTTAATTATAAGTCAGTTTGTAAATACACTCTTCCCTTGATTTCACCTTTCCTTTCCTTTCTACCCATGATTTTTTCGACACTATTGTTCGCGGGCTGCTTTGCCAACTCCCCCCCTTAATTAGGAATCCTTTCCTGCGTCACCTCCTGGCCCTTTCGTCAGAAACTTGCTCAGAAGGAACGAAGGGGAATCTTGTTTGCCCCTTTTCTTCCCGGTAACACGCAGGTTCGAGATAGCCCTACTCCGGCAAGTGATGAAATGCGTGGCTCGCTGTTAGTATCGCATTTTTCCTGGAAAGGTTCCAGCAACTTTTCTATTTCCCCTCCCCCCCCGCCTTACCAGTTAGGGTACCTCTTTCTGGAGGCTTGCTCCTGCGTTCCCTTGCACGTTCAGCAGACGGATATTTTTCCACCCTTGTTTCAATGTTTGTGGCCCACCGTATCCGGCGCTTCCGAGGGA
>Ga0179593_1617590_pt1 | contig 18059 bp, 18 predicted proteins | sample CZODoug2_1_08_16_FD_185931 | JGI IMG/M metagenome (GOLD analysis project Ga0179593, IMG submission 185931) | Vadose zone soil fungal communities from Angelo Coast Range Reserve, California, USA - CZODoug2_1_08_16fungal (PacBio error correction) | ecosystem: Environmental > Terrestrial > Soil >... | reverse complement strand
CAAAGGTAGAGGAGCCTCTTCCTTCGATCCTCAAAAACGAGATTCTCGTGCAGCGACCAAGGCTTCGGATTTTCCTCCCTCTTTTTCTTTTTCCCAAGGGAGGGAGCACTTTTCCCCCTTCTCCACCAGCGGGATGATTCTAAATTGAGGCCGTACGGGGCGCGAGATGTTTTCCCCTTTTTCCTCCTTCCTGTCCGGAGAGATCGAGTGTTCTCCCCCCCCTTTCCGCAGTTGTAAACGGCTTGGGAAGAATGGTTGTGCTCAGTTCCTTCCTTTTTTCCCCCTCGGCGGAAGAGGCGACTCCATCCACCGAAAATGACCTCCCTTTCCGGGAGGTTGAAAAAGACACTTCTGGAGGTATTTTTGACCCCCCTTTCTTTTTTCCTCCCGTCCTGAGGCGATTGTTGTGTGTTCGCACGCACTTTTCTTCCCCCCCTCTCCCGCTCCCAGCGACGAAAGAAAGATTCCTCGCCCCTTTCCCTCCGCCGGCAAGTGGAAAAAGCCGCCGAGACCGTCTCCATTTCCTTCTCAAGTTCCCCTTGTCGATCAGGACGGTACCCCTCCCTTTTTTCGGAGTAAGAGAGTTCCTTTTCCATAGTGTAACCCAAAGCGTAGTTCTTGGGGGGACTCGACTTTCCCCCCCTCTTGTCATCTTTTATTTCCAAACCGGCTGCGACTGCCCCCTTCTTTTTCTATGAATGCCGTCTGACGGCCCAGTCCCGCAGGAGCAATGGAAGGCTCCTGTCTCCCCCTTTCTCCCGTAGGCTCTTCCCTCCCAAAAAATCAAGAATGTGCCTTTAACACCTGGAGAAGATTCATCATTGCAGCTATTCTCCCCTTTCTACTGTCGAGGTTTTTCCCCATCGGGAGATGCTTTCTTTTGACGAGTGATGTACCTGGCAAAAGGCCTTGCTCTCTTCCCTTCCTTTCTCGAGGATGGGCTTTCTTCCCGGAAGTGGGGAGGCTTTTCCAAGGACCAATTCCCTCACCAAAGGGCGGGCCTCCCAGCACTTTTCCCCACGGAGTCTGGGATTTAATGTGTTTTCTCCTATTTTCCTTCTTCCTCCTTTCCCTCCGGAGGCGGGGACCCCATTTCCCCCCCCTAGTAAGGGACGTTATCCTCCTGCAGCGTAATGTTCTGAGATTACCCCCCCCCCTGTTCACATGAGGATTTTTTTCTAATTAATAGCCTTTGGCACCTCTCTCCTCGAAATCAGTTGCGGTGTTCCTCTCCACTTAAAGGAACAAGGGCAATTCCCCCTTCACAGTGAATTGTCAAGACGCGCAAGGTCCCCCCCTTTCTTTTTTTTCGTTGACCTCGGTCCCCTTTCTCCTTTTTTCCCAATAGGTAACACTGTATAAGGATCTCCTCTCTCCAGGAATGTGATCCCCCCGAAGAGGTTTCGTGGGATCCGGAAATTCCTTGTTCTCTCCCCCCCCCGTAAGGACTGGGCCCCCTTCCAAGAACATACGTTGCGTTATCTACGAAGCAGGACTGTTTCTTTTCGCCCGCCTTGAGGCTCCCAGATAGGAAGAGAGGCTTCGAAAAAGGTATAGAACGCTCCTCAGTGCTCGCCAGATTTCTTGACTTTCCACGAGGAGGAAGAGGACTAATTTTTCCCTCCGTACCTTTCCCTTCAGAAAGGCCAAGGAGAACAGCCCGTGAATAAGCTTCTGGGGAGTCCGTTTTAGGGGAGGACAGAAAGTGGATTTCCTTCCCCAGCGTTTTTGAAGGTGTGCAAAACGATTGCCGGTTCCTCTTTTCCCTGGAGGGGGTACCTTTTTCTCCCTGAGTTGATCTTTTTTCTGATGCCGAACGACGCGAACAGGTCCCCGCCTCCCCTTTTTTACCGGCCCGAAGTCACTTTTTTTTTTTCCTCGGGAATAAACTTGCATTCCCTCGACGTCCCATGGAACCCGATGGAACTCGCCACTCTTTCCTTTTTTTTCGCTCGCGAATACGATTCCTTTTTTGTAAAAGACAGCAGGTCCTCGCATCGCCCGCCAGGGCGGGCATGATCTCCCTTTCTTTTTCTCTGGTCAGGTCTTCCTTCGTCATGTGAAGTGTCCTCTTCCAGATTGTTTGCTCAGGGAATTTCTTGGTGGTCCTTTTTTTTTAGGAAGGCCTGGAGCAGAGGGAAGGGAGGGTAAGACTTTTTCATTCTTTTTTCTTTTTTCCCCCAGCGCTTTCTCCTTTTTTCCCAAGAAACTCGCGCCCCCCTTTAGTCCCTCTTTGCGAGCTTTTGCTGTTCCCCCCCTTCCGAAAAGTCCCCTTATAAACACGCAGAGTTTTCTTTTCCCTTCCTTTCTTCTCAGGTGGAGCACGGGTCCCCTTTACATTAGGCGACGAGCACGGCGATACGGGGGGAGCCCCGCGTTTGCCCCTTTTCTTTCCCTGCCCCGGAAAATCGGTTCTCCTCTTGGTTACGGAACTTTTTTCTATTAGCATTCACCAACATAACAGTGGTTTTTTTCTGGTGGCACCGCGGATTCCTCTTCCTTTTTTTCCCCTCAAAAAAGAGGGTTTCCAGAAGGTGAAGTCCCGAAACGGTTCCCTCCTTAATACGAAAGCATTTTCCCATGAGTAAAAGGTCCCTTTTCACTGCCACCACGATACATTTTTTAGTATTTGTCAGTCACTATTCGATTCCCCTCCGATAACATGACACGATTCCTGGTCAGCGAGTGACACTTACAACATTTCCCTCAACTACGACCGCCTTTTCCTTTAGAGAGTTGCGGGGATTCTCGGCCGTTGTCGTGAGCAACTCGCCCCCCGTCAACGTTCCCGCCAACTGCCTCCTCCCCGGAATTTTTTCCATTGTCCCAATGCGGCTTTTCTCCTTTTCCCGGATTCTCTCTCTTTTTTTTTTCTTTTTTTTGAGAGAGATCCTATGAGCAGGTTCCTAGCCTCATTTGGCGTTTTCCGGCATTAGAGGTTTTTTCTGCGGGAAAGGTGAAGGGCCGAAGTATTCCCCCCCCGTCTCCGAAAAAGAGCGGTCCTTTACGGCGGGCGTTTTCTCCCGCAAACTCTCTCGGAGTCGGTTTCGGTCTTCTTTTTCCCTCCCCCCTCGTGGTTTTTTTTCCACTAGATGACCCCTCGGGCATGTGGTACACTGTTTTCCTTCCTCGAAGAGTGACTTTTTAATCCTGTGAGTGAAGAAGTGTATCGGGCTTTCTTCTTTTCTCGTTTTAGAAGTGCAGGGCTGATGGTATTTAGACGTGAGTCCCTTCCTTTTCACCGTTTCTGTTCTTCCATTCCCCCCAATACCCCGAACGGCCTCAGGGATTTCCCTCCCGGGGGAATCCGCGGGCCTTCTTTTTTTTTCCCCCACGGCTGATTTTTTGAGGCGACAGCGCCCTTTTGAAAAAAATTTTTGAGAACGAGTGAATGGATTGCGTTCCATCGGATGTTTTTTTCCCCCCTGGGGATAACATTTTTCACCATAGATATGATCCTGGACGCCCTCCCTTCGCCATGATCCTTTTTTTTTTCCTTGCATTAAGTGTCAAGATCCTTCGGGGACTGGGGTACGGCTCCCCCTCCGCAAGAATCTTTTTCCCTTTTCCCCTTTTCTCAAGACCTTTTCGCTGATGGATATGTTTTTATGTTGTCGGCTCTCTGGGATTGTTTTTTCCCCCCCCCCCCAGGGCCACCACACAGTCATGAACCAATAAGGGAAATCTGCTCAGGGTCCGGCTCCTCCCCAAGGAGTCCTGGAGCAGTTTCCCCCTCGGAGGGGAAACTTGAGTGAAAGACCCAGAATAGCCAATCCTTTTTCCCCCCCCATGGAGGGCAGATCAGGCACCTCCCTCTTCCCTATGAGGCTGATGTATTTTAAAAAAAAGGTATATTGAGCTATTCTCCTCCATACTTTGGAAGAGAAAAATAGGATTCTTTTTCGGGGGGGGGGGGGGGAGGGGTTTTTTTTGGAGGGGTGGGGGGGGGGGGGGGGGGGGGGGGGGGGTTTTTTTTTTTTTTTTTTTTTTTTTTTTTTGGGTTCCCCCCCCCCCAAAAAAAAAAAAAAAAACAAAAACCCCCACCAAACAACCCCCAACAAAAAACCACAAAAAAAAACACCCCCCCCCCACCCCAAACCAAACAAAAAACCCCCCAAAAAAACAACCTTGGACGTAGATGTGAACCAGTAGGCGGCTCCCCCTCCTTTCCCCTTTTTCCCCCTCCAGAGCGGATGTTGATTTTTTTCTTCAGGCCTACCGGACTTCCTCGTCCCCCTCGGCGTTCGTTTTTTTTTTCCCTTTTTGCCCTAGGATCAACGCCGGCTTGTTCCCCTCTCCAGGTCCCTGTTTTTTTTGCGAGGACCGTTTCAATCTTTTTCCCCCCCAAAAGAACGACCTCCTGCTTTTTTCCTCTCACGTCTCCTTGATCTTTTTTTCACCGGAAACAGCGATGCCGGCGAGCCAATTTTCCTTTTTGCGCAATATGGACTTCCTGGAAGGTTATCTGATGGTCTTAAAGTACTTTGCCCCCCTTTCGAATCCCACTTTTTCTTTTTCTCGTGATTGCAAAAAAATGTTCTAAAGGATAACTCACTCTTCTTTTTCCGTCGGCGATCGAACCCCTTTTCTTTTTCTCTTAGGAGAGACCTTCACCACCTCGAGGATGGATTGCAATCTCTTCCAGGTCAGTATCCTTTTCCAAATGAAGGGAATGAGAACCCCCGGAAGAAAGAGTATGGGCCCACTTCTTTCCCTTTCTTCGGAATCCCTCCTGGGTTGCAAAAACAATCGGTGCACAGGTCTTTTTTCAAAGAAGAGCTTTTCTCCCATGGAGAGTAGGGTTTTTTCCCACGGGATGACGTTCTCGTTAAGTATTAATTGTAGATGACTAGAAAATCACCCCATTTTCTCGTTAGGAAGGGAAACCCCTTTAAGAGGAATTTTTCTAATTTGTCGTTTTGTTTCTTCACCGCTAAGGACCTCTCCATCATAAAGCTGTTCCCCCCTCCCCCTCTCCGAGTTTGAATTTTTTTTCCACCGAAGCCTCTTTCCTTTCTCTGTTATTGGCACTCGTCTACCACCCTCCCCATCCCCCGTGTCATGACGTTCTGATCTTCAAGTTTTTTCGCCCCGGTGGATGCTTCTTCTTGGAGGGAGACGTTCCAGAAAAAGCAGGGACCCCTTTCCCTCCCAAGACCAGCCTTCTCGTGCCCCTCTCAAAAGTCTTTTTTTCCCCACTCGGAGCCAAGGAATAATCCCCCATCTTGGCGGACAATCGGACAGTCTTCCCTCTCACCAAATAGTAGGCATCTAGTCTCAGGTGTTGTTATCAGGATGTGTTTGCCCGCTTTTTTTTTTTTCGAGTTTTTTTTTTCTCTCCTCCTCAGCGAGTCTCTTTTCAAGGAGGAAGAGAAAGCGGATCGTGGCCAGGATCCTGTACTTTTTTTCCCCCGTTCTGCCAGGGAATCGAACACCTGCTTTTGTTTGTGGGAAACCCTTAGGAATTCCTTTCAAATTCCCTTCACGGCGGACACCTTTCCTTCAACGACGCGGGGGGTACCACGATTTCCCCCCCTCTTTGCAAGGAGTTCTTTTTTTCCTGAAAATATAGTAATCCAGGGCGGGGGAAGGGGGCCTTCCCCTTTCCCCCCTTTACGAAAATAGGTTACTCCTTCCCTTTTTTTTCCTGAAACTTGCTCTTTTTTGCCACGGGCAGGCGGACCAGGATCGTCCCCTTTTTCTTCTTTTGTCTTGTGCGAGTCGCTTCGTTGGTGCATCTTTCTTTCCCCCCCTCGCTGAGGAGGCGGCTTCCCCGGTAGTGCTCGAAGTACCGACCAGACAGCTGCTTTTTCCCCCTCGGTGGGGAGGATTGTGAGGGCTCTTCTAATCGTAAGAGAGTTGAAGAAAAAACCCTCTTCCCCCCTTCCCACCAGTTAAAGTGAGCTTGCCTTTTTCCCTTGAAACGAGTTTTTCCTCCTCGGAAAAGGCTTAGTGAACTCCTCCCTGAGTTCCCAACCTCTCTTTCCTTTCCCCTCCCAAGTTTCTTTCGCCCACTTTCCCCTCTGGGCGAGAATAAGATGTGTCTCCCTGCCCTTGGCCAAAACTACACAATTCTCCTTTCCCTTTCCCTCCCCAATCATACGCATACTCCTTGGTCCTTTCTCTTTTGAGGATAGAATTGACCCACCCCTCGAACTTGAGGGCATCTCTATTTGTAATCCAAGTGTTTTATTCTTCTTCCCCCCCCCCCCCCGGAGCCGATCGCCGAGGTCTGGGGGCAATTTTTCTTGCGGAAGGACAAAGGGATCTTCTTTCCCCGACAGGTGGTGGAAGTGGGCCAAAGGGTGGGCCCCCTTCTCTCTTCTCCCCACAGCGGGATGTTTTTTTTTTTTCTTCCGAAGAAAATTGAGGCGAGATGGTTAAAGGAAATAAGGTTGAGTTTCACCCCCCTCTTTCTCTTTCCGATAAGAACTCGGGTGCAACTTCCCTCCTTTTTCAAGAGAAAGTGTTCTTTCTTGATCCTGGAAGTGTTTCAGTCAAAATCTTGCGCTTCCTATTTCTCTTCCCGCCCATGCCATCAAAATCCTTTCCCCCCTCTTTTCCCCCCCTCTGGCGGTATCCGAGAACTAAAAGGACCCTCTTATTGTTGCTTTCGAACGAACCTGAAACCCCCACGAAGTCTCCTCCTTTTCCTCCATTTTTTTCCTGCCGAAGTGGACGATGTCATGTCCGCCTTTCCCCCGGAAGGAAGAGACAGAGTCCCCCTTGGCAGATTGGCAAGTCAACTATTCGTCAAGGACGGTTGGTCCCTTTTTCCCCCCCTTGCTGATTGAGTACAAAGATTCTTTTCTCTCTCCCTAGTGGACAACACACTTTTACAGCGAGTACAGTTCCGCTTAGAGGGATTTGAGCCCCCCCCTTTTTTTCCCAAACCCATCCTTTTTTTCCCTGAAGGAAGGGGACCCCAGCCCGAAGGAAGCACTGGACTGGTTTCCTCTTTTTTCTCTCCCCCAGGTCTGGGCGTGACCTTCTCTTCGATAAGAAAAATATACCCCCCCTGACATCACATACTAGAGACCTTTCCCCCTTCTACTTTACTCATTGCGGTACGATTGTTTTTCTTTTTTTTCCTACGAGTAGAGGTAGGCCCTTTAATAGGGAGGATGATCCCTTTTTTTTCCCTATGGGTCAGGTTCTTTCAAAAGGAAATTTTGAGCAACGTAAGCACCCTTTCTCCTAGAGGCTTTGCTTCCCCCCTCTGGGGAGGCGGGCCGCGGACCCAAGGCGTCCATAGCAATCTACCTTTCCTTTCCCCCCTCACCCGCAATTCAGACCGTAGGATTAAGAGGTGCCCTAAACTTCCTTTTCCCTTTTTCTTCCCCTTCCTTTTTCCCCCCTGGTGGAGCAATTTCAAACTTTTCTTCCCCCTTTTCTTCAGCGTGATGATTTACGGTCCTTCACCCGTCCTGTTAGCGAATTTACCGGTCCCCTCCCCGAGAGAATAGATCGTTGCTCCCATCTACCGGACCAAGTTAATCCCTCTCATGGCACGGGCAATACCTTTTTTTTTCCTTTTTTCCCGGTAAAAGACCCTTTACCTCGGTCCTGCTACCTCGGTTTCCCGTAACACTTCTACCTGTTTCCAAGAGGCGTCTAGACACGTGGTTTAGGAAAAGACGCGTGCTTTTTCTTTTCCTTCCAAGTGAAGTGGTGCTTTCAAAGGAAGAATGGAGATATTTACCCATACTCTAATTCGAAATAAGTGAGAGGTGTTCCAGAATCACTCTCTTAGTGCGATACGCCCCCTTTTTTAAGGAAAGATCTTTAGGAAGAAGGGAGAAAGGTCTATCCTCCCCATTTTTGAAAGGAGTGGGTTCCGGAGGAATCCCCTCCTAAATAGAGAGCCTTTCTCCTTCTCAAGACTCCCTTCCCTGTGGAGAAACTTCCTGGAAATGAGTGGGGGGAGTGAGTTCCGGTTTCTCGGTTTCCGTGACGAGAAGTTCGGGAAGAGACGCGGGACAGGGCCTTTTCTTGCCCACCGATTGATTTCTTTAGAAAGAGACCTTGTATTTTTTTAAACGGGATGGCCAGGAGTTTTCTTTTGTCGGATTCCGAACGACGAGAACTGTTTTTCTTCGGCCAGAAGTACTGGTCTTCTTTTGAGGGGTCCCCCTTTTTTCTTCCGATAGAAGATTGGTCCCGTCCCTGGAAAACCTGGACCCCCTCGTGGGTCGCTTTCGGAATAAGATCCTTTTGGTTGTAAAAGATCTCCGCCCCGGTCTACAGAAATAGAACGCCAGCCTTCCTTTACTATGTTGGTCGAGACTTTTGTATTCGCAAAGAGTAATGTGCATTGTCGACTCTTCCTTCTTTTCTCTCCCGACACTCATTTCTCTTTTTTTTTGTATTTTTTTTTCCCTTCAGGAAGGAGGACAAGGAGTCATCCTCTCTTGAGGTTTTATTCCCCCCCGGGGCGGATTTTCACCAGAGCTTCGTCTCTCCCCCCACCGATCCAGCAGCGCTTTTTCCTTTTCTAAATGCGGAAGAAGTGTTTCGGGAATACTCCATCCCTCGAAGTCCCCCCCGAGGGTTCCTTGCAAGGGTTGAGCCTGTCTCCTCCCTTTTTTTTTTTTTCGAAATTAGTCCCTAGAGCGATGTGTGCGTCTCCCCGGTGTTCGGAACTCTGGTGGACACCCCCCTCAGGGGAAAAAATGCTAAGAAGGGGGAGGTCCGTTCTCCTTACACTCAGACTGCCCTTACTGCGGTGAAATATCTCTCTCCACGACCTGAGTCCCCCCCCCTCGAAAGGAGGGGTCCCTCGACCAGACGGTTGACCCTTTGGCCGGTGGATAAGTCCCCCAGAAGACTTCCCCGGAATCTCAGAACTGCCCAAGATCACCTTTTTCTATTCATTATTGCAAAGTCAATCCCTTTCGTAAAATGAAAGAGGTGTTCTTTTTTTAGTGGACAAGAAAGATGTTACCCTCTAAGGAAAGACAACCCTTTTTTTTTTTGATGGGATGATTTTTCCCATGAGAGGGATCTTTAGGCCTGTATTTATCCCTTCCGTCAAATTTAAAGCACCTCCCCCTCCGAGAAAGGATCCACGTCAGCAAATGTAGCCAATCCTCTCCCTCCTTTCCGGATACTATCTTCTTTTCTCCCCTTCTTTTGAGAGATTGTGCCACGTTTTTTCAGGGGTTCTAGAATCATGGCTCCAATTTTTACTTCCTTTTTCCTCAGTAAGGGAGACCTTGGGGGAATTGAGGGTCCTTTTAGCTCACGACAAGTCCCCGGTCCACAGAGACGGCATGACGTCTTTTTCTCATCCAAGCAACTCTTCCTCGGTCGTTAGTTCGTGGGTCACCCGCCTTCTTTTTTTTTTCAACTCGCTGACCAGGCCTTCCTTACGAAGGGGTGGGCCCCCTGAGCAATCCTGCCTTCTCGGAAGCTGTTGACCTTTTTCTTTCCTTTGGCAGGTCGGAATCCTTTCCCCCCCAGGGAAGGATGTTTTTACGGAGCAGGGCTTTTCCCTTAAACGTCTGGATGACTAAGAATCCCCCCAAAGACCCCCATTGAGGAGGGGACGCATTTTTGGTTTCGGAAGAAGATTTTGGGCCCCGCCACGGAGGCAGCCCCCCCCTTTCTTTGGGGAGGAGAAGAGAATTACCAGGGGGAATCTTCAGGTTTGAGACCTCTTTTTTCTTTTGTCCCCTAGGTTTAAAAAGCGGGCTCCCGCACACATAGCTATGACTTTGTTCTTCCTCCCCTTTTTTAGCCACGTGATCCACGGCTTCTTTTTCCCCCGTGTAAGTACTGTTATAGCTTCGAGGACTGGCGTCTTTCTTCCCCTTTCCCCCGTCGGAAAAGTTTCCCTTCCTCGCTGTGGATATGTTCTTTTTTCGCGCTGGTTAACCTCCAAGACTGACCCTTCCCCCAATCCTTTTTTTCTCCTGGTCCCTCAGGCCTGAATGTCCCCCTTTTTTCTGCAGAACATCTCTTCTCAGGAGGGCCGCGTGAGAAGAAAGACTCGACCCTCCTTTCCCAAAAAGTCTTTCCCCCCCAGAAGCTGGAGGGCGATTTCTCCATGTGTCTTTTACAAACAACCCCCGGTACTGCATTCCCTTTATTCAGCGAGCCTAATCCCCCCCTCTGACCAAATCGCTGATCTCTCTCAGGGTTCAATGGGAAGTAGATGTGTGGACCCGTCTTCCTTTTTTTTCTCTCCCCCTTCTGCCATATCCTCAGCGTCTTGAGGAGACCAGGTATTCCTTTTCCCTCTCCCGCCCTGTTTCGCCCGTTCTCCGCCGATGATAAACGCAGGCTGAATGCTTACCTCCCTTTTCCCTGGCGGAGTGCTCTTTTGGGAAAAGCGATTCTCCCCTCCTGGCCCCGCTGGGTCGTATTCTTCCCGCAACGTCGGAACTCCGCACCCCCGATTTTCGATGAGCGTGGAGAAATAGGGTTTCCATGTAGGGAGAAGGGACGTGATGGGAGTAGAAGTGGCGATCCTCCCCTCTCTCCAAGGAGGGAATTCCGGATCTGATAAATGTTTCTTTTAAGGGCTCTCTTCTACGGATCAGGTACGTCCGCCAGGCGGCTTCACCAGCGAGTGCCTTTTTCTTTCCCCCCTCGCACGGATGGATTTTAGATAGACAAGTCCTCCCTTGAACGCACAATGAATTTGCAGTCTCCCCCCCCTCCCCTGGCCCCCCGCAGTCTTTTCCCCCCCTGCTGCGACATGTAGATTCTTGGTGGAACCTCCTTTCTTTCCGGCGTACAGGGGACCCCCTCCCGAGAGGGTTCGCGTAGGGAACACTTGCTTGGCCTTTTCAGTATTCCTTGGTAATTTCCCCAAAAAAGAAAAAGATTTTTTTTTTTCCGTTCGGCCGTTGAAATTTCTGTGTAAATCTTCCCCTTTCTTTTTTTTAGTACCGATCTTCTTTTGGAAAATCACACCGACCCCCCGTCCCGGACGAGTTTGAATGATCCCTTTCCCGCCAGAAGGAGTAAGGGGATGGCATCGGAGCAACCTGCCCTACGCACGTGTCAAATCTTTTGGAGGACTGCCCGGTGGATGATTTGAGAGACCTTTTCTTCTCTTTCCTCCCCCCCCCCCCAGAGGTACACTGGCGGAATTACCGAGATAGAATACTGTTTCCTTTGATCACAAGCGGGGAAGTTTTCCCCCCGTGAGAAAGGACTTCCCTCTAAAGATGGAGGTTTCCGAAATCGAAAGTATTAAAGAGAAAACCTCTTCTGGCCTCTTCCTTTCGTGTTTCAGGTGTTTGTTTTGTTTCTGTGGAGGAAAGTTTGGGAGAGTGGGATGCCGCACTACCCTCTGGGGGCTTAGAAGAAGAAGAGGAGCCTTCCCTGCTGGGACTGGGAAGTACAGTTACCGTCCTTTCTTCCCATTCCCTCCACACTGAGAGGTTGTTGGGCAAAACCGTCGCAGCCTTTACCTTTCCCCTCGAGGAGGTTCCCCCCCTCGGTAAACCAAGAACCCCGGTCGCCGCGGGGAAGCCGAAATATTCGTACTCCCCCTCCCCCACCTTTAACTTGGTCCAGTACTTGACGCCCCCCCCTTTTCATGAAAAGGATCCTGACCATCCGTGTTGCCAAGGTCAGGAGGGACATTCAACATCTCCCCTCTTCCCCCTTGAGAACTTTATTGCGTTTCCTCTTCCTTAGTTTGGTTGAAGAGTTCAGCAACAATCGCTTAGGAGAGGAGGACGTAGGGGGTCTCTTTCTTCCTACCCGCAGAATTCTTTTTAAACTACCTTCTTTTTAGGGAAGGGGATTTTCTCAGTAGACTGTCGCGAGGGAAGAAAAAAGTAGTTCCGACCCTTTTTTCCCCCCCTTTTTTGCCAGCTTGACAAACTTCGGAGAGAAAATAGATATCTCCCTCCCCCCTCCTCCCTGAGTTCCTGAACAATCCGCCCTCCCCTTCCCCCTCTCCCCCCCTCCTTGAACTCATCACGCTTTCCTTTTGTGCTGGAAACGTGCTCCCTGCCCTTTTTTTTTCCCCACCTGATCGACCAGGCGGGACGCAATTCCACTCTTTTTCTCTTTCCTTTTTTCTCGACTTGCCCCAGAACCTTGGAAAGATCTATATTCATCCTCCTTCTCCCTCAAGTTCGAGGAGCCGATAGCCGAGGTCTGGGGTCCCCCTTTCCTCTCCCCCTCGTCATTTACCAGGAGTATGCGGAGGATGCGTCCGCCTGTCCAAAAAAACCCCTTTCCTGTGTCCAGCCCAGCTGATTCGGCGCCCAGCGTTCTTCGCTCCCTCTCTTCCACCTTTTTCTTCCCGTCGGACGGCGCCCTTCAACTAAGGGACGAGGTCCCCTCGATCGAGGGGCCGATAAGACCGTTTGGCTGCTTTTTTCCCTTCTTTTGAACTGGTGTGAAGGGTTCGTTCTTCTTCTGTACAAACTAGCGTCCCCAGCCACCGAACCTGACCTCACCTTCCTCACCCCCTTTTTTTCCCCAAGAATTATGGCGGTATTAGAGCACTCCCTTCCGAAGCGATTGTTGATTCGCCCCCCCCTCCCTCTTCAAAGGAAGAAAGAAAAGTTCTCTCCTTTCCTCCGGTTAGAATGCCCCCCCTCCGACGAGGGGGGGGGTTGCCCTCTCCCTTTTTTCTTTTTCATGATGAAAGTCCCCTCTTTGTAAAAATTCAAACGATGGGTCCTGAAGAGTTAGGACCAACGCCGACCTTCTCTTTCTTTTCCCCGAGAGTGCCCGTTCCCCTGGCAGCTGTGATGAAAACGGCTGAGACTTCCCTTTCCGGATTGCCCTGCCAGGACGGGGCAAAACTACGCCCCCGCCACTGGCCATTCTCACTGTGAGAGGCTCGGCGATCGAGGTCCGTAAGAAAAATATCACACCCCCCCCCTTTTTCCCCTCCTCGAGAACGGCACCTTCTCCCCCCCCCTTGCCGACGAGGTGGGTCCGGGTAAGGGTAGGCCCTCCTCTGGCAGGCGGCTTCCCCTTTTCTGTTTCCGGGGACTCAGAGTTCTTTTTCTTTTGAGAAACGTAGCCGGATCCTGGTTTCCTTCCGCAGTGGAACGAACTGGGTAGCGTTGCCGGTAACCTTCCCCAACGTTTTTCCCTTCTCTTTTGGGCGGTCCACGCAACTCCTTTTTGAAACGGGGTATGGCTTCCTTGTTTTTTCGACTGGGCCTACGGAAGGCGGTGACCCCTTTGCCATTTCCCCTTCTTCCTTCCCTCTCTTCTCTCTTTTGTTACTGTTCATGAGCCGGTACTCCACCCCCTTTTTTTCCCCGCGAATTTAATCGGCCTTTTGTCCCTTTCGAATCGTTGCGGGGTAGAGTCATCGTTCCCATTCCTCTCTTTTTTTTCTCCTTGGCACGGAAATCCCTTGTTCCCCTCCCCACGACCAGCTTTCCTACGCGTAAAAATGTAAAGATTTCGGGTGAATTCCAAAATTTAAAGTCAATTCACTCTTCCCTTCATTTGAGGAAAAGTACTTTATGGCGGTGGGCTTTCAGGGGGTGAAAGCCCCCTTCCTTTTGGGCTATCTCGTCGGCCCCTTCTCCGAAGCAAGGCCCCTTTTTTTTTCGCGCCTTGCGGACTTAAACATCCGGCTCCTCCTCGAAAAGTGATAGACTGAAATTCCTTTTTTTTTTGAGCGGGCAGCCGACGTAGACGCCTCTGATTTACCAGTAGAAGAATTAAGGACAAAAGGATAAATAGAAGGCCCTTCTTTTTTCCAGGTGAAAAGAATGGGGTGACGATTCCATTTTTTATGCATCCCACATGGCCTACGAACTTTTGAAAAAATGAAACCCTTTTTTTTCATTCTCTTTTTGTTCAATTGGGCTTTCCTCCGGAGGTGATAATAGGGTTTTGTCTGCCGAAAGCCCGAACCTTCTCTCTCCTCCTGACGGCCCGAAGTCCTTTTTTTTAGGAGAGGGAATCCCGCTTCGTCCGACTGGTTAAACACGCGTCCCATTTCCCTTTCAATAGAGCCTCTCAAAGTTAGGATAGCTTTTCCCTCGTCTTAACGGGGTGCCATCCATCCTTTTTCCCCCCTTCCCTAAAAAGGAGCCCCTTTGGAAGGATAGAAACCCTCTTTTCTCCGGGAGCGTTTCGAGAGGTTTTGCCACTCCTTTTTTCCTTCCCTAAGATTCGGGGCTGCATTCCCTTTTTGGGAAAGGAAGGTCGTCCTAGAAGATAGATTTTGTAAGGTGTGAAGGAGTGGAGGTTTTCCCCCCTTCTTCGCCGAGAAAAACACCTCTCCTCAGCTCCCTTCTTTCTGACGAAATGGGACCTTCTCTATTATGTGAGTTTTCTTTTTTTTTTTCCATCAGGCCCTCCCCTCTTTTCTTCTTCATTAAAACGCATTCTTCCCAAGGAGGAAAAGTTCTTTTTTTTTCCCCCCACGGGCTAAATTATGACATTTCTTCCCTTAATGTGTGAGGAGTACCCGGGTTAGTTCCCCCTCTCTTGGCAAATAGAAAACTTAATCCCTTGTTTTAGGAGAGATCTACCCCAGTCGGGGGGTCTGAATTGCCCCTTCTCCGTAGGAAAGAGGCCCCTGAGAAAAGCCTCCTTTTTTGGTGTTTCGTGGAAACGACTCCCCGAAAAGCGGGTTAAGTAGAAATTTTCCTTGGCTACAATGACCCATAGACCTGCCCCCGACCCCCTGCCGGGGAAGATTGCTCAAGCACTTCTTTTCCCCCGTAAAATGCAAGAGGGGGGAGGTTCTTTCCGCCACGCGGCGGATAGGAACACCCAGTCCTACCGCCACCCTCCTCCTGTTCTGCGCAAGACGTCCTGCCGCTGAGCAGAAATTCGAGCAGTCACCTTTCCTCTTCCTCGCCTGAAGTGTGAAGACACTTACCTTGTCGCCAATTCTGCTTCTCTTTTCTCTTTTGATATATATATTTCCTCTTTTGAGAGAGATAAGGTCTTTTGTTTTTTTCCTTTTATCATAATTGGCGAACAATGTTTTTTGACTGTCGGCCTCTCCCCTCTTTTCTTGGGGGGGGAAAAAAAACCCCCTTTGAAGGATAGAAGTTCCCTTCCCCTTCGGTCAGAAGGGTGCCGCCATTCCCCCCTTCCCTTTTCTCGGTTGGATTTTTTTTTTTCCTCGTGGCGTGTCAAATCGTCCCCCCTTCCTTTCATTGTACGAAGGTTTGGACCTAGCAAGAGGTGGGACTTTTTTTCCCTTCTTTTTCTTTTTTCTGCGGAAGGTGGATCGGTGAGGGAAGGGCTCCTTTGCTGGCGTAGGAGAGGAGTTCCACTGGTCGGTCTCGAAGACAAAAAACCCCGAAGGGAGGCTTGTCCTCAGGGCAAGCTTTCGTGGGACACCGCTCATTACCCCCCCCCTCCTTTGGAAGGACGAAGGCAACAGTTAGGAAACTTCTCCCTACCCCTCGTACTGGCTGCGGCAATCGGCGTCTCCCCCCCCCCCGTATAGCAAGCACACTCCTAAGGTACAGACGTCTCCCCCTTCTCCCCTTTCCCTTCCGGTGTCAAGAACCCCTTGTTGTTATAGCCTTCTGCTTTTTTTTCTTTCGTATTCCCGCAAGACGCCTTCCTCCCAGTTCGCACTCCCTTTTTCTCCTGGGAATCTGTTTATGTTGTTCGGCGAAGTTTTTTGAAAATACCGCCACGCCTTCCCCAATACGGGCAATATGAATCCTGTTTTTCCTTTTTCGGGGGGGGGGGTCTGAAGGGCCCAACGTAGTCCTTTTTCTCCATATGAAGTTCCCTCCGCACATGACGCGTGACTTCCTTCCCTCCCCCTCTCCTGGCTCGAAAAACCTTTTTTTGAGTCGTCAGGCCCAGCCGCTGGCTCTCTGCAGGTAGGCTCTTTTTACAAAAACCCCCTTTTCATGGATAGTATTCCTAGCCAGACGGCGGTGGACGCTCCTTTTTTTCCGAGGTACATCGGTGATGTGGAACAAGTCGTTCCTCTCTCCCCCCTCAAGTTGACCATCCATCCAGCGCGTGAGTCTCCTCCTCTAAGAAATGACTCGTAGGAATAAGATCCCCTCCCCCTCTTTGATAAAAGAAGGACCGAACCCTTCCCCCCTATACATGGTAACAGGTGTCTTTCCCTTCTCCCCCTCCCCCCTGTTGTGAAATCTTCCTTGCAAGCTGGGTAGAGTCACCGCCACTTCTGGTTCCCCTTTTCCCCCCCCCGCGATGCAGTCTATGAGCAGTTTTCTCCTTGGCATTATGGAAGGCATCCCAAGGTCGTCCTTTCTTTTTTTTTTCCTTCGGATGCTAAATCGGGCGATTCCACTCTTTGATATAAAGGTTATCATATATGAAGGATCGTACTCCGGAGGAGACCGACATCTTTTTCCTCTTCGGAGATCACACTTCTGGATTGGCCTTACGATCCTCCCTTCCCGGACTGGGGTTGAACCGCCACCTTTCCCAACGCCAGCGGACGACAAGCTCCTTTTTTGCTCCCTCTTTCGGCGGGACTTTTTCCTTCTCGTTGGTTGGACCCTATGGAAAACCAGCTTCCCTGTAAAGGGGGAAAGAGGTCCCCCTCAGCGGGTATTTTAAATGGCTTCTCTTCCCCCTTTCTGCAGATGCAGTCTAGTATTGGTAAGGTAGCTTCCCTCAAAGATTAGGGGAGAGAGGTAGGTCCTTTTTCCTCCGAGTGTAACCCCTTTCCTTTCATTTTTACGGCGGTGGATCAGCCCTGGAAAAGACGCTCCTTCCCGACCGTTTTCTGCATGTCCCTGGGGGGACGCCGCCGGAGGCCCCCCCTTTTCTAGCTAGGTGCTGGCCCTTAAGGAACCTTTTTTCCCGTTCTGCAAGTGAGGGGACCGGTTGGCCTTTTCTCTTCTGCTATGACCAGTGGGGCAGTGCTTGGGATTTTAAAGAAGACAAAGCGGTCCCCCCTCAGAAAAAGACTCTTTTCCCGGCGGACGTGAAACAGCAGGGCTTCCCGGTAACATTATAGGAGCCCCGGCCCCCTTTTCGCCCGCAATTAGTTTCTTCCCTTTTCTTCCCGAGGCCCCTCGTCGCAATGATTTCGTTCTCGGAGGATTTTCTTCCCTCCCATTTTTCTTGGGAGAGGTCAGAACGGCACGAGAAATTGGTCAATCGAAAGGAGTCCCCTTTCTGCTGAGGAATGGCATCTCTCCTTTTGCAGTCCCTCTTTTTCAATAAGGAAGGGAAATAGAACCCTCTGGGGGTGTTTCCCAACCCTTCCTCCCCTGTTGGCATCAACTTTGGGAACCTTTTCCCCCCAAGAAACTCCTTCTCCCCCTCTGTCGGCCGAGGGGAGCCGACCCTTCCCTTCTCCAAAGGCGGGGTCTGGTCCCCCTGGGATTTCCCACTCCTTCCCTTCCCCAATTGATAGGTATAGTAGGACTTTTCCCCCAGTACATTTTTCCTTACCTCCGGAGTCTTGAGTCTCTGAGCGTCTCCTTTTTTTCCTCTTTTTTTTCCGGCGAAGCAACAATCGCTTCCTGCTTTTTTTCTTTTCTTCCCCAGCCATAAATTTTTTTTCAACACTCCCGGACTTTTCCTTGTCTTTCCGTGGAGGTTTCTCCCCCCTTTTCCCTGAGTTGAAGAAACAAGTCCTCCTTTCCCATGAGTTGACGATTGAACAAAATGACTTCCTTTCTCTTTTCTCTTCGGAAAGGCTGTTTCTTTGACCCTCCTCTCCCACCATATAGAGCAGAAGGATCAAAGTTTCTCTCCCCTCTGTTCCTCTCCTTCATGTCTGGAAAAGGGATACCTGCCCTTTCCCCCCTTTCTCGAAAAGGAGTCCGCCATCCTCCTCTCTCTTCCTGCGAATATAGTTGAGGATCGACTTCTCTCCCCTTCCCTTTCTTTTATATCTTATTTTTTAATAATATATAAGTCCTTTCTCTCTCTTCCCTCCAAGTTCAGAGGAGCAAGATAGCGTAGTCTTTTCAATTCTCCCCCCCTTTCCCTCCTTCCTGACCAGGAGTATGAGGAGGATTGAGTCACGTCTTCTCCCCAACCTGTCTTTCCGTTCAGCCCCGAGGATCTAGAACAGCTTTCTCTCCCTTTTCGAAACCTTTTGAGGCCGTAGGACGCGAGTTTTTCCTTTTTCTTTTTTCCTTTTCCCTCAAACA
>Ga0179593_1425856_pt1 | contig 18059 bp, 23 predicted proteins | sample CZODoug2_1_08_16_FD_185931 | JGI IMG/M metagenome (GOLD analysis project Ga0179593, IMG submission 185931) | Vadose zone soil fungal communities from Angelo Coast Range Reserve, California, USA - CZODoug2_1_08_16fungal (PacBio error correction) | ecosystem: Environmental > Terrestrial > Soil >... | reverse complement strand
CCTGCGTGTGCTTCAAAAAAACCTCGCTTTTTTGGTGTTTGCGCGCGGCGTGTGAACCCCATACCCTGCTTTCCCCCGGACTGCTTGGCCCGTTTTTTTGATCTTCGGCTCCCCCTTTTCTCTTGATTTTGTTGTAGCGCTTTGGCACGTTTGAAAAGGACCTTTCCTTCTCACCTCTCGACCGCACAGGATAGTCCAGGTCTCTTCTTCTATTTCCCCCCCGTTTTTTGACTTCTCTGCTTTCACGTCTCTTACCCCGAAGTTTGATCCCTTTGGGTTCGGCTGGTTTTAGCTTTTCTCTTCTCCAAAGGTTTTGGGGGGGGGGGGGGGGCCCCTCCCTACGGGCGGCCGACTTTCTTATTGTTCTATCCCCCCTTCCCCCTTTGGGTTGGGGAACCCCCCCACGTTGGTTGACTTTTTTCTTGAAGTCCCTCCAGTCTTGTTCCCTTGGAGGTAATTAGGTCACATTTTTCCGTCCCTTAATACATCACCGAACCTGCCCTTTTTTCTCTTCTGTCCCTTAAAACCCCCCGCCTTGTTCTTGCCGTTCTCTCCCAGTGCCCTGACAAATTAGAGACGCTTTTTTTGGCTCTACTTTTTTTTTTTTTCCGATGCTTTTTCTCTTCCCCTTTTCACCCCGAGAGTGTCCCGAGGCCCTGACCCCCCCCCCCCCCTTTCCGTGAATCGGACCCAAACCACCTGAAAAGGTTGGGTTTGTTTTTTCAGGCTTTCCTTCCAATAGGTTTTCGTCCCCCTTTCTGAGTGGCTTTTTGAGTGGATGGTTCATGAGACCAACCCTTGTGGGGATTTTTTTTATGGTTTTGACTGTCGCCCCTTTTCGAGTGTTCCCTTGAGCTTGTGACCCTCCCAAACCCCCCCACCGGGCGGATTCGATTGACGGACCAACCCATTTGCCTCTCATCTTGGTCCGTCCTTATTGGGTGCTGGGGCAGTTAATCTTTTTCCTTTTTTTGTCATGTTTTTACCTTTTCCCCCCCTCTCCCGGGACCCTCCGTTGCGTGCCCCATGCATCCCAGCGAGGGTTTGCCTGCACGACGAGGCTTAACTGCCCCCCCCATTCCTCTCGTCTTTTTTCCTTTTCCCCACAAATCCTCATTGAAACCTAAATGCTGTTTGCAGCGTCATTTCACCTTTTTTTTTTTTGCATTACACTTCTCTCGTCTCGCGATCGCCCCCCCCCCCCCCCCCCCCCCCCCCCCCCCCCCCCCCCCCCCCCCCCCCCCCCCCCCCCCCCCCCCCCCCCCCCCCCCCCCCCCCCCCCCCCCCCCCCCCCCCCCCCCCCCCCCCCCCCCCCCCCCCCCTCTTTTCTGCGTGCCAGTAAATGTTGTTTAGTCTTTGCCTTTCTTCCCCCCCCTTCCCCTGGTCTAAATCCCCTCTTTCCAAGGCGTTACGCTATGTGTCTTCCTCGTTTCCCCCTGCAGTTTTCCCCCCCCGCGACAATAGTCATGGTCCGTCCCTCCTTCTTTGTACGAACCCAAAAGTCCGCCGGCCTCCCATCTCTTTGATTCGTTTCTCTCGTCGTTATTTTGCCCTATGAGTCCGGCGTCACTTTAGTTGAAAACGCTGCCGTGTTGTCCCTTTGCCGAAAGTAGTAAAGGAAGGTCTACCTTTTTTTGGGGGGGGGGGTGTCATATTCTTTTTCCCTTTTCCCCCTTCACGTCTCCGAACTTCAATCGCCGGGTATGGCCCCCTTCTTCCTTTGCGCTTCTTTTCGGCGCTTCTTTTTGGCCCGCGGAATGTTCGTGACCGTGCCTTTTTTTTCGTGGTCTTGACTCCAGGGATTTTGTTTTTTCCCCCTCCTGGATACCGAGCTTGACCCCTTGTATCTTTTCCCCTTTTTTCGCCCGTTTTTTTAACCCAAGTCTAATCAGTTTTGCACGAGCCCCCCTGAAGAATATCTGATAACGAGCGGATCTGCTTCATTGATATTTGAAGAGGAAAAGAAAACCAAAGAAAGGAGGGTAGATTTATGCCTGTCAAGAAGGATGCTGGGTGACCACATTGTTTCTTGTTGTGTTTTTTTTTTTTTTTTTTTTTTTTTTTCTGGGTTTTTTTTTTTTTTTTTTTTTTTTTTCCCCCTACAAGATTTTTCAGCTGTGGGCTTTTTTCTCACCCCCCCAACCCGTCGTGCCTCGCGTATTTTAATAGTGGCGTTTTTTCGATCCGGACGATTCTTCAGCCGTTCGGATGACTCCCATTGACTCTCTTCTTTTTGCTTTTGGTGGGTCGGCGGGCGGCGGCCGTTGCTTTTTTTCCCCTCGTTCCTTGCTTCATTGCTTTTTCCCCCGTTCCCTGTAGTAAACCGTTGGTGGATGAGTTATTTCGTTTTGGCAATGTCTTGTTCCCTATATTCTGTTCCATTTCTCCGCTCTTACCGGCGATTCTTTTCTGGGTTCGGTTTCCCTTTCACAGTTGTCTCCGCATTTGGTGCCGTTGGCGACCAGCGCCTCACTGTCTGCATATTCTCCAAGCATCCGTCCCTTTTCCCCCCCCTTTGCGACTCCGGTAGCCGATTATCCCCAAGGCCTTGCTCCCTTTCTTTTTTTCTTTTTCCTTCGGATCTTCGGTTTGCACCTTAGATTTGCGATGTTCTCTGGTTTCTTGGACCTCTGTCTGCATTTTTTCGTCCCCCCCCCTTTTTTCCTCTCCCTGCTGCAGGGGTTTTTTTGCCTTCCCAAGCTGTCGATCTGTCAAAGTGCCCAGTCGTAAGTCTGTGTATGTTTTCAGATGGTCTGTTTCGAGGAGACGGTATTTTCGCTCTTTTCCAACTTGTACTTACCTTTTTTATTGGCTGGTAAATCGTGCCCCCCCCCCCCCCCCCCTGTAACTTCTTTCTTTTCCATCCGTGGTTCTCGTCTATTTTTGGTTCTCCTTTCTTTTCTTGTCCACGCCCATAGGACGCTCCCCGTGCCCTTTTTTCTTTCTGTCCCCTTTTTAACATTTGATCCCCTGCAAACAAAAACGATTTATCTTCTCCCACGTGACTCTGTGGAGTGGTGTCCCCCCCCCTCTCTTCATTTTTTAGGACGTTTTCGCGGCAGCTTTTTCCTTTTTTTCCCTCCCGCGATTTTTTTTTTTTGCACCAAACTTTTTTCATCTTATCCCTCCGTTCCTCTCTTCTGGCTCGATTCGCACCACCCATTCTTCCCTTTTCCCTCCCTTCTTTCCGATTCGTAATGCTATCACTCCCTTTTGCGGCTTTGCCCCCCCCCCCTCCCTGCGGCGCTCCCGTTTTTCCTGTCGGATCTATTGCGTTGGGGCATGATTTGATGGAGCCCGCGATACCCTTCTTTTTTCCGGTTCCTCCGCTCTCGTTTTTTCTGTTGTTTTTGCCGGCATTATGGACGATCCTTTTCACCGGTGCCTTCGAATCTCTCTCCTTTTTCCCCCCCATCCTCCCTCCTTTTTTTTTTGTTTTTTGGTTTTTTGAGAGATCTGTTGTTGCCCTCCGCTGTAGGAGACTCGTCCCTACCTTTTCCTTCCCAACCAAAACTGGCCACCACGAAGCGTGTCGGCTTGGCCTGTTCTTTTTAGTTTTTTTACCCCGCGTAGGGAGGAGAGGATAGCCCAGACCCCCCTTTTTTTCCCCCCGGCCCCTGTATCCGAAAGTCCTAACCGTTCTATAGCCAGTCCTCTGGAGCGTCTGTTTAAGCACCCCTTGCTGCCCCCCAGAGAGTCGATCTACCTTGACGATTTTTATTTCCCCCCCTTTTTGCCGTCATGCTGTTTCGAAACCACCCCCCTTCTCTCCCCATCATCGTTCCCTCAACCCCAGGCTGATAGATTTGCATTTTGCAAACACCCATTCCCCCCTCGGTCAGTGGTGAGAATGGCCCGGCTGAGAGGTTTGATCAAAACTAAATGAGTGGTCTCCGTTGGCCGCGCGCCCGCCCCCCCCCCCTTTTTTTTTTTAGTAAGCCAATTTCTTTACCAGGAGTTTTTTCGTTCTTTCTCTGCCTGAACGGGCATACGTGGTTGCTTCCCGTTCGATGGCAGGTTTCCCATCTTGAAATTTTTGCCCCCCCCCCCCAGATAAGCTGTGCTTACGAGGAAACATTACCCCACGGGCCCTTCCCCCCGTACACCTTCAGTTAGTTACTCTGCCAGCCCTACCTTTTTCCTGCCTCGACGCCCTTTTTTCACTCTTCAACGACGTCCCAAATCCTTTTCTTTTTTCTTTTTCCATTTTAGCCAGATAGAGGCCAAAGCTGTTACTGTGCATCTGTGAACCCCTTCCCTTTCCCGGGTTACCGGAGGAGTATTGTGCCCCGCCTCCATTTCCCTTGACCCCTCTTCAAGTAGTCAATTTTTAAGGTTTTTGCACCCCTCTCATACGGAAGTCTGGACCCCCGAGGATGTCTTTTGCGTTTCCTCCCCTTTTGCTCTTTCTTTTCCCATAAAGCGCTCTTTATGAGGCTTCTTGCTGGGGCGATAGCAAGGGGTGATGTTGGTTTACGACACTCCTTCTCCCCGTATTCCAGGCCCGGGTTGCCCTCAATGCCTCTCACTCAAGGGACCGCGCGGTACTCTTCTTCCTGTTTTTTTTTCCACGAATCTCGGCACCCCGAACACCTTTGCCTCCCTCGTCCAAAGAAAACCAGAGGAACAACGGGTCCCCTCAGTTTGAGCCTTCCGGCAATGTAACACTTCCCCCATTTTTTTTCCCCCCCCTTGAGCCGTTTCCCTTTTGCTCCACCACCCCGCCGCTATCTTTCCTTCGTTTTTTGTGTCACGGGGCCTGCCGGCGAAAAAAGGTCTCCTTCCTTCTCGGCCCCACTGGTGAGCCCGGCGATGTGTTGCTTTCGTTTTTTTCTCCCCCCCAGCTTGAGGCTTTTCAGGGGCTTGGTTCGTTTCGTGCACAAGTGCAATGCGTTCTCCTCTCTACCCCCCTCAATGTATTGGCTTTTATTTCCCGTTTGCTTCCCTCTCTTCATTTTCCCCTCATCGCCTGGCGATATCAGTTCCCCTTTACGGTTCGGTTGGCTGAGTAGTCACTTTTTTCCCTGCTGACCATTTTTCTGTATAACCCGCCAGTGCGGCGCCGGCGGTGTTTGAAGGACACCCCCGCCTGCTGGGCACTGGCCCCCACGATCCCCAACTTCCGGCCCGATTCCAGTGATGTTGTCCAACCTACTCATCTTCACTTCCTCTAGAATGGCCGGCCGGTGACATGAAACATTTTTCATGACCTTTCTTTCTTATTTCCCTTTTTTGCAAGGGATGGATGGTCAAAGGCCTGTGCCTTCCTCCTTTCTTTTCCCCAGTTGACCCCTTTCGCCTCCCCCGTCGCGGTTCTAAGATGACCCCGCTATCTTTGCGGGACTCACCATTCCGCGCACGTCTCCGTCTTGCCTTTTCTGCGCTTTTTGGGGATATATGGGTGGAGCTGTCTGCACGGTCCCTGTCCTGTTCCCGACCTTTTCACGTCTGCACTGGAGCCTCCTGCCTGCCTTCCTTTGTCGCCTGAAGCGTTATTGACTTCTTTTGGTCCTTTTCCCCCCCCCCTTTTCTTTTCCGCTGCTCCGGCTCGAGCGCGAGCCCTCTCATTTGTAGGCTGCCGGGTTTGTCCACTTTACTTCTTGTTTTCTCCTTCCCCCCCGGCATTTCGTTTTTGTTTTCTCTCCTGGTTTCCGTTTCCCAAACAACCAGTGCTGTATCGGAGTTGAGGAATGGGGCTTCTTCTTTCCGTGAGCCACGGCCTCGCTGTCGCTGTTTTTTGCTTAAGTTGCGGTGCTTTTCGGATTTTTATGTTTTGTGGGATATTAGTTTTTTTTTTCCCCACCATGACCAACCCCCTGACTGGTAGCGCCCGACCCGAGTAGGCAAGTGACCCCCCCCCGGCTTGCGCGTGCCCCCCATGAGGTTTTCATTCTGCCCTCCCTTTTTTGGGCTTTTGTTGTTGGAAGGGGAATTCCTCCCACAGGGAAAACTCTATTTTCTTTCACGTTATAAAAAAAGACACTATACCCCCCACAAGGGTTGGAGAGATGGGGACAAGTGCTCCCACCGTTCGCCCCTTCCTTTTTCCACCCCTTCTTACGTACCGGGTGAATATGACCAGCCCCTCTTTTCCCCTTTTGGTCTACAAGGGGCAGGAAGGTTAGACCACCCACCCCTTTCCTCGTAAAAGTGAGAGGGAACAGGTTTTGTTCAAGGCGCCCACAGGTCTCGCCAGTCATTCGGCGGGCACCTGCCTCGTGCGCTCCCCATTGTTTACAGGGAGGGAGTTAAGTTCCTCCCCTCCCCCCAATGTGTGAAAGGTCAGTTGTTATTCGTTCTGAGAAACCCAGTGGCGGGGGGATAGGTGCATTTTCATGTCCCCTTGTTACTGTTCCTTTCCAAAAGTGCGAACCCCGGGCACCTTTTGCCTGAGGCGAAGTGTCCTTCTCAGTTTCCTCCACATTCAACAACCGTGTCTTTGTAGTCACTTCCAAACTAGACGTCGGCCGGCCGTGGAGTAGGGCGTTTGTCTCCTTCCATTCTGCTCCACCGTTCCCTGCCCCTTGCCCACATTTTTTGACCAGTGAGGGGTTTATTTTGGTAATTTTCGCGCGTTTCAGGTTCGCTCTTTCTGGGCCTTTTTCCCCTCCCCTTTTACTATGACTTTCGAGCCGGTTCTGGTTCTCGAGCTTTGAGACTTCTCCAAAAGTCTTCCATCTTTTCTTTTTTAACCGGCCCCACGCGCCCACGCAGAGCTCTGTGTGTTGCCTGTGCCGGATAGTTGCGACAGTGCCGAGGAAGCGAAACCCTGTTTCCTGCCGTTTGGTGCGACCCCCCAAACTTTCTTGATGTTTTTGAAGTCCACTTGCTCTTCTTATATTACCTAACTACTTTTCCGTTGTTTTTTCTCACCGTTTCTTTCACCCCCCCCTTACTCCTTTTTGCGTTCCGGCGTGGGAACCATCAGAGTTTAGTAACTGCCTTCCCCCCCCTTAGATCTCGGGCCCACGCCCACAAGAGATTAATATGGAGTTTGTTTTGGGTGCCGCTTGTCTTGGTCCCAACCCTCCCTCTGAAGCTTTTCCACTCTCGAACCCTTCCTCTCTCCCTTCCTTTTCGGCGTACTGGACACTGGGACCCCGCATCTTTATTTACCAGTTTTCTTTCCCCCCCCCCCTCATGTTCCCCTTATTGGTGGGAAGGCTGCCTCGGCTGGGCGGTTTTTTTCGTCCCCCGCCAAACGTTCCTCCTACTTCTTGCCTACCGTCTTCCCTTTTACACTCGCCCTCACCGACACGTTTGGGAATGTTTGCTCTCATGCCTGGGCTCTCTCCAAGGCGTTGCCCGTGCTTCCCTTTCCGTTACATTGAAACGATAGTTCAATCCACGTCTCCCCTCTTGTTGACTCCGTCCCCACGAACCCTGCGCAGTTGGCGGCGGTGATCGCCGAACTTTCCCCTTTTCGCGCCCCGGCTCCCGCTCATTTCGCGGCTGGAAGATTACACCCCTTTCCCAAGGGTCGTTTTCGTGTCGAGGCCATTTGTCGACCCTCGTTTTGCCCGTTCATAGACAAAACCCCCCCCTGCCCATATTTGGTGTCCTTGAAGTTCGGCGAATAAGATTTGGGGGGACTGTGGCGGCGTGGTTTGTCGGCTTGCAGATCTCCCCTTTTGTGTTGTGGTTTGTGTTGCGGCGTCTACGAGGTGGGGCCCCCTGTTTCCCCTTTTCCCCCCCTCCCCCCAACCCCTTTCCCACAAGTTTGAGGGCTTTAGACGGCCACCTCTTGTTTTCCTCTCCACTTATTTTTGGTAAGGGATATCGGAGGACTTTTCTCTTCATTGTTATGTCGAATCTACCCCCCATCTTCCTCCTCACCGGTCTGTGCGTTTCCCCAAACCCAAAATTCCTCTTTGCCCCCCCCCGCACGAGGCCGTGTCGCCGGGACGATGACTTTTCCTTCCCCTTTTTCCTTTTCCCCCTATTGGCCTTTCTCAACGCACAACATTTCTTTTTAAAAACCCGAATTGCCTTCCCTGGCGAACCCTCTTCATCCCTTCCGTGTCCCCCCCTCCCCTACACCAGTAGTCTCGGTCGTCTTACTTCATTGATGCAGCGGAAACATTCCCCCCATTGTGTCGTGTCCTTTAGGAGAACTCGTTGCCTTTCACGCTGACCCACGGCGTTTTTCGCCAGAGGGCTTTTTTTTTTTCTAGGATCCTCTGTCTTTTTTCCCGCGTTCCAAATCTTCCTGCCGTGCCGGACACCCCTCTCCTCATCCCACCCGTTCGACTCCGACAAAGATTTTTTTCTGTTTGTTTGAGGTTCGTCTTTTCCTATGATCATGCGTCGTTCAAAGGATACACCCCTCCCTTCTTTTTCTTTTGCCCTTGTCAAGGACGTAGGTCTTTCTTTTTTCCTCACATCCCCCAACCGACCGAAAAAAGTTCAGCTCCGGGCGTTTTCCCCGTCTGAAGTGGGACTCGTCTCCCTCCCTTTTTCCGCGGCCTCTTGCTTGCCGTGGTGGGTGCTCGTGCCGTGCCTCCTTGCTTTTTTTTTTTATCAACCGTCCCGGGCTCGCGTGATGGTTGTTGATCTTTTGTTCCAACAAATTTTCCCCTCCTTCCCCAAGGTACTCCACTTCCCTTCCCGGTAATCAATTCGACTCATTGCGAGTCTTCTCTTCCACTAGCGGGAAGGGCCTGCGACTGTCAAACGCCAATACCTTTTCGGGTAGATATTTCATGCCCTCCTCCTTTCTTTTGCCCCGACCCCTGTCAATCAATTTGGGATTCTCCCACCCCCACAACCTTTTTTTTAGCCCTTTTTCTTCGGGTACGGCCTAGTGTGCATCTATCCTTTTCGAACACTTTTACTGCGTTCGTTTTCCCATGCAGACTATGCACTACTCTTCTTCCTTTGGTGTGGAGTGCCTTTTGCGGCGCCGTTGGATTGGGCGATTTTTCCTTGTCATGGCAGGCTCAAACCCCCAACGTACAGGGGTCATGGCACTTTTTTTGTTATCCTGTCTCTTTCGGGCGGCAATGTCTTTTTTGCCTAATTCTGTCCCAGGTGTCTCCCTCCTAACCCCCTACGCTTTTGTACCCTACTTGTGTGTCCTTTTCTCCTTTGCAAGGCGGTCCCCCCTGTTCGTGGGCCGGCGAAAGGTCCGCCACTTCACCACGTGAGGTGTCTTTGGAGCACCAGCTCAAGAACGATCTCCAGATCGACTTTTGCCGGTGCAGGGCGCCACAAAGATCCCCCCCCCCCTGTTCCTCCCCCGTCCGCTTCCGTTCTCGGCTTGTTCACATTAGATTTGCTCTTTTCGATGGGTCATTTCAATATGTGTCGCAGTTTAGTTCGCCGAGTCAGGTTGTTGCAGGCTTTTTTTTTTAGCGAACGTCCCCCCCCTCTTTGCCCCCGGTATCTTTGTCCTTTTTGACAGTGAAGCGACTAAGATGCGGTTTTTTTTTTTCCGAGTGGGATGGGGGCGCTTTTTTTGCTCCTTGTCTTAGGTAGAGGTGCAACTAACGGCTCCCCCTTGGACGTGGCGGGTCCCCCAGTCCCCCTGTAGGAAGGTCTCGTAATCCTTATCAGCTTCATTTGTGGTTCCCCTGAATTTTTCTTTTTTTCCTTCCCTTTCATCGCCTTCTCCACTGATGGCACGTTATTGCGGTCTCCTAGCACCCTGCAAACACGTTCCTCTGGCTTACTACAAAAGTGACTGGTTTTTTTCTTCCCCCCCCCCCCTTGTTTATGCCCTTGCCGTCGCAGCGGCCTTATTCCTCTGTTTTTTTTTGCACTTTTGGAATATATCAGCCGTTTCCCCCCCGGATTTTTTTTGGTCTCGTCATTAGAAACACCTTCTTTCCCTGTCTTTTCGTGGATCGGTCGTTCCTGGCGATCAGATCCGTAGTCCTTTCTTTCTGGGCAAAAGTCGCCGGAGTCTGCGACTGTGCCTTGCGTTGACGATTGCCTGAGACTTTTTGGTTTTTTTTTCCGGTGCTGCGCTTACTCGTTTCCTGGACTTTGCTTGTTGGTGTCCCCGTGGTGTTTTGCTTTGTCCCTTCTGGACGATGTATCCTGTTAAACCTGTTCCCCCTCCTATTCTTTTATCCATCCCTCCGTTGTGCTTTTGAGTGCTTTCGATTTCCTGAGACCCTTTGCACCCCTTTGAGTTATGTAATTTCCTGTCCAGAAGCCTTCCCCAACAAACCTTTGCAAACCACACGACCCTTCGGGTTTTGGTGGCCCCGTCAGGGGCACGCTAGTCCTTTTCCTCCGCTTTGTCCCCCACCCGTTAAGGGTTTGTGCTCCCCTGTCCCCCCCATCCGATTCCCGGACGACGAATCGGCCGGCTCTGGTTCCCAGGGCACGCGGGCCTAACGAGCTGGTTGTTCCTCCATTGTGTGACCCGATGCTGATCTCCGGTTCTTCCCCTTGGCGGATTTTTCGAATCGAGCCCTTATAAACTCTCGTTTTCCTCGAAAGGACCCTAAAGAACGGCTTGATATTATTCCGTTTTCACAAAAAACATCTCTGCGTTGTCAGTTAAGGCTGCTGCGGGGGGGAGGACTTGGTTCCACCCTTTTCCCGAGCTTGTGTTTTACCGCGCTCGTTCCCGTCCCCCAACGTGTTCGTAAGCCCATTTCTAACCTTTTTTTTTTCCCTTTTTTTTTTTCTCTCGTCCCGTCAAAGTCCCCCCCTTCTTTTCCACCCATCAGGGGTCGCGGAGATGGCCTTTTTTTTGTTTTTTCCATTTTTCCCTGGGAAACCTTTGACCCCTCAAGGCTAGCCGGATTACACAGTTTTCCTTCTCACATGGTCGCTTTCCAGGAAACGTCAAGGGCCTTTTCTTCCTCGACAATAAAGGCTGATTGCCGTTGTCCACCCCCTTCCCCTGGGTTTTTCAAACGTTCCCCCGCCGCTTCAGGGCCTCTAACTTTCGCATATCGATTCACCCGATTGGTGCCCCGGTTTCCTTCTTGAGGACGTTGTTTTGGAGCGGATTCTTCGAGGTTTTCCCCTTTTGACCCACTGGAGACATATTTCCCTGACCACTCGCACTCGGCAACATAAGCACGGTTTTGTTTTTCCCCCCTTTCCGGGAATTCGTCTTTACGACTTGTTTCCGCTTTTCTGGCGTCCGATTGGCTTTTGCTGGCTCCCCCCGGTCGCGGTTCTTGGGCATGCGGGGGGGTGGCTGGCGTCCGGCTCCCTTGCGTCCCTAAGCCCCCACTTAAGGGGTTGATGTTTTTGCGGACCTCTCCGCGCACTTTGGCTGCTTCCAGGTTGCGGGGAACGTTTGTTCTCATTCAGGGCCTGCGTGTTAGGACGCGGTATGGAGATTTCTCGTCCCCGACCCCCATTTGCCGCCCGTTGCGGAACACCGTGAACCCCCCATTTGGGGTGAACAAGACACTAACGGATCACCACGGTCTGGGCACTTTTATTGCGTTTTTCCTTCGTGGCAAGGCAACAACCGGCGGCCCACAGCCCACTCCCGCCCGGCTCCCCCCCACCAGAAGTTTGAAGCTAGTTTTACTCTTCGACGGGCATCCCTGCGAAGGTTGGTTTCCTTTCCCGCTCCACTTCTTACTCCCGCTCTTTTGCGGTTTTGGAATTACCCTTGTCGCCCCCTTTGGTTTAGGACCCAAAGCAAGCGCCCTTTTCGCCTCCCTCACCGAATGTCTTTGGGCGTTAGTAAGGGATCCCGCTTTCCCTCGATTTTTTCGCGGCGTCCCCTTTGTCGAATTCCCTTCGGCTCGTTTTGATGGATTTCTCCCTTGCCTCGGAAAAATTTCCGATTTCACCCGTCCCGGTGCGCGATAACGGCGGTTTCCTTTCCCCAGTTCCTTTTTCCCATTGGGGACCTTCCCCTTGATCACCACGTCACCCCTGGCACGTTATTGCCGTTTTCGGCCCACAAGACTTTATCCTCCCACTACCTGTTGCCCTACCCGTCATTCGGTGAGTTCGGATATCGTGTTTTTAGGGTGTGATCCTATGCCTTCCGGAAGACCTTCCTTTTCCTTACGTTTCGCAAAGACCACCCTCCTTTCCCCCGTCCATCTTCGACATCTTCGTGATAAGCGCGCACCGCTCATCTATGTTTGAGGCCTGGCCGTCCGTTTTTCTTTCGGAGCGTATGCCAGGACATTCCCTTACCTGCTGTTGTTTCTGATTGGAACGCGCCAGAAGCGAGCCGCCTTTGGCGACGCCTCTCCGTGATTTGCCTGTGTATTGGCACCCTGGGGCGACGACCTCATTGGCTTCAGTTTCTTTACTTTCTCGATTCCCCAGCGTGATCTTTCGATTGTTAGGCGCCGTCGGGAATTTTTCTTATGCACCTGTGTTCTGATGTGCAGGAATTGTCTTGTTTTGATTTTGGCTGGAACGGAGATCCAGGTCATCTTTTGACTTTTGTTCCATGTTTGACTCCCAGTAGGTAGTGCCCCTGATAGCTGGCAGATGAGTTTTTTCTTAGGCGGAGTTGTTTTTTTTGTTTGGATTTTTTTTTGTTTGACCCCTATTCGCCCATTTTTCCCCAACCCCCTGAGAAGGACAGGGCCCTTCCTTTGTCCGTCCTTTACCAAATTTTTTTTTGATTTGCCTTAGGGCCCTTTCGGTTCCCTTTTTTCCTTTTCTCCCCATCCCCGCTGTTTACAGTTGGTGGCTTGTGTTTTTCCTCCGGGCCAAAATCGGAAGTCTTCGCATAACCCCATGTCACCCTCTCACCCACCCACCCTTTTTTTTGACTTTCGCTGCACACTCTCACCCGCATGCGACCGTTCACTCACCCTTTAATTCCGCCTTTCCTGCACAGGGTTCTTGGACGTGTTCCTGCAATTCACCCACGGGACGGGAGGTTACGACAAAAAATTTTCCTTCGCCACCTTCTCTTCCATGTTCCCCCCCATGAGAAGTTTGCGAGAACAATTTTCCTCGGGCCGCTACGCGTTCGAAAACAACGAAGTTTTTTACCGTTTCTTGTAAGAGCTGACGCGGCCAGGGTTCCGTGTTGATTTTCCCACCCTGGAGAGGTGATCTGTTATGATTGGTTCCTCGGCCCCCTTTGACCCTGTTCCAACCTTTTGGTTTCCGCCACCCTTTTGCCAGGGCTGTTCGATGCTCTTCGAGCTCCACATTCCCACCCCGGTCCCTGGCGCTTTTGCATAGGTGACACACGGTCAGGACGTCGGGCCTTCAAGTTATTTTTCCCTTTGTGCCTGTTCTGCCTTTCATCGAGCGTGACAGGAATGCCCCCAATTAGTGGGGAGCGTGGTGTTTAATCGTTTTTTTCCCCTGTTTTTTTCCCTGATTTTTTATTTCCTCGGACGTCCTTTTGACTTTCGTTCCCGTTTGGGGGGGCACTGTTTTCGAGGGCTTGAGACTCCCCACCCAATGCTCTTTTATTTTCACAGGGCCACCGCGCCCACCCCACGTTTATTTTTTCTCGTTGCAGTTTTTCTTCCTAGATCGGCGGCCGTTTCTTTTTCGGCCTAACATGCTGAATGGTCCACTCGACGCGCCCCTCCAATTCTTCTTTTTTTTTGAAAGCCCTGCGTATGCCTCTTTTTCCTCTCCTCCTTTTTTTTGTTGTTGGTTGCTCGTTGAAGCTCCTTTTTTCTTTTCCCCACCTCCGCAGTTTTCGTGCTTTTTCCCTGATGTTTCGGCCTCTTGACGGCGCAGAATATCGTCCCCCCTCCCCCCCGTTCTTACCTATGGAGTGTTTGGGAGCGTGCGTTGTCACAGCCCCTTTTTTTTTCCAATGAGAGGGAACCTTTCGTTATCGAGGTACTCGTCGGCGTTTTCCCTTCCCCGCATTCCTCTTGAAACAGAAGATACAACGGACCCCCTTTCTTTTGCTTTCCAAGATCGATGCGCTTCGCCCAGTCTACGGTTTTTTGGTCAAGTTTTCGTGTGGCCCAGTCTATAAAAGAAAAGTTTGGGATTTTTCTTGCGGGGGTTTTTTTGTTTTGTGTTGTGGGGGGGGGGGTGGGGAGGTGGGGGGTTGGGGGTTGGTGGGGGGGGGTTGGGGGGGGGGGTTGTCTGGTTGGGGGGGGGGGGACTGGTTGTGTGGGGGTGGTGTGGTGGGGGTGGGGTGTTGGGGCGGGTGGCGGGGATGTCTTTGTTGGAGGGTTTTTTTTTTGTTGGGTTGGTGGGGGCGTTGGTTGGGTGGGTGGGTGGGGTTTGTGGTTTTTGTGGGGTGGTTGGGGGGGGTTGGTTGGGTGTTGGGTGGTGCTCGAAGTCTTTTTCTCTCAGGTGACCGTGGGCGGACCCTCCTTTTTTTTCCAAATTGGACCGAAGGACCTGCACCCAGATCCCCTCCGTTTCGCTTAGACCCGGCCCCTTTCGCCCCGGGTAGGAGGACTCTCACTCCCATGACCTTTCTTCTTTTCTCCCTCCCCTTTGCGTGGCCCTCGCATCGCGCTGCGCTTGACCCAGAGAGTGTAGTCGGAATTCTTTCACATTCGGCATAGTCCCCCAAACACGCAACCCCCCACCTTGGCTGTTTTTGGCAGGGCGTTGCGGTCATAAATAGGTGTTCCGTTCATTGCGTGGTTTTTTGTATTTTGCATGCTCTTGTTTTTTTCCCCTTTTTTTTTTGTTTTTTTTTTTTTGTGAGTCTGACCTTAGTTTTTTGGCAGGAGTATGCCATACCCCAACCCTCCACCCAAGGTTGAGGGCGTAGGTCACTGCCCCACCGCCCTTTCCTTCCCCCCTTTTGTTTTCCAGGATATTCGGCGGCCCTTCTCTAGGTTTTGTACTTTTTCCGAATCTCCCCACCATTCTCCGACCATTCCCCCCCGCGCCTGGCCACAAAACGCCCCCCTCGCATTTTTCCCTTGGAGGGCATTTGTCGTCACCCTTCCTTTTGCTCTTCATTTACCCATCCCTCTCGAGCGCCTTTCTTCCCCCCCCCTGAAACACCCCTACTGCTTGGCAGTCTAAGGTTCCCCAGGGTAAGCGGAGAATCCAACAATGAGATTCCTTCTTCTTTCTCGGCTGCAGCGGTGTTGAATGCCCTTTGGTCCGTTCCTGGAAGTATCCTCTGCCACCTTCAAAGCTTACATGCGTCGTCAGAGGCGGTCGTTCTCCTTCCTTCCCTCTCCTTTCATGACCGTGTTTGCCAGGACTGAGAAGGAATCCCACCCGGGGCGCCTGTCTACAATTTGATTGCGGAGCGGTGTCTGTCCTTCCTCCGTTCTCGCCCTTTCCGATTGAAGAGTACACCTTTGAAGACCCCCTCCTTCCACGTTTGCATGTCTTTGCGACCTTCTGTCCAGTAAGTTCTGTTTGCCTCTCATAAATTCCCTCCCAACGTTTTCCTGGAACCCGTAATTCCCCTCAGGGCCCGGTCCCCTTTTCTTCTTTTCCTTTTTTCTCTCCTGTCTAAGATCCCTCGGCCTCTTTGCCGGGAAGTTTGGTGCTTAATTTCCGTTCCGCTTAGGTGTTTTGCTCACCCGACTTTTTCCTCGGGTTCTGTGCGCTGTCTCGAAAAATCTTCGCCAGCCAAAAGTCTTTACCCTCCATTAAGAGTCCCCTTTTCCCAATCCTTAGAATTCCCGCGCGCCTTTAACGAGCTTTTCAGGAAGGAACCGGTCAACGTTTGCCCACCGACATTTCTGGTTTTTCAGATCTGAGTCCCTCCTCTTCTTTTTAAAGTCCCCGGAAGCTCTCTTTTGGTTTTCTTACCCCCCCCCTCTCTCCGGAGGGGCGGTGCCCTTAGCTGCTTAAAGGAGGTCCCACCTTTTTCTCCCCGATGCGACATGAACCTCTCCTTTTGCTTTTTTTTTTGGTTGTGGCGCCCTGCCTTGAGCCGTTGGCTTGTAACGCGTTTTTCCCCCCTGTCAGGACGGTAAACGTAACTGTTTTCAGTTTCTCCCCCCCTTTGGCTTCTTTTCTTTTTCGTTCTTGCCATGTTCGGTGTTCTCCCTTTCTGGCCCCAGGGTCATCCGTTTCATTACGCGGCTTTCCTGAGGAGGCCTTCATTTTTGATAGAAGTTCGCTGCGCCTGTGCCACATCACCCCTGCTTTTCCATGTCTAAATTTTCTGAAGACCACCTCTCATTGCAGGGTCCTCGCGGCCTTTCGTTCTCCAAAGGGAGAATGCCTCCCCCTTCTCGTCTCTGGCTCGCGGTTGCCCACTGCGATTCCTTTTGTATTTTTGTTTTTTCTTTTACTGGAAAATATGTCACCGTGTCGCCTGTCCCCTCCCCTTTTTCTTTGGCATTTTTTTCTTGTTACGATCCCCCCCCCGTCACCAAGGTTTCCCTTTCTCATCTTAATTGAAGCGCGAAGCTTCTCTAGCTTCGTCTTTTTGGGCTAGGTTCCAGCCCCCTGGTATAGTTTGTCGAGGAAACTGAAAGTGCCCCCTTTGGACTTTGCGTTTTCCCCCTCTCTCCGGGTCCTCCTTCCTTACTTTCTCAGTTGATTTCCGATTCTTTTGGCCCTGACCTCAGACCGGTCCCTGTTCTGCCCGTTTTTCCCTTTTTATGTCTAGAATTGTCGAACAGTCACCACGATTACGTACCTTGATTACTTCAAACGTTACGATCGCTCCCCGTTTAGGCCATTTATGCCTGTCGCTCATGATTTCTGGTCCATCTCATCACTCGCCCATGTTTTTTTGTGTCCAAACGGGCTTCCCCCTTCCTTTTCTTATGTTCTCTATTATCACCCTTCTAGGTTTCCGAGCTGTTCTTCTGAATCCTGCATCGTCACCCTGGGACGACCTTTTTTTTCTTTTCTTTGGGAGTTCTTTGGTCACACTCGCCGTGTTTTCCTCTCGTTGCCTGGTTTTTTATTTTTCGGAGGGCCCTGGGTGGTTGTTTAGCTCGCTCTAACAGAGTTTCTTTTTCTCTTCATGAGTCCCCTTCCCCGTGGTTGCCCCTTGTTTGCTTTCAATTTATGGACATTTTTCTTTTCTTGTCCACCGGGGCCGCCGCCTTCTCTTCTTTTTCCCTCCCTTAAGTCTTTTGTGGTTTTGAGGAGCTGTTTTTTCGTTTTGTTTTGCTTGCGCTTTTTCTTCCCAGGAGAATCGTTCTTCCCCTACTCATTCCAAACCCAACCCCCCCAACAAACCCTTGACCCCACCGACTTGAGGTCCTTTTTACGTACTTGACTCCGTTCTGTCGTTCGCTTCCTCCCCACCCCTGACAATTCTTTTCCGGCAAATCGATACGAGTGGTTTTACCCTTTTCTCCGTGCGAGTTTTTTTAAGGCCCTTTTCTTCTTTTCCCCCGACCCGGCGTAGTTGGTCTCGACAGTTTTCCTTTGCCTTCGGCCCGCGATGTTTCACCCTAGGGCATCTTCCGTTTTCTTTCCGTTTTTTTTTCTATTAGATTGCCGTTGCAACACACCCCCCCACTCTTCGGAGGACGTCTCTGCTTTTTCCCTTCTCTTCACCCAAATTAACTGGCTTTTGTTTTTTTCTCTTTTCGTCCTGCTCTCTTTCTTTCGTAAGACCCATTCTAAAGAGTTTTTTTTGGCGTTTCTATTATCTCGCAATACCCCCGACCCCTTTGCATTCATCTTGTTTTGGTGCGTCGGCCGGCTTTGTTTCACGACCCCACCCTTCCCATCGTGGAACCAAATTCATTCGTAGCATTCTAAGAGGGTCCCCCCTTTCCCTAACCAGGTTTTTCTTTCCGCCCCGTCCAATTTCTTTCGTTCTCGGTGATTACCGGCTCCTTTCCTCCCTTCTCCCCATCGGAAACCTCCCTTTCCTGCTTCGGCCAACTTCGCCCGGATCGGACATTGCACCCCCCTTTTTCCTTGTGTTAAGTTGATCGCCCCTCTTTTAAGCCTTTGAGCGGTATCCGAGGTGTACCCTCCCTGCGACATATGTAAATTGACACCCTTGTTCCCCCCTTCAAAAATCTTCCCTTCCCCTGGTTTTCCCCACCCCGCCGATCCGTTCAACCCTTTGGTTTCCTCAAGAGGGGCTGTGTTTGTTAGATTTGTCGCTGCTATTCTTTCTTTATCCCCTTCTGGCAACTCGCGTGACATGTCGGTCTTGGCGGAGATGGGCTGCCTGTCCCATTTTCCTGTTCCTTGTGATTGTGGCAGACGTTTTAGAATGAGTGTCCCCCGAC
>Ga0179593_1420932_pt1 | contig 18059 bp, 22 predicted proteins | sample CZODoug2_1_08_16_FD_185931 | JGI IMG/M metagenome (GOLD analysis project Ga0179593, IMG submission 185931) | Vadose zone soil fungal communities from Angelo Coast Range Reserve, California, USA - CZODoug2_1_08_16fungal (PacBio error correction) | ecosystem: Environmental > Terrestrial > Soil >... | reverse complement strand
CACCACGCTTAAGTACCGATGTGGGATTTCTGGTCTAGAGGTCTCGAATGCCCACACCAAATTTGATGTCGGACCGGGCATGAGAGATTCTTTCTCCCCGACCGGTATTCGTTCTTCCTGAACTTCCCTTTCAACGCAAAAAATGAACAGTCCCCTCTTGTCCAAGTTTCATTTAAATCGCCATGAAGTTCCCATCCTGCACTGGACCCCCTGCTGAAGAAGATACTTGCTTTCCTCTACGTGAGTGGTCTGACCCATCCCAGGCTCTCCCTTCGAGCTCATTCCCCTTAGCTTTACCGGAAGTGGAACCTTTCCCCGTGATCCATGCCTAAGCGAGCCATGTAGGCAGCCTTCAAACCCACCTACCAAATTTTTTTTCCCCCGCCACAAGGAACCCTTATCTCTCTACGGTAACCCCCGAGACTACTTCTCGCCAGTCGAGCAGCTAGCTCTCTCCTCCAAACATTTGAGCATTCCTGGGGAAATATGATGCACGGCTTTTTAGCCTCGCTCCCTACTTTTTCCAATTCCGCGTCCGGAGTCCCCCCGAATAGAGCCCGTCCCCACACTGTCTGCCCCGTGCAAATTACCCACTTTTGAGATTCCAGGCTCTGCCTTTCACCTCATCTGTCTATCCGATCCCCTACTAAATTCAAGTGATTCCTTTATAGCTCGCCGCTCAGCGACCCAGTTCTCTGTCCGACCTTCCCACAATCACCGTGACGGCCCCAACGACCTCCCTCGACACCTTCTACTGGGTTACTGTTTAATGCAGGCTATGCCCCTAAAGTTAAATAATAAAAGGCCCCTCTATGCCGTCCGTTTCCTTCCCTAGATTCTTCAAGCGGCAGTCGTTACAGACTGAGACATTCCAGCTCAGACTACGTAGTCCCTCGTCGCACAGATGGGTCCCAATCCCGCGCTTGCTAAGCCTCTGGAATACCCCCCTCTCCCCCACCCGTCGGCGATCTCGGCGTGCCGTCACAACCCCCCACCCACCTTCCCAAAACTTATCCTATACTGTAAAGCTTTCCCGAAGAGAAGGTTTCCATCTCTGGCTTCTCCCCCCAATAGAATTGCACCAAGCTCATGGCGTTTTAATCGGCTTCTGTTCGTTTTACCTTATAGGAAAAGAGGACTCTAGTTTTCCTTAGGCGGTTACTAGTAGATACTGGATATAACCCCGGAATTTCCATCATTGGATAGACCCTCTCATACTCGTCTGTAAGGCGGTGATATGAACCCCTCCCCCCCCCCCTTTTTTATTACAGAAGAACTCTCGCAGGCCTCGGTGTAGGCTAGCTATCAGTCCGTTCTCGTTGGCTTTTTCATCTTTTTATTTTCGTTGATGGGCCCCGTGATGTGGGCAGGACTCGGCATTCATACAGCGCAACACCCCTGCTGCCCTAAAGTACCTCCATATCCCTCCCGGAAGAAGGAATTAATGATCTTTTTCGGTTTGATTTTTTACTCATTGGCATAAGCCGTCCGTTCCAAGCGCCGGCAAGCCCTCTCCTTGCTCTCTGCATGATATGTCAACTTCAACACTGCTGGTTGCAGAAGGGAGCTCCCTTCAATCCGGCTCTGTCGAGAGGAGTTTTATCGGACCCCCCTTCCGTCTCGCGTGGCTGTTACTGCCGCTCCAGTTGGCGCCATCTCCCCCGCGCAACCCCGTGCCTTTAGGCTATTTTTGATAACGGCGGCCGGCCGGTCTTTCCCATACGCCCGCTCTTGTAACATTAAATCCCCTGCTCCTGGTCAGTTATCGACATCACACCGGACCTTCCAGCGTCCCCCCCGTTTTTTGTCTTTTCACTTTTTAAGCAACCGATATATCCTTCTGTACTTTTTGTATCGGCCCCCCCCGATTTGACCGTGAGGTGTAGACGGATTTGTGTGTCCGCAGCCTTCGTCAGTTTTTCTTAATTCCCATGACATAAAGACTAAAATCCATTTTTTTGACGATCTGTGGCGACCTCAATTCTGTCCCCCCCTCAACGATACGCGTTCTTTTTGTTTGATCGGAAGGTCTTCACGCTTTTTAGATTATGGTCCTCCCCGTGAGTTTTCGTTCCCCCCCGCCGAATGCGCCCCATTATGCCGCGCCCACCTGTGAGTCATTCCTTCCCGCCTCTGCCCTGAGTTCGCGTCGGACGGTATTGAGATAATCTCTTCTGCCTTCCTTGATTCTTACCCTATGATTTTTTATCCTTCCTCTTTTCTGTCAAATTAACAGGCAGTTGCGACCTAGTTCCTCTAACGCAAAAGTCCCTCCATGACGACGCGCCAGCGGTGGTTAAATAGTTTGAGTGCGGGCAATTCTAGATGACTTAACATTGGTTCCGCCCTGCCTTTAATTCCTGCTCCTTTGGAGATTGACTCGTCAAATAACGCCTAAGAGAATTCTGACCCCCCCCAGTAATCCCGAATGCGAATTTTACCTTCTCGCTTTTTTTTCTAGACCCCACTCAGTTCTGTCCAAGACAAGTTGGAATTCCTACCAATAACCAGGAAGTCAAGGTTTGACGTTCGTCGATGATTTCCCTTTCCTAACCAAAAGGACCCTTCTCCCCCCTCCTCCTCCTCCCCCCCCCTCACTCCCCCTTTCACTCCCCTCGACTGAATGCTTTTAAATGCCGAAAATAACCCCACCAGCTTAAGGACTTGATATCTAATCAGACCCCCTACCACGTTCAGGATTCCCAGAGGTCAAACTTTGAGTCACCATGTCATATTTTAAGAAGCAATCGTTCTTCTCCCGTAGGGGAGGTCTTTTGCTGTCCCAGCCCCCCTCGCAATTCTAATTCAGGTGGGGGACAATTATCCCTAAGGCCCCAGTCGTCCTCTACCCGTTAAACCTCCTTTCCTTTTTTAAAATCTACGCCTAGAGTGCCCCCCAGATGGTTTCGTCCCCCAAGTGCCTGCCTATAGGTTCCCATAACGTCCCCTCATTGGGGAGCGAGTTTCCTTGTACCCCTCCGACCCTCTGACTGAAATGCGTTGGTCTGGGGTGTCGGGTGTTGTGGCTCTACTTCTTTGCTTTTCGTTTTTTCTTTTTCTGGGCGTGGGCATTTTTTTTTGTGGTCCGGTGAAGCGTTGGGGGGGGTTTGTTGGGGGGGTCCCGGGGGGCCGGCGTTCTGGTGGTGTGTGGGTGGGTGTTTAAACCAAAGGCCATGCCCGGCGGGCCCACACCAGATTTTTGTAAGACCTTTGTTGTGCCGGAATCGACCCTTCCTTCTCTCCCATACTTCGGCATAACCCAGACCATCTCTTCCCCCTCCTCCTCCCTCTTGTGTGGATGTTTTTTACTTGTGCCTCCCTCACTCTTGTGGAAGAATACTTGTGAAGCATGACGGAAACCGGTTATGTGCAAACTTTGGTGATTTCCGTAGGATTGTTCACAAAACCGCGCCAGTCCTCCGTCAGGTAGTTAGTTCTCTTGACCCAAGAAGGATCGTCACCAAGGATCTTTTCTTGTCTCGTCAGCAGGGTAGTGCCATATCCCCGGCACTTTTTTAGTTACAACCATCCAGACTGAGAAGTAGCTGAAACTGCATTCTTCTCGTCTTATATACTCTCAATTAGTGGACTCGCATGTTTATGGTGGTCAACCCCCCATGTATGCCATGCGACCTCCCGTGTTTCCAAGCCACCGCCCCCCTGACAACACGATCCCCCGATGGCCTCCTTACCACCTCGTCTTTCATTTTCTGATGGACAACACTGTTTTGAGCCGCTCTGTTGCTGCCTGTTAATGAATTTACTTCTCCCCGATAATATTTTGCGCTGGTTGTTTAGTGCCCGTGCCTCGTAAACCATTTTTTTCCCAAAGTCTCTCCTGTGCCCAGTCTCCCCTTCACACTCCCCCGACCATCTAGGGCTTGTGTTTTGTATGTATTAAGCAATTTCCTTCACAGAAATTGCCTTTTCGCGAAACCTTGCGCTACGGGTCAATGTCTCCCCCTCCCGCATACTTTTGTTTTCTGCGCTCTCTTGCCCCTTATACAGACTCCCGAAGTACGTATTAAGTCTTCCAACATGCTTCCCCGCAAGAACGAACTTGTCCACTTCCTCACAGTGTTCCTCTCGATGTTAGAATACTTGCTCTGCGTGGTATGTCCTGGCACAACGCCTGCCCTCCTGCGGCTCTTTCTTCCAAGCTAGAACGCCTTCCCATTATCCCGGTCTCCTCAAGGCTTGATACCAAAGCGAACAAAGAACGGCCGTCCTTTTAACTCAGCGCGTTTCGACCCTGAAGCAAGAGTGCGTGCTTCAGGAGACTGCATACCCTTTTGACAGTGGTGTGTTTGAGCCTTAAACACGCTTCGAAAGTTCAGACGATCGTCCTTCGCAATTCAAGCCGGAAAGGACTTTCTGGTTATTTTGAAAGACTCCTTAGTACCCTGTCAATTTTCCCTGGTCTTGCTTTCTTTAAGCTACATCGAACCTCTTCTCCACCAACTCCCCGTTAGCCACGTTCCCCCCTTGTTGTTTCGAGACAAAAAAGTTTTGGTAGCACCCTAGAGTTTATTTATAACTACCAACACGACACCGTGGCCGCTTTTTTAAGCGAAAGGGGTTTCCCTTGCTCCACCTTTAATGGTCCTCCTTAGAGGGTTATGCCACCATGCCCGGCATTTTGCCCTTTCGTATCAGGGTTGGTCTGCCCCTCAGTTCTTTTCCGACCGCAGGAGAAGATGTGTCCCCCTCTATTGGGGGGGTAACCGTTTCGCTGACCATGCCGGTATCTACCCTTCCTTCCCGAGAAGTTTGAAGTTTTTTTCGTTCTTTTCTCACATTTTCCTTCCTTTGATCGCCAGAGGAGCCCCCCGAGGCATTCCTTCCGGCGGACGGCAACGTTCCCGTGATTTCCAAAATCCAGTCCCAAAAAGCCAGACTTCCCCTCGATAAGCTTCCTTGACCGTGATAGTGAGGTCCGTAAGCTTCAAGGTTGTGATCCCTTTCTTTTTAGAGTCGTTCTCCCTCTACCCCCCCCCGAACAGGTAGCAACCACACAGACCCTGTCCGCCAATGAGCTGACTGATTACCGACATACACAGATGAACCATCCTCGATGTCCCGCTACAGTAACCCCTGTTGCTTTAATATTCCCGACTGACAAGAACTTAGGCGAAGGCTTCCTTCATTTTGTGGAATTAATTCTTTCCGTTTAGAAAAAACCCCCCCAGGAGAACCGGGCCTTACCCGACGCCTCGCAATTTCGGCAGCGTTTTCCCCCCCCGGCCTGAACACCTTTTGAAAGAGAAGGTGACAAAGAAGCAAGGAGCGTGAGGTTTCCCTTCTTGTTGGACATTTTGATAAACCCGATGAGTGAACCGTGCTCGGCGCGCTCCTCTTAAAACTATCTCTTATTGGTGACTTTTCGGGGGGTGTTTGTCCGAAGAAATCGATACACCGAGGTTGTTTAAGTTCCTTTTATTTTGGCTGATAATTGCTTGGCTCGTGCAATACTTTGAACTTTTTTTGCCTGGAGTCCTCTCTCTTTATTGGGACCTGCCCTTTTCAGTTTTTCCCCGCTTCCTTTTTTACTCTTCCTGACCGGACCGATTGCATCGCTTTCCTTTTATCTGGAAGAGATTCTTCTTCTTTTTGAAGACTCATTGCAGGAACAAGTTCCCCATGAACGGTAGTCGTAGTTGCCCTTTAGGTGATTCATCGGTTCTGAACTCCCGTATTCGATTTCAGCTGGGCCGCGTTTGACGCTAGTACCCAAGGGCGGGGGACCTTAGTTCTTACCCCTTGAATCATGATAGGGTTCCGTGAGACGACCATTTCTCCCGTGCACTTTCTCCCCCAGCTTTCTCTTTTCCGTTGACCGATGATCAGCGTTGGACCTCGAAGGTTAGGTGCGAATCCGTTTGATCAGATTGCGCGACTTGTTCAGCATATTGTCTGAGAATGCCTGATGCCTTGCCCCCAATGTTTGCGAGATCGTCCTTGCTTTCGAATAGTCATTATCGGGATGGATTGCGGTTCGCGCCCCTCGATCAGCGTTTGGGTCCCCTTGTTCGGCACCCCTTTTTCAGGTCGACTGGGTGTACCAGTGCTTCCGATACTGTAATTCTCTTCCCCCGAGACTTTCCATCGTGGCGCCTTGTCTATCCCCATCAAGACCGAGCGCGGATGGGTGTAAGAGCCCGCTATCGGTCCTCCTCTGCAACTTCGTTCCTGTGCCGAATTTTTTTCTTGACCCAGTGGTCTTTTGTTTGTTTGCGTTGATTTTCCATGATGAATTCCCAGTCCTCCCCTTCGAACCTCTGCTGGCATTGCAGAGGTCCACTTCAGCCTTGGCGGCGACAATTCCAGAAATCCCCACCTCTAGTCTTTGAAAATTTGGTTCCTTCTTCCTCCACGTGTTGTTGTTTGTTCTCCTCACCAACATGAGCGTCCCGATGCGATGTGGGGATGCTTTATTGTCGCAGTTTGACTGCACCAGTTTCAAATCCTGACGTCTGCCGGCGGCCTGCGCCAGATCCTATAGCAACCTTCCCTCCTGATTCTATAATCTCTCCCCCTTCCCTCCAACCACTGACCGACCACGAGTCACGTTTTTCACTTCTTGACCATGTAGCCTCAAAAATGACCCCCAAGGCCCTTCAGTCGCCATATCTTCGCTTCCACGGGAGACCCTCCTCCGCCTATATGCGCCTGCTCTAAAAAAATATCCCGGACGTTCTAATTCTGTCAGTCTGCCGGAGAGCTCGTCTGAAGCACTTTCCCCCAACCCTTTACCAATTTTTTTGCCGTTATCTGATCGCGTGTAGGTGAGAGCCCCAATTCCCCTCTCATTATTGGCTAAGAGCAGGCCGCGCTCTCACTCCCCTGCCCCCAAACATCCAGCCTCAGCCATTAGAAGGCCGATGCGTGCAGGGCTAATCTTTTCAATAAGTGAAGCCCATCTACCGCGTCTTTTTGTCCCCAGATACATTCTTCCCACTCCCCCTCTCTTGCCCCTGCACCTCCAATGACTATGCGGTCCTTGTTCAACCCCCGTACCCTGATCTATACGAACCTCGTTAATTTGTTCAGAAGAGCGCTTCCTCGCGCGCAAGATTTCCAAAATCTCCGGCTCTGGAAGACCGCCCCTCCCCGTGCCCTTGCCAAACTTTCCGGATTAAAGTACTCAACTCTTTCCCTTCTCAATGGACGGACTCCCCAGCTCTTCCCGAAACTACCCAAGCCAGACTGCAAGGCTCTCAGGTCTAGTCAAAGGCACTCCTCTCCACTGCCTCCCGGCGCCTCTATCCTCAGAGAGTACGCGCCGGGGGCATCAATTTCCACCGCAGATTACACCACCCGCAGGGACCCAATTACCCCCCCCTGCCCCCGGTGGCTCCCCCGTTCCGCCCCAACCCCCACGTCCCCGACTCTGCCACCTCTTATCTCGCGACGAGACGGGCTTTTTCCCATCTCTGGATAAAAGGTAAAAACCGCATTGAAACCAAGCACATTTCATAGGCTTTGGGTGTTCTCTCCTCTCGGCCCCCCCTGAGAGTCTTAGGCCTGACACTTTCCTATTTCTCCCCGAAAAATGGCACCTAGTTCACTGTTTCCCCCGTCTTGGAAATTAAAACCCCCCGCAAGTAAAGTGTCCCTTGCTAGCCTACAGAGGGTTAATCGGGGAGTGATCGGTTATATCTCTCCATTCGCTAACCTTTTTTTAGAGATCGTTTACAGTGCTTGTGCGAGACCGGGTTTTCATGCCACGCCCCAAACACCCTTGCGCTCCTCACGAAATACGTATCCCGAAGGAGCAGCCTGATTCAATGCGGGTATTTTTTAATGGTAAGGTAGTTCTACGCAAGTCTTGGCAGCCGCGGTTTAGTGCCGCTCCCTGTAGATTGATGCCGCTGCCAAACTCCCCACTGATGGTCCTCACGGTATTTTTCCCTAGCTTCCCTGTAGCGACCTTACTAGCGTCGCGTTTCTGTTTTGACGCCCCGTATTTGTTCTCCCATCGTCCAGATGACTTCGGAAATCCGACGTCTCGCCCCGGGAAGCTTTTGCCGAAAGGGAGGTTATCCCAGTAAGAAGATGACTTTCCCATAAATCCTTATTCTCAGGTCAACTCTCAGCACACTTTGCCGTCCAGCGCACACGTTTGTCGTTTGTTGATACGGGAAAACTCTCTATCAGTACAACAGTTCAGAGGGTTTTTGATAAGGCCCACACCGCGGTTGATTCTAGAGGCGGGCCTGAACGTTCTTCTGAATTGTTTTTATCCTTGTGTTCCCGAGACCCTCTTTGCAAGTCTGGCTTTCCGTCTTCTTTCCCCCAAAGTCCTGAGTCTCCTGGAGTGTGGAGGTTTCGTTACCTTTTTCTCTCTTCTTCCCCTTCGGTTACCGATCCAGCCAGGACTGCTTTTGAAAACTTGCCTGTCGGCCACTCTGTTGCTTCCTCGATGAGTTTATTTGCCGGGGGGTATGAGCTATCGTTATCAGGCTTGAGTGTTGATGACGCGTTGTCGATCCCAATCTGCCCCTTCCTGTACGCCACTCCGCTTTGCAGTCCTGCCCCCCATGACGACGCGATTATGTCTCGCCGAGGTTTCCCTTAGGATGTGGGGAAGGATCGTGGCTTTTTCTTGAAGCATGGGGTCTCGCAGAAGCTACCCCTTAAGCTCTGTTTGACTTCACCCCCCCCGCAATCATGCTCCCCCCAAAGAATTCCTCGCGGTGGGATACATTTCCCTTCGCGCCCCTAGACCACTCTTTCACTTTCGTAGCACTACCACCCCTGACCCGCAATCGTGGTGTGTCCTGGTTCAGACTTTTCCACACGGAGAGTTATTAACTTGCCGACCCTTCCAACCAGCTAATGCAGTCTAGGTCTAATCAGAACCTTTTTATCACGGCATAGCTCGCAAACCTTGTTTTTACCTCATCATGTAATCCCGCTTGGTACTCTAATGCTCGGCCGTGGATTTTTTCTTTTTTGGATTCCGAGGAGAAGGCTCTTCCAGATTGGTCCCAGCCCTCCTTCCGTTCCCCTATTTTGTCATCCTCAGTCCGGTTGCCTTTCCAAGCTACGAGCCTTTCTGGCTTTGCGGTTCCGCCCCATGCCGATGTGCCCCCACCCCCTGTGACGTTTATTTCCTTGAGACTTTTCTCTCCGCAAGACTTCCCCCCCCTTTTGTGCGCTGGCATTTTACACCCAAGGCCGACGGGTTGGTGGCCGGACGTTTGGGGGGGGGGGGGCGTTGTTGCTTTCGGTCTCTTGCGGGGGGGGGTTTGGTAGGGGGGGGTTTTGGAGGGCATCCGCTCAGCCCCTGGTGCCAGCGTTCCTCCAAACCGTATTCCTCTTTATGCTTCAGAAACCGTAACCATACTTTTCTTCTTTCTCCTTTTGTGGTATCTCGCGGATTGTGAATAACGCCCAACGTACTTATGAGAATACTGTTGTTGCCCGAATTCCCCCTGCACAATGGTCTTCGCACGGTGGTGATAAGTCCCTCGGCCTTTGTGCCCCCCCCCCGGGCCCGAGAATGCAGTAACTCGAGCCTTTCCCCTCGAGACCCCCCGGTCTTCTCGTTCAGGGGTATGTATTGCCCTCTCTTCCGGAACGTGTCCCCTCAAACGCTCCCTCGTAGCTTTCTCAACTGCAGATGCCCGGCGTTCTTCCGTCAGCTACCAAATAGTGCCGTTCGTTCATGATGGTGTTCCCCCCACTGTCTCCTCTCCTGGCGCGGCATTTTCTAATTTTGCAAACCCAAAGCCAGTACGATTTTATCTTGCTATAAAATCGTTCATGAATTATCTCCCCCCCAAGTTGAGCCTATGGGCCTTGACTTATTTTATGATCTTCTCTTTCCGATAAGATTTTTGCGATGGTTTTTCTTTTCTGTTAACCACTCCCCCAGTCGAATGTGTTGAACCTAGTCAAAAACGACCGCCTTGTGGTTCATGGTAGTGTATCCCCTTCCGCCCAAGTTTGAACATACCCCCTGCGTTTGCGCCCCTCTTTCAGTCGAATTCCCTATACATCTCTTCGCAATTTTCTCGGTTTAGAGATTGCATCTGTTTTTGCTTAATTTCCTAGGTTACGTTATTTGATGATTTTTCTTCCCCCATGGAAGACCGTTCAGCCTTGCCAGCACCCCACTGAGGATATATCCCCCTATTAATTCTCTTGGAGTGATCGCCTCTGTCTGCCTTCCTCTTTCATTGTTTGAGGCTCACAGCTCCTTTCCCGGGGTTTACAAGTCCTGCCCCCCCCCCCCCAAGAGAGTTTTCTTTGCCCGCCCTCAACTGGTGAAACTAGCCGTCCCAAGAAGCCCTCTGCTGGCCTGGCAGGAGATGCCGCATCGGTTTCCTTTGTAGCCCAGCGTTCTTTCAGAACCCCCCGACCCCTCAACCCAGAAGAAAAGACCCGATGACTAGCGTTCCTCCCATTCTCATGCCCCCCCCCCGAATGGTCTGTCTCATTCCCAAGGCCCCTACCACACCCTCGATCAGGAATTAGCCCCAAATACCATCCCGTACGCACTGCTCCGCGGGTGGCCTTCTCCGACTACTTGTCGAATCAATGCTCGTTTCTTCTTAACTACCCCCAAAACGTTTGATCTTTTCCCGCTGTCCCGTATTCTCTTTATGCCCTTTAGTCCTTTAATGCGACCCCCCATTCAGGAGGGTATGGGCCACAAGGCTAGGACACTAAGTTGAGAGCCGTACGGGAAAGTGTGATAATTCATCTCGGCCCTCTTTTCACTCCCGGTTGCTGATAAAATGCGCTCTTGTAAATTGCAGGTTCTTTCCGCCATCGGTATCTCCCAGGATTTGCTGGAAAGGGGGTTGTTCGAGAACCCCCTCAGGAGGTCATGTCAGCGTTTTCCGTCCAAGCGGCGCGAGGCCAGTCGCCTTCCTGCCACGCCGTGTCGCACCAAGTGACCAGGAAACCCCTCAGCGCTCGCTTGAAGCCTGCTTCCGGTGATCGTGAGTGCCGTTTCGAATGATTGCGCAATTTTTTTTGAGCGTCTTTGTAATGACCTGGCCGGGCTAATTTCAGCAATTACGCCAACCCTGCGCCATTTTGCCGCCATTAGTCTGACTGCCTAGATAGCCATCGTCCATCACCCGATATGACCAATCGATCGGGGGTCTCTCAAATCCCAATGACCTTCTTTGGTTCATATGCCCCCTCAGGACACAGAGTCGAAGGAGCAACTCCATGGATTCAGTGGTCTTGAGAAAATCTAGCCCCACTCTAAAGGGGACCTCGCCCCCCCCCCCCCTATGGAAGCCACACTGAGGATCCGATGAACAACCGAACGGTGCCGATTCCCCATTTGGGTTCATTCGGTTGGCTTTGATCTCCGGACTTTCATAGGCCTTCCATTCGCAAAGCTTCAGATACCCGTTAAGTGGGTTTTTTGGGTGGCAGTAGCCCTGCGCGGCCACGGCCCGGGTTCGAATTTTTACCCGCGATCCCTCTTCGGCCTTGTTCCACATCGCCCTGTCGAACCTCGGGCCAGTAGTTCGGCTAGCCCTGTAGAATTGCGACGATCCGGCCATTTCCTATCTCGGCACTCCTTCCTCACTGTAGTCCTTTCGATCTGATTTTATCCGTCATTCTCGACCCAGTTGACGGGATTCGGGTCTGTTCGTTTCTTCACTTGATTTATTCGTTAGCGGGCTTCCCCCCCCATCGAAGGGTCGTTCAGAGTCTTTCGAGAAGAAATGTCCCGGGCCGTTAATTTATTGCCGTAATTCTTCTTCAGAAGGATCTTTTTCAGGCGATCCGAATTTCTCCCCCTTCGGTTCTGTCGGGGTGACCAGCTTTTTTGCTTGGAAGCTGATCGACCGAAACATTGTTGGTTGTTTCACGTCTTTTCGCGTTTTTGCGCATGTATGCGCCTGCAGTCTTGTCCGTCTTTTCGGATGCGTTCACCCATTTTTGCGGGCGAGATTCGCGGCCCTCCTCCCTCTCTCCCTCCCCTCTGCCTTCTCCATTCTCGGGTCTTGCGGGGTCGCCTTCGTCCGCTTTCCTGTGCGTCCAAAACTTTTTTAGGTCGAATTTTTTTGTACCGTGCGACTCGCTCCTGCATGCCTCTTCCCCGAGGGAATTTTCCTCCGGAAATACTTTTTCCTATCTGCGCGACTAGCTCGCTGCTGGTTACTGTCTCGACGCTCTCTTATTCCCCCTTCTTGGTCCTCTTGAGCCCTGCCTGGTTTTCCCTGAACCTTTTGCCTTTGGCGTTCTGCTTTTGTCTTCGAGTAATGTACTCTCCGCGTCGAAGATGGTTGCTCTTAGCTCTCGGCAGTCCGCGGGAATCAGCCGTTGCCCTTGTTGTCCGGCTGGGGACAATGCCCCTTCCCATCCTATTGTGACCGCATGTTGTTCTTTCTCCTCTGTTCCTCCTCGTTTGTTTTTTTTTGATAGAGAGGAACCCCACATGCGGTCGCCGTCCCGTGTGGGATTTCTGGTCTGTTCCTCCTTAGAAAGGTTTCCCCTTTTGATGTCGGACCTGCCTGTACTCTCTGCCCTCCATCGAAGTTCGGCTCTATTACTCTTTTCCTCCCCGCAAACCCCTAAACGGGTTTCCGTTTCATTTCAGTGTGACCCTTTGGCATCGAATGTCCCCCTGCAGCCTCGAAGATCTGTACGACCTCTTTTACCCATCATCTCTTTTCTTCTGAAGTACTATCTGCCCAAGGCGATTCAGACAGTGCTCTATAGGTTAGATCTTCATGGTTTCTCGAGCGGCAAGAACTTTGTCACCCCCCCCTCCCCCTTACAAAGTTTTTTTGCACCCACAAACCGACTTAGGATCTCAGCTCAACCCTCATCAGAGAATTATTAGACATGAGCTCCCGTCCCGCGATCTAGCCCCGCAAAATTTGTCCGTCCGAATTTCGCGGACCCCCGAAGGCTTCATCTTAGAATCTCGCACCGCTATGAGTCTCGTCAACTACAGTAAACAAAGCTGCCCCCAGTGACAATCCACCCTCCAGACGTCGGCCTGACGGCATAATTGACTTAAGAGCCAATAGTTCCACGTTTCCCGTGCAGGCCGCTTCAGCGCTCAGCCGCTGATTACTGCCTCTTGCATCCTACCCTCCACGTGAACGGCAACGGACGCCTACCGTCCCGTTTACCACCCTTCTAATGACGGCTGTCCTAAAAGTTTGTGGTGGGTGCCTCCCGTAAAAAGGTTTTCAGCGCTTCCCATTTAGTTCGTTCTCGATCGTCAGCGGAGACCCTCTAACGGGGCCGATAAATTAGGCTCGAGGCTTCTGACCCAATTTGGTTTCCCAACGATGGGCATAATTTCCCTCAACTTATCCCTCCGCGTTGCCTCCCTGCCGTTGGCGCCTTTCGTCGGCCAAACCAACCCCAACAAAGATCTCTCATTGGAGAAACGGATAGCTAAGACGGCCGTTTTCTCTAATCTAGGGACCAACCTGTCCAACAGAACAGTCCTTTTTCTTTAATTTGGAACTTAAATTTATTTTCCGAAGAGGCCCCCCGTCGCGAGGGAGTAGGACCTTTAGTAAGATTGGATTTGCCCATAATTGGCCTTCGCTGCGCTTTCCTTCTTTTTTTTAGTGACAAGTCACTTTGGGATGATCGGAAGCCCGGCGATAGGCATTGGGACCCGTCTTGGCTATATAGTCAGTATACCGTTGCTTCTTTTGCTGATGATGTGGGGATCTTTAGTCCGAATGGCATACTCGCGCCACAACTTGATGGAAATGTAAATACGATCCACGACGGGAACGTCTCATGATCGAGGCCCCTTTCTGGATTTTTCCTGCTGTGTTTTCTCCCCAGAACTGCCCAGCTCTCCTGCAGCATCGTGTGGAGATCAGAGCCCTCTACCAAAATACTGAGGGTTGGGAGAACTCCAGGGAACATCCCTCCCTAATTCTCTATTGGCCGTCTTAGACCGGAATTCTACGCGTGGCTTACCTTGAGCAAAATACTTGCACCACCCTTCCTGCCCCCCACGGGCTCTCGTGGCTACCCTCTGTCTAGGTTGGCCCATGAAGACATATTCCATTAAAACTTTGAAAGGTCACCTCTCAGCCATAGTTCCAGAGTCCATTGTTGGAGTTAAGGTAAAGCCCCTCTATCTCAGTGATTCGACCCTTCCGCTTCGTTACCGGCTCTTTTCTCGATGACGGATTTGTGGAGACCCGATTTTCGGGTCTCCTTTCATGAATCACTCCCGTACTTCACCATTGACGATCTGCGACTCCTTGAAGTTCTTTTCCCCCCGAACGCTCTAGTCTTTTTGGTATGCGGAAGGCGCAGGCCCTGACCCTTTTTCAGACTTAAGTGCTAAACCACCGCCCCGCTGGGATTGTCTCCCTTCATCAATCCTTTCTGGTATTCCTCCTCTGAGTTAGGTATTTCTCCTATTGTTTAGGCACCGTACATCTTTCCTCTACGTGCACTGAAGATGCCGGCCCTTCCCCGCAAGCGGGCTCGGATCCTCAACTGTCATGACCTTGTCGACGTCCGTTGATGCCCTCTGCCGAGGCCTCTTTGCGGGAAAGGCTATGTTTTTCCTTTGAAATGGGGGCAGCCTTCTTTTGGCCTGGGCTTTCTGTCGCTTTTCCAAAACCCCGTCAATTTTGCATTTCTGACCAAATTGCGGCTTTCCACATTTCCACCTTGTTTCTCGCAATTTTGCCTTTCTGCAGACGATTTCGGATCATCCACCAGCAGCCCTGCAAGTCGTAGCTAGTCCTCCTCCCAAAGGACTCCGATTGATGGGAACGCACTGGATCCCATCTCCTGGCAACCTCCTCATCATAAATCACGACTCAGGCAGCTCCCATCGATAACCCACTTGGGTCCCCCTTGACCGGCCGTGTTACGAAATCTGTCCCTCTCGTGTCTTTTCGCTCACTCTTACGCAGTTGATAGTCGAAAAATCCCCTTCCTTACCGACAATCCCTTTCTCCTATCCCATCAGGCGAGTTCACAAGCTCCTCGCGAGGTTGTTTCCGGACCAGTGCGAATGCTTGGCCCCTGATGTCCCTATAAAGATAGCTTCTTCTTGTCTCAGCAAGACCCTTTTGACTGACATGCGCTCCCCCTTTAACACACCATTTCATCTGGCATAACACGCAGTGATCCCCCCAGACCCGGCGGTCAACAGTATCTTCTAACTCGTTTTGCGTCAGCACACTTAATAATCCGTTTTTTGTGGTTGATGAGATCGAGCTTGTTACTACCAACTCTTATGCTACCCAGTCATTAATGTGTAAACGCACGGGCCCCCATGGTAATGCGCCACAGGCTGGTGATGCCCCTCCGTCGTCCTTTTACTGCCAGCGCATTCCCAGTCAAAGGACTTCGCCTAGCAAGAAGATAACCATCTCTTGTATTCCAGGTTTATTGGATCGTCCTTCTTTAAACCACCCTGAATCGCCTATTTTCTTCTCTTGTTCCCTATTATATCCGGATGGTATTTAGTTCGAATAGTGGCCGGGTCTATGGTGGTCACATTTTGGCCGCCCTTTGAGGCGCCGGTTTGAAAGCAAAACGCCGAAAATCCCTATCGATGTTCTGTCTACCACTCTCATGATTCAAAACAAGTTGAGCGCTTCTTTGGCGCCTGCCGTTGATCGCTTTTTTCCTCCGACACTATTGCCTTTGTGCGAGTGTTCCCTTGCATACCATTCACTTCCCCGCTCCGGTGTTGTCCAGCAGCGTTTCAAATTGACCGCCTTTCTTTCGTGTTATTTATGCTTCGCACGTACGTTTTAGACCTTTTTGGTAAACCTGGCCCCCGAATTACGTAAAATAAGATCGACACCTCCTTTTTGGTTTTCGCCTTTATGCTGTTTTGACTTCAATATCCAAAGTTGCCTATAATCTTATGCTCACTAAGATGTCCCTCCCGAGCATGACAACGCAAATTTTTTTCTCTTTGAGAGCCCTGATTGAGTTTCTTTATGCGGTTGGATTGTTCGTTCTCCGCCAGCACCGCTTTCGTCGCCGGTCCTGTCCATGGCAGTTTTTTTCCACCTCTTCATCGGTATCTTGATCCCCCCCAAGAGCGTAGGCGCTTGCACGGCCCGCCCGGACCCACGCGATGACGCACAAGTTCTTCATGCTAAGCAGATGTTGTTCGTTTCCGTTACTTACCCACTGCAGCGTCGAAGTTTTCGATGTCCTTCCTCCTACAGAAGTAATCCTCGAGCTACGTTGGGAAATCCTTCCGACGTCTCTCAATTTTCAGTATCCCCGTGGAGCCAATGGCTACACCCCCCTCGACCCGGTTGCCCCACGCCGTCCATCGATCGCCCAATAGGTGGTCATGTTCCCCCAATTGGACCGATCAATTCTTTCGATCCTTCTCCTTCACTTCTCCATGGACTCTGGATTTGTTCCCGCCAATTGGTGCTTAATGACCCTTCTCCCGTCTTTGGGACCACTTTTTTTGTCCACCTGAACTTCAGTCGAAGTTCATACCGGGATTCGCACAGAGGAATTATCCATAAGGGCCATTTTTTTTCGATTTGGGCCAACTGTTGCGATACCCCGCCCCTCTTTTTATTAACTTTTCCTTTTTCTCTAATCTTCCACTTTCTGAACTCATTTTAAGGTTTATGAGGCTCCACCCATCAGGATGTTTCAATTTGAGCATAATCCACTAGTCTCCTAGGCTGCCGCTGCGTCCTTCCCCCGGCTTCTCCCCCTGTTTCCGACCCAAAACAGCACCCCCTCGATAATCCCCGCTTCCCGTCCGTGTAGGGACGTGGAGACCGAGAGGTTGTTGTTTGGTTTTCTGTTCTCCTCTTCCCCCCCAGAGGTACTCAAATTTTGCCGGTGACACCGACTTAGCTCCCACGCCTTCCACGCTTAATCGCGCCGGCGTGAGCCCCCGACCCTGGGGTTTTCTCTTCCAGCCGGACACATCCATAGTCCTTTTCACTCAATAGGCTTTTCTAAGCCTCAATCGTTCACGCCCGGGGACTTCGGCATCTCCCCCATTGCCGCGGCGTTCTGACGTAAACTTCACGCGCGGTTGCCGATTTACCCCCAACGTCCTTTACAATTCGTTTGACCATTCTCGAGATTGATTGAAAGTGCTTATCAGCTTGTGCAAAGGATACGAACGTGGTTGACGTTTTGTTTGGCCGGCCACTAGGATCCGCCACCCTTAAGGTTGTATCCCTTCGTTATTCCGACGGACGTCTCACCTGCGGTCTGTTAATTGCAATCTCCTGCGGACGACTTGCTGCCGTTTCTAGGCCATGTCGCAGTGGCACTCTCACTTGAAGTGACCGTCCCGCTGCAACCTTTCCCCCCCTGTATCAGAGCTGATCTTTCTTTTTGCAGTTGACGCCGACCCAAAGTCCCGGGAATCCTCTTTTCTTGTCACAGTCCCTTTTCATTGTAGGGTCATCTCCGGTTTTTTAGTTTTTGCTGCGTCTTTCTCGGCCGTCGTTCCCCATTAAACGCGTTGACGCGTTCGGCCAATAGGACTCAGGATTCGGTCTAAGGATCCGCATCACCGTCGGCGTGGGGCGTTCGTGCACGCGGTCCTCTCTTCTTTGTCCCTGAAGTGTCCGTGGACGCCTCGGTTTCTGCGGTTTCCGCAGCGGTAGAAGATTCTCGCTGACGTTCATCTTCAGGTCCTTGCTGATGGGGACCCAATGTGGCTGAGAGAGAGTCTGTTTCCCCGCGCCAAATAATGGTTGCTTTGAGCTCGATCACGAAAATCCCTTTTCTTGTAACAATTGTGTTCCCCCCTTTTCGCCGGGTGTAAATTAGACATTACCTCTCTCAGGAATGATATTAGAGCTTTCCCCCCTTTGGACCCTTCCTACTTTTTCGTAGTAAGAGATGCGGCTCATGTTCTACGTGTAGAGAATCTTCTTCTTCCCGGAATTCTTGAGCCTTCCCCTGCTTTTCTTCCCATGAAACTTGAAAACTTGGAAGCTTCATTTTGAGTGTACCTCGTACTTCCTTGCCTGACTAGTCTTTGCGAAGTCGCCGGGCCGTTCCGGACTCCGAATTTTTCCCCTGTTTAATTCAGGATGTCCAATTATCCAAAATTCTGCAGTCACTCGAATGTTGTT
>Ga0179593_1362085_pt1 | contig 18059 bp, 19 predicted proteins | sample CZODoug2_1_08_16_FD_185931 | JGI IMG/M metagenome (GOLD analysis project Ga0179593, IMG submission 185931) | Vadose zone soil fungal communities from Angelo Coast Range Reserve, California, USA - CZODoug2_1_08_16fungal (PacBio error correction) | ecosystem: Environmental > Terrestrial > Soil >... | reverse complement strand
CTACGGACCTTTATTCTCCCTTAATTTTCAGGGGTCCCCTCCGTTCTCCTTTCTAGAGCTGAAGTCTTCCTTCTTTTTCCTAAGGACTTCCTTCGTCCTCAGGTGATGGAAGACTTGACTTTGCTCCTGCTTTGATTTTTTTCGGGAAGGGACGGTCTGTCCTCCGGTCACCAGTCCCCCTGTGACCCCCCCTTGAACCGTTTACCCCGGCGGGCCGGACCTGACTGCGTCCCTTCTTTTCTTTCCCTTCACTATTTTTTCCTTCTTCATGATGGACGCCTTTTCATTTTCCGTTTCTTCCCCCCGGTCTGCAGAAAATTCACAGACCCTCCTAGTGCCGAGGGGTTCCCCGCGGTGTTCGACGAAACGGATGAAGCGGCATCTACAGCGTCTTTCAAAGTGTTTCCCCCTTTCATGCTTGCTTTTTCTCTTTTTCCCCGAGTTGATACCCTTTCTGCGTCCCCTCTCCAAGATAAAAGACATCCGTGCTTCTTCCCTTTAGGCGACCCCCTGGACCTCCCTAGGAAAGTTTTGCCTCTCGACAGTCAACCCCCCCCCCCCCTTTTATTGGTCAACTCTGCAGGCCTCGTTTCACCGCGGCGTCTGTGGTAATTGTGTTAGAGTTTTTCCCTCCCCTTTCCCCGTGCATTTCCTGTATGATCCCCGGATTTCTGACCCCTTTTTTTTCCTCCCCCTTTTCCCCTTCCTTTACCAGGTAGATCCCCCGCGCTTTCCCCTTCTCCCGGTGCAGGAGGCTTATTCTTGGCCGGAGCCTGATTTGCCATGAAGCTTCCCCTGCCCAGGCTTCCCAATTCATCCCTCTTTTTCTACAGTTCCACTGCCCCTCTCCCCCCCTCCTCCTTTCTTGATCCCCCTTTTTCCTATGAGACCCTTAGCCGGCCTTTTTTTCCGGGATTAGTCTGATTTATCCACCTGTCAAGCAGAAAGTGGCTTACCCCTTTCCTTTTTCGAGCTCCCGTCTTTTATGGCCTTACTGGTTCCCTCCCCCTTTCTCATTGAGTATCCCGTGAATTCCGGTGAAGGGAACATTCAGGCCCTATTGCTTCCTCCTACGTTCTTCCTCTTTCCTTGCCTTCCCAGCAGCTTCTTTTTCCCTTTTGTTCTACGGCTTTTTCTGCCCCCCGTCTTCCCCCGTTCTATATGCCTCCTTTAAGTCACACTTTTTCCGTTCTTATTAGCTTTTTTTATTTCCCTCCCCCGTCTGCGGCCTTTAGTATTTAGTCCGGGGATATCTTGGAACCAGTCACTGGACCCATTGCGCACCCGACGGGTCTATTCCTCTTTTCCCTTCCCGTTTTGCCCGGAGCGTGACCCCCCCCTTTCATTTCAAGTCCGAAAGGTCTTTCTGCTTGCTGCCCCCCTTTTCCCCCCTAGGAAACGAAAGCTTTCGTCCGCGACCGCATTGGTTTTCTGCGACCCCCTTCTTCCTGTTGCTGATCCTTGTCCGCTGGTTTCCAAAAACCCTTCCCTTTAGTCCCCCCACTCTTGGCGATTCCCCTCCCCCGATATTCCCTTAGTACTTACCCCTTTCCGGTAGCTCCCTTCTTGCGTTTTTCGAACGATCTCCACCTGTGCTTTCTTTTTCCTTCCCCTTTCCTTTGGACCGCAAGAACCTCCCCTGACAGGTACCCTTCCTCCGAGACCTCCCCCCCCTTCCCCTTTACTTCCAGTTTGGGTTCCTTTTCCGCTGACAGGTCCGACTATCTCCTGGTTTTCCCCTAAGGGAAGTAAGTACACGCCTTATTTTCCCGAAGGACGGGAATGCGCCCCTGACCTTCCCATTTGAACCCCCTTTTCTGGTAGGTTAAGTCCCCACCAACCCCTTTCCCCTTAGTAGAATTTTTCATTTTTGAAGTCGAAGATTCCCCTCTCACCATTAATTGTCCTGTTCCTCTAGAACCGTTTTTCCTCCTTTTTTCCTCTCTACACCTTAGGGGTCTAATCCTTTTCCCCTGACCTCACCCCGTCTCACCCTTCCACCCCTTCCCCCTTCCCTCTCGCGGAAAAGGAAGTTTTTTTAACCTTTCCGTTCCCCAGAAGAAGAGCGCGTCCAGCGGGCCACCATGTATTCCCTCCCCGAAGTTGATCCTCCTTTCCCTTTTCTCTTGTAAAGCGAGTTCTTGCCGTCCTTTCGCTTTTTACCTGAGGGGCCGGTGTTTGGTTCTTGAGCGTTTTCCCCCAAGCACGTAGGGGACCCCGTTCTGATATTTTTCCTCAACTTTTCGGTCTTCCCGTCATCAGCCTGACCTTTCATCGACCCTGCCGCCCCCCAGTTCCTATTGTTCTACCCTTGTCGTGCGTAGGTTAATGCTCCCCTATGAGGGCTCACTGCCCTAACCCGCGCATGCCATTTCAGAAGCATTCACTCCTCGTGGCCGAGCTCCCTTTCCAACCAGTTGTTCCTTCTTGATGTGTTGCTTGCTACCCCGAAGTCTTGCTTTTATCGTTCTTGAGTAGACCTGGTCGCTCCTCCGGAGTCCCAGACATATCCCCCTCCCATCGTATCCCAGGGTCTGTGTTCCCTACGCATTTCCCGACGGGTCGAGTGGAGCACGTCACGTGTTTTTTCCCGAAGAAACATCTTTCTGTTTTAACTTCTCCCGTTTTTTTGGTTGTGATCGTGTTCTTTCAACCAAAAGGGAGGTCTTAGTTTCCCCGTCGTTGAAAATGATGGATTTGAGAACGACACTTTTCCGCGAAGTGGGTACCTGCTGGCGGTCCTATTCGGCTCGGACCCCATGGGAGAAGAAATGAGACACAGATACAATGTCCGTCCAGATGGTCGGCAAACGCCCACCATCATTTGCTCCTTGTTTTTTTTCAAGTCGATGATTCTCCCGACACGCGAGTTTTCTGCTGATCAATTTCCTCTATCTTTATCTTTTACTCCTCCTTCGCTTTGACTTGACCTCCATAGCCCACTACTCAGGGATGAACGAGTCCTCTTTAGAGTGTTCTTTCATGGAGACGGTCTCGTTTTCTTTTTGTGATCAACACTTTCTTCCCCGCAATTAACTACCTTTTTTAACTTACTTGTCCCTCTCTGAAATTCCCGCCCCCCTTCAAGGAAATGGTCCCCCCCTTGGCCAATAAGTGATAGAGTTTCCGTTCTTCCTGAATCCTTCTCATTTCCTCCTCTTTTTCTCATTTTATTCCACATGGTTTTTACCAGGATTTTAATCTCCGATTTTCGTGTGGAATAAGTTGGGGCACCCCCTTAATGTAATAGAAGTCGAGGACCCGTTGGAGCATTTTCCTTCTTGTCTACTTCTAACTGGAAAGCTGCTTTTACGCTACTTGGTTTCTTTTTCGGCAAGAGACAACTCAGTTTTTGTCTACTTTTCTAAATGTATCGGGCCTGTGGTAGTAGACCTTCCCCATAGTCCTACCGTGTCCAGAATTGATCTTCCCAGACCAACGCTAAAATGTTTCCATTCACTGGTCCTTCCGTATTAGACATCCTTCTTTTTTCATATCCTTGCAGGACTGGGTTTCCCCATAGACTCTCCATTGCGACGGAATCCCTTTACCCCCGTACAGTCACCTCTTTTCTTTACCCCGCCCCTTTTAAGGATTACGGGACTTCTTCCTGGACTTTATTTTCCTTTTTCTTTCCAACCATGTCTTTTTTCTCCTTAGGGCCCTCTCCCTCTTTGCGTACTCCCCCCTTTTTTCTGCACTATACGGGATCCCCTTTATGAAGATGACTATTCCCTTCCGTTGAGCTTCTTATGAGGGACTTCGGAATTTGTTCGCCCCCTGTTGGTTCCTTTTGACAAGTGCAACCTTGGCTCTTTTTCTCTAACCTGAAGAGTCGCACTGCCCTCCCTTATTTGCTGGAAGCCTCCTGATTCTCTGATGTGAACTTTCCCTGTCAATCCCGCAGTTACCTTCTCTTCCTTTTTACTGAAGGGGCTTTTTCCCCGCTCGGACCATGACTTCATGGCCTTTTTCCTTAAGAACCCCTTGTTGCCGCAGCCTTTAGTTTTGCACTCCTCTTTCCCCCCCTCTCCCCCCTTCTCCCTCCTCGTGTCGTGTAACTCCTCCCATCAGACTGCACCTCCCCACTTTTCACAGAGCAGATCTACTCTTCTTCTCCATAGGGGAGAACTCACCATTTCCCCCCTCGTCCTCCCTTCAGGAACAAGACCCCCCTTGAAATAAGATTTTTTGCTCTCTGATCCTTTCCTTTTTTAAATGAACTGACCCGCGGTCCAACGTTGTTTTATACCCTGAAGCCCGGGTTTTCTTCCAGGAGTCCTTCCTCCCGTTCTTCTTCCAGTCTGGAGCCTGGTTGGAATCTTTTTTAGGGTTCTGTTGCGGTCCTTCGCCTGAAAGGCTCCCCTTGTTGAAGTTTTTTCTTTTGACGGGTGGCTCATCAGTTGGATTTCTTTCTCTGGAATGGCGCATAAGGGGCCTTTTTCCCCCATTCCTCTAGGGTCCGTTTTAGCATTTTCGGGTGCTTCTTCTGGGGACCAGCTCCCCTCCCCTGCCAGCCCCCTCTTATACCTGGCTTCAAGACCGCTTCTTGGTCTTCATTTCACCTCTATGTAAGGAAAGGGGCTCCCCCCACCCCGTTTTCTAATCTATTTGATTTCTCCAGATTCACCCATGCAATTTTTGAATTTATTTCCTCTCCCCCCCCTTTCAAAAAGGCCCCCTTGCGGTTATGCTGCCTGCCGTTTTCCCCCTTATCCTGAGGTTGTCTGATGTATCCAACCCCATTTTTTGTTGGCTTTTTTTCCTCCCCTCAAGTTAAGACGGATTTGATTCTTTATCTTATCTCTATTCACTCTCCCCTTTATCAATCTTCTGCCCCCTCTCTCATCACCTCTGACTTGATCTCCAGTTTAGTCTCTGGTGACCCCCTCTCCTTATTCCTGAGGTCATTCACCGTGCCCCCTTTTCCCTCCACAGGATTTTCCTAGGAGTCCTCTTGACCCTTTTTTGTGATCCCTGTCATGTTCCGATGCTCTCACCCTAATCCAGAAACCCCTCTTCCTTTAAGTCGCAGGAATTAGGGTCTTTCCTCCGTTCCTAGGTAAGCGGTTTTCCCCCCGCACTTCGGTTACTTTTCTGGTCTTGTCCAATTGGACACCTCTGGCTTTTTCCATACCTGGTCTTTCTTTCCCACTGTCTTCCTAGTGGGGATTATTGATTTCCTCTCCTCTACTTTGTTCTGAGAAAGGAGCCCCTCTTTCCTGGACCAGGGAGGGCTACTTTGGCTTCTTCCTTTATTTTTACTCTTCTTTGTTGTTGAGAGATATCAGTTTTTTCCTTTCCGTTCTCTTTCCTTTTTCGGTGAAACTCGGCGCGTTCCCTAGCAACCTGCCCGTAAGAGTCTCTGGTATGGGCCCTTCCCCTCTCCTCTAACTTTTATTGATTTCCTCTGACCAATGATATGCCCCCGGCTATTTGACTTCCCTGGAACGTCTGGAGTCATTCCCCGTCCTTCCTCCCATTGTCCTCTTTTCCCGGCTTTCCGGAATCCTGATCCAGGCCCTTTTCTGCCTTACAAGAGGGTTTTCTTTTATTCATTGATGGAAGCTCGTCATGTCCTTTTTTTCTCCCCAACCGGGATGTCCCTCCATGATAATATCCTTCCTAGGGACTCTGTTTCCCCTTTTTTCTGATGCCTCAAGTCTGAATTCGTCCTCCCCTTTTCCCCCCACTGTTTCTCAAGGGAAAGGATCTTTGATGATCGCGGTCCCACCTCCTTTACCCTTTGATATGACTTTATAGTTATCGACCTAAGCCTCTCCTTCTTCACTTTTTTCTTCCCCCAGGCAGCCACCCTCTTGCAAGGGTGGCTGAATCCCTTAAAACTACCGGGTTTATTTTAAAAGAGGGGTTGGTGACGTGTCCCCTTCCAGTAACAGATTTACGTCCTTGGTCAGACCATTTTTTATGTTTCCCTCCCCTTCAAGGGCTTTAAGATTATTACCTCCCTGTATCCTTTATTCACCCACTTTTTCTCCCTCTTTCCACCGATAGTCCCCTACTATACAACTCGCTTTCCTTAAGAAGGTGAAGGCTTAGTTTCTGGGATTTTATCCCTTCCCTGTCCCCCGGTCGCCCTTTCCACTTTCCCCGTCCTTCCCCGTCCTCCACGGAGCCCTTGTGATGCCCTGTTGCTTTTCCAGTCATAGCCCCCAAAGCCCCCACAAACCCACCACAACACATTTGAGTCCAAATTACTTTCTAAGAGAAATTTATCCCTTCCTTTCTCTTGCTCCCTTCTCTTGTCCCCCCGAAAAACCGGGAAGTCCTCCCTTTATTTCCTACCCTTTTCACGTCTTTTTAGCTACCGGTTTATAAGGAAGCACGGCCCTCACCTGTCCTACTTTCGGTATAAAGGCATCCATTTCCGTTCGGCTTCCATAGCATTCGAGACCCTCCCCCTATCCAAGCTTTTCGGTTCCGGACGCGCTCCTCTTTAGGTTCTTCGCAAGGATTGACTGGACCAGACTCTCTCTCTTTATATTTCAGTCAACGTCAGTGGACTTTAGTCTCTTATTTCCTCCTCCCGCTTGTTGCCCGGTCGTAAATGGGGAATGCCTTTCCCCTGCCATTTAAGTGAGTACCGCCTTGGAGAATTACTTAAGACGTGTCCTTCCCCCCCTTCAGGAGATGGAAAACTCCGTTGAAGTGTACCATTTACGCCTTTTTTTATTCTCTGCCTTTTCTGGCAAAGAACGAGTAGTCTCTCCCTCCCTTGCCTGTCAGCCCCGTCAGATGCCGGATTAGGCAGCTAGACGTTTCCTCTTTCATCCCCAAACAAGTACTTTCTCCCCCGCTTCGACCTGGCCCTCCCTCTCGCGCTCCCCTTTCTTTACTCCTTCTTTTATACTCTCCCTTTCTTCTAGTTTTCCGCCCTTTTTCCCTCACTTCTAGGGTAAGGAATCTCAAAGCCCTTTTTCCCCCCTTCAATAAATGAAAGGTCCCCCTAGCTCTCCCCTCCCCCGTTTCCCAGGTGATACCGGGTGGGTCTTTCCTTTCACCCTTTCTCCGTCCGCGGTAGCGCTTTTTCCCCCCCCCCCCCGGTCGGGCCATTAAGAAACGCCCCTTCCCTGCGGAAGGGATTGCCGCTTCCCCCTTTACATTTTTCACCTTTTTCCCTTTTAGTGACGGACCCCCCCCACCCCCCGTAGTGAGATTCTCTCAGGTTTTAAGGCGTCCTTCCTCCACGCCTTGAGAAGGGTCGATCCGGAGCAACGCTGCGTCTACCTTTCAAGGCATAGATCCCTTTTTTTAGTCATACCAGTTCATTCCCTGACTCCCTCTTCATGCAACCTCCAGACCCTCTCCCCTCTGACCCTTCCTTTTTCCCAAGCTCCACGCCGCCTCGCGAGAAAAGTGTGTACCCCCCTTTCGCAACTCATTGAGACCGATGAAGGAAGTTCCTTTTCGTAGCTCCTCCCCGATCTGGACTTCCTACTGACGAAATGGAAGATGACTTTTCTCTTTCGTCTCTTCTCTCTTTCTCACTTCTTGTAACCACTCTTCCTTCGCTCGCCTTCCCATCCCTGTCTTTTCTTACCGAACCCTCATCCTGGAAAATGGCGACTTATAAACAGTAGACACCACAAGGTTCTCGGCCCTCAATGGAGCGTTCTTTCGTTCCCTCATTTCACGAGGAGATGGATATAAGAACTATGGCTTTCACCCTTCACGCCTTCATAAGTGCGATTCTCCTCGAGATCCCCCCTTACGGCCCCCCCCCCCTTTCTCCCTCCTTCCCATGATGGGCTTGGGTTGAAGACCCCTCAGGTATGCCCTCCTTGCATTCGAGCACTGTCCGATCCGAAAGGGCTGCTCCCCTCCTTTTCTCCTGAGGAGTACCAGGTCTTCTTGAAATCAAGAAGTTTCAAATCCGGCTTTACTCAGCACGAATTTTTTTCTCCTCCCCCTTTACTCTTTTCCCTCCTCCCTTTTTTTTTTTTGAGATCTCCATCTTTAGTGAGAGAACCCCCCCAATTTTTTTCGTATTCTCTAACTTTCCCGTTTCAAATGATGAGTTACCGAATTTCCCTTTCTCCTCTTCTGATGGAATGATTTAGGTCCTCCCCCTTCGCGATTAAATGTAGCTCATTTGCGCAGATTCAAAGACTTCCTTCAGTCGTGAAAGACACACCATTTCATTTTTTCCCCCTTTTGAGGAAAGCTTTGTAAGTAGTTAGTAACCTCTTCGTTTTGCTGTGCCATGAGAACTTTTCCGATTCAGTTATTCCGCGTGACTGTGAAATAAGCCTTTTTCACGCCTTTCCACTCTCCCTGTGGGTCCGTTTCATTTTCCTCCTTTAGTTTCTTGGTAGGGATTTCCTATTTCTTGAAAGTCCCCTACTCTTTTCTATTTTTAAAGACTCTCCACAATGAATGCCCTCCCCCACGGACCCTTTACTTCTAGTAGGACCTCCCTTCCCCCGATTTTCTGCATTCTTTACCATCTTGTACTTCCTTATTCTTTTGATAATGGCTTTATAAATTGTTTCTTTTACCTCTTTTTTCTCCTCCTTAGTCATTTTAACTCAGGGTCCAACCAACTTCTTTGTAATTCTTGAGGTTCCCGGTTTTTCCTCGGTAGATCTTCTCTCTTTATGCCTTCAGTTTCCCTCCCATCTTACAGGTGTCTGTTAGTCAGAACTTTATCACATCATGGCTACTTGTCACCCTTTTCCTTCGTTTAGAAGTTTCGCCCTTCCCCTGAGTGAGTTGACTTCAATCCTTTTTGTTACTTCCCCAAGTACTTTGTAAGTCCCCTTTCACTGGTTCTGCACAGTCCTTGATCCGAATTTCTTGTATTACTTGACCTTCTGTAGTGACCCTCCTCTCAGTTCTACATTGCCCTCCCTTCCCCTTCCAGATTGTGATCCTTCCCTGTTTTCGTTATTAGGTTTCTTGGCCCTTAATTGATTTTTCATGTGGTCCAAATTGGAGGTAAGTTAACCCGAGCGTTTTTTATCGTTTAGTTTTCCAAATCTCTACGTTCCCTCCTTGCTCCCTATGATATGTAATTCCCTCTTTTCTCCGGATAGGCGGTTCTTTGAATTCCTCCTTTTTTAGACAAGTAGGGCTTTTTTGCTCCAATTTTTCCCTTCCGATAGTTGGACGCTACTCCCCCCTTCATCTCTCGATGCCCCCCCTTTTATGGTCTCGGACCTGAAGAGTTTTCCGGGTGCCGTGACCGGTGAGTAAGTTGGAATTCCGCCCCTTTTTGACTTTGCTTCCAGGGGAGGGTACCTCGAAGGTTACCAAACCGGTTCTCCTGCCACTTCTCCTTCCAGGAGACCCCCCGTCCGGGTTCTAAGGCAATGGCTTTTGTTCCCGATTCTTCCCCCGTGTTCCTTTCCACCCCTGTTCCCCTCCGCGTCCTTTTTTGGGCATCTGCCTCTCTCCCCCCCGGAAAACCTGACTGTGCTGACCAGCTCTTAGAGTATCCATACGCTCCTGGTCTCCACCACTCAACACTTCCCTGATTTTTTAGGACCCCCTCCTACACTTTCCTCCGCGGTGGATGAGGAGTATTCCTTCTTCCTTTGAAAGTCCAGACTATGCCTGGGATACATAAAGGAGTATTTTTTCGGTCAGGATGAAAGTCTCTCTTCTTCACCCCCGGCTCCAATGGTACAGGCAATAATGGTCTCGTATTCTCTTTTCCCCCGGTAACAGTCCCTATCCGGAGAAAAGGCCCCTTCCTCAGTTTTTGTTTTTCGAGTATTATGAATTTTTTCTCAAGCAGATGGAGATTGTTTTGACCTATTGGCCCTTCCTTTTCCCTTTTCCAACTTTGTATTTCTCCTGTGCGCATGGGCTGGGGAGTATGGTTTCCCTGCCGGACCCCCCAGACCGGTCTCCTTGAAATTTCCCGTCCCTCCCCCCCGGATGCATACCTCCTTTTTCATTAGGTCCGAGCGTTGACTGAAAGTTTAAGCCACAGGGGGCTCATGTCGTTATCTAATGCTCACTGGCCGGTCTGCCCAGCGACCCCCCCCCTTTCTTGGAAAAAGGCCCCCTCCCCGAGTTACATGGCTTCTTAATTGCACAATTTTCCAAGCACATATTTTTTTCTTTAGAAAACCTCCTCTTGGCGTTCCTGTTTTTTTTCGACCCGCAATTTAACCGGCTCGGATTCGCTGATCGATCTACACACGGCAGATTCACCTGGATCAAGATGTTCCCCTCCTTTCCCCCATAATGGAAATTTTCTAATCAGTGAGAAGTTTTGGGAGATTCCTCTCTAATAAGTAGTGAACAGACCAAGTTTTCCCCATCTGCCTTCGGTTCTTTTCGATTCTGACTTTCTAACAATTTTTTTTAGCCTCACTCCCATGAAAGAGTCTTCCCTTGAATTATCCACGTCCCCGCTTTCCGGGAAGAGACCAGTGCCTTTTCCTTCCGTAATTGGAACTCCTTTACGATTGTGTTGGGGTTCATCCTGTATTTCTTACGCCCCTCCGGAAGGTCAAACGTCCTTTTTTTTTTCCTATCGCGGTTTCCGTTCTCCATCACCGATAACGATGTTTGAGGTCTTTTTTGGTTGTGTTTTTTTTTGGTGGGAACCAACTGTCCATCACTGAAAAACACAGTTTTTTTGGGTTGTTGGTTTCTGTTTTGTGGGTTTTTGGGGGAGGGGGACCGGTGGTTCTTCTACTGTCTACCAGAGGTCACCCCTTTACCATTACTTCTCCCCTTCTCATGTTTTCGGTCTATCTATTTTCTCCTATTCTTTTTTTTTCTCGTCTATTTCCCCTGAGCCCTCTCTTACCTTGGTCAAGGTTCTCCCCCCTCGGTCCGTTTGTATAGAAGATTCCTTCCTCTTTCTTCGAGGAATTAATGAACGCGCGTCAGTAGGGGATGACTTCCCCCGATATGCAAAAATTTTCCGATGTTCGGCCGGTTACAAGGTCTTGGGAGTTTACGTAGGTCCCCACCCTGTAACAATTAGTCCCGTATTTTTTGTTGAGCTATAAGGCATTTCCCGTTCAAGTACTTGTTTTTGGGCTTTTCTCATTTTGTCCCCCTCGCTTTCAGCGTATGTCAAACCACCGTTGTGAAGAATTTTTCCTTCACCCTCCTCAGTGAAGAGGGGGAAAGCGTTCCTTCGGTTGAACTTCCGAAGCTACTTTCCCCCCATCTTCAGACCTTTCGGATCATGTGCCCGGATTTTTTTGTTGATAGGGTTCCCCCCCTCTTTTGATTTCATCTTTATCTGCCCGTGTCTATTTTTTCTCCCCTCCTCCATTCCCTTTTCAATTGAGGTTTCTCCCCCCAGGCACTTTGCGGCACTTTTTTGCGAAGAAACCTCCCAACTAGGATATTTCCCCTTTACAGTCAGAATTACCGCGGTTGTTGGGAGTCATCGGTGGTGAGATTTGTCCCCGACCCCTTCCACTTTCCTTCATCTGATCCCCCCAGGAGTATTATCCCTTTTTTTCCGGTCCGCTAGTGCACAGGAAGACCGCCGCGGTTCTGCCCCTTCTGCATGAGGCTGATTCGTGGCTGAGTGGATCTTTTTTTCCCGCCTCGAACTTTCCCCTGCAGGAACATTCCGCCTTTCGAGGGGATCCGGATACCCCTCCCCCCAAATTCGCCCTTTGCTGCGACTTAATCTCCTCTCAAGTAGTCCCCGGCTTTGCTACTGATCTATCCGGTTTTTTACGCAACACTTCGTTTCCTCCCCTTATGCTTCCCGGTCGAGGTTCCCTCCCTTCCCTTCATCCCTGGAAACCGAAACACACGGTCTCCGTTTCTTCTCCCTGAATAGTTTCATTTGAAGGGCAAATTGACTTCGGAGCCCCTCTCACCCTCTTAGTCCTCTTTTCCCCCTTTCTTCCAAAGAGTAATAGTCTGCCCGGGGCCTCCCCTTCTGTCCCTTTTCCTAATAGTCTCTTTCTTTTATGTCCCTCCCAGTCGGAGTTATCGGTCGTTTTTTTTTTCACCCCACTCTCTGCTTTCTCCTTATGGTTATTTTACTAGCCCTTCCCCCCTCCCTTTCCAGTTTCCCTTCCCACGCCGGGGCTCAGTCCTCCGCTGTGGCCGGCTCCGGCCTTTTCTTTTTTTTCCCTCCCCCTGGTTAAGAAGGCATTTTCTGTTCTGCTGCCTGCAACTTTACCTTCTTGCACCGTGACTTCTTCCGCGCCAGCATTGCTTTTCGCGCGACTCGTTCGTTTTTCCGTCGATCGACAGGGTCATGGGCCTCCACCAAAAAAGAATGGGAGCCACCAGCGGCGAAGTCCCTCCCATTGCAGTAGCGCGCCAGCGAATGAATATCTGAGCTTTCCCGTATGCGTTTAGACGTATTCAACTCTGCGCTTTTACTCCCCGTCATTCCCGCACCAGGAACCTCCGGCCCGATACTTCGAGCACGCCCCACACGTTTTCAAGGGTCCATGGCTGGACCTTTCGCTGCGCGCCGAGAGCGCTTGTCACCCGGTCCGGGCCAGGAAAGCCCGACCCTTCCTCAAGCCTTGCCGAGGAAAGCTTTCTGCCAGGTATGCACACCGTGGAGAGAGGCCCACCCAGTCCGTTCTTTCCCGTTTTCAGGAGGTGTTTAGGCACCGGCAAGGTATTTTGCACGTAGCCGCTTCGTTCTCTACGTAAGCCCGATCCTTTGCGGGGGAGCGCTTCCCAGTCCCATCGACATGTTGTTGCCAAGCCGAACCTCCGCCTCGCGCCTGGACCAGGCGTTGTTCCCTTCGTCAAAGCGAGCGAGAGGACCCGTTTCCACCATTTATGAACTCGCTAAAGATTAAGGAAGTACATCTGGTGTGCTACTCCTTTTTTCGTGGTGAATGCCCTGCGATGCAGGGTGGGGTAGGTCGCTTTCCTCACGTAGGTTTGGGCCTGTCCTTATTTTATGACGTTCCTCCCCGTTCGGGCGATCCCGCCCTCGACGTACCAGGCCCTTCAACTGCGCACCCTGCGCGTTTCCCAGCCGTTCTAGTGTAGGTCAGCATGAGCTGGCGAGGATAAGACCAGCCTCGCGCCGAAAAGTTCAGCAGCCAGCATTTTTTTTTTTCCCCGAGCGCACGATTACCGGTTTTTTTTTAGGCGATTATGTTGTGTGTTGCGCACGTCGCATGCGTGTCTGGTAGCATGGCGCTTAACTGGTCGACCCGCCGGGCGGGGCCCATCAGACCGCGACCCCTTCTCTTTGCTTTCAATCAGCAGGTCCCCGAACGGTTTTTCAGCGCTTCCACTTTTTTTGATCATAACAGCTCCCTTTTCCTCCTACTCCCGGTTTTTTGATCTCTGATGTCCGGTGAAGCAACCCCCCTTCGGCTGTCGACCAGTCGGGGGAAACATGCTGGAAATCCACTCCCGTCTCCTTTATTGATGTAATGATGTTAGGGCCCTTCCGTCGGCTCGACCAGTTTCTAAGACCTTGAGCCGCTCAAAGCAGGGCCGGTTGGCTTTTGACGCACAAATCCAATTCCTTTCGCTCGTTTGGGGCCTTCGTTTCTCTCGACCGCGGCGCTGCTGCTCATTTTGTCGCTGCGGCGTAATCTCCTTTGCGGCACGCCTCCCGAAGGGCCCCCTCTCTTGTGGCGCTTTCTACTGGCGCCGGTCGTCGCGGTCGGGATCCCCCCTGTGATTAACGTCTCTACTTCCTCGGGGACCTCCGTTTTTTTTGAATTACACCGCCGCATCAGGCTTCTTCCGGCGCCTTCGCACCGCTCGCGGTCGGCTACGCCCGCGGTACTCGATGTGATCTGGATTCTACGGTGTTCCCTCTGTTCCTCAGGATTGCTTTGAGGTTACGAAGGGCACACCCGGCCTGGTACTAGCGTGCGGCTTGGCGCCCTTTCTGCGATAGATGGTGCACCTGGTACTCTGACTCCTTTGTGTGATGTACGTGGCAGGAGCACCGCCGAGGGTATGCCCACTACTTGATAGTAGGTAGTGAAGTTGCCTCCACCGTCGCGGTTAATTGCCAGACTGGGTGGTCCGTCCGTAACGCTCCTGTCTGTACCGGCGTGTGGACGTCTCCGGTAGGGTGTAATGGCCCGGAAAGTTGGGTGAGCGCCCAGCCTGTCCCCTGCTCTCGCCCCTTCGCCCAGCGTGATCCCCCAACTTTTCTTTCTGTCTGCGGTTGGCCGTCTTTTCCTGTTTTTTCATGGCTTTGTCGCGGCTTCCCCGAGTATTGTTTTGCGTATCGGTTTTCAACGCATACGGGATCTACGGCGACGACTTTCATTACCTTCTGTGGTCGGCTCTGCTGGAGGTTTTTCTTCGCGTTGGGCGTGCAATTCTGGTGTTTCCCCCCTCTTACTTGATCGCCTACTCCTGCCCTCCGCTGACGCCCTGTCGCTTTTTGGCCCCGGTTTCGCTGCGTTTTCAAGCATCAGACACCTGCGGTTTCGAGCTTTTTCCCGCGCCCGTTTTCACCCTAGCCGGACAAGCGTCGGATGGCGCCCGGCTTTGGGAGCCGTCCCTTTCGGGGTCCGCTTTTTTAGTCCGGTACTCATCCGGTTTCCCGCTGCGGGCACGCGTCACACTATAAGACGAAACCTGGACCCCTTGTTTGAAAAGCTGTACGCCGCGGCGGCCCTCCAGAAGGGGCGAAGCTAATGAGGAAGAGGACGTCACCGACCAAGCTTGATCAGGGGCTTAGGGGCGTCGCGAGGAATGTTTGAAGAACCTGACGCTGCCGTTTTGATACCTCCGTGCGCCAGGGTGGCGGTCGTTTATGCCTTCTCCGTTCGGTTTTAGCCTGGGAGCCTTGTGTGCAATCCGGTGGCGGCCGGTTCGGTCCGTTCGGTTGCCCGGCGGCGAAGTGGAGATTTTTGTGAAGGTGGTTTTTAGCGCTGCGCTGGTTGTCTATGGGCATGGATCAGGGCCCTTTTGCTCGGGCTGGCCTGTGTTTTTGCCGGCCCGGGGCCGGGCCGGGACGATCAGCTCCTGCCCCGCCGCCTCCTCCCCGGCGTTTCCCCGCACGAGGATTTCTTCTTCCGTGCCCGGCGGGAACTCCGGGACGCCCCCCATGTTTATCCTGCTCCGTGAGGCTTCGCTGATGAAAGTGGCATGTTTTTGTCACAGGACAACCGTCTTACCCCGTCGACCGCGGTTACTTGGCGCCCGCGTTTCCACCCACAAGCCGAGTGGTCGGGACTGCTAAACCTTTTGGTCGTGGAATGGTGTCGACGCTCAGCCGTTCGCGGCTTCTGTGGCTGCCGATCCCCTTCCTATTCACCTTGATCAACGCGGTTCCCGCCGATTCACCATCTGGCCATGGATCCCCCGGGCCTTTTCTGGTGCTGAGTCGTTCATCCGGGAATCAGAACCGATCCCCTCGGCACTGATTCTTTTTCGGGTGGACGTTCGTTTCACTCCCGGTGGTGGCGACTACGGCATGACCGAGGCGGCCCAGATTACCCCCGCTGGACGGGGCGCGCAATGTTTGCCGGCTCGGGCCGGCCTTCCACGGTAACGTTGGTCAGGTTGGTCAGCGGACGGGGCCAGACGTTGCCGGTGGCGGAACATATGATGTGCAGATCAGGGCGGGTCAATCACGAGTAAGTTGATTGGCGTCCTGGCCGTGTCGACGCGGACGTTGGCTCGATTGACGGTAACTGGTACCAGGACGGATACTTCCGGCAGTTTCCTCCTAATCTTGTGAGATTTCCTGCCCTAAGGTATGGTCCAGGTGCCGCTTTCGCGTCTAGCCGTCTCTCTATGGCGCCGGCCCCTTCCCCTTTTTTTTTACTCGGTGATTACGCACGTTTCCCGGGCCGATGGTGACGGATACCCGGTCTTTTTTCAGGTCTTCCCCGTACAGGATGAACACGGGACATCTCTTTTGCGGGCCTTCAGGATAGAGGCCTGTTCTTCCCGTCCGTGCGGCTGGAGTCTCCTGCTGGGCCTCCGGTGACGTATTGTCAACCCACTGGGATGGCACCGTGTCTCCTCTTTTAACAGCCGCAGGGCTTGGGGAAAGTACGTTTCCGAACTCTTAGCGTTCCTCGGCGTCTCCCCACCCCCCCCCCCCCCCCACCCCCTCGTTTTGATCCAGGAGGTTTCGTTTTCCCGTTTGCCACCGACGTTTGTGATTTTCTGCCTGTCCTTTTGACAGCTCCCAGCATTTGACTTTTCGGCTGAATGCGGTCCTTTCCACCATTTCTTGCACGCCCCGCGGGCCGGTGGCGCAGCCCGAACAACATGGGATGTTTTTTTCCAGTGCATTTCAGCCAGTCACAGAGGTCGGGCCGGGGTAAGCCGTTGGCTTTGCCATTCCACCTGCCAAGTGCCTCAGCTGATAATAAATGGATTGTATCCCTTTTTTTCGTTTCCCATTCTTCCCTCTCTTTACTTTTTTAAATCCGACTCGGCCGCGGTGGCAGTTAGCCTCGGCGGGGGCCGTTAGGTCCGGATCGGTTCCCCTGAATTACTGTGCCCGGCGGCAGAAGAAAGAGCACGTGTGCCAGGATCCCAGGACGGCCCACACGAGAGCGGTTCCCAGCACCGCGCCCCTTTAGGAAGGGTCGCCGGGTTGAAATTGGGGACCTCACCGGCCCGCGCCCTGATGCCGAACCAGTTGGCGCCGCTCCTCCGAACGGATCCGGCAGCAGGACTCCCCCCCCGGGCGCTTTGGATTATCAGGACTCGTGCCGGTCCGCCACGCCGTTTAGCGCCGAATCCCCCTTGGTAGGTTTCTGTGCCGAGCCGTCCTAGTTACGGGTCCCTTTTGCTGGCGGATTTCGTCGACTTGCTCTGTCATTTCAAGCAGTTCCCTTTATGATAGTTTTAGCGTGCCAGCCCCAGCTCTGCTTCTCCGGATGAGTCATTTAGCGGCCCCGCCAGGGCCGTTCTTTTTCTCACTGTGGGCCGGAAGTTAGCGTGGCGCTCTTTTTGCAGTGGCGGGGACCCCGCCCCCTGAGCACAGTCATTCCAGGGCTGTTTTGCGACCGGCCTGCGGCCATCGGTCCGCGCCACAGGGCGGTACAGCGCGACAGTTAGGAGTAGGCGATCGCGGGCTTTCCACACTTCCTTTTTCCCCCAAGCGGCGACCGGTCCCTCCAGCAGAGGCGAGCGAGGTAATGAATCATCTTCGCCAGGTTCTCATGGATGCGTTGTCTACCCGATATCACCTTCGCTCGTTTTCCGCCGCGACCTCCAATGGCGCACCGAAAATCCGGACAGGTAACCGCAGGAGCACGCGTGCCCCGTGATAACGCTGGTTTGACTGTTTTCGCTGACGTCGCCCTGAGGCGCTGTTCACTGTCAGTTTCCAGTTTTCGTACACGCCTTTGCGAAGACGGCCGCGACCAGGCACTTGTACATGACCAGTTGTGAGCTGGTAAGGACCACCCATCTTGCACGGTCGCTAAGGTGGACCGGCTGACGGCACCGCACCCCCAACCCCCCCCCCCGATGGAGGCACGTAGCACGAGTTGTTTGGCCGTACGCCGATTTTTTCCCCCCGTCGCGGGGTTAGCAGCCCCAGGATCCATCGACCAGCGCGTTTCCCACCTGCCCACGCCGCGCGCGCCCACCGTGGTGCCCCCTGTCGTTTCACCATTGTGCGCTCCGAGGCCCTGGCCCCCCAGGTAGCAAACCCATGATCCCGCCTAAGTACAGCTGCGTAGCCGCTTTTCCCCCTCGTAGTTTTCTTCCCGATGTGGCAGGGACGAGCCGGGGTGAGGTATCGGTCTTGCAGCAGGGGCCATGAAGTAGTGCAGTTCCCTCACAGTAGTCGATTCCCGAGCGCCCCCACGCTACTTGCGCCAGTAGAACCGGCGACACCGGCGCTTGTTCAGCGGCGTCGTCGTAGGTAAGATGAACGCTGAGAGTCGAAGAACCCGCGCGTACAATTTTTTTTTCAGTAGCAGCAGCGCAGTCGTATTCTCTTAGAACTCTTTTACGGCCCCAGGCGCGCAGGATGATGGTGTGTTCGTTCGACACGCCGGCCTGCTTGATCGTCGCATGGAGTCGACTTCCGAGCCGCCGGCTCCGCCATTCCGTAATAATACTTGGATCACCGCGTAGGCTTGAACTCCCAGCCTTTCCCCGACTGGTTCGCCGAGCATTAACGTGTGGCT
>Ga0179593_1460754_pt1 | contig 18063 bp, 20 predicted proteins | sample CZODoug2_1_08_16_FD_185931 | JGI IMG/M metagenome (GOLD analysis project Ga0179593, IMG submission 185931) | Vadose zone soil fungal communities from Angelo Coast Range Reserve, California, USA - CZODoug2_1_08_16fungal (PacBio error correction) | ecosystem: Environmental > Terrestrial > Soil >... | reverse complement strand
ATTCCTTTACGGATCTCGATCTCCGCACTTTGTTCCCTTCCCTCCCGCCGCCATAATTCTTTCAAAGACGACTTTGACATTTTCTCTCCGCAACGGTCTTTCCTCTCCCCTAAGCGGGCCGCACATCCATTGTCTTTCCCCCGTACCGATGTTTAGGTTTTTCTTACAGATTTTGTATTTTCTTTGCGGGAACGCCTCAACTTCTTTGCATTGCGCTGGACCATCAGTTGCTTTTGTCCTCGGATTGCTACCAAGCTAGACGCCCGCATGCAGCCGTCCCTCCCGTGGCGTTCTGTGCTGGTGCCGAGCTGCTTTTTTTTTTTGCGCAGCGGATTACTCCCCGTTCTCGCGCGCATTTGGGACGCTTCAACCTATAACAGAGTTTTTTTCTCTCTTCTCTCGTTTTTTGTGAGAGATTCCCTTCTTTTGACGCGTCAATCGAAGCGAAACTTTTTGATGAGTACTACGGCCTCAGCGCTGCGCCAGTCTCTTCCTCCTGCACTGCACCAGACCTCTTACCTTTCAGTAAAGCTGACATGGCGTTTGTTTTTTTTTCCCCTTAGTCCCCCCTTTTTTCCCCCCAATGCACACTAGGTACGGCGTGGTCGCCTTTTCCCGCAGTCAATTTAAACCAACCTTCTCTCCTCCGCCATCGGTACGGCTTCGGCTTTTTTTACATGTTCCGTCCGCCCGCCCCCGTTCTTTTTCTGACTTAAGTCAAAGTCCGTCTTTCTTTTGCCGCTTCTGCACCTGATCGTGTTTTCGCGATAAAAAGGAACTTTAGCTTTTTCTGATCCCTAACGAAGAGCGGTGTATCCCCCTGCTCGCCCCCCTTTTTCCAGTGGAGTGAAATCCTCGGCCAGTATTTGCCTGTCTCTTTTATTTTGCCGAGTTCTACTCCTCGACTTAATTTCTTGCAATGTACCGCCGACACTTACGTTTCTTTGTATAACCGGATCTTGACTCCCAGTAAGCTTACGAAGGTTCGCCTTCCATTCTTTCTCGCTTAACAAGGAGCGCCCGTTTCCCTCTCCTCGCCACTTATAATCACTCTCTCTCTCCGTCGACTCATTCCTTCTTCTTTTTTTGAGCTTTCCTTTTTCACAAGTTAAATGTAAGTTCTTGTCTATCTTTCGTCTCCCCATCGGTGCTCATGGGCTATACGTATGAGATCCGTTTCAAATGGAACGAAATCCCTGAACCCCTTTTTAGTTACTCGGACCTTAGTGCATCCTTACTTAGATTTTTCCCCTAGGGTTTTTCCTGCGGTTCCGTTGTCAGAACTAGACCATTTTGAAATAATACTAACTCTTTTTTTTCTCCGCCCCCCTCTTCTTACTTTTTTAACGGCATCTTTGGAACCCCTTTCTCCTTCCCCAGACATCCTGCCAAGTGAAGATCTCCCCGTGTCCCTAATGTGACCCCTTCCGATAACGTTTCCTTATTTCCTATGGGAGGGGAGAACGCAGTTCACACTTGTCCTCCGACCTTTGTGTTCCCCCAACCCCGAACCACTTCAACCAATAGCAATTATTCTCCTTTTTCACTCTAATATTCTCGTTATTAGCGTTTTTTGAATGAAGAATTACGTCACTCTTGCTCTTACACCCCCTTTTCTGAAGTTTCGGGATGCTGCAGACAGCGCGAAGCGAATTCTCACCCCAACCGGAAAGTTCGAACTTATATCCCCCCCCGATTTCGTCTTCTCCCCCAGAATTTACTCGTGTTTTACCCCCCCTCCTTGATCGGCTTCCCCCCATGTCAGACGGAACTGGCGGATCCACTCTCTTCCCTGACGTAAGTTGGCCCACATTTTTTGCTTCGCTTTGCCATTCCTGTAGCTGTGCCGAAGCAAACCCCCCTTTCCTTTTTTCCTGATCCTCATCTTCTCTTCTTCCTTTCGTCGATTGATTTCGCATTTTTCTTCTCGTATCAGATGATCTTTCATTTGTCTAGGATAAGTGACTCTTTCCCGTCCCTCTGCGCAGCTTGTTGATACAAGATAAGCTTTGGTGGCTTTTCACTGAGTTTTTCCCCATTCGGGGCATTCTCCGCGTTACTAGGAGAGATTGATTTTTTTCTCCGAATAGTTCCCTCGTGCACATGCCATCAGACTATCAGTCTCTCTCATAGTTGGCTGCTCACTTTATTACCAATTGTTATCGTAGTTTACGAATTCGGTGAGTGTCCCATTGTAGGGCGTTTTTCCCGGCCTGCTCCTCTGCTTTGTCACACATGCAAGGAGATGACATGGTTTGGCCCTTCGCTGATCTCCGATAAGCCACTCTGTCTAGACTCACTTCCCAATATCGAAACCGTGCGCTATTTACATGACCTTTCTTTAGCGAGTGAGTCTTCCCAATTTCTTTTCCTCCCTCTTTGTTTCCTCTCCTTTGCTTAAGACCATCAAGCGTTACTTTTATTCCTACTTCTAGGCATCGGTTTTTAGGTGTTCTCCCCTCCCCTCCTTCCCTTGAAGCGGATATTTCCGGCCCTCTCACCTCTCTTTCGCTCTGTCCTTTGGACCACCGTCTTCAAATCTAATACATGGTCTTTGAAACACCCCCTCATCTTCCCACTACGATCGCAGTGTGGAATTTTTGGCATAATACGTCCGATGCTTCAAGCTTATGTTTTCACGTTTCATCGAAGCGTTGAAATATTCGGGGAGAACAATTTCACTTACTCGTTCCATTTTGTCTGGCTCCCGATCACAGACGAGGGAACGTGTTCCCCTCCCCCTTTGACGCCTTGTTTTTCCCCCGGAGAGCATCTCGCCGATCGGAGTCCCCAGGGAACGATGCGTTTGCATACAGACTTCACTTGCTACTCCATCCTCCCCGCGAATCCTCCGTTCCTTTTTGGAACAGATATATAGGAGGCTTTTCGTTACCTTGAGTTAATATACCCTTCTTTCCTTCAACTGCGCATCTTCCCCAATGGCTTGGCTACTCACCTTTTGAGATCTGTTCTTCCGGTTCTGGACATGTTGACAGCCTCTGTTTTTCCTAGGATTTTCCTTCTCTCATTAAAGGACGTCGAAATCCTTTCTCTCGAATGCTACTTCCGCTTTTCTTTCGAACTTGTCGTTCTCCTTGCTCGGCATTTTCGCCGAAGGATAGACCTTTCAGCTCCAGGTATGACTTAGCTTTCTCCTACTTGCCCCCTCTTTACCTTTTTCGTTCTCTTCTATCCCTCATAACAGTCAGTGTGTTTAATGGTGGGGGTTGAGTAAAACATTTTTTATTCCTGACAGAGTAGTGAAATGATTTTTTAACTTCTTTGCTTGACTCATTGCGTTGGTATCGGAAAGGTCTCCCTTGTTTACACGGTTCTATCTCTCTTCACTGTCCATGGTCCCTTGTAAATTTGAAAGAAAGGATTATGTTCCCCAAAAGTCATGCCGGTGCCCTCGATCCTCATTTGTGTTCCAATACTAGTCACTCTAGGGCCCGAGCAGGGCTCGACTCTGTTTTCAAAGATGCAGTACAGATTTACTCTTTTTTGAGATTGTCAATGTTTTCTTTAGTGCTCCCTTTCATTCTTCTGACTCACGGATAGCCCAGCCAACTTTCTAATCGGCGTTACGACTAGAGCGCTAGACGGGATCCACCATTCCCCTTTTTTTCCCCAAGTGAGCAGAGATCGGATTCGGTGGACTTTTTCCCTTTTTGCGTTTCGATTCATCGCTCAGTTTAAGCGATCTCCCCGATTTTCCGCCCGAACCTTAGCGGACAAATCTCTTGCCTCCCCGTGTAAAGAGATGTTTGTCCGGCTCCTTTCTCTGTCCACTCCCGTGAAAAATTTTTTCTCACCTGTCCAAGACAAGCGACGCCCTACTGTCCGACCCTTTTTGTTCCTCTCCACTTTCCCTCTCTCTGAGCAGGGGTCCCTAGTCGTTAGCTTCCGATATTTTCTTGAATCGCGAATATGAATCCCTTTTGCAGCTCGATCATTCCGCGAAAGACCCGCTTTTTAATTCATTTACTTGCTTTTTCCCTCCACCGGTGTTTTCTTGCTCAGCGTCACGTTTCTTTGCGCTTACTCTTTCTCTTGAGAACGCAAGGTTGTTTTTTTTTGACGAGCGCCCTCCCCGTTGTTTCATTCAGGAAAATCAAGTAGTTTTACGAGGCGGACTTACCAATAGTACTCTGCGTCTCAGTAACTCCCGTTCTCTCCTTTTCTGTGCGTTTTTGAAGAGAATGATTTCCCATTCTCTCGCAGCGCTGTTCGTTCGTAGTTCCCCTCTGATTTCGTGCGCTTTTGACGCTCCCCCTCTCGAGAGGCCGTCCTCCTAACCTCCTGGTGTTTTTTTGATCGAGATCGCAACTGTCTATCGTGAGAGTCCCCCATGCGCGCGAAAGCCGCATTTTTCTTACGACTCCTTCAGCCTCCCATGCTGCATTGTTGAAAAGCCTCTCTCTCTAGTCACAGTGAACTCTGCACGTACATTGTCGTTTCTATCTTGGAGATATTACCTCGTTGCCAACCGTGATGTCGTAGACCCCCCCATAGAGTACGTCTTTTCCTGTAACGACCGCTACACAAACAACCCGTTTTTCCCCCTCACGCCAGTACGGTCCCTTGCGTGCCTTTTCGATCACATGCCTTCTTTCGACCCTTTACCCAGGAATGTAATGTCACCCTTCTTTTTTCCTCGATTGATCGGCTTTGATCGGCTCTTCTCAGATCCCAAATGTATGAGTTGTACCTGAGGAATAGGAAGTGTGTTCAAAATCCTCCCCCGCTGTCGTCGACCCTTCGATTGGGTTTTATTATTAGGTGTCGCTTTTTATTTTGCAGCTACGCCTCGCTTTTTATTTGAAAAATGGTCCGCCCCCCCTTAAGGCCCTTCAATCTCTGTAGACACGGTACAACGACCTTTTTTTAAGGTCCCCCGTCCGCCTTTTTTTCTAGCTTACCTTATCTCGGCGATGACTCGTTTCCACGCACTTTCTCAATTCCTCTCCAGAAGCATATCCTTCGCTCGCGGGTCTACCTCACTTTTGGAAAAGTTATCCGTTTTTCAGTCGCTCCTCTTCGACTTATGAGAGATGACTGGTTGATCTGCGAGCATCCCTCGCTGATCCCGGACCTCCCGCCCTCTTCGGCTCTTTCATTTCCCATTTTACTTCTTCTAGGGATTCGTACCTTTTTTTCTTTCTAGAAATGTTTTTCTACAGAAATCTGCGTCGCCGGTGGTGCAACATCCCTTTTCTTAGTCCCTCGAAGTGAGGAAGCCAATGAAAGATCAGCCTCTTCCCTTATGTCCAAAACAGGTTCCCTAAACCGCACTGAGTCCCCCCTATGGGTTTTGGCTAAAACTCGGTAAATACTTCGGACTCCCCGGTGCTTCACACAAACCCCCCTCCCCCACTCAAATAGACTTATTCCTCATTAAGGTATCATCCAAAGCCGAGTTTTTTTTTCTTTTCTAAGTTGTTCTCGCTTCTGATTGGCCCTTTTTAAAAAAGGCAAGGATCGATTGAGGCGACGCAGGGCTGCATTCATCCTCTAGGCCAGTCTCTCTCGACATCGTTCACCCACCGTTAACGTAGATTCGTCGTCTTAACATGATTTCGACGTCTGTCTTTTTCAAGATCCTCTGCTCCCCCGAACTATGTCGGCGTGTCAAAATTTCCTACAGTAGATCCCTTTTGCTTCGATCCCTTTCCGTTTAAGTTACTACTTCGCTTTTTTATCACATTTAAGCTCCAAACTGGTACACGACCATCCTCCTTTTCCTAGATTCTTCAGTCGTCCGCATTGATCGTGTTAGTAGACAGGTCTCATTGTTTTTTTTTCTTTTTTTTTTTCTTTTCTTTTTTTTTTTTTTCTTTTTTTTTTTTTTTTTTCTTTTCGAGACCTCTTACATCCGTAGTCGGTCTTCCATTCCCTGCGCCGCTTTCTCTTATTCTGTCAAGGTAGTCGTGGTAGTAATGCCTCCTCTTGGTGCGTATTTCCCATGCGCATCTTCGAGGTTGAAGTTTTCTTTTTAGAGATTGTTCCTAAATCTCGCGCCCCTTCTGTACATCATCCTTCTACGTTAGTAAATTAGCTCCCTCTTCTACGCTCATTTTTATTCCTTTTTCTAATGGTAAGCGATATGCTCTTTTGAGAAATAGAGTCGTGCGTTTGTCTTTGCTCTAACCGGTCGTTTACGCCGGTCTCCGTCTTCCCTGCTCGGTTATTTTTCTTTTCACAAGTCCCCCCCCCTCGAATCCCTTTCTCTTCTCTTTTCCGGATTCCTTTTCAAATTATGGCGTGATTTTTCTTTACTGTGTTACTCTCCTCTCTTCCCTCTTTTTCTTGAGAGATAAACAAATCGATAGAACCTCACGCGCTACTGGACTCGGCTCGAGGGATTTGACTTCTTTTTTTCTGTCGGTGTTCAATCCCCGAGCCCGCATGAAGTCTGCCTTACACGCCTAGACTTCCTCTCGGTGACCCCTTGATTTCTCGACCCATCTCCCCCCATTTTCCACAACTACCTCCTTTCCGACGCACGATAGTAGGACTTCCAGAGACGTTTCCTTTTCAAGATGATCTTCTGAGTTTGAAGTATCGGTCGAGTACTATTGGGAGGCCACACCTCTCTCCGACGGCCTTTCCGCTTCTCAATTTTGAGACGACCTCGATCAACCTTTTCCCCCCGCTCTTCGAGCCCCCGACTCCTACCAGAAGCCTTCCCCCAGCTTGATTCAAACCGCTTGCGAGACTCGATGTACGGAGGTATTCCGTCCTGATGTCTCCTACTACAACCCATGAGATCTTCTTCTGTTTCTCTCTAGCGAAATCATCTTCCCCGTCAGAGCAAATTACAGACTTCTCTGGGCTCGGGCTTTGGTCATTCCGGACCAGATCCTCCCTGCAAAGGGAATCTTCAAGCCTTTGGACCTAAGGGAGCCTCGCTCTTTTTATGCCTGGCATTCGTCTGCTTGACCCAGCTCATCTGTCTGGCGGGCCCTCCGGGCTAAGAGACCCATGACGTAGAATCTCCTCTTGAGAAGGTTTCTTCCCGGTTTGTTTCCTTCCCTAAACTATGTCCTCTGCTCTCCCTTATAGATTTCGGATCCCTGCTCTTGTCTCGAGATTCTCCCCTTTTTTTTTGCTCCTGGATTCACTTCCTCCTTCCTCAGAATTCCGCGCCTGTTTTGTTTCGCTAATTAGATTTTTTCTCACGTCTGATACTTCTCAAAGGGTGGTTGGTTTTGTGAGACCCCCCGGTTTCTTTCACCCCTTATTTTTCTGTCCTTGGGGTTCTCCCCCCCTGGAATTGAATATTGACGTGTTCTGGTTAACTTTTCCAACCTTTTTTGGGACACCTCCTATAGCTGAACTCTTCATATCCTGTTCTCTGAACCCCCACGAACTTTAGTTCTATGTTACAAGTCCCTGCATGGTGCACACCCGGGCGATGCCCGTGGCCCAAATACTAATTTGAGTATTATTCTCTTACGTCTTAGGCTCAAACCCGCATTTTTAATCGAATCTCCCTCCTTGCAAAGCTGCTCTCAGAGACACTTGCGGCGTTCACTTAAGAATGTTTTCCGTATGGTTTTCCACCCCGTAATCGATGGGTCCTTCTTAAGGATGACTCTCTCCATCGGCTTGGCGTTTTTACCTCTTTCTTACTGACCGGATCATATACCTTTTCCACGTTCGCAGCCCCCTTCTGCACCCCCTCTCTTCGGGACGGCGCGAAGATACCCCCTTTGTGTTGCGTTTTGTCCGATTCATAGAAGACCTCCTTTTAAAGATCCCCCCCCTCAACGTTTACCTGACTTGTGATAACGTGTCCAGTATCTTGGCAGTGATTTCTTCCTCTGGTTACACCCCTTCCCACCCCTTGAAAACGCGAGGGTATTCCAAGTCCCAAGCTTCCCTCTTCCCTAGATTTCGCCTTCCATAAGTCTAAGAAGGCCTAGAGAAGAGGTTGCAGGTTGCCTTTCCGTCTTCGTTCCGTCTCTTTTTTTCTTCGCCCTACCATTTAGTGAACGGAACCTGAAAATCCCTTCTGACAGCATCTTCCATCCCATCTTTTCCATTCTAATGATGTTGCGAATTTCGGGCTTTTCAACTTTTTCATCCATGTGATCCCTCGAGTGACCAAGTTTTTTGGCCCCTCACAGATCGTAGGGAGAAACCCTCTCCAACCTTATTTTTTCCCGCGAGACCACTACGCCCTTTTGCCGAACTTAGTTTGAAGAGAGGAAGAGACCCCGCTAGTCGGGTGCAGATTTTAATTTCCTCTTCACGCTGTTCTGTGCGGGTCCCTCTCTTTTTTTTGACTTTTTCCAATTCTGTCATGAATTACGGCCTTAGTAAGTAACGTCTTCTCTCGCATTTGACGTGAAAAGTTCGCCCTATGGGTGCCGATCCTCCGTTGTTGTGTTTCTCTTCGCGAGCACATTGTCGATAGTTGTTTTCAACTCTCTCAAGTTTCTAGACTTCCTTCTAGGCATCCTTGCTGCGCTGGCTGTTTGCCGATCTCGGACCCGACAACGGAACGGATTCCTTCACGTAGCTTTTTTTTCTTTTCCTTTGTAGATCTTACGTTTCTTTTTTTTCTTTTCAACCTCCCACAAACTTCCACACAGTGATTTTTGTCCCCCTGTAGAACCAAGACCCCTTAGCTTCTTTCTCTCGTGTTCGCAAACTCCCCCCCCAACCGTCTTTTCCCCTCTCGGTAGCGTAATATCCGGGTCGTGCCCGCTAGAAAATTTTCTTCTTAGCCACTCCTAGCAATTTTTCCCCTCGGTTTTCTTCTCTGCTTCCGATGTTCGGCGTACTTTTCTCTCTTTCCCCCCCACTGTAGCTTTCCCCTTAACTAATCTATTCCGTGTTTATAAACCTATGTTTCCCCTATTCTCTCTAGCGACAGTTATTCTTCTGTGGTCTCCAAACCGGCAGTTTTTCGTAGTCGTACTTTTGCGGCTCGCTTTAATTTGGCAAAATGGTACAACTCCGTCCAGTTGGTCCCCTGAAAATATATGTCGTCTGAACGACCCAAGTAAAGTCTTCTCGGGTCCGAAATTGTCGTATGTCTCCTTAAAAGGAGCTTCCTTCGCGTCCACCCAAAATTTTTTTTCCCCCTAATAGCTCGCACAGACCGGTTTCGGTCCCTATGTCTGGTCAGTCGCTTCCCTGAGTCCATATGCTCGCATGGGTACTATCGCTCCCCAATAGTCGGAAAATGGAACGAATGGGACCCACTGACCAATTTTTTTCAGGTTTTAAGAGGACAATAATAGTTCCCCCTTCTCTTTTTTTCCGTGTCTCGATAAAGGCGGAGTCCTGAACGTTTCTCAAAGAATCGCTTTCAAGTAGATCCAACCTTTTCTTTTTTTTTGCCCGTGCCTTTTTTTTCCCCCTCTTGTTAATTACAAGACGAGGCCATGAAAGTGACCTCGAGCTAAGTCCCTCGGTGCCACAACCTTTTCCTCTAACACAAGGCTTTGCTCCAAGATTGTGATTGCACCCCCAGAGGTAAATCCTTGTACCCTTTCCTTCCCGGTCCCCACACGAACCACTTAAACAAACAACTTGCTTTTATGTCTCTCCTTTCCTAATCTCTTCCGCTCTCAGGGATTGCTGATGAAGAAGTTCGCCATACCATTTCCGCTGAAAAGGTCTATCTCTCTACCTCAGAACAGGTCCTATGATCCCCTCCTCTTTCGACGTGCAGGTCTCCCGCATGAACTGTGAACATTCTCCTAATGCAGGACACATCGTCGCTTCACAACCCTGAGTAGCATTGTCTAAATCTCTCTACGTCTTGCTTTTTAGTTTCATATTGCTCATACCTCCCAACGCTCAGGACTGCGATGTCCCCAAATTATTCCGCTCAAACAGAACCCCTAGGAGATGAGTGCTTTCTGTACGTTTCCAACCTCTTTCCTTCATGTCCCTCCGTAGTTTCCACCCCCTTTTCCCGAAGATGATTAATATGATATCTGTGTTCCATTTAGAATTCCCGTGGTAGTAGCTGTATTTGCTTCTTCTTGTTTTTCCCTGATCCCTCGTCCCGTTAACTCCGTTCTCGAATTCTTTTTGATCCGGTTTTTGGTCTCCTGCTTCCCGGCTTTTGGTCCCCCTCTTCTCGATGAAAGCTTGATGCTGGATCTCTTGATTTTCCTCCCGAAATGGCCTTCCTTGAAATCGAGATTCAGTCTTTTTCCCTCCTTACGTAGTACGGCGCTTGCCGAATTTATCCCCCATTGGGTCTTCTTTTTCCCGTTAGTCCTGTGTCCCGCTTGAGAAATATTTAGGTTAGGGTTCCTGATTGACACTTTCCTCTTTGCTCATCCCCTGTCTTTCTTACCTAAAGAAAAATCTCGTAAATCCCTTGCCTCTGTTCTCTGAATTTTCTCCTGAATTCTATGACTTTTATTCCGTTTGTTATCCTACCTACTTTCCTGTGTCTGCGCTCGATAATTCTCCCCACTCGCTATCGAATTAATTCTTAGGAGACTATGAATCTCTTTTCCTTTTCGGAGGTGTTTTCCCTTTGTCTTGCTGCCCGCGATTTCCCGGGTCTTCACTACCTGTCATGACTTTTTCTGCGCGGCCTCCTTTCTACAATCGCCTACAATGACCCCTTACTCCCTTAGTTCCCTACTCTCTCCTTTCTTTTCAATTGGGCTTCAGATGATATTTCTTCCGTCTTCGCTGTTGCAGAAGTATGTTTCGCTCCAGGGCGGATTTGAAAACTCCGAGGCCTCGCTTACTTTAATCCTGACGCCTCCATTTTGGACACCACGTCTTCTTGTGAATTCCTCTCCGAAAGTCTTCAAAAACGATGCTTTTCACTGGACGGCACGGAGTTCACGGGAAGTTCCCCAAACAAATCTTGCTCCCCCCCCCCCTACTCCTGCGAAATCACTTCCCTCCTATCTAAACGAACCTATTCTCGGAATGATATCCTGGCTTTCTGTCCTCTCAGATCATTCGGCCACATTGAATTATTCAAAGCGGGGGTCCTTCCAACTTACGGTATCTTTTCCTCCTAGTGTGAGTGAGGTTTATCTTGCCTTTCTCCAGTCTTCTGACCCGTACCCTTCTTGATGAGTTCGAGGAATATTGGGCTTTTCAACTCGTCGAAATCCGGTTATACTTTTCCAGTGCCTGGGTGAGGCGTCTGTCGTTCTTTTCTCTCTTCAATTACTATTCCTTTTCCAGGCTTTTTCTCTTATCCTATACCTTCAATTACTCTGTATTGACGTAAGTACCTTCCTAACGCTCTACCACACGAGGCTTTTTGGTCCTATTCTCTTCTAGACTAACTCTCTTGAAGTTGTTCTTTTGCCCTGGTCTTCTTAGACTTTCATGATGTTTTTATAGACACTTTTAAGGGATAATTGAAGTTGTGCTTTAACCTGTTTCCCCCTGAGAAAAGTATTTTTCTGTCCTTTGCCTTTCCCCTCAAGGTTTTCCAAAGGACCCTTTGGGTTGAGAAGAGGGGGGCTTCACATCCTCCTTTTTGTCTTACAAGAAGATTGCGCCATCCCTCGGTTGGCCCCAGATGGTATTTTTATTACCTAGCCAGAGTGTTACGTCTTTCGTTCTTGCCGTCATAGCTGGATTGTCCTTAGTGCCCCTCCATTCTATCCGTCCTCCTTTCTACTTCGGACCTTTTTTTACCCCACCTTTCACTTAGTGTAGACGCGGCAGACCTTTTCTTTTTCTCTCTATGAGTTACCTTTGAGTGAGTCGATTAATGCAGGCTCTAAGCTATACAATGACATGCCGGATCCCCCCCTCGGAACTGATTTCCTGTTTTTCTACGTCCTTTTATTGTAGTCCCCTGAATGTCGGAGGTCCATTTCTTTAAAAAGCGGCGTCTTCCCAAACAAGCTCCTCTCATGGCGGCACGCCATCTGGCGAACACTGCTCTCTTCTACAGATTGAGTTTATATTTTTCCCCACACGTCCTTTCTCCTTATAGCTCCCCCATTTTTGAATCGCGTGATATGAACTAGAAATCCTTACTTTCAACTCCGCGGGAAGCCTTTCTCTATTCATTCTATGTTTTGAAAACGGTCGGGCTCCATTTTTCGAACGTCCATCAGTTTGAGACCCGTCTTCATCTCCCAGGTTGTCTATGCCCGCGCGCCAAGCACTTTCCGCGCCATTTCCCTTCGGTGAAATGCGGAAGATCCCGCTATCTCGCGACGCCATTCAGTTTCTATATCACTCTTTCTTTGGGGTAGTCTTCCCCACAAAAATGCTGCGCGCTTTCCTTCATCTCCTTACGAGGCTTTCGCTGCGTTTTGCTCTCAACTCTCGACAGAGGTTCTCGACTATTGTTAGAGGAGCATCTCCTTCCCAATGCTCGCGAACATCCGCTATATGTCCGTACTTATAGCATCGCCTGTCCAGAATTGTTTGCAAAGTCAGTTCTTCCCCTCCCCGCAGGTGAGATGAACGTAAGACTTTTCTTGCGCCGATTCTTTCTCTTTCCGATCGTTACGTTTTTCGAATCGCGTACTCGGTCCCTAAGAAATTTAACCAACCATCTTTTCTTTCCTTCCAGACTTTTTTTCAACTGTCCCTCCCACATGAGATCTTAGCCGAACCAGTTTTCTTTGGCAACATCCCTGAGAATGAAGCCCAAGTCCTTGCTCTGAAAGCGTCGCTCCTTAAATTTGGAGCTCGAGATCCTTAAAGAAATACTTCCTTTTTTACCCCACTTATTTCTATGCCACCTGCTTCTTCGCTCCACCGGTCCTTCGATTTCTTTGCAGTCTAGCCTAGCTTTTCACTTTCAATTTGTTCAGTAGTCCCTCACTCTTTCTTCGAAGACCCAGTAAGATCTGTTTCTTCCTTTCTTTTTTCCTCTTGTTTGTTCCCCTTCTGCTTCGCGATTTGGAGCTCACTTAATGTTCAACTCATCTGCCGTCCCCGCTAGGTATAGACAGCCTTTTGTCTTTAATGGCCCCTTCCTGTAAGTCTCCTTCCGTTCCCGCCCATAGGCTCTGTAACTTTGTATCAGTAGTAGTATCGATTTCCTCCCGTACCGAAACCCCTTTTCTCGTAGGAAGGCCATCATAGTTGCATCCCTCAGCTTTCCAACGGGGAATTCGATTTCTCGTTAGATACTCTATAGCTTACCCTTTTCATTGCCCCTTGTCCAGGGTGAGTTGCATTTTCTTTGGAACCATACTCACCTCGCAAATCGACTGATCTCTTTTCGCCTGTGAAACACAACAGTTTACCACAACTACTCTAGCTGGTTCTCCCACTAGGTATACTTGTCGACTTTCCTTTTTTGCTACCACAAAACAACCCTGACTTCCCCCCACTAGAAATTTTCAGAATTTAGTCCCACAAAGCTCCGGCTGCAGTAGCGCTTCTTAATTACGGTCCAATACATGAGCCGAAACAAGGTCTCTGATCGACTTGCGAAGCAGGATGCATCGCATTTAGCTACTTTCTTCTCTCGAGCTCATGAGTTCTGCCCCACCCGCCGAAACGCTAGACTTCTTAGCTTTTCGCGTCTCTATCGCTTCCCCCCTTTCCGATGCTCCTCCAGAAACAGCTTTTCTGGTTCCACACACTTGTTGCCGTCCACAGTTCCCCATAGTTCGCCTCGTCCTTTTCCCCCCTTCTTTGAGAATTGATGTTGATGTTAGCGTGCCGAAGCTCAAACCTGGAAAAGGACTCCCTCCTTTTTTCCATTTTCGCTCTCCTTTCAGTCGGTTTGCGTGCATTTTCTCTTCAATCCCACAAGATCCTTCGTATGTGTGTTCCCTTTATTCGGAGAATGCTCGTTTGTTTTGTCTTCGCTTCTTACACTTTTTTAGTCTCTCGGATGATCTGGTGATCACCCGTGCCAGCATTGCGATGTCCAGTCTTTTATTTTCGGAGTTCCCTCCCGAATATTCCAACTTCCATCCGTATGACCCCTAGATCATGAAAGCATTCGTAGTAGTACGATCCCTCTCCCCCAATTCCTCGATCAATTGTGGTAATTTTCTTGTACTACTTCTGTAGAAGTGTTTTTTTCCCATGCCTTTCGATCCCTCAGGCCCTGTCCCTTTTTTTCAAGAATTTACTTTAATTCCCATTCGTTGACTACCGGACTTTTTCTTCTCTCTTTTTCGAAGTTTTATCCCCCTCCCCCTAGCTCATCAATGCGCTCTGCCCTTCCCCTGACTTCCTCCCTGACCTCTTGCTCTTGATGTGCTCTTTAAAGGATTCCTTTTAATCCTAGTTGTGTGTTTTTCGCTAGCCCCCACATTTTAGTCCTTCCCCCCCCGCATAAGAGAACTTCCTTGCCTCGGCTTCTTCTGCAAGTTATTTCGCATCCCTGGAGGTTTTCCCTCCCAGTAGAGCCGGTCGTTAGAGGATATAAGGAAAGTCTTGTAACTCGCCTTTCTCAAAAAAGAGCGTCCTCCCTCATTTTCCTTAAAAGATCTCCACATTGTCCCCCCCTCTGATTACAGTTACCATTGATCGTTGTTCGAAGGACTGTTTCCTCCGATGCTTTACCTCTGATCTTGATGCTCATCCTCTTTTTCGGGCTCTTTTTATTCGGGGAGTTCACCCCCGAGCAGTTACCTCCCCTGGCGCATTGTGTATTCTCACCATTTCACAGCCTCCCGTTCCCTCCTCGCCTGCTAAGTCGATTCCATGCGAATCGCCGCGGACTTTCTTCGGGAAGACTTTTTTCTCTATTCAAACAAATGAGATCATGCTCTCCTACACCCTGCTTCTCCCCTTTCACTCGACACTGCCCACAGATTATCGGAGTTCAGTTTTACCAGTTGCGCTTCGGCCACCAGACTACAAAGGCTTCCCTCCAATCCTGTATTCCCCCTTAGTCAGGAGCGTCCTTCCCTATTTATCCTCTTCGGTTCTGTACCTTCAAGACGTCCATCTGGTATTCTCAGCCTGTCCATTTGTTGAGCTCAAGGACGTCGAAATTGGTTATTTTTTTCTCTTTTTTCTTTCCGACCTCTTGGTCTTCCCCTCTCGAGCAGCGAGTCATTCCTTGATCGATCATATAGACCTTTTCCCAGCTGTGACGTAATTCTTAATCAGAAAGCGCTTCCTCCTGCTTTTTGGTCTGATAATTATTTTTCACTAACTTCTGAATACATCTTTTCTCTTTGGGTTTTCTACCCGTTTCGCCCCCGTTCCCTTGGTTTTTATCCCCTTCCCACGTGGACCTTTGTTGTGTGATCTTGGATTAGACAGTCTTTTTCCACAAGGTTCTCTCTCTTTCATTTTCTCGTTTGTCAATGCTGACAATTCTGGTCCCCCCTACCCCCTGACGGTGCCGGTACGACAGCGGGGGGCTTTTCTCCCGCTTCTCTACGTTTCTGGCTCACTCCTTTTCCTGTGAAGTAATCTTCAACATGATGGCCGATTCCTCTCACCAGTTCCCCTGCTTTGTTTTTCCCCCAGCTTCTATACGGATATCACCCCATCCGCTTATCATCGGACGATTTCCGCCTTCTTCCCGAGGAGAACGGTCCCCCCCTTCACAAAGGAGCAGCCCGTCTCTGTCCGATCGTTTTCTTTATGTCTCGTCTCAATTACCCTGTCGATCGCCGAAGCCTTTTAAAGCGAGCAAGCTACCCTTGCCCTTCCCTTAGTGAACCGCGCTTTCCCCTTTTTTTCTCCCCGTGTCTTACAAGAATTTCGTTTTCCCGGATGTCTCTTTCCAACAGTGAAATTTTTCCCTGCCCAATCCTGACCCCTACTCCTCTCTTTGGCGCCCCTTTTCAAGATCTCTTCCTTTTCCGAGGTTTTTATTCTTTTATCCCCCCACGGATTTTCTTCGTCAAGGATTATAGATCTCCGCCCCCTTTAGCTTTCCGCCATCTTCCAGCGTCGCCACCTCCGCGGTCAAGACCGAATTTGACATTCATATTTTCTGTTGCCCCTTCGGGGATCCTGCATTTCCCTCTTTTGAAAGACCCCGGTTGAGGGAAAGTACTCTGTTTTCGTTTATTATTTTGTGTTACCCTGCTGGTTGTACGCGCCGCTCCTTTCTTCCTTAGAGTCATTCTCCCGAGTTCCTCTCTACAGATACGGTGAGTTTTCTTCCGTTAATTCCCTTCTTTTTTTTCCCGAGAAGCTTAAAAAAATGATTCATCCTTTTATTCTTCGCAATCTGACTTGTTTTCTCTCGCTTTGTGGCTCAACGCCGACAGAGTTGCTCCGATTCTTTCTTCGATCGTCACTCCCTGTCTTAGCGTCAAATGCGCGAGACCTCTCCGCATGATGCTTTCATTTTGTTTTCCCCAAGCCCGTTCCTTCACCTAACGTCAGCTTGCATTCCCAAAGCGCATGGCGCCGCGAGTTTTAGACTTTTCAAATCTGATCCCCTCCCAATGCCCAACCTGCGTATCTGGTCGCGCGGTCCCTCCATCCATTTAAACCTCTCCTTTGGCTCAAAGCGTGCCTTCTCCTCCTCAAGAACACGTTTCCCCAATCTTGGAATGACTTAAAAGTCTTTCTTTCCGAGGATTTTTCTTCCTTTCCTGGTGCGTCTTTCATTCTCTCTTCGATCGAGATACTAACGTAAGTACGACTCCTTGTCACCCCTACCATTTTTCTCTAGCTTTCCTTTTGGGGGTGTTCTTGGGCTGGCGTTCGACCATAGGGCTCGATTGTATTGGGCTATCCCTTTTTTCCTTGGTAACCGCGACATTCTTTCCGGTCCCCCTTTAGAACCCGGTATTCATCTTTCACTGATTCTGTTTCCCCCTTCTTCCTTCTGTTCGCGACTTTACATTCCGGCGATATCGACTCACGCCGGAATTCCTCCATAGGTCCGCCATCCATCCTTATCGTCAGCGGGAGATCACTTGCCCTTACTGCATGTACCGGTTTTTTTCTTTCTTTCTTCTGCCCCTTCCCCCTAGCTTTTCTTTCTTCAATCCATCTCTGGAAATGGAACCCCTCCCATCGGACCTAGTTTCTTTTTGCCCGAGGTATCGCTCCCTCTTGAATCCCTCAAGTGAAAGCTCAGATGGAAAGTCCCCTCTTGTCAGGTTTTCCCCCTCTCTTGGACACTTCTTCTAGGAGGTCAATGCCAAGTGAAGCTGTCCCCCAACTTTTTTCTGACCACACAGTTCCCGATACCACGGCTCCTTCCCCTCTTTGAAACCTTATGCACTACTTTCGTCTCTGAAACCAGGTTGCTCACCCCCCCCCCCTAACCCCTTCAACACACTAGCTCAGACGTTAGTATATACTCTAATTATTCAACTTCTTTTCTTGTAGCGCTTATGAAGATTACGTCCCCCCTCCTGACAGGTCTTATGATCGTCGTTTTCCCGCCCTTTCCTCCTGACCTTGAATTCCTGCGACCTTTCTTGCCCTTCCCTTCTCTTCGCCTTCAGCAACCTTTCTTCCGTTCCTTTGATCGCTTAGAACCCACTCCTTTCCCCCCATTAAACGATGTTTTTCTTTCAACCAATGTCAGCGGCTCCGCCTCTCTCCCTTCTTTTTCGACTCAATTGACGTCAGTTTGTCCATTTTTTCATTTTTTTCTCCTTGACGCTTTCTTTTTTCAGAATTAAAACTGTACACGAAGTCATGATACTCCTCAGCTCTCTTCCTTTCCGGATTGATTACGATGATCTTAGCAGATGAATGATATCATTTTTTTCGCCTTCTCCTTAAACCTTATGCGCCTCTCCTCTTTCTCGCTCTTTTTTGTTGTAGCTTTAAATTCTCCCCCTCTGTTCTGGTGATCCACATCGGTCGCCTTTTTATGCCTCGTAGGCTGATTGATTTCCTCCCTGTAATCTTTGCAACGCGCGTCCTCCTGAGCCTGTGAATTCCCCCGTTAGTACGCTTGTCCCAATACCGTCACGATTGCTGCATATAGTTTTACGTCCCCCCTTCGGTCATTGTACGGCTATTTAAAGAGGGCCGGCCGCTCTTTTTTACCCGCGGGTCCATGACATGGATTGACTGCCTTCCTTAAGCAATGACGGGCTCACGTGATTGAAACAATCCTTTCAACTTCCCCCTTGGCTTTCCTCGTCTCTTCCTTCGAAATTACCCAGCCTGATGCTTCTTCCTTCTTATGTTTTTGGTGTT
>Ga0179593_1571461_pt1 | contig 18064 bp, 24 predicted proteins | sample CZODoug2_1_08_16_FD_185931 | JGI IMG/M metagenome (GOLD analysis project Ga0179593, IMG submission 185931) | Vadose zone soil fungal communities from Angelo Coast Range Reserve, California, USA - CZODoug2_1_08_16fungal (PacBio error correction) | ecosystem: Environmental > Terrestrial > Soil >... | reverse complement strand
ATAGAAGTCAGACTCCAACGCACCGAAAGAATGCCTTCGCGCTGGTCTGCACTTTTTTTAGTCCTCGAAAACAGTAGAATGAGCTTTACATGAGGAATATCGGGAACCGCCTGCGGTTTCTCTCCGCCGAGCCGAGAATTCTGCAGAGTATCGTTTCTTTTTTTCCAGACTCAAACTTTTTGAGTGGCTTTTGTGTCGTCTGTCAGTAGTTTCCGGCGCCCCAAGTGTGATAAGACCCTCTTTCCTTTTTCTCCAGCTGTCTTCCTCCCCCAAGAGTCCTATTAATAAGTTGAAGGGCAGTCAAACCTCCCTTGCGACCCCCAGACCTCCCTTTTTTCTCCCCCGATTCCGGGAATTTATCTCTTCGTCCCCGACCCCCCAAGGAAATGTCCCGTAAGTTTTGGTCCAGTGCCAGAGGTCTACGCTTTTCGCGAGACTTCCTCATAGTTGCGCGAGTAGCCCGACTTCTCCTACGCCGTTACTTTTTGTCACTTCTGGGCGTTTCCCTTACTCATGTTCGTTTACCCATTTTTCATTCGATGAGCAGATACGGCCCCCATCGCGTCGTAATTCCTTCTTTCTTTAATTTTGAATAAACGCAGTACTGCTGCGTCCGCCTCTCTTTTCGGGATTAGACTTTTTCCCCCTGTGACGTGGGTTGTCTTTCACCCCAACCCTCCCCCTACACCGATGCCGCCGTGATCGTAGGGTTTCCTCTTTCTTGACACTCCAAACGCCCCATGTAATCTTTTTTGATCGTCATGCCCCGCGGGATTTTTCAAAAGATACCTCGCGCCGGGCGCTCTATCATCCTTTTATGATGAGCCCCAATGCATCATCTCCCTTTTTTCTTCTTTTTTTTTTCGCTAGATGCTCCTTCTGTGGAGAGGCAATCAAGGAGGCGAATCCGGAGCTTCCCCAACCTCCTGTACGTTGTCCCTCGGTCGCGGTCAGACTATCCGTGGGGTGGGGCTAGTTTCGGGAAAAGCAGGACGGCCCCCCACAGTCCCCCCCCCCGGTTTTTCTTCCTATGCTAGATGTCAAAACGTACCGGCCCCACCTCCTGCATTTCTGAGGCGTCTCCTTTCCATCTGGTCATCGAGTCCTTTCCGAAGCTCAGTTTCCGGTCGAGGCCGGACGTCTTTGATTTTCTTTTTAAACTCCTCCTGTTCCCCTGACATTGAGGACCTTCAGTGGACACACATTCTCCAAAGCGGCCCCTGAATGAGTATTCAAATTCAGTAGAGCCTTTTACGAGCCCAAAGCGGGCCGTCCCGACCTTTCTCCACACCCCTCTGGGACACTGACTACCCCCACCCGCCTTTCACCTTTCTGTCCTCTTTATTCTGATTCCTTCCCCGAGCAAGAGAATCTGGATAAACGGCCCGTTGCGCGTTCGGATTCACTTCCCTTCCTCTTTTCTTTTAGAGCCCTCTCTCTTTCCCCTTGAGAAGGAGTCATTGATCACTTTGGTTCTTGCGCCACCCTAATAATAACAGTCCACGAAGAATTCCCCCAATTTTCTTTCTTTTCCCCCGACCCGATAATCTGAGACGGTATCTTTTCGGCGGAGATTTATCTGGTACAGCTACCTTCCCGGAGAATTGCCTCTTTTCCCAAGTTATGCGGGCCGGTTTTTCGCGGCGTTGCTGCATGCCCTTCCAATTCCAGTATGGAGCCACTTTTTGCGTTGAGAATGCTCTTCTTTTCCGACATACGCAGCTCTCCACCTTCCTAGCCGGCGGTGCCAGTTCAGACTTTCCGGCACTTCTCCCCTTTTCCCACCCCCTCTACTTCCTAAACCAGTCCCCTCTTCGACCCCCCCCCCTTCGACCTCCTTTTCCGCGACTTCTCCCGAGACAAACAGGCCTGTGAGGCCCTCTCCTTTAACTTTTTTTTCCTATCAGCCGGCCGAAGGCATCACGAGCTGCTAGCCCCATTTCTGAGATCATCGGCGGAAACAAGGTTCCCCCGTAGTAATTCCCATACTCTTAGAGATCATTTTGACGGGTTTCTTTTCCCACCATTTCGTACGCCTGTCCATTTACCAGAATACGTCCTTGTTTCCCCGCCATACTTCAATTTTCGAATCGAAGTACCTCCTGATTCTTTCTTCCTGACGTTTCCTCTTTCGCCCGCGCTTGCGCTGCATCGCCTCGGAGCTTCATCCTCCATTGGCCTCCTTTTTTCCCCTTTTCTCCTGAATTTTCCCCGCGCGCAGTTTTGCGAAAATCCCGCACGGCGTTCCTCTGCGTGAGATCCCCTTTTCCCTTCATTTCGCCTCTTCCCCTTCCCCCCGAGCGATTATTGATCGACCAGCTCCGTGTTTTTTTCCTTATCTTATCCCCCGATATGAAGAAGAGTACTTTTGAATTCGGCGCGCTTACCCCAATCTATAGCCCCCTTTGCATATTTTACTTCCTAATCTGATCGCCCTGGGCAGGTCGGGACCTAACTTTTGCGTCCCCCCTCAAAGAGAGTCTTCTTTTTTCGCAATGCGCTTTTTCTTTACCTGTTCCTACGCGCGGTGAGCACCACGGGAACCCCCTGCAGATGGAAATTCCTTTTTTGGTTCGGTTCCTTCCGTTTCCCCCTTCTTTTTGCGACAGTTTCGAGAGTTTCCAAACGGTCTATCACATCCCCTTCCTTATGTTTTCCCGATTCCTCGCTCCTCCAATCGCTGTCAGCGCATGTTTTCTTCGCTCCGCTGCCAAATTTCCCCCTCTCTCAGTTTTTTTCTCCTCTTCCGATCATCCTCCCCATCGGAAGATAGATCCCCGCCTAATCGACATAACCGTTCAGACTGCCAGGTTTACCGACCACTTCCCAGTAACTTTTTAGGGAGAGGATCGTTCCCTCGCCAGTTTTTTCTTGCGCGACCGGTTTTTGGCCTTTATCTCCGCCCTTCCCTGTGAGTTTTCCTCGCCTCACGGAGAAAGTTCTCCTAAGATATTATCTTCTCCTTTTTTTGAATTGCGAATTACAGAGCATATTGAACCCTCGCCCCCCCCCAACAACCCCCAGTGTGAAGTTTCTTCATATCCTCCGCATTGACCCGCAGCCGCGTCAGGGTGGGCGTTTCTTCCGCGGTCTAACAGTCTTAGCTTCCAAAATCACGCGTATTTATCACCCTCGACTCTTCCCTTTTTTTCTCCTCATGATTCGTATTTTGGATCGCCGCGCGTATTTCTTTTCCCTAGACGCCCATTCATTCGGCACGACGCTTCCTTACCGTGCCGGGTTGAGCGCTCGTAGTCGGGGACTAACGCGCCGACCCTGCCTTTTTTTTGATGATTCTAAGCAAAGATTTAGCAGCTTCGCGACCGACTTTTCGCGAAACTCTGTTTTCCTGCGACGACGCTTATTTACTTTCTCAGCCCTTTGTTTTCTTTGGCGTGTCTCTGACCAATCCTCCCACCCTTGCTTCGAATCCCTCTTCTGTAAGCTACTTTCGCCGAGAAATGTGAGCAGCAACCTTCCTCCTTCTTTTGCACAAGGATTTCTCCCCGCCCCTCCCCTTGACGGTCGTGAGGATTTTCGGCCGAACTCCAATTCAGCGTTTTAGGACCCATCGTCGACCCCATCCCTTCGTACCCCCCCCCTATACCACACCCCCCGGTCAATCCTTGAGAAGGCTAGATTAAAAGTAAGGCATTTCTTTCCCCAGGCTTCCCCCCCCCTCCAGAATCGCCTCCGCGCACGTCGCCCCCCCCCCCTTTTTTTTTTCACCCACTCCACCCGCAGTTTTTTGAGCCTGCGCCTCTTTCCTCTCTCTCCTTTTCTCCTTTTGTGTTTTGATTCTGCGGAATTACTTCGGCACCCTTCTATCTACGCAACCGCTGAGGACTTTTTTTTCTCCTTTCTGGACAATTTGTGTTCCCTTCATGTGATCGGCGGCTCCGTCTTTTTTTTCCCTCCGGGTTGTGTCGACGAAATTCTTTCATTCGGACCCCTCCACCGAGAATAGGAGTGAGGTCTGACAGTGAATCCCTAATTTTTCTTCGCCGTTTTTCTAGGCGGCTTCATCCGTTTTCTGTCGGTTTGCGGCTTCACGAATTTCTGCCTCGGCCCACTGACAACCGGCTTGATATTCGTGTCTTCCTGTGTCGTTTTCTTAGTTGTCGTCATCACTCCCCCATATCCCCTTCCCCAGCCGCTATGGTGTGATTTTCGCGTCCTATCGTCGCTCCCTTTTCAATGGGCGAAGGTCGGTTCTCCTCGCCTCCCCCCTTTCTTCTCTTTTCAAAAGATCTTTTTTCGACTCGCCCTTGCTGTGCCGTCCTACCTAGAGTCGGCTCCCCCTGCGCAGTACGTTTTTTTTTCTCGTGATGCCCTTGAATTTTTAGTCGACTGGGTGATTGACCTAAAACCTCGGTGCGCGCCTCTCCCACGCACTACGAATAGTCTCGGCGCCACGGTTACTCTCCCTTTGCCCCATACAATTCTCCTTGATTGCCTCCTCCTCTTCCTTGGAACCAACCTTTTATAGACGTATTCTTTTCTGCGGCCCCTGCTTTTCCCTATTCATATATCATAAACACGACCCCTAACACGTCTTCCTTTGTTTAAGCTGGGTGCATAATGCTTGTCCCTTTTTATCCCGGTAACTCGCCGTACTATCTTAAGGCCCCCCATTCCTTTTTTTTTGGCACGTTTCTGCTAGAAACGACTTAGCCCCCCACCTCTCTAGAAGTTTCTCTGAAGCCACCGGTCGCGCCGGACGACAGCGTTTTCAAGTTGCTCTCCCCTCCGATCAGAGGAAATATTTACTGTCGGAACTTACTTATATCCCCCTTGAGGACTTTGCCGGTGGATGTCTATTCCCGTTCTTCTTCAGAAGGATTATGATTCTGTGAAACTCCGCCCCAGTTCCCTCCGTTCAGCGCCAAATTCTCGCGCTTGCGACGCTTTGAAGCGCCCGTCTGAACAACCCTGCAGCGACAGCTCTTTTTCCCCACGCCCTTATCAAATAGAAATGTTGAGGGGACTCGACTACATCTTTTTTTTTGACCCGAAAACATTTTCTGTCTGGATACTTTTTTTTAACAATGACTCCCAATTTCTTTTCCCCTCTGGGTTTGTGCTTCCCCTTGCTAAAAATGTTCTTATTTGCGCGGACTCGCTACCCCCTTTTTTCATTAGTCCACTACTCTATTTTTTCTGAAAAGTGATTTTCTGTACAGATTATCCAGTTCTTGACAAAAAAAAGTTGCTCGATTTGCTGGCAAACGGTATGGCCCCTCCTCGTTTTCTTCCCTTTCGTAAGTTGCCTGGAGTCATACTGCACGAAAGATGCCCCTCCCGTCAATCTTTGAGCCATGGTCGCTAAGGGTAGCGCTGTCGAAATACGGTCAAGTGCACCTTATCCCTTTCTCCTCTTCCGCCGGTGTATTCCCCTTCGAGTCATCCTCTTACTTCTCTTTCTTCCCTTCAGATGTAGATTACTTTTATTGCACTTGTCTCTTTGCGCCAGCGCGGCGACTTATATGTTTGGCCCCCCCCCCCCCCACTCCTTTTTAGTTTACAGTAGAGGAGGCTGTTGTCGGTATGCTGGACGACCCGGTAAGAGGGATCCTCTACCTTTCTTTTGGGACCCGATCCGTAAACGCCCAACCCGCCGATGTTCGAAGGGGACTGCCCCCACTTCCCCTTTTTCCCTGAATGACTTCTCCTTTCCGTTTCAGCAGAACTGGTGCTGGCTGTCTTGCCGAACTCCGGATTCTCGACGCTCTATTTTTGCTTTTTAATGACAACGAAGCCAGGGTGTGAGAAAGGCTTTTTTCTTCTGATCCCGCGGATTTCGAATCTTTTTTTTTACGGACTGACTCAGAGTTCGCTACATTTTTGTAAATGACCGTTTGTGTTTTGAGTTTTCCCTTCTTCGGAAAAGTCTTTTTCTCTCAATCGTCCCCGCCGGTGAAGAGATGCCTTCTTTTCGAGGAGCGAAGCTACACGCCAAGACTGCCTTTTTGTGAATGTTCTCATCCCTTCCTTCTCTTCCACGGAGGAGGTTGGAAGAGAGCCCTTGCGATGAGGGCATCGCCCGATTGCGGTGATTCCTCCTCGCAGAGCACCTGACCGCTGTATTTTCTTTCGGGTTCTCTACAAACTTTTTTTGGTCGTGATGAAGTTTTATGGTCTTCCTCCTAACCATTCTCCATTTACTCCTGGCCCTTCCGACAGAACCCCTACAGCGAACTATTCTTATTTCATCCGACCTCGGCTCTCGTCTTTTATACCCTGAGTTTCGCTTGATCCCTCCGGAATCGATGCTCTCATCTTCCCCAACTGGTCCATGATGTGGATGAGTCAGCCCTCTATCACCTCTGACGGGAGCGCGCCTCATAGTTGGCTCGTCGCGGACCGCTACGTCTCGACTTTCCAATAATAAGTAGGGAGAGTCTACTCCTGCTTCTTTCCCCTCCACTTTTTTTTCTCCCAATTTTCTTCGTCTGTAGCCCACGGACCCCATCCCGGCGGACCATCTCAATAACTACTTCCTTCTTTCCTCCCCCGTACCAGATGTGCCCATCGCTCCCCTCGCCTCGAAAACGAGATGCTCCAATCGGTTTTTTCCCTCTACCCTCAACGAATAAAAAGCTTTTACCCTAGTCTTTTTTCTTTTCAAAGTTTTCGAGCCCATGTCAATCCTTTAAGGATCGTAATGCTGACGGATGGGACTAAACCCCCCCTCTTTCTTCTTTTTTTTCCGTTTTTTCTTCCAGCCTCGAGTAGAATAATTTTCTCTCCGTCCCCCTCAATTCCTCGTGGTTTTTTCTTCTTTCTGCCTGAGTGGGGCGAGGCTCGAATCCTGATCCCCCAGGAGAGATAAGCTTCTTCTTCCCCATCATGTCCCTTTGAACTTCCTTACATTTCCTTGGGAGAGGTAGTCCCGACTCCTATTTCCCCCCGGGTCTCTTTCGGTGATTTGACACCACGTCACCTTTCCCCCTTCTTTGTAGTTCCTTCGTTCTGCGGCGAGGCGGGACCCTCTGCTTTCTTCTTTCTTTTTTCCGATCAGAGTTCTTTCCCGGTCGAGGAAGACAGTTCTCTGGGTTCCGTACTTTTTGAATTTGATGTCCTTTTCCCTTTCTGGAAACCATGAGTCTAAGCCCTCATTTCCAAAGTAACTCTTCGTAGATGCCGCGGGCGACGATCCCTTTTTTCTTTTTTCGATCCCCCAGTCTCTTCTTAGGAGAGATCCCATTCCTCTGGGATATCCCCGGTGACATTCCTGGATCGGTCCGAGGCTCGAGCAGTAGATCTCACCCCGCACCCCTCTGTGAGGATAAACGAAGCGCTCCCTTGGATTCATGTTTTTACCTTTCTATTTTGAGCTTCCCGAGCTGAGTGAGATGGTCATGACACTTTTGGATTTCCGTTTCGCACGCTTCATCACAGCGCCCTCCCACTTTTTTTTCCAAGCCCCCCCCCCGATACTCTGCGGACTTTCCCCTTTTTTCTCGCTGAGAGGACCTTCTGATTTTCTCGGTCCCCTCATCTCTCTTTCGCTTAGTCCAAGCCTGTCTATTTTCGCTGAAGCCTTTGCCTGATTTGACCCTTTCCTCGGCAAGTTTGGTTTTTCTCCTGACTTCTTCTGCGAATATACCCTCCGCCCGCTTCTTCGGCGGTTCAGTCTTCTCCTACTTTCCAGAACGAACCGCCCACCCTTCATTAATACACAATTCGCACGACTTTCGATTTCACTTTGTTTTTTTCCCCTCTAATGACTCGCGGACTATTCATCCTGCCGTGTGCCCCGCTCGTTCCCCCTGAACCACGATCCCGCCGCACTCAGTTAGTGCCGCGCGCACTGCCTCGACACCCCTTGCAACGCTCAGCGGCGCCTCCTACTTTTTTCAACCAAAACTCTCTCTAATTTGCACCTTCCTTTTTCGCGCGCCTTGTGGTTTCTACCCGATCAAGAGTTCCTGCGGTAGTTCGTTCCTTGAGCTTTGGCGCCGCAGTCTTCATACGCCATCCGAGTAACATGTTCTTTGAGGCCTCCCGACCCCTTTATTCCGAGCGCTCTCTTGCGCCAACTATTAGTCCTTCCGCCCCTTCCTCCAGCGGGCTCTTCTACGTAGACGAAAGTATACGAGCTGTTGGGCAAATCAGCTCGTTTTCCCCTTGACGGGTAAATGAAGATTTTTCTTCAGCTGCACTCCATTAGTAGGATTCTCCCCCCCGCTTTCGGTGTGGGATTTCGTATCTTCGGACCAATTACGTCTCGGCGACAATCTGCCGTTCCCTTCCTTCTGAACGAACCATGTTTAAAATAGGAGGTACCATATGCAAGGGCTGGTTTCTTTTTACTCCCTTTGATTCTTCCCCTCTAGTTCGGGTCCCGATTTTCGTAAATTGCGTTGCGAGTCCTTCCGCAATTCCCTAAGCGGGTAACCTGTCCCACAACCGGAATCCAAACGTCAGGGACAGATTTTAGTTACTTTCTAACTCCCTCGAGTAGAGACTGACAGAATAGTTTCAGTGTTTCAATTGACTGAGTCCCCTTCCCCCGTCTTGAGCACCCGCGCATCGGTTAACATCCCACGTCGCGCAGGGTTTGTTTTCCTCTCCCACTGCGTCGCCACCGCAGAGACCTTATCACCGGAGGCCCCTCTCATATGGGGATTTCGAAGCCCTCCGGAATCGAATCCCCGGTTTTTTTATCGTAAAGCTGGCAATGACGTACATCTCTTTCTTATGCTCGAGCTTTCCCCTGGGTCCTTCGCGAAGGTGGCGACCCATTCTCCTCTTGCACTCCACTCGCCGTTACGAGTCGTTGCGAATCACATTTGTTTATGTCAATCTATAGTACGCGGTTAGTTAACCGTTTTCTTCCCTCCCCTTCTGTGAATTGCTTTGCGGACGTAGCGACCACGCCAACCGTCCTCTTCCCTTTTTCGTGAGCGCCCCGATATCTGGTTGACCCGCAGGCACCAAGCGGATACCTCCTTTACCCTTTTTTTTCTCAGCCCCCCGCTGGTAGCCGACCCCTAGTAGGTCGCTTTCACCTTCTCGGCAAGCGTCCTTCCCGTCTTTGAGCGAGCCGGTATTTCTTTGGCCCTTTTTTCTTTCCCATTTTTTCGACTTCGGGTTCACCTGCCCTCGTACGCATTCCTTCTTGCGCTCACGTAGCCCTCGCGCCGCTCGTGGGGAAGCACGCGCCGAGCCTTCTCTTAGTCTTTCCTTGCCAAGAAAGCGCGGAAGCCAATGATGGCGCGCCTCTCTCCTCACTGCCCAACCATCACTTAGGAAGATTCCCCTCTCCCCCTCAAACATAGAGGGCTCATGTAGTTCTTGAGGTTCCGACCACACAACGAATTCTCGCACATATGTTGACGGTGTCCTTATTCCTTTTCTCCCTGTGCTCCCCAACCACTACCTCCCGCAGATTTTTTGACGCCGGTCCGACCGTGTTTAGCGATTCAAGGTCGGCCCCCTAAAGACGCCCCTTTTTGAGGCTCTCGAATTACCATGTCTTGTTGCGATCAATATCTCAGAGGATGATCAAGTCGATCCCAAGGCGCCCCCCCCCCTCTTCCCCACCCCCCCGTTACAGGAACCGAGACCCCAGCGACTTCCCCCCCCCCTCTCTCCTTTGAGCCCTCCTCCCCACCCCCCCCCCCTTTTCCTTTCCCTTCCTCCTCCCCCCCCTTTTTCCCCCTCCCCCCCCCCCCCCCCCTTAACTTTCCCCCCCCCCCTCCCCTTTTTCCCCTTTCTTCCTCTCTCCCCCCTCCCCCCCCTTTTCCCTATCCCCCCCCCTCTTCCTCTTTTCCACCCCCCACCTTCTCCTTTTCTTATCTCCCACCCGCCCCTCTTCCCCTCCCCCCCCTCTTCACCCCCTCCCCCCTCCTCTTTCTTCTCCCCCCCCCCCTCCCCCCTCCCCATCTTCTCCCCTTCACCCTCTTCCCCTCCTCCCATCTTTACCCCCCTCGCCTCCATCTTTTTTTTCCTCCCCCCCCTTTTTTTCCCCTACCCCCCTCCCTCCTTATCTCCCCCCATCTTTCCCCTTTCCCCCTTTCTTTTCCCCTCTCCCTCTCTCTCTTTCTTCTTTTTCTCTCCCTTCCACCCTTCCCCCTTCCCTCCCTTTTCCCCTATCTCCCCCCCTCTCCCCCCCCATTATCTTCCCCTCCCCCCCTCCTCCCCCCTCCCTCCCCCTTTCCCCGCCTTTTCTCCCCCCTACCCTCTCCTTCTCTTTCCCTTTCCCTTTTTCTTCCTTCTTTCTCCCCTTCTCTTTTTTCTCCTCCGTCCTCCACCTTTCGCCTTTCCCCCTCCCCCCTCTCCTTCTCCCACCCCCTCTTCTCCATCCCTTTTTTTTCCCCCCCTTTTTTTTCATTCTCCTCCCCTCCCACCCCTTCTCTCCCCTCTCCCTTTTTCCCTTCCTTCTTCCCCCTTTTTCTCCTCTACCCTCTCCCCACCCCCCATCTTTCTTTCCTCCCTCTTTTCCCTCCCGCTTCTCTTATCCCCCTCTTTCTCCCCGCTCCATTTTCACTTCTTCCTCTACTCTCCCTTTCTCTTTCCTCCCTCCTTCCTCCTCCTCTCCCCCCACCCCCCTCCTTCCTCCTCACCTTCTTCCCTTCTTTCCTCCCCTCGTTACTCCCCCCTTCCACCCCCCTCTCCCTCCCACCCTCCCCCGCATCCGACCTCATCTCTCTTCCCCTCCCTCCCCCCTCTCCCCCCTTCCTCCCTCCCTCCCGCTCCCTACCCCCCCACCCCCTTCTTCCCCTTTCTCTTTTCCGTCTTCTCCCTCCCCCGTTCCCCCCCCCCTTTCCCTCTTTCCCTCTTTTTTCCTCCCCCTTCCCCTCTCCCCCTCTCTCCTCTACCCCCCTTTGTCCCCCCCGTTATCCTCTACTCCTTTCCTTTCTCTCCCCCCTTCCCATTTTCCCCTCACCCCCATTCTACCTCCTCCCCCCCTTTTCACCCGCCCCCCTCCTCTTCTTCTTTCTCCCCCCCCTTTCTTCTCCTTCCCCCTTCGTTCTCCCCCCCCTTCTCCCCCGCTCTCTTTTCACCTCCTTTCTCCCTTCCCGCCCATTCCCCCCTCTTTTCCCCTCTCTCCCCCCCCCCCCTTTCCCCTCCTTTCTTTCTTCCCCGCTTTCTTCCATTTCCTTTCTCCCTCTTTTCCCTCTTTTCCCTTCCCCTCTTCCTCCTTTCCCTCCTCTTCTCCTCCCTTCTCCCCTCCTTCCCTTCTCCCCCCCTTTTTGCTTGTCTCATTCCCCTTTCACTCTCACCCCTCTTCCCTCTTCCTCTCTCCCTCCCTTTCCTTCCCCTTCCCCCCCCCCACCCCCCACCCCACCCAACCCCCCCTCCCCTCCCCCCCACCCCCCCCCCCCCCCCCACCCCCCCCCCCATTCTCCCCCCTCTACCCCACCCAACATCCCCCTCTTCCCCTTCCCTCTATTTCTCCACTTCTCCTTCTCCTTCCGTTCTCCCCCCCCTCCTCTTCCCTCCTTTTCCTCCCCTTTTCCTCCATTCCTTTTTCCCTCTTTACTTCCTCCCCCCCTTCCCTTCCTCTCCCTCCCCTTTTTCCCCCTCCCTGCATCACCCATCCCTCCCCCCTCCTCCTTCTCCCCCCTCTCCCCCCCTTCTCCTCCTTTCTTTATTTTTCCTCCCCTCCCTCTTCCCTCCTTTTCCCCTCTCCTCTACTCCCCCACCCCCCCCCCTTCCCCCCCTCTCACCCCCCCCCTTTTTCCCCCCCTCCCCTCTTCTTTGTTCCTCCTTTTACCCTTTCCCCTCCCCCCCCTTTTTTCCCTTTTCTCTCCCCTTTTTCTCCCTCTTTCTCCCCCCCCTCTCTTCTTCCCCTCTTTTATCTCTTCCCTTCCTTTTTTTTCCCCCCTCTCCTCTTTCTTCCCCCCCTTTTCTCTTTTCCCTTTTTCCCCTCCGCACCTGTTTTGCGCTTTTTTTTACGTCGATTTTGAAGATCAGATAGAGCTTCCTCAGAATACGTTTTTTCAGCTCCTTTTCCCCCTATGACGGAATTCCCTGGATATCTACTCCCCCCTTTTTCTGGGCACCCCCCCCTTTTGCCTTTTCTGGAACATTTTTTCAGCCTGTATTGCTACTGTGATTTCTGGATCCCCGCCCTGGGAGTTTACAAGTCCGGCCCAGCCGGCCCCCCAAGAGACCCGGCCCCGCCCTTGACGACACTGGCGGTTCGCACGACAAGTTTTCCGGGATGGACTTGTTGAGGACATTCAAGAACGGCGCGCTCAATGTTGATCCTATTCGCGCATCCGGTCGTCTTTTCTGTTTGCGTGACGTTCTCCTCCCCCCTTTAAAGTCCTTTTCCGAACGCATATTTTTCTCTTCTTTACTTTCTCTCTTTTTAAGTTGGGTCCTTTCGAGACCCCTTTTTCCCTATCGCAACGACAATCATTGCGCAACGATGTTACCCCTGCGAATTCTTCTTCGGATTGCTCCTTCCCCGACTTATGCGCTACTTCCTTGAAGTTTTATAAGAATCGGCTTTTGGCAGAATTGTTCTTGGATGTCCCCCCACCTCCCCGACCAAATCGGTTGCGCTTGGGCTAGACCTAGACATACTGCTATTTTGGCGCAACGACTTCCTCTTCTTTTCGCCCCCCGTCACGCCCTATTGCCGCACTAAATCCTGTTTCGACGGGAGCTCTTTTCCCCTCAGCTTTTTCCCCCCTCTGGGCCCTGGGTTTACATGTGGTCCTCCAATCTTCGAGCTCCAAATCAAAACTCGCCTCTGTAGGTAAAGCTTGGCCATCATGCTTGCCCCCCTCCACCCCTACTGTACTACGACTGTACTATCTAAGGTCCCAGAACTTCATTCCCCTTTCCCCCTCACTTCGACAGAGAGTCGTCAGAAGAAGTGACGGATTCCTCCCCCCCGGTTTAGAGACTACCACTTCTTGATTTTTTCAATTTCCTCGATACGTGACTTCCCCCTGTAATTTCCCGGACATCTTCAGAGGTACCGCGTTTGGCCGGTGATGTTCTTGCGGATACGTCTCTCTTTCTTCCCCTGAACCTGATAGGTCCGAAGTTCAGCGAGGAACCCATTCGCTGTGCGACCGTTTTGAGCTCACTCGGAGCGAAACTTCGCGCATATTAACCCCCGCCCCATGAGATCGAATAGGGTCCCTCCTAGAAGACTTTGCCCCTCTTATACCCTTTCAACCAGTCTAACGGACCCTATTTCCTGAGGACTCCTATTTCTGTCCTCGGACTCGCCCCACCGTCTTTTCATTGGATCGTTTTTTTTGGGTTTCTTGTGATCCCCCCTTCGTTTTCTTTCGATCGGGACGTCTCGCCAGCGTTTGCGCCCTACTTTCTTCGATTCACCCAGATTCCCCCGACCTGCCAAAGGTCCTTGATTAGGTCGTAGGACCCCTACTTCCCTGATTTTTTGGGCAACCCCGTTTTCCGAAGCGCGCTTCCTTTTGCTGCCTTTCCTCTCCCCGAAGATGCTGCCCCACCCCGTCAATGTTCCGCTGGTCTTCTTAATTACTGTTTTGCTAAGACCCCTTTCAGGGAAAAGTCTCTCCGTCCCGCTCTTCCGGGGTCTATTTTTACTGCGCGCCTACTCGTTCCGTGATGCGCTCTCCATGGAGGGGAGATTCCCTCTGCGTCTGTCAACCGCCTTTTAAGCGTTCCCCCTTCACCATATGCGTAAGGGGACTGCATCCTCACCTCAACTTTTTCCCATTTCGCTCCCCTTTCGCTCCCTGTTTCTTTTTTATGAGACTGTTCAATAGAAATGATTCGTTCTGTTTTCTTTTTCTTTCCCCTAAAGCAGGAACTCTCTCTGGGACCCCTTCCCACGTTCGCACCCACGTGCTCTTCGATAGAGTATTTCCTGAAATATTTTCCCCTCAAATGATCGCCCGATGACTCGTTTCTCCAGAAACCAGTAATTTTTCTAGATATTAGAGCAGCTGCCCCTTTTGGTGGCTTCCTGTTTCTTACTACCCTGAGCTTTCTCTGTACGTTCGTTTCGGCCCCCCCCCCCCCAAACAAAGACTACTAGCCGGTTCTCCCGCTCATTGCGAGATTCTTTTATCTTATCGCGGGTTACCGCCTAATTTGTGCCTCCAGAGCGATGCGAATTTGCCCCGGTAAGGTCCTTCCTGTCGCGACGCTTTCGAACTCGGCACTCCTCTCCGTAAGCGAGGTCAGGAGCGCCCTTGCGGATGGAATTTCTCTTGAAGATACCCTTATCGCCGCCCCACCCCTTTTTCACCTCCCTCTTTCCAACCAGGCAAGGCCGTTCTTTACCCCTTGTCGCTCATTGGAATATCTCCCAAGTCTCAGATTGACTCTTCAGATCCTTCCTCGATCGCTGTGCTCTAGAAGGCACGCTGACAGACGCATCGTCTCTCTCCCCCCGCTTTCTCGCCAACCCTTTTTTCTTTCTCGTTGGCTTTCCCCTTTGGGCCCCTTCCAGAACCTCCCAAAAGTAGTGACACTGCCATGGATGCTCTCGCTCAGACCCCCGACTATTCTTCCATAAGTTGATACAGCCCTACTGCTTTCCCGGCTATCCCACATAATTTTTTTCTTTCTCGTTTTGATCGATGTCTTGCGAATCCCGCCCCCCCGCCCATCCTTTCCGTCAGATGTGGATAGTACAACTGTCCCAGAGTCCTTTTCTCGCTCGCCCGACGGGCTCAATTTGGCTTTTTCGGTAACCCGCTACGTCCTAGTGACTTTTGAAATTACTAAGCGTTTCTGCTTGCTTAAATTACCTGTCTTCCCACTTCTTCGTTTCTTCTCGTATCCACATTACGTTGAACCCCCGCCGTCGGTACTCGCACTAATCTCTTTTCGATCCTTAAACAAGATGTGAGTCCCAGAAACCGCACATCGCCCTCTTCTTCTCCCTCTTCCCGTTAAGTGGGTTGTCGATCCAACGAACGACCCCCTTCTTTTCCCGATGTGTTTCCCCTTCCGTACGAGTTTCTCACCTCGCCCAACTCCAGTTCCTCTCCGTTTCCTGTCCTTCCAGCGGAAAGGCTTGCGGACTCTTATAAAAGCTATTCGCGCTTTTTTTCTCTGTCATTTTCCTCGCCCACATCTTCAACTCTCTTCCTCATTGTTTTTTTTTTTCGAGCGATGATGTTCCGGATGGGATAGACCTGGCTTCTCCCCGTCTCCAAACCCGGCTATACAGCATGGGACGTTCCATCGTCGCGTCTCCCCCCTCACCGCTTCCCCCATTGGGGCTTTTCCTGGTCGAAAAACTTTTTTTGCGAATTTTACACCCCCATCCTGGTAGTCCCCTTTTAGTCGTTCAGTTGCTTTGCCCCCTTCCTTACAGAGGGTTTCTTGGGTGGGGGCGAGGCTCTTTTTTTCGATTTCCTTTCCCTGCAATCTGTTTTCTGCGTTATCAGGTTCTCAAGTAGTTTTCTTTAGTGGCCGAAGGCCTTGGGTTCGTCACTTCCTTTCTATCTCTGGGACGTACAGTTGGACATTGGAACCATGAGCATTTTGCTGAGCCCGCCTTACGTATTTTTTATACCTTTTGCGGTTCCTCTGAGACGATGCCCCCCGACTTAGCTTCTGGGCCCCCCTGTTCGCACCTTAACTATGGGACCCTGACTATCCCACATTCCTTTCCCCTCCCCCGGTGCTGCTTTCTCAGTCGATTCCTAGCTCTCTTCCCAACATATGTTGCCCTCCCACGCCGCGACTGTTTCTTCTTCCAAAATGAGTCGATAGGCGCTGGAGTTTTTTTCCTTTGGATCTTTTTCGCATGATGATACTTTGAGTGGATTGCCGACCCCTCTTCCCCTCGACCCCCCCCTCCCCCCCCAACCCGTTTGTGCAGAACCACGATAATCTGCCCCCTAGGTTCGCACCGCCCTCAGCGGCTTTCCTCATTTCCCTATTCGAATGCCGATAGCAAAGCTACTTCATTTCCCTCCTTGAAGTTGCTGATTGAACAAGCGGCAAAGGCCGCTCTTCTTTCTCCAATCTTTTCTCTCGACACTTTTAGTTCTCATCCCTTCCCGGTGCGGCGCCTTTTTTTTGAAACCCATATAAGAGCTCTCGCAACACTTAGTCATTAAACAATCGCCGAAGCTATTTTTTTCCCGTCCCACTCTGACAATCCCCCCCGACTTATCCCTCTTTGCAAAGCTGTTCTTCAGTTGAGGAATCCCTTAAAAGCGCTCTTCCTCCTTCCTTACGCCTGAGACATACTCGACCATTCTTTTCCGCTGTGTTCGGAACCTCACGATATTCATATACGATTTTTCCCTCAGTCTCTTCCTTTTCTTTTCTCCTTCCTATGGTCCCCGCAAGAGTCATCTTGCCCTTCTTCTACTTCTATTGGAGTTTTTCCTTACTTTTTTCCCCATGCTCTAGTCCCGAATGAGTGTCTTTTAAATATCATTCGCCCCCCCCCCGATTCCCTCCCTCCGCGCTTCGCACCCGAGACCCCTTCTCCCACTCCCCGCAGCGTACTCTTATTCCCATCTTGCATTCTTTTTCTCCTCTCCGTTATTGAAGTATCGCTCCCCGCTTGCCGTGCCGCCCCCGATCTGCCTGTGACCGGTCTCCTTTTTTCCTTTTCCGATTTCGAACTTCACTCCGACGTGCTACGGACCGATACGCGTTCGGTTTTCCTTTCAGGTTTAATCTTCTTCTCTCTCCCAATCCCGAGTTCCGTTTTTTCCTTTGAACAGAAATCGATATTCGCACTTTGCAAATAGGATTTCACTTTATCTGCCCTTTTCCTTTCTTCTTCAACCATTTTTCTATCGAACCTAGAGTAGGGCGCGCTTTCGTTTCTCCCCCCTTTCCATACGGCCGGTTGGTCCTTTTTAACCGGTCTTCCCCTTTTCCCTTCCTGCGAAAGACATTTTTCCCTTCGGTTCCTCTTAGAACTGAATAGTTCTCGGGTCACCAATCGGGTATGGACTTGTCCAATCACCTCTTCTTTTATCCCCCTTCCCTTTTGATGTTTCCATCCGCTTTCGCGCAGGGTTTCTTTTTGCTTTTCAAAAGGAGGACTCCTGGGGGGCTTCTTTCCTCATTTCACTGAACGGCGGACCGTTCCTTGCATCCCCCTTTCTATTCCTTCCCGCACGGAACCATCCGGTAGACGGCCTTTTTTTTACCTAGAGCTCCGATGGTCCTACCATCTCCTACGTCATCGTATCGGCTCGACACCGCGTTTCTTCCGCTCATTGCGTTCTCAGCTACCCTTCTCCCCAACTCTTTTGCGAAGGTCTGCGAATACCGTTTTAACTTCCCTTAGTTATGCTCGCTTCCCCGGCTGATTTTTTTCGTGCTCTGCGTTGACTTCTAAGACTTGCCCAGCGCCCCCCCTGCTCCTTTTCTTGAGCTGATACTTACTCTCCGCCTTGTACCCGCAGCCCACCCTTCCTGCGTTTTTCTTTTTCGCTGCCTCCTCTGCTTCTACCATGGTAGAGGCGGCACATCGATCGTTATGCCCCACAGACTTCCGTCGTTCCGTCTTAGTATTTCTTGAGAGCTTGTTTTACCTCTTTTTCTCTTTTCCACTTACCCAGACGAAAAATCGGCACGCGATTCTGAGAACATTACCGCCGTTTCTCTTTTCTTTTACCGGCACCTCCCTTCACACCTCGCTAGCAACCGAGGACCTTTGACCCCCCCCCTCTTTCGAAAGATTCTGGAGGCGTCCTGAACCGACTTTTAGCTCCTGTGCCCCCATGATCTAGGTCCCGACTGCGTAAGCGATCCCCCTCTTGTAAGCCGGATGTCGGTATGGTGAGTCCCCCCCCCCCCCATCTACGCGGCTTCCCCTCAGATATCCTTTTTCCCTTTTCACGAGCCCGAGAAATTAGGAGTTAACCCCTCCCTTATTCTACCACCCCGGATCTCGTCAACTTCCCGAGGTTTTCTTTTTTTCGGGAGGCCCCCGTCACTCCCTCTAGTTTGCGGAGGCCCATCGCGAAGCTCCCGCTTCCTTTTTCTTTCCGATTAAACTCCCACAGATCTGCAGCTTTCTTCTCCACAGTCTGCATCGCACTTCTCGCCTTCCTGACTTCTCGTTACGTCCGTTTCCCAACTAAAAATGCGTTTTGCGTAGATCTCCTCCTCTCTCTTA
>Ga0179593_1755094_pt1 | contig 18065 bp, 34 predicted proteins | sample CZODoug2_1_08_16_FD_185931 | JGI IMG/M metagenome (GOLD analysis project Ga0179593, IMG submission 185931) | Vadose zone soil fungal communities from Angelo Coast Range Reserve, California, USA - CZODoug2_1_08_16fungal (PacBio error correction) | ecosystem: Environmental > Terrestrial > Soil >... | reverse complement strand
TTTAGACCCTGTTATTTTGGGAGTCCCATTTCCCGTTTTTTTTTTTTTCAGGCGATGAACCGGCTTTTTTCTCTTCTTCCGTTGTTGGCCGGTGCCTGGCTTGTGATTTCTCGGAAGGGACCTGCTTTTGGAATTTGACGGTTTCGTGTCCTCTTTGCTTTTTTTTGTCTCTGGTTCTTTTGGGGACTGTTACCCTGTTTTAAATCCCTTCAGGTCGAAGCCCCCTGATTTTTATTCTCCTTTTCTGACAGTGCTTTTGTCTCTGCTCTTATTGAAGATCCTTTGCCCGCCTCTTTTTTTACTGGGCTCAGTCCATCCCCTCCCCAACCCCCCGGCGTTTTTGTTTTTGTATTGGGAGATGCCGCCGTGAAAGTGAAGTGTTTACTCTTTTGGCTTCCGTCTCACCGACCTTAATCGATTCCCTCTCCGGGAGGTAGTTTCCCTGTTTCTTTGTTTTTTTGCTTTTAGTTTTTCCCCCCATGAGTGGTTTTTGTTCCCCAGCTTGTATTTTTCCTTTTTCATTCCCCCGAGCCACCAGATCTTGTTTTTTTTTCAGGTTGTTTTTTTTTTTGATTTGCCTCGTGATGTTTTTTCGTTCTTTGTCCTTTATCCTTCCGGACTTGCTCTGGCTGCTTTTGACACACCACGAGTCTTTAATGGTTCTATTCCAGACTTACTTTCTCGTAGTCCTTCCCCCGATATGGTCCCCCCCCGACCTCCTCAGTCACGATTTCCATGGACGCATGCGTTTCTTTTCGACCCTTCCTTCAACAAACCAGGTCCTCTCGGACCCCTGTCCTTGTCCCCACCACGGCCATACTCTCTCTCAGGTGGGGAATTCTTCAGCAGGACCTACCCCCCTTACCCAAAGTTTCCCAGTTTTGCCTTTTTGTTTTTTTTTTCTGTTTCCGACCGTATAACTGTTGATTTTTTCCCCCCTTCCGTTTCTCGAACCTCTTGGATTTTTCTTTCCTGATCATCTCCCTCCCGGCGCCTTCCCACATCATCATTTTCCCCTTTGTCCCACCCTTCTTGCTTCAGAGGTTTCTTTTTGAGATCCATTGCCCCCCCCCCACTGACAGTAAAAACCCAGACCCTTTCTTCAATTCTGATGCAATTGGGGTGACTGTTTTGCCGACCTTTTCGAAAACCATTGCGTCAGTTAGGATACATTCGTCTTTTTCTCCTCGTGTTGAGGTCTTGATTTTTAAGTGTCCCCCGGCTTTTTCGTTCCCGCTTCCCTCCGAGTCCACCTTTACCGGATTTACACAATGTTCTCCCAATTACTGAATGTTTCAAAGTTACGGGCTTTTTACCCCCTATTTTTTTTTTTTCGTACTTTGGATCCGGTAAGAGATTGTTGACGTCCCTTGTTTTTTATTTCTTTTTTCTTGAAAAAGCTTCTTTTTCTCTGGTTTGTCCCCCATTTTGACTCCTTGTTTCCTTCTTCCTTCCGCGCAGTGAGCTGATCTCGGTGTTAGTTTCCTCACAAAAAACCCAAAACAACCCCCTTCCTGTCCCTGCTGAACCTGAAGTTGTTGCAATGGACCCTTTCATTAGATTTTTTTTTATTTTCTCTCTTGTCCTTTTAAATTGATAGTTCACGGCCTTTCCCCCGGACTTTTCCTTAAAACGGTTCTGTTTGCCAGAAACGCATCTTAAGAGAAGAGGGTTGGGTTTTTTACGACGTCGAGGATGTCGTGACTAATCATCTTTCCTGTTCCGCCATTTTCTTTTTCGAAATCGTTTTTTTTTATATTTTTTCTTTATCTCCCGTTTTTTTGTTGAGGGAGTTGTCCCTTAGTTTTCCCCCAAGGGCGCGATGACTTTGTTTACTCTTTCCCCTCCTCTGACCCTCCCTTAACCCGTTTCCGATCCATTTTTCTTTTCTTGTTTACCCCCCCTGTCGCTTTTCGACTGAAACTCCCTCTGTGAATTATAAGTTGAAAGACCTCACCCCGTTTTCTTTCCCCTTTTGTCTTTGCGAATGGAAATGCTCTGTTTCTCTTCATTTCCTTATCCATTTTCTCTCGGAGTTTTTCTTTTTCTGATGTTCTTAGAGCCTTTTCCCTTTACATGGTCTTGCCATTTCCCCATTGGCCAACTCCAGAGTTTTTTCCCGACCCTTCAACTCGTGTTTTTCCCCTTTCACCGTCTTCTTTTTCTTAATGCCTTCTACTGGTCAGGACTGTTTTTTCCCAGGTTCCTTCCCACGTTCGCAGATGTGTCCGGGAGTTTTTTACCTTCTTTTTAGATGGAGTCGTCAAGGGACTCTTCGCGCTTTGTTGACCCCTTTTTTCCCCCGGCCCCCCCTTTTGCTTTTCCCGATTTTTTTTTTTTACTGCCCAGCACTTTTTTTCCGTGCCATGGCTTTCCGGCTCTTTCCATTTTTTCCAGAAACTGGTGCGCAATTTATTCCTCTTGTTTTCGGTCCCCCGCTGGAACCCTCCGTGTTGTGGGGCTCTTTGTTGGTATCTTAATATGTTCGGCCGTGGAGTGTTCGAGCACCTCATAGTTGTTTCTTCTCTTCATCTCCCTTGAACTTTCTCCTTGTGGCTCTCTTCTTCCCGGCTTGGTTTGGTACCCTCTTTTTTTTGTTGGTTCCCCGTCTCCTTGTCCCTATCGGTGTCTGATCTTGTAAATTAAGACTTTCTGTTTTCCCTTTTGGGAGCCCTTTTGTAGGAGGGGTTCGTTTATTGTTCTTCTTGATTCATGATCTTGGACCCCCTTCTTTTTGATTGGTTTCGGTTGTTCCATTTCTTCTCCCGTCTCCCTGGTGAATGGTCTCCCTTTTTTTATCTTTTTTGAGCTTTGCGTACCCATACACGTATCCTTTTTTTACAACCCTTTTCCTCCCTGCGCGGCACCCCTTTTTCAATTTGCTCTGACCCTTCTCTTTTTTTTTAGGGTGCCGGTGAGCAACACTTGGTCTTTTCATCACCTTTTTTCGTCTGCCCTCAGGACGGTTCTCATTACACGGCCCTTCTGTACTACTGCATTTTGTCTTTTCCCCGCCCCGATCCCAACCCTTTTCCCGCTACTCCCACCCCAACGCAATCGCTGGTTTGTTTTTTTCCTGAGTGTCGTCGACAAACCCAGTTTTACTTTTTTCGTGAGGTTTTTCCACTTCCTCCCTTTTTTGCATGTCTTAGGGGGTCGTCTCTAATGAATTTTTCCCTTCCTTTTCTCACAACGGCACAGCTTAGGTTTGTTTGGCCTCTAAGCGAAGATCCCCCCGTCTATTTCTTTGGGCCGCAACCCCATCCCCAGGCTCCCTTTTTCCGTTTTATCTTTCCCGCACTACTTTACGCTCCAATTAACTTCCCCCCCCCCGATTTTGAAAAAATGGAAAGCAGGCTGTTATGTCTTGATACCAACACCAAGCTTCTCTGTCCTTCTAGATCCCCCCGTTGTCCGAATAGTTTTTCTTTTTTCGTCCCCCGTCCCCCCCGGGGCAAGCTTTGTTGATCAACCTTTGGACCCTCAATTTTTTTCGTTTTTAAACGGGGTTCAATCCTTTCGTTTCTACACTATGGTTTTGGTTCCCCACAAAACCACACCATGGGCGGTTCGACATTACTCCTTCCTCAGGCCTCTCGTCTCCGTTTTTCATTTTATTCCCTCGTTTTATTTTCCCCTCCCAGCTTTTCAAGTTTTTCCAGCGACATTCACCTTCTTGTCCCCTTTTTTTTTGGTGTGCTTTGTTGAGTTACACGTCCCTTTTCTCTGTCCCCCTGTTTTCGTTCGTAGTAACCCCTTCCGGATTTTATTTTTCCCCCCTTGTCTTTGTTGGGGCTGCCAAGTTTTCAGCATCGGGTCCCCCTCCCCATCCACTGCCACCAATCTTCTCTCATCCTCTTTGGTTTGTTCCCCGGCCCCCCTCAAGTTCGGCACCCTATTCCTGCACCCCTTCGTTATTTGCCCCGCCCCTTGATCGAGTCCTTCCACTTCCACTCCGTTCAGCCCCCTGTTCTCGTTCCCCTATTCTTCGGCCAGGATGCCCCTCCCTCTTTTTCGCAAATGGACGTCCTGTCCTTTCAACGTGCCCCTTGTTAATGTCATGTAAGCCTCCCGGTTTTTTCCTTCCCTGTCTATTTTTTCTTCTTCAACTCAATTTTTTCCAACTCTTTTTCTCACATGAGTGGTTGTTAAACGTTTTCCCAATGCCCCCCCCACTGACTGCTGAACCAATCAGATTTCTTCGCCGTTTCGTTTGATGTTTCTCTGAGACGTTTCTTTTGGACTACTGCGACTCACAAGGCATGTTTGGATTCTAGATCGCCACTTCGGTGCTGGGCATTGCGGTTCCGATAATGTTTTTTTCAGGACCAAGGTAGTGGTTTTTTATTTTTCTTTTGTTCCGGCACGGGGAGTGATTTTTTTGCAAGTTTGTTCTTGTCCCCAGGCACGCCCTTCTGTCTTGGGAGTGTGGTAAAGCCATTTCCCGTGATGTTTAGGTTACAGTGTTTTCCTTTGGACGTTTTTCCTTTTTTGTGCCGTTTTCCCCCTCGTCAGATCTCTTTCCTTGTCCACTTTGTCGAATCATTTTGCTTGATTTGTTGATCCAGACGTTGATATTTTTTTTCCGAGTTACTTTTTTTTATACTTGTTCTTGTCCCTAAGTTCCCTTTGGCATGATTTTTTTTATTTTAATTCCGTCTGATTTTGAAGTTGGTGCGACTTTGTTTTCGTTCGCGCATGACCTGTACTCCCCACACCTGTTTTTTTCCCGTGAGATGCGTTTCCCTTAATTCTTTTTCAGCCCTTGTGACTTTTTTTTTTGCCAGCCCTTATTTCTTCTCTTTTAGAGTTACGATTAACCTTTTGGAATTTTCGGGCAGGCCTTTTTTTGATTCTTCCGGTTGTGCCCCCCGCACCCCCAACCCCCGTTGTTTGGTCTTTTTCTCATTTTCTTTCGTTTGTTTTTGTCTTTAGAAAGCCTTATTCGCAACTGGCCTCTTCTGTTGCTATTTCAGTTCTTTTTCATGCCTTCGATTAAAAGTTTTTCCAGTCTTCTATTCTGATGTGTGGCGCATTCTCCTTTTTCCGGTGGTCGGTTTTTTGCCGTTTTTTTCCGTGCTGCGAGACGACTTTAATTGTGAAATCGTGTGTCCCCCCTCCCACGGTGAGACGAAGCCCTGGTTGTTTTTTTTTTTAAGAACTTCTTCTCCGGGCTCCCTTCCTTTGTCATGTCTTTCCCTTTTTTTTCGTTTGTTGTGGGAGTTTTTTTGTAGAAGTTCGTTTTTGTGTTAGTTTGAATCCTTACCACGTATCCTTTTCTTTTTTTTTTTCGGTGTGTTGCTTTTTTTTCCCCGATAGAATGTCTGCCTTCCCGGAGTTTTTTCTTCGGTTTTCTGACCAGAATTCCGGGTCTTTCGTTTGACATTCGTCAGCCTTGTGAAAAATTAATTCATGCTTTCGTCCTTTTCTCTGTCCAAAACCTCCCCTTCTGAGTCTTCTTTTGACCATTGTGCACGTTGAGCCCCCCATGTTTTTTTTTCCCTTGGTGTTTTTAGGAAGCAACTTTTTTACTGACCTTTTTTTTTTTTCATTTTAAGAATCCCCCCCCCCGTGTGGTATGTTGTTGATGGTTTTTTTATGGAAGTTCAGTTTTCCTCCGTTCTTGGGTCTTCTTTTCCCAGAATTTTCCTGGTCTTTTTTGTTTTTTCGCGTTTTTTCCGTTGTGGAAGGTGCCGGAACGACTTCATTTTCGAGGATCGTTCCCCCTCTTTTGTCGGTGCTAGTTTGTTGTTGCTCCCGCATTTTTTTTTCCCCCGGCCACCCCAGGGATAGAGGCCCTCCTAATCTACGTTCTTTTGTCGCTGAATTATTCGTTCTGCTTTTTGCTTGCTTTTCCTGTGAAAACGGCGTGGGGTGGTTTTCCCGCCCGATACCCTTTTTCAAAAATTTTTTTCCTCATGTGTGTGTCTTAGATTTCATTACCCTGGTTTGGTAGTTTTTAATGCTCCTCCCCCTTTTCCTTTTAGCGATAGACCCACCCCTTGACCCCTCCCCCACCTAGGACCTTCATTTTTTTTCCCCCCCTTTCTTGTGCAATTTTTTCCCTTTCCTAACTCCTTTCTCGTTTTCCACGTTTTTCCAGGAAAACCCCTTACCCTCCCTACCTCCATTTATTAGGCGACGATTCGGGTTGCGTGGGACCTTTATATTTCCTTCCCCCCAGTTTGTCTTTTTTTCTCTACTTTGGCGCATTTTCACTAAGGCTGTCCTCCACTCCATATTAACTCTTTTACCACTGTTTATCTCGTATACACCTTTTTCCCCTTTTTTCTCTTTCTTCCATTGGGAGACCCCCCCCCTTTGTTTTCAACGAGAAGGCCTATTGCTTGGTTGCAGACTTCCCCACCCCCCCCTCGTAACCTTTTTTCCCGTCGTTTTCCTTTTGCCGGGTTCTTTTCCCCTACTATGGGCCCCCCCTCCCACAAGGACATTTTTTTAATTTTTTTGATGCCCTGACGTTTGTTCCCCCTACTCCAGCTGCGGTTTCTTTGCTTTTTCCCGGCCCCCCCCCCGCTTCTTGTCCCATCTCTTTTTTGCCCAGAGGCTTCTCCCGACTTCTTTCGGACCACCCAGAGGTTTCCCACTCGTCGGTTTTCCCACGGCCCACGTCTACCCCTTTTTTTTCCCCCTCTTGTACCTGTGGGTTTTTTCTTTTTCGTTCCACCAGACACGTTTTACCCAGGAGAATTTCCTTTTGGTTGCGTTTTTTGTTAAAAAACGCAAAAAGTTGTGGTGGGCACCTCCGGTCGGAACCTCATCTTTGGCCGGTTTTTTTTTTGGTGCTTTTTTTTCTTTTTGTTTTTTATAGATGGCGCGGAAAATCCCCCCGCGCCAAGCTTGCTCTTTATTCCCTGCTGTTCTTTGTTTGCCCTGCAATGCCTTCTTCAACCTCTTTTTTTTGGCTTGGAAGCAGAGAACCTTTGCGCCGCTTGTTCGTGGCCGGGAGTTTTCGTCGTCCCTCTGACGGGGTTCCACGACGGCGTCTTCCTTTCCCTGGTTTTCCCCCGGTTTTCGGCTGGTCGCAAAGGAACCCGTTCTTTTCGATTTTTTTTGTCCGACCCCGATTACCACCGAGAACCACCAGAAGCGCCCTTTTTTTCTGGCTGAATCCAAGACCTTCCTGTACGATCGACGATTCTCCTTTTGTCGTGTTTTTTGTTGAACCCTGATTTCTGTTCTCCTCCTTTTTTCGGCCTTCCTTGCACCTTTGCGCTTGGATTTTTGTCCCCCCCGGCTTTTTCTCGCGTTTTGTTTCTTTCTAAAAAGAATCCCACCCTCAGGAGTCTTCGACATGTCTTTGGTTGGTCATTTTTCCACATTCTCCCTTGTCCGTTTGGCGACGAGGCCTTCCTGGATTCGAGCTCTTTCAGGGTTCTTTCCCTTTCTTCCCGTGTCAATCCCCCACGCTTCCTGCTCATTGAGAGTCTGGCATCGATACATTTTACCGCGGTTGTGTTAGCTAGGCCCCTTGCTTTTCACCACCCGCCTCTTTCAGTTGTCAGGAATTTGTTCTAGTTCTTTCCCCCCCTGTTGAGTCCTCCCCGTACCTTTTTCTGTGGTGACGAAGCGTGAGTATACAGGTTGATGTCATTTTGCCCCAAAGTCTGTGCTTTCCTGAACATTTTCTTTTCGTCGGCTTAGTTTGGTGCTGGGCCGTTTTTTCTCCCTTTTTTTTTTCACTTTGATCGTGTTGCCTTCCCTCTGATTTCTTGCTTGAGCTCCGTTTTGCCTGGAAGAAGCTCGTGAGTTTTTACCTTTTGGGGTGGTTTTGTTTTCTAGGCCAGTTACGTGGCTGCTTCCTGAAAAACTAGGTTTGGTCTTTTCCCGGTTTCCTTTCTTTTTTTTTCCCGATAGGCATCCCCCACACTTTTTTTCCGGCAGAAGGTTGTTGCAGTTTCCAATGTTCATGTTCTTTTGCTCGCGCCTTCACGTGTTCGTTTCTCCTTGAATTTTTCCTCTCTTTCTTTCCGTCATCCTGATCTTGATTTTTTTTTTTTTTTCCCGGGGTGGTCCCTATTAACCCCGCTTTTTTCCGCCCCCGCCTTTGTTAATATTTTTCCCCTAATCCCCCTTTTTTCCGTCCGCCCTTGTTGTAGTTTGGATTTCTGGTTCGCCTGTCTTCCCTCTTATGCTTTGTCCATGATACGTTGGACGTTCTGTCCTTGTCCCTTTTCGGCTTTTCCAGATATTTTCAAGGAACTCTCCTCCAGTTTTAATTTTTTTTCGCGGCGTAACCCCTCGTTACCTCAATAGCCCGACCCGCCCAAAACCTACTCTTCATTTCTTGTGTGTCCCATTCCCTCCTCTTCATGATTCTTCCTCCCCTTATTTTTTTTTTTTTTTGCCCGGGTTTTACTCCAATGGCATACAGACCTTTTTTCCTTCAGCTTCCCTTGCGTCTACAGGAACAACTTTTCCCAGATTTTCCCCCCCCCGTCTCCCTTAGTTTTGTTTTTTTTTGCCGACCCTCCTTTTTCACCAAAAACCACTTCACTTCCTGAACTTTTTCCCCCAAACGAGGATGACACGGGTTGGCGGTTTCTGCCGAGCGTTCGCCTTCACCATCTTGGTCTTCTTCCCCCTTGAGCTGACAGTGCCTTTCAGTTTTGCGAAATTCTTACCTTGATTTGTTAGTCGTTCTAGTTCCGTTGACCCTTTTTCCCTCTCGTCATCAAAAAGGCCCCCGGGACCTTTTCACCAGACAGGACCTTTCGGCCGAAGAGAGCAAGTTTTTCCTTTCTGGCTGTCGTAATTTCGGGGCACCCTGGACAACCCGTAAGTTTTCCCCTAGCCGTTTAGAGAGGATAACCCTATTTACACACGCGACCCTATTTCTCCCACCCCCATCCAAGTTTTCCCCTCTTCATAACTTCTTTTTTTTCCCTGATCCGTTTGACATTCTACCCCCCCACCCCCTTTGATTTTGATCCGTAGAAACAACTGTCGGTCACCGACTTTACTTGGAGGTCCTTTTTTTCCCACCCCGACCAGGTCTTTTTTTTTGTTACCCCCTCCCCTCAGACGGATTCAGGCAGCATCTTTTTCCCCCACCTTTTAGGTCGGGCAATACAGACTTTCTGACCCCAACCCCAACACTTTTCGGAGGACTTCGATGCAACCTTTTTTTTACCCGCTCCCCTCGGTCCCCTTTTTAGGTTCCTTTTCGCCCAGTTACTCCCTCCCTTTTCAGACCTTAGAATCAACTTATTCTTACAGCTTTCTTTTTTTTTCCGGGGTCAACCACTTGTCCACCCTTGGTTGCGTATTTCTTTTTTTTTCCAACAGTTTTGGACGATCCTCTCCCCCCCCTTTCAACGGGGATGCCATGACTTATCTTTCGTTTTACGATCACAACTTTTCCCCCCAGGCGTGATTTTTTCGTCGGCCCGTCCCTGACTGTGCCCTTGACCTACCCCCCCTATTGCGGCAACGGCCCCACCACACCCCCTCGCGCCCCCTTTCGTATTCCCACGTCCGTTTCTCGGACCCTCCCCCCTTTGCAAAACCTGCCCCTTCCCCCCCCCCCGGTTTTTAAATTTTCCCTGTCAATTTTCAGAGGTTGCTACCCTTTTCTTCCTTCCCCGGGAGCCTCACCCACATTTTTTTTTCAGGCCCCTTCCCCCCCCCGCCATGGACCGGCTGTCCTGCGACACTGTGGAACTTAGGTCCCCCCCTGGGCCCCCCCCTTCAACACCCCAGTTTATCTATTACACTTGTTTTTTTTGCTAGATCATGAGTAGTTTTGACAGGCCGTCATGGGTTGTTGCCGTGTGTTTTTTTATTTTTTTCCGGGGTCAGTTTGAGAAGAGGATTCATTTGGTCGCTGCCAGCCGTAATTTCTCTGGGGCTTGCTTCCCTCGCATTGTGATCTTTTTGGTAGTGTTGAACCTTTTTTTTTTTTTTTGCTGGCTTTGCAGTGAACAGTGTTCGGTTTGCTTTCCCTTTCCATTAATGGGCGCTTATCAGGCTTGGCAAATCGCCCTACTGAAAGTACGTGGTGGGTTTTCTTCCGTGTCCTGCCGTGCTTTTTTTTTTGCAGTATCGTTTGATTGTATTTTCAAGTATGATAGGACCGGGCTTCTGTCTGTCTTGTAGGGCACTCTTTTTATGGTTTTTTTTTTTTTCTCCTTTTGAGGACCCTCTCTCTCTTCCATTAGAACATGTATGTGTAGAGAGTATTCTGTTTTCTAGGGTAATGGAGGCGTGTCGGAGACTGTGGCCAAGTATGGTTGACGTTTTTTTTTCCCCTTTTTCCGGTTGATCTGATTCTTTTGGTACCACATCTTTTTTTTAACCTCATTCGGTTTTTTCGTTCTAACCGGGACGCCCTTTGTTGGTCGCCGCCCCCTGTTTTTTGTGAGGTAGACCTAGGTGACCTTTGTCTCCCCTGTCCCAAAGTGTTCCTCGATGCTGATTTTTTATTTTAGCTTAAGTTGGTCTCGGGGCCTGCCCCTTGGTCTTGGTGGCCTTTTTTTCAATCACCCTGAGGCGCCCCCCTCAACGGCCAGCTTTTTGGCAAGGATTTTTCCCTCCCTTTTCGTTAGAGAGTTTCCCCTCCCCACCCACTGTGTTCTTTTGATTTGTCCTTGTACTTTCCCTGATTTTTTGGTGAAAATGATACCCCCCGTTTTTTGATTTGCGCTGTTTGCAGACTGTGCCCAGCAATTTTTCCCGGGTTGACTTTGGTTTTTTTCATTGAATTTTTTAGATTGGGCCTAGAACGAACTGATTTCCTTTTTTTCGGTTTGTTAGCGTCCGGGTCACCTCGTGTAACCACACGTTTTTTTTGTTTGTTTTGTATGAATTCCAGATTTTTTTCGTTTTGGTTTGTTATAACGTTCGGTTTGTTCGTTTCGGCGCTTTCTACGGTTACACCTTCTCATGTCGTGTTTCTCCTTTTTCCCTTCCCCCGCGATGGCTTTTTGGAATCGGTAACTCTACTGGTTCTCGGATATTAGGACCTATGCCCCCCCCCCGAATCAAGTTTGTTGATTTTTTCGTCTCTTAGTCCCCACCCTGCAGTCTTTTTTTGTCCCAAATTTACTTTTCTTTCTGATGTATTTAGATGCGGGTTTTATGTTTCGTAGTCCGTCCAAACATTTCTATCGTTTTCAAGCACGGCTCCCTTTTGATCCCCCTGGAAACTTACAACGCTTTTTTAACCCCTTTTGTTTAGTTGTTTAAGGGTCAAGGTGACTGGCAACGCACACTCCTCGGTGGGGGATCTTCTTTGTCTTGGGTGTTTATCTTTCCCGTTGATCGTGACTTTTTTGTCTTTTTTTTTTGGTCTTTTCTTAAGACTCCTTTTTTCGGTTTGTTGGCTTGGAAGTTTTGTCTTGTTTGCTGACACCTGTTTACCTCAAGCATTCTTCTTCTCTTTTCCCCTACCTTTTTTTGTCCAGTTTCACCCCTGGAAGAGCCACCAGCACGGCTTTTTTTTTTCCCACGCTTTCTCCCTCCATTTTTCTTCCCGAGAGGGCTTATTTTTGTTGATTTTCGTTCTCTTCATGGTGTTTACCGTTCTGAAAGCACTTAACCCCCTCGTCCTCGGGTTTTTTCCCCCCAGATTCTTTTTCTTTCCGTTGGCCAACCCCCTTTTAGTCAACTCTCTCTCAGACAACCTTACCAAATCCTCCGTCACTGTGGTTTCCGACCCTTATCTCACAGGTTTTGTCCTCCGAAATTTTTTCCCCTTTCCCTCCTACCCATCCTTCCTTTGGTTCAAAAGTTCTTCTACCACCCCCTCATTTGGGTATCCTCCCTTCACGACAGTTTACATCTTGGTGAGTTTTTTGGGGGCGGGTACTCTTTCCCCCCAGTCTTCCACGTGAGAAGGTTGGACTCCTCTCGCAGTCTCCAGAATTTTTTCGGAGCCCGTTAAAAAATTGAAAACTCCCCTCCTCCTTGATTCTCCAATCCCCAAGTCACCCCCCTTTTATATTTCCCCCCCCTTTTTTTCCTTCCTCCCGGTGTTCGTTTACTTTGGTTTTCCACGTTTCTAGAGGAACCCATTTTCTTGCCCCCTTGTTTCCCTCTTACGGGCCCCGACCTTCCCCCCAACCCTTTCCTTAATTTCCTCACAGGCACCGCTTTCCCCTTCCGTTTTTCCTCCCCGCACCACCTCTTTTTTTTGTTTTTTTTTTTTTTTTCCCAATGTGGTCCCTTGTCTTGCCCCTCCCTTTCGGTGATCTGTTTAGGCACACCTTTTGTACGCCCCCTCCTTCTTGGAACGCTGCAGTGATCAACTGTTCCAACTCCTCGGGGTTTGTTGTGGGGGGTCGGGCTCAGACTCTTGTCTTTTACCGCGACTTTCTGCCCAGGACAAAAGTATAGTGTTGATTTCCGTTCCGGCCTGGAGTCCCTCTGGGTTGGTATTTTCCTTTGGGACTGTTTTGACCCCCCCCTTGGGTGCTACCTGATCTTTACTCCGACTCAGATCACCCTGCTTCTCTTCGAGGTGAGATACACAGTCTCTCCAAGACACCCCCCTACCTTCCGGCCGAGGTTACCCCCCAGCGACTATGCCTGTCATAGAGCCCTGTTTCTTTTTTCTTAGTCTCTTCCCCCTTCACGGTTTCCTCAGGATCGTCGGGACCCCCCTTGTTTTTCGAGTTTTTAGCCCGAACTGTTTTTTGAGCTTCTATTGAAGTCCTTCCCCCAAGTCCGTTTTCTTTCTTTTGCGCCCCGCCTCTTGGATCAGACTTTCCATTCTCTTATTTCCAATCTTTTGTTTTTTTTGAGAGAGAGATAGGAAGCGGTTCGTTTTTTTCCAGACCTTTTCGCTGATTCCTTTCGGGTTAGTCCCCCTTCTACTCTCCCAGATTTTTTCATCATACCGTCGTGCCTTTCTGGCCTCACTATACTCCGTTCAGTATTTTCCCCTCCCTGTCTCATTCTATGGAGACCATGCAGCGTCGCTTTAGATTTTTTCTCTTTTGAGGAAGTTTGTGATGGTGCCCCTTGTTCTTCTAAAGCGTTTTCCGCGTGCGGTGTTTGTGCCTTTTTTTTTTCTTTCTCGTCTTGCAGTCTGGAACCTTTCCCCGGCCAGGCCACCCTCACCCCCATCTTGGAGTTCCCCCAGACTCCTCCACTTTCTTTTCGACTTCCCTTTTTCTGATTGTTTCCCCTCCCCTTTCTTCCTGTGTTTGAATTCCGAAGCGGGAGCAGTGTTGGTTCGTCCGGTTTTCCCCCTTCCCTCGAGTCAGCTCGTTCCGCAAGTGTTTTTCCCTCCAGACTGGCCCTTTCCTTCCTCATTTTAAATTAGTTGGCTCCAGGCCTTTTTTGGGTTTCCGGACAATGGTACGTGTTCCGGCCCTTTCTTTCCCCCCCAGTACGTCCTGATTGTCACCTTTTGGGTTTTATTCTCTTCCGGTTCACGTTTCATCGTTTCGCCGCCCTCTGTTCTAACCCCCTTGATTCAATTGTGATCGTCTTCGTCCCCTTTTGGTTTTATCTTCTGTGCCATGGAGTTTTTCGAATTCTACGGTTCCTCTGTTTTTCTCAGCTTCTCCCTCTCGGACCTTTTTTCAACCTGGGTGTGCCGATTACCGGACGGCTCTCCTTCGTTCTGTTTGTCTTCTTTTTTTTATGCTAGTACTTCTGCCATACCAGTTTTTTAGCTAGGGCTTTCCCTAGGCGAATGCTCCTGATGGCATGCTTTTCATCGTCATTTTTTGTTCTTTTGTCAGTCCCCGCGTCTCTTCGTCGTCCCCCCTTCCTTTTTTCCTTGAAACCTCCACCTTTTTCTGAACCTTCCTTTTTTTACTGGTTTTAACCCCCCCCCCTTTTTTTCCATAGACGACACCCCCCACCCTTTTCATCCTCCCCTTCCCTCGCCCCGGATCTTGTCCCTCCCCAGATTTGGCACTCCTGTTTGACAAACTTCCTTTTTGTACCGAACAGTGTTCCCCTCTCGCTGTCTAAGGTCTTCGTTCGCTTTGACAAGCTTTTTTTTTCCACCCCACGAACCCTTCATTCGTACTCCTCCCTCCCCCCTTCTCAACCTTTGCTTTACATTCCAACAACGACAGGCCGGGTTTTTTTTTTCCCGGTGCCGGACCCCCGTTCCTTCGGAATCCCGTTTCCTTTTCGTTTCCCGCTTTTCGTGGGTTTATCGATTTTCTTTTAGGACCCCTTGTTTCTTTTTTTTCCCTATCGTCATTTCAAACTCCCACCTTTGGGGGTCCCCCCTCTTCTTGGTCCCCGGGACGTCCGCGGTCCTCCTTTTCATCAAGTACTTTTGCATTTCTCGTTTTCCTTTGCCACCGGGTGCCACACCACACCCCCTTTCCCCTTCTTTTCTCCTTCACACAAAACCGACCCTTGCGGCACCCTTCCACACCTTTCGTCAACTTTCAAGTCCCCCGTTCTTTCCGCTTTCTTTTTATAGACATACCCCAAACTTTTTTTTAGCGCCCCTTGTTTTTCCCTGAGTTCCCCCTGGTACCGTACGCAGGTGCTTCTATTTCCTTTCCCTTCCCCCGCATACCGGTGCCCAAGCTGATTTTCATTCCACTCGTCTGCTTCCATTCCCCCCCGGTCTTCGGGTCAATTGGCGTTTTTTTTTTGCGTTTTCTCGTTGCCAAACCCCCCCCAATTGGTTCCGGGGAATCGTCCCGGACTTTTGGCCCCCCCCGCGGTCCCGCCCTCCGTTTTGGACTTCTTGCTTTTTCTCCGGCGTCCTCCCCCCCCGTTTTAATGTTAATCCGACCTTATCTTCCGCATACATTCGATTTGAGTTGTTTCCAACTTCACTTCTCCCGTTAAAAGTTTCTTTCGAGTTTCTACCGTTCTCCATCGTTCACCCCCACCCCTTTCAGGGTTGGTCTGCCTTCCTTTTGGGGGCACGCAACGCCCCTTTCACCTTGCCCATCCCCCCCTTTCCTTTTTTAGGTTCCCCCTACGTGCCCTCCAGTCTTACAACCCCCTTGCTTTCCTTGCAACCCCTCGTTTATGGCGGCCCCCACAATTCCTGTCTGCTTTTTTTTTTGATACTGCTAGACGTTCCGGACCCCCTTTGCTCCCCTGCCGTCCTCCTTCACCGTCAAGTTTTTTTACTATCCCCCTTCAAGAAAGCCTAAATTCGCCCAGTTCTAACCCGACCGGCGGCGGCGACCACCCTTCAAGCTCCCCCACCCCTTCTTAGCCCGGGTCCCACCCCAAACCCGCTTCCTCCCCTTTTTTTTTTTGTGATCACCGTTTTGATTTTTTTTTTTTTTGCCGTTACCTCTTTTCTTCCCCCTTGGCCCTTCCACCCCTTTCAATTCTTGTCGATTGTTCTGGCGAACCCTTTACTTTGTTCTGACTCGTTTTTTGTTTTTCTTGCTCTGAACCTTTCTAGTTGGCGTCTTACCTTTGAACGAAACCTCAAACCCTCTTTGGCACTCTTTCACTGTATTTCAGTGATCTCCGTGTCTTGTGTTCTTCACAGTCCCTGTTTTTTTATGTTTGTTCCTGTTACTTGTTTTTCTTGTGTCCGGTGCTTGTTTGATTACCCTTCTTTTTTTTTGTCACTTTGTTTTCCCCTGTTATTTTTCGATTTTTTTTCTGTCTTGGTATTTGTGTTATTTTTTTTTTTTTCTCTTTATACTCTTTTTCTTATGTGTTGTTTTCTTGAACGGTGCCTCGGTTCTTTATTATTTGCAAGAGGTTTGGCGCTTTCGGAGAATGTATTGGCGCTATTTAAGAGTTTTCTTTGGGTCGTTTTTGGGTCCGGTTTTGACGATGATGATGGATGGGTTTTTTTCACCCCCCCCGTTTCATGTATTTTTCGAATGGTTTTCTTCCTTAAGTCTTTTGTTTCCTGCCCTCCCCCTCCTCTTCCAGAATCTTTACGTTGTTCCCCCTTCTTTTTTTCACTACCTTACCTATCTTTTTGAAGCCCAGTTTTTCTCCCCCGTGGTTTTTTACCTTGGTTTCCGGTGTTATGACTGGTGATTTTTTGTCCCCCTGATTTCTACAACCCCTTACTCCCCCTTGGCTTTTACGCAAGCGCCGGGAGTTTGTTGTCCTCTTTTTCGAGCTTTTTAGTCACACGTTCCCTTTCCTCCCGGTTTTGGTTTCTACTGACAGCTTGGTCGGCCCCCCTATCCCGTTGACCTTCCCTTTTTCCGCTTGCTTTGATTTTCTTGTGTGATTCCGGCAGCTTGGCCCTTTCACGAGTGACGGAGCCCGCACCCTTTGAGTCTTTTACCCCTCACGGCCGACCCGTTTCTTTTTTTAATATATCGCACGCCGGTCCCCCCTGTTTCAGGAACCTGCTTTTTTTGTTCTTTATTCAGAACAGCCCGTTTTGGCTCTTTTGCCCTTTTCCCCGTGGGTTTGTTCTGTCCTTTTTTTGAGGTTGGCGTCGAAGATGTTTATTGAGTGAATATCCCCCGTCTCGGCTTGGTTTGATTGGGCCCCTTCAAGCTCTCATCATGCTTATGTGAGTGTATATTCCTTCCTCCTTGGATTATGGGTTCCCCAGGTTTTGTTTTTTTTATTTGTTTGATACCATGTCTTTCATCCTTTTTATACTTTCCCCCTTTGACCCATTCGACTTCCCCCTCCTTGAACCAGGCCCCAAGTCCCTTCACATGTTCACCCTCTTTGAATTTTTAAGCAATGTTCGTCCTCCCTTTCCTTTTGTCCCCCGCTGCCACTGCGTGAGGGGTGTTTTTGGTGGTATGGTTTGATGTTTTTTTTCCTTTTGCTGGAGTGTATTAGACACCTCCTTTTCCGTTTGTGTTGTTTTACTTTTCCCTGGACCATGTGTCCTGGCTCTTCTCTTCATTCGACATCGTCCCCAGTGGTTTTCCCCTTCTCCCTTTCTACTTTGCAGTGCCCGACCCCCCTCATTTTTCGTGTGCTAATCTTTTATTTTTCCTTTTTCTTCGCTGATGAAAGATTGTTTGGGCGATTTCCGTCTGGACTGTTCCTGTTCTGACCAGGGAACCCCCTCTTTTTGAGAGTCCCTCCCCTCTTTCCTGTGGTCTGGGTCTTCTTCCAGGCTTACCCCCGCTCGATAGACCGACCACCCGACCCCTTTCCCATTTTAACCCTTCTTTGTGGACTGGACATTTACTTTTTTTTCCCTCTCTTTTTGATCCGCAAAATTTCCCCATTACCCCAAAACCGGTATTCTCGGTCCCTAAAGTTCACCACCTGTTCCTATCTCAGTTACCAAGAATACCTTCTCCGTCCTTCGTGCGTTGATTTTTTTCCCTCTCCAACTTGTTTCCCCCCCCCTTTTTTGTCTCTCAGGTTTTTTGATTTGATTTGTTTTAGTACCGTCCGGTTCCAACCATTGGTCACGTAATTTTTTCCCTTTCTGATAACTTTGCCAGATTCCCTCCATCTCTCACCCCTTTTTCCTCCCCACACATCTTTTCAGGGCTGCGGTTCGGAGTCATTTTTCCAGTCCCCTCCAGTTTTCGAGACCGCAACCCCCGTGAGCACTTTGATTACATAGATCCCCTTCCATAAACCCCCCCTGGGATTCCCCCCGGCCTGGTTTTTTTTACGATTATACCAGCGAAGAGTTTTCTTTTTGTTCGACTTGCCCCTGTTCCTGATTCGCTGTCTTCCGTTTTTTCCTTTCCGACGACCTCCTTCCCCCTTGCAACAACTTGTCTCAAAACCTCTTCTACTTTCACTGTACGCTTCCGGTTTCCACTTTTTCTTTGTCTATTCCCCCTTCGTCCGCGCTTTTTTTTAACCTCCTTGCAACTTTTTTTTTTCTTTGGGCCCTTTTGGTTTATGGTTGGCTGGTTCGTTCTGTTCGGCGACCCCTACCGGTTACTCCCGACTTGCGGCCTGTTCATTTCCGGATGGACCGGGCCAGTGGACCCCGTGGATGCCTGAACCGTGTGGTTCCTGAGACCCCTTCCTCTTTTTCCTGTCTTGCCCAATGATGCTTGTCGTAGTGACCTAGGCTGCAACCTGGTTTTTTCTCTTAGGCCCTGAAGGAATCGTACCACCACGGTTTCTTCGTTTCGCCTCCGACATTCTCTTCTTTTATCGACCTTTTTTACTCCCGACCCGTCTCCCTTTCCTTTGGTTTT
>Ga0179593_1705024_pt1 | contig 18065 bp, 12 predicted proteins | sample CZODoug2_1_08_16_FD_185931 | JGI IMG/M metagenome (GOLD analysis project Ga0179593, IMG submission 185931) | Vadose zone soil fungal communities from Angelo Coast Range Reserve, California, USA - CZODoug2_1_08_16fungal (PacBio error correction) | ecosystem: Environmental > Terrestrial > Soil >... | reverse complement strand
CTTCACCCGCCCAGAAACCATTTCCTCGCCTCCTATTTCTTTCTTCTTAAACTCCCATTAAAGCAGACCTTCCCCTCTGCCTTATTTTTGTCAGGGAAGCGGTTTGGAGCTATCTGGTTCTGATTCCACTTGCGTCCCTGGTTTTCTTAGCGAATCCTCCCCTGCGGCTCTTCCGGGACGCGACGCGAGATTCCCCACGCTGGAGTCGTGTTTCCCATCCTCTTACAGTCCCCCCACCCTGTATCCTCTTCTTTTCCCCTCTAGAAATTAGTCAATTGTGGTATCTTCCTTCCTCAGTTAAATGTCGACTCGTCTGACCCCCGGCACTTTTCGCTGGACGCCCCTTTTTTTTTTTTCTTTTTTTCCCTACGTCTCCCCCCTCCGAAAAGTTAGCCCGCCTAGGGGCCAGAGAGAAGAGAATCGTAATCAAGACCAGGACCATTTCACGACCCTATAACACATGACGGAGGTGCATTTTGACCCCTCGTTCTCCAGTGAAGGAGGTATAGTAACATCCTTTTGTTTTGTTAGCGGGCCCCTGCGTTCCTCCCGCGGATGTAATTTTTTAGCGCCCCTCCCCGCCGCCAAGATAGGACGAAAGTAAGCATTCGCGTAGGCGCTAATGGTCTATCCGCCCCTCGGAATTGTTGCCGGCGTCGCGTTTTAACCTTTATTCCCCCTCTTACAATGTTTCTTATAAATGCTCCTTTTCGCTTCGTCCGGATGAAACTAAATCGCGTCAGATCCTTTAGGTTCCAGTCCGTCGAACTACGAACAGTTATCCCCCTTCCGGCTTTCCCGTATAGAACGGAGGCAGGAAGCGTCAGTCTTTCCTACTTCCCCTCCCCCTTCGGCCTCTGCTTCCTCAGGAGGCTGAGCCTCTTTCGACTGTTCGTTTTTTATATTTATTCTTTTCGGAGCCCTTTCTTTTCAACCAGGAAGGGGGGGGTGAATTTGGTGGCCAAATCATAGCCGCATCGAGGCTTTACGGGGATAGAATCGTCCCCCGACCATTTTTCTTGGTTATCAGCTTCTTCCCACTCTTGAACCGGATCATAATTCCCATTTTATGCCTTGCAATTCCGTCGTAGGAGGAGGAGTAGTTTCTGAAGCGAAAACTTTTTTAGGGCTTTTGGGCTTTGCAGAGAATATTCTTGACACAATCCATCCCCTGCCATCTCACTGCATCTACTCAGATAGTTAGGATTATTCCTTGGCAGGTGCCTCGACCCTAAGTCCAACTGTGTTTAGAAGGGAATAATTGGCTCTTTTCCCCTTTATGTAATTTGATTGAGGTCCTGACGCTATGCGCGTTCTGGTCTATTGAAGTTTTGAGCTTTTTTCATTGAGAGTGAACCTACATAAAGCGAGAATCTTCCTCCTGACTCTTCTCTATTGCCACCCGGATGAAGAGTAATCCCTTAACACTGGGAAACCACTTTCCCAAGAAATTTGCGCTAAATTCCCCGGCCCGTTAAATAGACAGACTCGAGAATGTTTTACTCTCCCTCCATTGCTCAAACGCGACCCATAGGGGACGCTCTCCCCAAGTTTCCCTCTAAGAAACAACAGCCCCCGGTACGACCGGGACAAAAACCCTGTAGTTTCTAGATTTTACCAAGCCCCCCTCCGGAAGTTTCCCTTAGTATGTCCCCCCTGCATGATCCCCCATCCTGGGTTACACCTATTCATGCGTCCCCCTTGCGTAGGCACCCTTGGCCTTTTCGTCGAGTCCTCGTCACGGAACCCCTTTAGTAAAAGCGCCACAGCCGACGGCCGCAGTGCCAGAGGGTCCCCTAGATACCACCGGGAACATTTTTAATGCAAGTTCTTACCAAGATCTATTTTCTTACCGTTTGTATTCCCCCCCTTCTTGATAGGGTTCCTCGTCGGGTCAGGAATGGCAAAGACCAACCCTCCCATTAGCCAGTTCACGCTTTGGGTCCTTTGCGGCAACAACAAAACCCTGCCACGCGCTTGCTCAGAATTACCCCTATAGACGTTCTTTTCTTACTTTCTTCGTCCTATCGTCGCAATTCCCCAGTTCTTTCCTCATTTTCTCACCCGCTAACTTGGAATCACCATTCTGACCATCCATCCTTTTTCTTGCACGTGTTCCTTAAGGAGGATTCTTATTCCTCCCCGCCAGTTACCGCACTACTAAGTTGAACTTGAACTCAGAGGCTAGACCGTTGACAGGTTCCCGTTGACGTGCCCCCCCAGCCGTAAAGCGCTGACCGGATTCCTATTCACAGCAGGTACAATTTCTTCCTTCGATTTCTGACGTGTTCGAGTTAATCGTATGGTCATGCTTGCCGGGATTATCTCGAATCCGATATTTTCCGCAAAAACTTGGTTGCCCCCATTCATGTCTTAGTGACTTTTTGTCCAGCACCGACAAAGTGGGAAAAAGGCCCAGATTCCGTGCCCTTGAGATTGCTTTCGCAAAATTGAGTCCCTTCCCCTTAAGAGACGGCGGACTGAGACATCGTAGGCCTTTCGGAGCGCCCTCGGCTCTCCTACGGATTGTTTCTCGATCAAAACCCCCAGACCTATCGCGGAAATTATTCGGCTTCGCGATTGTCCTCTTCCTTGTCTTGGATAGGTGAAGTTATTATCAGCTTTCTACCTTTTGCACCCGGTCATAAGTACTTTAGCAATATCTAATGAGGCTCCGGAAAGTTTTCTCCCCATCGGACTTAACGCGATATTTTTCATAGCAGAGAATAAGCCGTTCCCTGACTGCTCGTCACTCAGCTTTTTTTTTCGTCCGAAGAAGATTAATGGATTATTTCCTCCCAGTTTCCTTGACGTCTTTTGTTGGCTGTGTCGAATTCCGTAGATTCTCAAAACCTCCCTCCCTTTTCTTTTCGATTCCCTCTTTCTTAAGTTTTTAGGAAGATCAATTTAGTTTTCTTCTCATAAGAGAATATGTCGTAGTTGAGAAGGGAGTTATTTCCTTAATTAGATAAGGATGCAAGATCACCCCCGGCCCTTTAGGTTGCGGAGGCCCGCGGCCTTCGTCCAGCCCCAGCATCCCATCCCCACGCTCTCATGTCCTACGCCATCGCTGTCTCCCCGAGAAAATGCCCCCATTTCACCTCGCAGTTTTTTGAAAACGAGATTGTGCCAGGGGCGGCCGAACGTGAAACAGTAATCACCGTTCATTTCAAGATTTTCTGGAAAACTCACATCGCACAGACGCTCTGTGTTTGCGACCAGCTGCCCGTTTGCCGTGCCGGACGAATATTGACAATCGCCTTCAGTCCTCCTTTTTCCCGTTTCTGTTTCCTGCGCCCTGACACCATTCCCCGTTTTTTCCTTAGCGGTTCTCTGATCCCTCTGCGAAAGGATCCGATGGCTCCAGAAAACCCCCTTCAAGTAGCCCTTGCGCGTTGTTCCAAAAGATTCTCCCTTTTTTTGCACTTTCACTGCAAATAGGTGCCTAGTCTTTTCCGATCATCCCTAGTGACGGTCTTTTTGATCCAGTTTTTCATCTGCGACTGATGGTTTTTTTCCTCAAGGGTTACCGGGTGGTTACTTTTTCCCGATCCTTTTTTTGCTTACAGAACTTAAAACCCTCTCTTTTTATTTATCCTCCTTTTTTACGGTTTTTTTGATCTGTTTTTTCGCCGGGTCGCCGCTAGGGATGACCTCTTTTGAAGCAGAACAAATCCCCCCAACTTTAACTCGCCCTCCGCAAACTGGCGTCTCCCCTTACCGCTCCCTTTCCCCCCCCGGCACCTCTACTGTTACAATTGCTTTTTCTCCAGATGTTTGGACCTCTAAACCAGATAGGCTCCGGCAAGGCGTTGATGTGAGTGGTTCATACCAACAGTACTTCTCCACCTACTCGACATACCCAGTCCGTTGGTAAATGCCTTTTCCCCCTCAGATTAGTGGCCCGGTCCTTGCCGGGCTAGTCCTCCGTAACGGCAAAATTTATGGTCGAGCAATCAGCGTCCCCACGGCTCTCCTCCCCATGGTACCCGGAAATCCCCCCCCCCCATCGGGGGAGTCTCCCCCTTTACCTTTATGCTACCCTTGCCATCATGTTCTTTTAGAGCGTGTCCTCCGGAGAGTTGAACTTTTGTCTCCGCACGCTCCTTCCTATCCCTAGACCTCTCGTGGGGCTTTTTGCTGGGTTCTCCGTTTCTGGCAGTATGCTATTTCTTTTGTTGCTCGCGCGCTTTTGGGCCCCGTGATGTTTTCCGTTCCCTTTGTCCTATACGATTCCTCGGTCTTTCCCTTGCGCTTGATGAAATGAAACTGTTGGCGTGCACACATCCAATTTGTTTTGTCCCGCCCTTAGCCCGTCGGCACCTGTTAGGGTGATTAGCTTTCTGACCCTTCTTAGGAATATGATCATTCATTTTGTGAATTTTCCTTTTCCCCGAATGTTATGACTCGAGCCCAATCGTTCCGTTCGGTTTCTCACAGCCCCGATACATCTTTGCCAGGCCCTGATCATCTTTCACCACTCTCCCTCCGTCTTTTTCCCGAATTACCCGGGAGAGGTAAGTCGAAAAAACTTCACCGCGTTCAAGTGATCGGCATCGTTTCCGGCCCTTTTTTTTTTTTGCTTTTCTGATTTTCCTACAATGCCGTCGTATTGCAGCCGCGGCCTTATACGCTACTTGCGACTCTCTTCGCGGTGAAGGTGCCTAATCGCGATCATGGCGTTTCTCCGTCCCTCAATTCCACTAGCCTTTTACTTTGACTTGACAACGATCCTTTTCCCGCGCCCCCAAGTGCGCAAATACGGCCTCCAATCTCCTATCCCTCCTAGACCGGCATCGGAACGCATGCCCCTTTCGTTTAGTGAGACTAGCCGGTTTGCCCCTCGTATTTAAGGCTGGTTTTTCTTCCGCATAATTTACCGGCCGCTTTTCCTTTCTTTTTAATTCCAGAACTTCCGTAGGCCCGCTTCCGCTTTGGCCTTACAGTGTGAAATCTCCTTATACCCCGGTCCGACAGTCTTTCTTTATCCCTTTTAGTGTATTCCACGAGTCTTTCCCCTTTTGGACTGAATTAGTATTGCGAGCATCTTTTTGCCACGAGTAGGCGCCTTCCCCCCCCTTCGAGCGTGCCAAAGCGATGAGCGTTTCGACTCTTTCCCATTTCGTTTTTTTTTGACAAAGAAACCCCCTTCAGTAATACCCCTCCCCTTAAAGGTCGTAGTATTTATATGTCGAGTTCTGAGTTGCCAGGCAATACACAGATTGACCCCCCCTTTCTAGTCTCCCCCTAAAATTGACCAAACCAATAAAAATATTCCCAGTTGTATGGTTTTTACCCATTTTTCCGCAGGGCCTCTAGTTTACCCGCCCTGCGTCACGTCTTCTTCTTGGGCATTATCATTCCATTAAGGATGCAAAAAATGACTTTCCAAACTTCCCCAAGGCTTTGAATCTAAGTTCTTATTGTCCCCACCTGACGTCGTTCATTTCGTTGTGAAATTGCGCGCTTGTTGTCTCGCCCGGGTCTATTCTCGATACCTGCTTGTTCGTTGTATTTTTTCGGCTGATTGGGGTCCTGCTTCACTTCGATGGGGTCTGAATGAGCCCTTACTAAAGACTTACGCTACTCCTTGATTTGTTCAATTTCCCCCAGCTGGAAACTCCTTCAACGCTTCCCGGCAGATGGTGACCAGCGCTTTGCAACGGCATTTCAAGCGACTGTGGGAAGCGTTCGGGCACTACCCTAAAGCCTTCAGAATCCCCCCAGACGCGACCCTCACGCCGCGGAAACTATTAAAAGACCCCATTTTCCCCCCCCCAATTATGATTTTTCCCAACGGGTTTTTTTTCGAAGGGCACTTTCACCCTGCCTTCCTTTAAGAGCGGCGGCCGAGTGCTCTGAGGAGCAGCTTTCACCAAGAGTCTGTTTCTAGTATCTAATCAGCTTAGAATTCTCAAATGCACATGCACGGTCCTGCCTTCTTCAAGCAAACCCCTCCCAGGAGGATTCCCTTCTTATCCCATAACTCACCGACCCTATCCGTTGCTACACGCCAGTCTTTCTCTGGCGACCCGTTCCCCAAGCTTTCCGTCTTGAGCCAACTCTCACCCCTTTTTGCATTTGTGAACTTTGATCCCCATCCAGAACGTACCGGAGATGACCTCGAACCCCGAACCTGAACCCTTTAAGCAGTAGAGAAGGAGAAGTTCACCTCCCTCTGTTTGTGGCGGCTCCCCCTATGCCATTTGTTGTGGCCGCAGGGTCAGGTCCCCTCCGTAATCAATTTCTCCTTTCGATTTTACTCGCACGACTAGTTCTTTTATGTCCGAAAGTAACCGTTATCGGCGGCTCTACGTGTTTCCCGAGAGGAAGTTTTTTTAATTTCCCCCAATTCTTATTGGCGGTCCTCGTTTCCCGAGCCTTCCCTGCCTTTAATATTTCTTTTTTCCATTTCTCGGCCTTCCCTCTTTTCAACTCCCACGATAGGTCGGCATGCGGACGCCGCGGGGAAAGCACCCCTGGACCGCTTCCCCACTCCTAATGGACGCCTTCTGAAAGTTCTCCTGTGAAACCTCTCCACGCGATATCCGCCTGGGGAGCGGACTTAGTAGCTGGTCCTTCTTTCTAAATTAGTACGTTTCTTATCATTTCCCTTTCTAACATGCCCTTTTCTCGGTCCCCTCTACCAGTGTTGGTCGCGGACAGGCCACTGAGGGGGTCACAACCAGAGCCTGGACAAGCCCTTGCCATCCTTTGCCCTCTCTATCCCCCCCCCCAGGTTGAAGCGGATTGGTCTTTGGGTAGCTCTGTTTTTTCTTTCAGAGTCCCCTCTGGAGTTTACGTGCACGCGCATACAACACGACGCGACGCAGGTCGACTAGTGGTACTCCCGAGCTGCACCCGACCCCAACTTCGGGCGTGCGGCTGCGGTCATGGATTATTCCCCCGCATGTGCCATTTCGACTCGTCTTCTTCCTTGCTGGACTAAAGTGCCATCTTCACGACGTGTTTGTAAATTTGACTTCCCCATACACCTATATATATATTTTTTCCATAAATCGACTCCTTTTTCCGAAACGACTGTGGATTTTGACCCGCGTCTTTCTCGGGCCGCCATTTGATCCCATGAACGTTTTTCCCTCCAGCAAAAATAGGACCCGTATCAAGTAGCGCTTCAGTCCGCCATTCAGTTTCGCTTATTTGATCGTCCCCCAGATTTTTGACCTGCTCTTTCGCGACCGTCGAGAAAGTCTGGTTCGTCCTCGTTCCCGACCACATGGTATCAGATTTCTGCTTAACCCCCTTTTCTTAGCTTGCACTATTTTTTTTTGAACAATACCAACAAGGCGCTACGCCTGATCTCCCCCGTGCTGTTTATTCCCCTTCGTGGTCTTTTTAGAGTAATCTCTTAGTTAAGACGGAAGAGTGAAGCCTACGGGAATGCCTCCACCGTTCAGAATCCAAAGAAAGATTCGCAGCTTGCATGAAGTCCCGACCTGTACACTCAGTTCACAGTCGCCCTAGACACGAAGAAGCTAAAAGCATTTCTATAGTTTTTTCACATGATGCCGGATACAGTTATTCCGTCTTTCCGGTACATTTTTTCCTTTTTTTTTGTTAGTGATGAGAGACGGAACAAGGCATCCGCTATTCTCTTAGTTCCCTTTACTTTGTTTTTCCTCCGAGAATTGACGAACCGCCAGAATAAGGCGTCGGCCTGGGCCGTTCTTCCTTCTTGCCCTGTTGCGCCAAGAAACTTTGTTTCCCGATTCAGCGCAGCCCCTTTAATAGATCCCCGACTAACTCACCGTTCTCGTTCGAGGAATGTCACCCAGTCTCCTATGCATACCCAGACGCAGCCCGCGGAACCATGAAGGATTGCTCTTGACCCGCCGAACCACCCCTGCACGGCAGCTAGTTCTCCTCCCCCCTGTTTCCCTTTTGCTTCCCTTGTTTCCAGCTTTTCTAGTGAGGAGTTTTACGCAGATGCGTACTGAGCGCGTCCCGCCACCAACTTGTTGACTAGTGGCCACTCCCTGATCTTAAACATGTTCCGAATTTTTTATTAGAAGGCCTGCGAGTGCGCCCTGATCTTCCACTTTCCTGTAAATGGGTATTCTGAACTGATGATGCGTAGAGTGATAATACTAACCCTTAACGGCTGCATTATTTGTTAAATTCGCCAAATGTAAGCTCCCCACCAATTGTGACAACTTCAATCCTTCAGTTCACCGGGCGCCATAGAAGGTAAGCGGTCCTCAGAACCAACTTGGGGATCGACTTTCTCCGATCCTTTTTTTCGGGTGAGGTACCTTGAACTCTGCTGAGTCGGATCCCTCCCTGGCGGCCTTTGCAGGCCCCGCGTCCGAAGACCTCTGATCATATCGGTGACCTCTATTATTTTCCCCCCGTTTCCTGCGGCGGCAATTCTTTATTCACCGTTGTGACAGGATGACTCCTGGTTTTTTTCTTCTCCTTCCTTTCCGACATTCTACGCCCCCCCGCGGTCCCTTCCCCCCCCCCCGATCCCCCCGAAACAGACGCCCAATCTTCTGGATCGCCCCATCCGCTCGATTTGCCCTCACCTCTTACCCCATCCTTCCCGACGAAGGTTTGTCCAGACTCCTCGTCCACCGCTTTGTTTGGATTTTCATCCCCTTGACTTGTCGTATGCAGCCTTTTTTCGATGGTAAACCCCTTCTCAAAAAAGAGCCCCTAACGACGTGGGCCGGTAGTTAGACCCCTCCTGTGTACAAGTTCCCCCGATAAAACACCGATGTTCCCTTATTGTCCTCAACAAGCGGTGCCCTCGCTTGCAGTCCCCCCAGAATCCGCTCCTTCCGACCGGCGTTGTATGGTCTTCGGCCTTACTGGCGGACCGCACCCTCTGCAGACCTTTAATAGACCCCACTTTTTTCCGACTACTTCGGGGTTCTCTTTCTAGACCACTGTGCCGGTAGCACTATTCGCTTGTTTTCATAACTACCGCCCTCCGTGGATCGATGCTTCCATCCGCGGATTGTACGGCCATTTCAAATGTGATGAAGCAAACCCTCCCCGCCATCCTTTCCCGACAGGCAGTTCTGAAGGGCCCTCCACCTAGAAACGTGCCTCCAGTCTTTTTTTTGCGCTTCCCACACAGAATTCTCCCAGTTTAAACCTGTTCATGCTTCATAAACGAAGACCTTCTCTTCTACTTATTCAATCCGGCATCCTTGAAGGGACCCTCCGCAGTTCCCTGTTTTTCCGCGGGCAGCGGTAGATCTGTTGTTCTGAGGAGCAAAGACCAACTTGAAAATGCGAAATTTTCCTTTTACTTCTTTCATCTTTCGGACCCACCCTCTCTCGATTTGTCTCCCTTAAACGAGCCTGTGGGACGTGTCATCACTCGGCCATTGAGAGCGCCCCTTCTGAGAGACTTTTACAATTTTTTACCCTCATTCTATACCCACACCCCTGCAGGTCCTCCCTAAGTCTGCGAGCGTACTTTGAAGTTCTTACTCGCATGTCACTACCCGAAAGGGTATCTCAGACAATAAATCCATATCTCAAATTTAAGCCTCAAGATGCGGACCCCCTCAGGGAAGGTCCCCCAGACGGCCTGCTTGAGCATCAACTTCCTCCGATTTTAGGCCATAGGTAATGCCGAAAACTCCTCAAGGTCGACCGGTCTTCCTGCTTCATCATTTCTTATCAGTTCTCACTTATTAAGAGTCTTTTCTTTTTTTCGGTTTTGACTGAAATCACCTCCGCCTAAGGTATAACTCTGCTCACAGAAATCTCTATTTTTTCAGCTCTTGCCATTTGTCAGATGCTTTGCCCGGTATTCGATTCTTTCTCTGGGGCAAGCTTCCGGCCCCTTCTTGTACCGAGACCAAGGAGAGGCTAGTTTCTCAACTTCCGCACCCTCCCCCCCTATTTACCTCGGGTTTCCTTGCAGGACCCCTTTCCCCTACGCGTTAGCTCCCCGAACCTTTTGCGAAGTTTTCCAATTGAGAACGGCCTTGAAGATCAACCCTACTTGTGTCCAATTTAAATTAGATTTTCAACCTATCGCAGCTCTGCCGCCGTTCCGTGCCTGCCCAAGCGCCCCTTGTTGAAGTCTCCCAGATGTCCCTGGCCCTATAAATTTTCTCCCCCCTCGTCCTGGTTTCATCCCTATGCGAAGGATCCTCTGTTTACCCGAAACCTAAACATCAACGTCGCCCTTTTTCCACGCCTCTTTTACTCTATCCCGGCTTCCCAGTCAACCCGTCCCCCTGGTGCGAATTTTTATTCCTTTAGGGCGGTACTTTTTCTGCTCAGTTTATGCGGGGCTGATTTCCCTTTATTGGTGCGTCCCCTTTCCCCTTTTTTTCTTTCCCAGATTTGAAAGCCCCCCAAGGACCACATACCCGCCCATCCCTATGTGTTGAATAGCGTTTTCTTTTTCTTCCCGACGTTCTTTCGCCGGCTCGGCGTGAACCCACTTGTCTTGTCCGCCCCTTGAAATCGCCCACCTGGCTCTCAAGGACTCTTTACTCCTGATACCCACCGCGCACCTCCTTTTGCAATTTGCCTTCCCGTTCGCAAGCTTTGGGAACGAACCCCCTCAGCGGCTGTTCGGCCCCCTTTTCCGTTGCCTTCGTTTCCACGGATCCTTCGCATAGGGAACGACGAAGAAGCAAGAACCCGGTATCTTGCCGGCGCTTTCAACTTTGAACCATCGACCTCTCTTCCGTCTCCTGGCCAATTAGTCCCTCGTATTTGTATCTCAATCTCCGGCCGGTCCGTTTTTCCCCATGGCGCCTTTTGCCATCCCAAATTCGTGGTGAGCCCAAGTTCTACTCTCCACTTGCCCCCCCCTAAGGTTTTTAGCTTCTCGTCTCTTTTGAATGGGGCTGCTCGTTAGTGTTAGGCTCATGATAGCCGAACGAGGCGTTTTGCGTTCTGCTGTTTTGGTCCTATTCCTTTCTGAAGACCCTCGCTTGGAAGTTCTGGTGTCCCCGTCACGGTATGCGATACGCCCCTGGCGCTGTACTCCTAGGAGAGTTGATGACGTAATGCCCTCTGCCCCCCCCACAACCCTTTTAAGCCGCCTTTTTTTTGTCATTTTGTGATTTCGACTCCTTTCCCAGTCTGAACTTCCACACATTACTTGGAAGACATTGCTAGCCTAAGTCCGATAAGTACTTCTTCTAATTTCTTTCTGATTTCGTTTTTTTCCCCTCTTTTATAATTCTAGGGTCCCCTCCTTAAAGAGTTCTTTTCCACTTCAGTGGACGAAGATGCCTTCTGCACCTTAGACCTCTCAGTCGTTTTGGATCAGAAAGTTACAAGTTTGTGTTTCCCTTAGTTTCTATTCCTGTTCCCCCGTTCCCTGGCCCCCCCTCACGTAGTAGTCACTCCCCTCGATTTGTATTGTTGGTTGAGGAGAAACAGGTATTCTCTGAAGATTTGTCGTCTTAAAATTCTGATGGCCCTTCCTTCTTTCGTTTCAGCGTGCATACAAAGAGTATACGATCCCCCTCACTCTCTCTCAAGCCCCTCATCATTTTTAGTTGATGCTCGATAATTTTCCGTTGGAATAGACAAAGGTGTAAAATCTGGATTTAGATCCCCGAATTGCTCGGCTTTCTCCCGTCTTTTTTAAGACTTCCTTCCGCAGTCTTAACTAGACGGTGCCGCTCCGGCGTTTTCCCCTTCAATGGTATTAGTTCAAACAGTTTTGCTCCCGTTGCTTCAAATGCCATTTTTCCGGAGGGATTGTGGCGGCCCATTAAGTTGCCATAACGGCCAATTATTAAATGTTCCCCCTGAAGCTTTATTACTTTATGCTCAGCTTCCCAGTTCGGTACTTCCTTTCTTGAAACCTCGCCGAGGACGCACTAAGTTCTTATATAGTTGGCGAGCAAGAGCGTCTACACTTCATCTAGGCCAAGTATTTCATACCCCCTTGCCCGGCGTAGCTCTTCTGGACCGTGTGTTCCACCGACAATCCCCCGTTGCCAACGATTGACATTGTCGACAACGTACACTTGGTTAAGTGCAATTGACCCCCCCTTCTTTATATCTCAAGATGTCAGCATGAGCCAAATTTGCTATTTTTCGCCTTTCTCTTTTCTGCTCTCGCCGACAAATTCCTTCTTTTCTCGCCCCCCATCTTTTACTTGAACCCCTGGGGCTTTTCCCTTGAATTCCACTTTCTTGGCAATGATTTATGGGGGGAGATTAAGCTTTCATTCGTGTGGATTTTGTTGTTCCGTCGGTGTGGTTTATGTTCCTCTATGGGTTCGGAATTTTTGTCCCGGAGACCAAGACCTTCTTTTCGTGCCTTACATGTCACTTACCTGCTGCGACTTGAAGCCTCATGCCCCTTTGATCCCTTCCCTGGATCGGGGCCTTGGAAGATTTTTCCTGAACAGCCATTGACTCACCATGACCACGAAACTCGAGAGTACCTCGCCCATTTCCACCCGGCTCCAGATTCTAGTCGTATCCAGGGTGCGGAGTGCGGCTGAGGTATTACGAGAGGCTGACCGCTTGCTCCTTTAAGGACTGCTGGCCTTTGGGTGCACGTTCGTTCTACTTTCCTCAATAATCCGTCCGCAGGTTGTACTCCCCCCCTCCGCCCGGAAGTGCTTCCCTTTGAACTGCTTTCCTCAGTGAGACCTTCATATCCGTTCTCCTAGGTTTCGGAAGGTTCTTCCCAACTTTGAGCATGAATCTTTCTTCTGCGGATGAGTGTGCAACTCATTCACCCTTTGTGCCCGTGACTGAGCTTCAAGGAACGTAGATCTCTTTTTACATTTTCTCAAACCCTTCCCAGTCGAATCTCCGTGCAAGCCTTCAGAGATTGGTGTGGTCTTTTGGGGGGGGTGGTTTTGGGGGTTTCACTCCTTTAAGGAGTCGCGGCTTCCGTAATACAGGTCATCGAGAATGTTCTTCTTTTAGAGGGGCTGGCAAGGGAGAGGTATTCATCAAGAGAATTTGACTTGGCAAAACGTCTCACATTCACCCCGGTTCTTAATTCCGGTTAAGAGCCCTTTAACGAGCGACTCCCTCAGGTTTGGGGCCCACCGTCCCTCCTCTTCGAAAATCCAAGACGAAGTCACAATGACTGGTCTCTCTCCTTTTAGCTGTGCGCCCCTATAGGATATATTCCTTCCTGAAACGCTTTCATCCCTTCCGCCCCCCCCAAACGTTGCTGGGACGATTGCCATGAATTTTCAGTTAATCTCCCACTAAGGTTAGATTCTAGACTGGCGACCTGGTCCTGTTCTTGATCACTTCAGTATGTTTTTATAGATGAAAATATCTATTTTTTCTGTTCTTTTCTATTCACGAAACATCCTTTTTTACCGTTTTTCAGGACGTGTTCATTCGCTTGACAGGTACCTATTACTTTTGATAACCATGGCTCCCTTTCCCTTCCCCTCGCGTAAGTCGCCATGTTGCCGGTAGTCTCGTCTTCTGCTCCCTTTCTTTCGTTCCGATGTTGCCAGTGAGGACCCTGAGAGACGAACCCGGCTTTTTACAGGTATAAACGCTTGCGGCTCGCTGGCCCCCCCCCCTCTTTCCTTACGGGTCCCTTTTTCCCCCTGCCTGTTTCTTTTTTCTTCAAGATTTTCTGACAGATTTCTCTGACTTTCCTCTCTATACCCTTCGCGCAGATTGGCTCCTCCCGGTTTTCCCCCCTATCTCTCCTCATCCGTTTTTTTTTTCGACTAGTGTCCGCGGTCCTCTGAGCTTAGGTTATTGCCCTTTCCTTCCCCAGTAGTCCCCTTTCGCGATAGGAGCAACCTCAGCGGCCCCTCTTCCTGCGTGACGCCTTGGCAGAAGCTCAGATTGGTTCCTCCGCTTTCAAGTTCTGAGTTCGAGAACCGTAGTGTCTTCCCGCGTACCAAACTGGCCCTTCTAACTCTGACGCGGACTCGATTCCCACCCGCTTTGTTTAGAAGACCTCCCCGCTCCCCAATATCAACTTCGCACTTGAAGGCTCCGTAACAACTTTTCTTCCTGGTGGTCTCATGTAAATGTGCTATGAACCCGTTTTATGTCATTGACTCTCCCGCCTCTTTTCTCAATCCGAACAGCCAAAAGACCGATAGGGTCTTCATTTTGAGGTAACACTAACGGACCTTCTGCGAAGCTCCCAGAGAGCCTTTTTCTCGTTACATTCGGAAACATTTATTGAAGTTACTCATTGTTGTGTTCGCCCGGTCTTGTTTTTTTTCTTAGGCCCTTCTCAGAATAACTCGTATGTGTTTATAGTTCTCACCGCCTCTACAAAAGAGACTGACGCACCTTCCATCCTTCCTTCAGTCTGTTTTTCATGCGGGCTACTTCTGGAATGGTTTAAAGAACGGTTGTTTTTTGAGTTACCCCAGGAGAGAGAACCTCTCCACGGGTTTCTTTCTTGCCCGTCTTTTGAATAATAGTTTCGTCTTACCAGCTGCCCCTCTCCCCAACTCCATCTGACGAAATGATACCGGATTTCCTAAAGCTCCCCCCTCGTTCCTTGCAAGACCCCTTCCCCCCCGAAATACTTTTCCCCGGAGGGACCTAATAGGTTTTCTTTTTCTCTTCTTGAATTTGACGGTGAGTTTTCTTTCGTCCCCGCCTCTGATTTTTATGAGCTTGCCCCCTTTTTTTGTTTGAATAGGTTTCCCCCAATCATTCGCCTCGATGGATGCTGGGCCAGCCTCCGTAAGCCTTTCTTTAGCCCTCTCTTTTTGAGACTTTCCCCCTCTTGAGACCTTAATTGCCAATTCGGCCTTTCCACTTCCTCTTTTTTTTAGACCACTCAGTGAGTTTATTATGCAGCCCTTTAATAACGAAATTTCCTTTTCCCCCACCCTCACAGCCCTGCTCCTCCCTTCCGTCCCCCTTCCGCATCCCCCCCTGACTGTCCTCAAGTTTTTCCCTCACTGGGGAGAAGACATTCAATCCTTCTCATTCTATATGGCGCGTTTTCGCTTGCGATCTTCCTGGCGCTTTACGGCCCCTGTCCGCCGGAGCCTCCTTGATCTCTACTGTCCTTCACCTATGACGTGGGAGACGTTGGTGCCTGTCGAACCTTTAAGGAACTTCCGAAGAAACCCTCTTGCGGTTTTTTATCCTTTCCTCCTGCCAGAAACCCATCGATGACCTCCACCTCCCCGATACGAAAAAACCCCACCGTCCCCCCCACCGCGTTTTCGGGAATCCCCACCGGCCGTTTCCCGCAGTTCATGTAAACTCATCCGAAGGATCCTGGTACCCACCCCCCCTACGTTTCCGCCTGTTCCGTGCGTAAACCCCGGGTTATTTGTCTTTAGATCTTCAAGGAAACCGTTTCACCGTCCAACCCCTTACTAAGAAGTTTTTTCAGGATCATAGGGCCTAGATATACTCCTTACACTATTCCATACAACGACCGATTTGATTTAATTTTTCTTCCGGTCCCCGTCGTATTGTTCATTTTGTCACACATCATCGACCAGCTGCTCGACGATGGATGGAGTTGCTCCGCTTCCTCTGGAACCCCCCCGGAGTGAAGCGCTTATATCTCTCGACCTTGCGGACGGCGATTAATTAGTGCCTTTTCTTCTCATTTTTTACTTTTTCCTTAAGGCTTTGTCAATTCCCCATTTCCTCTATCCTTTTCCTCAGATTTCGTGGAAAGGGGAACGGAAGGAGTACCCCCTGTTCCCCGTAAGTTTTCTTCCGGAAGTTCTTGTCGCCGTCCCACACCGAACGTCTTCTTCCTGAACCTTCAAAATTAACTTGAATTCTTCTCTTTCGTCCCTGCGTGATGATCTGCCTTCTCTCTCTCGCGGACAATGCGTCACTTTCGACCGTACTTCTTTCTGAGGTGATCTGGATCGCAGACGACACCAATTTTAACCCTTCTTTTCCGGGCTTGCCGAGATGCTTGCCTTGGATTTTTTTTCCCTCCCTTCTTCTCCTATTGCTTACCCTTCACAGGACTAAGTTTCCGCCTTCGCCCCCTTTTTCTCCTTTAGCTGGCTAGCCTTCCCTGTGATGACTTCCCTCTTTCCCAAAAGTTTTTTCCCCTGAGGCCTTCCTACTGATTGACGAGCCTTCTGGAACGCGGTTCTTCTTTTCCTTTCCTCACTTACCTCCCCTTTTTTTCGTTAAGACCTCCGACTTCCAGATCACTTTCCCCAAAGTCAAGATGGTCTCCTTCCGTGCCCTTGTTATCTGCTTTTTTTCTAACTTTCCGGCCCGATTCGGCCCTCTTATGAAGACGCCCCGTTTCTCTTCTACTGATGATCTCTTCTTCAGATTTCTTAGATTGTGTGTTTTTCTCCTTCTGGGATTCCCCCCCTTCCTGTCCCCTCGGGAGTTCGCCATCGACTTTTGAGTTTGGTCCTCTCACGTACCAGTCCCTTCCTCGTCCTCTTCCTACGGGCGTTTCTATATGAATAGGGTAGGAACGCCCCCCCAAGTCTCTTTCGAGGTTTCTAGCCTTGTCTTGGCACGTACCCGCCCAGGAACCCACTGCTCGTTTCTTCTGATAAAGCATGCTGTTTACCTCGCTCCCCTTTTCCCTCTAAGCCCTTCTTAAAAATCATGATTGGCAAGGGGACCCCCTTCTGCACCTTACTTGTAATCTCACCCGTTGGTCGGATTTCAAGTAGAAATTGGCCTGAGCTACTTCCCCTTGATTTTCCACCTATTTTGTGAAGCATTTAGACCCGGCAATTCCTCCGGCAGATAGATTCTAATTTCAAGTCCCGGGATCTGGACACATCCGTGGGTAATGCCTCTTCGCCTCATATCGGAGGCTCCTCTTTTTCCAGAACTTCCCACCATTTTCAGTCCCGAAGATGAAGTACTTTCTATCTCGCAAAAAAAAAGTGAAATTGCCTTCCACCGTCGGTTCTTTCTCCCGCGGTCTTTGTTGAAGAAAGTTTTTTATGAGGCGGTTTTAAAGTTTTATTTTTTGACTCCTCCCCTTTTCATAGACGCTCCTCGGGACGATACGGCGGGAGACAAAAGGCCCACCTATTTTTTTTGTTTTTCTTTTGTGCTGTTCGCCTTTGGAATTCTTTCGAGGTCTCTCCTCCCCCAGTGATTAGGACAGCCCCCCCTCCCCCCACTTTGAACTATCCCCAGAATAAGCAAAACTTGGCAAAGGACCTTCCCTTTCCCCTTATCGACCTTTTCCCTTTCCGGAAGTCATGGAACCTTAGCAATCTTTGGGAAAGACCGTTCACCAGTAAGCCGCTCTTCCATGAGTTAGTGATCGGGTTTATTTCGCAATCGGATAATTAGTCTTTCTCGGCGCGAATTCTCACACGGTATATTTTCCGTCCGGTCTCCCCTCAGTTTTTTGAAGTCGTTTCGGGGAGTTTTTTTTCTATTCGGTCCCCTTCCCCACGGAGGGGGTCGCGCAAGCGTCCCTCTCGGTTCGAGTTTATCAATTCCACTTTTCCTCATTTCCCACTGTTGGTGATCTTAAGTCCTTTTCTTCCTGTACCTTCCCCCCCCCAATTTGTCTTTTGCGAGCGAAGATCTTGAAATGGTTCCGCTCTACTTCTAGCGGATGTAGTGGGTATCTGCTGGGAGGATTTCATAAGATTGTAGTCGCGGGCCTTCTCAAGACTCTTGGCCGTTGCTTTTTTTTTAAAGGATGAGACTATCTCTCCGATCCTTTTTCTCTTTTGACCTTGGCGCTTGCCCCACTCACAATTTCTTTTTTCTCTTGATTTAAAGACTTATTCGGTCAGTTTCTTCGACACATTCCGCCGTCGACTACACAAACTACGCATCCTGATCGCCTCCCTATAATTTTCCAGGTCCTCGTTTGAGGACTTTCCTTCTGAATACTTTCCAGTAGTTCTTCTTTCAGCGATAAGATAGAGTGCGAACGTAGCTTTCCTCCTTATTCCTATATTGTATTTTGATTGAATCCACCCGTACGGGTTCCTTTCTTAGCGACCCCCCCCTCCTCAAAGAGTAAGCGGCGGCATCTTTTTTTCCCGCTGCCTTGGACGTATTCATCGTACGAACAGTTAATTAGTCGAAGAGACTCCCCCATTGGCTCGAGATTGCCCCCGAATTCCTTTCCGGCGATATTTTCTCGAACGGCACGCCCCCCTCTCCTTGGAACTCCC
>Ga0179593_1596813_pt1 | contig 18065 bp, 26 predicted proteins | sample CZODoug2_1_08_16_FD_185931 | JGI IMG/M metagenome (GOLD analysis project Ga0179593, IMG submission 185931) | Vadose zone soil fungal communities from Angelo Coast Range Reserve, California, USA - CZODoug2_1_08_16fungal (PacBio error correction) | ecosystem: Environmental > Terrestrial > Soil >... | reverse complement strand
TTTTGTTCAGGCATTTCTCTCCTGGTCTTCACCCTTCTCCCCCGTCCTATACCTTTATTGGAGTGTTCATAGATGGATGGCAGAGAGTTCCCTCTCTTTCATGACTTCCCTTTTGACTCGAGACCGCGAGAACACAGGAGTGGTTTTTTTCCTTTTTTTTTTTCTACGGATGGCCGCTTCCCCCTCCGTGTCCACTCCGGGCAGAATTTTTTCCCTAGGATGAGTAAATGTCCCAGTCCTCCTCCAAACCGCGTCAAACCGGGCGGTATGCCCATTTTTCTAGCCTTTTCGGGCACACTGTCTTCTTTCCCCTTCCTTCCTTCGCCAGCATTCCGGAAAAACACTACTTTTCCCGCCGAAAATGCGATACTGCCAACTTTCCTTTTCTCGCGGCAGTTCAAGCCTTTCTCCCCCGACTCCTCCTACTGCTAATTCTCTTCTCGGCAACTTTCCTTCTTTTCCGGCTGTGGATGTTCGAAACTCCCCATTCCCCCCCCACTCCCCCTTGAACCACCGTTGATCATCGGACGCCGTCCGCTGTCTTTTTTTCCCCCTTCCTCCGTCTTCAGTCGACTTTCTTTCTTTCTTTCCAGCGCTCGTAGTTGCGTGAGGATCCCTTCTCTTTTCTCTCTCCCGGTTTCCTTTCACGTCACGAACGAGTGGCTGCTTTTCGAAAGAGAATGAAATCCCTTTTCCTTTTCCCTTTTCTTCTTGACGAACCTTTTTCTCCCTTTTCCACCCGTTCGCAGTGTTGACTTTTCTTCCCCCCCGCCACCAAAGTTCCCACAGACTACACCGCTTCCTCGCCTTAACTTTCACGCTCCTCCCCATTTCCTTTCCTCTACGAATCTCCTTTCCTCAGTGATGCTGAAGCAGGTCCCCCTTTTTTTATTTAGAGAGAGTTTCCTTCCTTTTGCATTCAGACGCTTACTCCTTCCTTTTTCTTCAAATCCCTTCTCCTTGGAGTGCATAGACGCCTCCTTCTCAAATTTCTGAGGTTCTTTGACAAGACACTTTTCTTTCTTCTTCCTCGTTGCAGCCGCTTCCTCTTCTTGGGAAAGAAGAGAACTTTTTCCTTTATTTCGGGATAGTTGTGTAGAGTTCGAAGCACTTTCCCACATTTCGGCCCCTCCCCCTTCTCCCTCTATCGGAAGCTCTTTTCTTCTTCCAACACAAAGAGAGAGAAGGCTTCTTCTCTTTTTCTCGCCTTTTACAGCCGAATAAAGTACTCAGGGCTTTCCCCCCAATAGAACGCTCCAAGCGCCTCCTTCTTCCCTTTCCTTTCCTACTTTCGTCTCCGCGATCTTTTTTTTTTTCTTTTCTCTTTCAGACGCGAATGCGAACCGTGCCCCCCCTGAATTTGAGCCACGGTTCAGCGCTACGCCTTCTTTTTTTTCCCCTCGGATAGAAGGCCCCCCTTCCCTTTTCTCTCCACCTTTCTAAGTGCCTTCTTCCTTCTAAAAGAGGGTGAGATCTCTCCTTTTTTTGTTCTCCCTAGACACCAGAGGCTGAGGGATAAGGACGGCTTTTCCTTTTGCTCGCAGCTTGGATTTGGGGCCTTTTTTTTCTCCCTCATTAGGCCCTCTTTTCAATGTTGAAGATGTGGTGAAATGCCATTCTTTTTCGGTCTGTTCACGGACCCGCGATATCCTTTTCCATGCAAATAGAATGCGTCGCTTTTTCTCCTTTTTTTTTCTTTCTCCTTTTAAAGACCCTTCTTTTCTCCCTTTAGAGTCTTTGAGTGATATTGTCCTTCCCTAGCTTGGGCTGTTGGTAGACTGCCTGAGCTTCCTCTTATCTTTCCTTCCCCTTTTTGGCAGTAAAGATTTTGCGCCCACTCGCAGATACTGAGATTCCCCCTTTCGGACCGTTCTTTTTTTTTTTGCACGTGGTGTCCTCCTAGCACATCTTTGCCGAACGGTTTCCCTCATCAGGTTTCCACCCTTTCAAAGAGTTTTTGGAGAGTAGTATCATTTTTCCGGATTTGCAGAACCCGGCTCGAATGCCATTTCTTTTTCCTTTTTCATCTGATCACCCCCTTTCTGTCCATGCCCCGGGCGCTTTCTTCTTTTTTTACATTGGCTTCTCGTCTCGTTCCTTTTCTTCTTTCCCCCCCCCCCAAAAAAACCGCACTTTTGAGTGTGGGGAAAGTGGGGGTGCTATTTCTATAAAGCGCGGCCACCACTTTTTTCATATGAGGAAACGGGTTAGATTCTTCCTTTTTCATTCTTATTTCTAGACTCTCCCCGGTCGTGCCTTCAATGGCCTCCGCTGTTCTCTCCCCACCGCCGAGGTGTTTTTTTCCGCAAACGACAGAGCGCCCCTCTTCAAGGGCCGATACTGCGGAAGGGCGCCCCTTGAGCACTTTTTGCCGCTCTTTCTTTTCCTTTCTCCCCCTTTCCTTAGTTGAGAACCCCTTTCCAGGTCGGAGTGCCGCGGCACGCATTTTTTTCCTCCCTTTGTAGATTGGAAATGACTTCCCCCTTCTCCCTTCTCCTGTTCTTTGGAGTCTCCTCCCATTTTTTTGGTTGCCCTTCTATTTATTTCATGTTCTTGGGTTTTCCGGTGAAGTCTGGAGGAAGGTTTTTTCCACGAGTCTCGAATCAAATAACCCCTCCCCTTTGTTCGGCTTTTACCCCCCCCCCCTCCAGAGACGTTTTTTTTTCCCCTTTATACTCCACGGTTTCTTTTGTGCTCTTCCTTTTTCGCAAAAGCTACTTCGTCTTCTTTCCCACAACGGCAAAATAAACCCCTCAGTCGCGGAAGGCGCCAACAGTTTTTTTTTCCCTCCTCCCTTTTACTTTCCTTCTGAGAGTGCCCTTTTTTTCAATCCAGGTCTTTATGAACCCTCCTTGAGGATTTTTTCTGGATGAGTAGGGAGAAGGTCCTCTTCCCTCGCCAGCGCGACGATGCACTCTCCCTTTTACTTTCTGATCGGGCCCCCCCTTCTCACGAAGCGTCTGTCCCCCCTCCCCTTGAAACTTTATGGAGCCTTGACGCCCGCGCCGAAGACGCATTTTCCCGGCGAAGCGATAAGTCCCCCCTCTTTTTTTCCTCCTCCGTTTTTGTTTTGAGCTCTCCTTCTTCTTTTTTTCTTCAATAAGGAGAAGGAGTTTCTCACTCGCATTGACGTCACCGGTACAGAGACCAAAGTTGCTTTGAGGTTCTTGTCCGCCGATATCCTCCTTCCGTCTCTTCTTTTTTCTTGTTCCTGAAGTGCTTTCCCTTCCTCCGCTGCCAGATCCAAGTAATCTACCTCTCTGCCTTCCTTTTTTCTTTTACTGGTGACGAAGTTACGAGAAACTTTCATGACATGCGCATTCTACCCTTTTTTTTTTCACTCCTCCCAGCGACCCCGGAGTTGGTTTGGTAAGTTTGCCTCTTTTTCCCTTTTCCCAACCAACCAATGGCAAGACGGGCCTTTTATTTGAGTCCCTGTTCCCCCCCTTTTCGATGTGTTTCAAACACTTTCCCCCCCTTTTCATCATTTATTGGATTTCCGAGCCGTATAGGCAACTTCCCCCCCCCCCCCCAACCCAGCCTTCCCCCTCTTCTCTAATCCGAACCCCCCCCCTTTTCACCGAGATACGCATTAAGCGGCCTCTTAGTCCAACAATGAAGAAGGACTGAGTGCTCTTCGCAGGCGTGCCTTTTTTCCTCCCCCTCCCGGGCGCCCTTCTTTCCCCCTTGTCTTTTTTTTTTTTTTTTGTTTTGTGTGGGCGAAAAACACTTTTGTGTTTTTAGCCGTCGAATTTGAGGAGCAGGAGTTCGTCCTCACCCAGAGCCTCGTCGTTTTGTCTTGGTCCTTCCTTTTTTCTTCTTACTAGTCGATTGTCGATTCCTCCCTTTATTTAAGTAACGCTTGGTCTTCCCCCTTGGAGGTTGAAAAGAGTCTAAGGGATGCCTTTTTCGCCGAAGTTCCAACCCTTTCTTCCTTCGCGTTAGAGCACCCCCCTCTTCCTCCCTTCCGTGTCTGGCGGAGAGATCAATGATCGCCTTTCCACTCCCCCTCCCGCGAAGCGCCACGGGGCATGTTTCCTCTCTTTTCCCGGTTCCTGTCACCCCCGGGTGATCGTTGTTTCTCCGATTTCATCGACGACTACGCCTTTTCAGCTTTTTTAGTTTAGAGCGAAACACCTCCCCTGATGATGGCGACCCCTTTCTCCCCTTTCCCCCCCCCCTCCTTTTTCCTTCGATGCAGTTTTTTTCTCCCACCCAGGGCCAGCAAGCGACAAGCCGCCCCTCCGGTTCCATTTAGCCCCGTGCAAAATCTTAGGCCACCGCTTTTTTTCCGTGATGCATTTACCCCCCACCCCCAAACAGACCCCCCCTTCCTTTGGAGATAGTCAACATAGTCGTTTTCCCCTTGACTTTCGAATTTCGGGCAGAACACCTTGTAAGAAATAGCCCGCATTCGGACGTGCGTCTCGGCTTCCCCGGCTTCCTTTTCTTTTTCTTTAATAATGAGCGACTGCCTCCCTTTCCCTTGCCGTTTCTTTTGACCAGTCGGAGCGACTGTTTCCTGTAAGTTACTGCCGTATCCACTCTGTTTCTGATCTATCTATTTTCCCCTTTTTTTTCGAGATCGCAGCAAGAGTGGCTTTTACCTTTCGGCTTTGTTGTGGGGCTTCTCTAGACGGTCTTTCCTTTTTCTCGCTGACGTTGCTGCCTTTTTTTTTTGCACGTGTCTTTCTTTCTTCCTCTTTCGAGAGGGCGCTTCGGAACCGCCTCTCTCAACCTCCTTTCGATTATTGATATTTCTGACGAGGGGTCAGTTCCCCCAGGCCAGGATACTTTTCTTCTTTTCCCTTCTATTCAGGAAAGCAATAGAAGATTCTCCTTTGTTTTTTCGTCTGATAGAGGAAGCTACTTCTTTTCTTTTCGAAAGATTTGCACCTGTTCTTCAATCGTTCCCGATACTGCCTAAGTTTTTCCCCAAGCTGGTCAGCTGTGTGACTGGAAGGTGAGAGTTTGCACCTCTATATTCTTTAGTGGATATTTGCTGTTGGTTAGCACCCCCCTCGTTTGGACTTCGTATCAATCACCAAGTACATCTTTCTTCTAGCGTTCGAATTCCATTACCTTTTTTCTCGCCAGGCGATCTTTTTTCTCCATGAAATGATTAAGGAAAGCTGCCCTCCTATGCGCCTTGTTACCTTACGGAGATAATGGATATATCCGCCCCTTTTCCCGGTTGGCGCGTTTGTTTTTTTTCGACTTGTTTACTCTCCTTTCCTTTTTCTTTCTGGCCTGCTAAGGGTTAGCACGGACTCCCCCCTTCTTCTACATTCTATTTCTCTAGTACTTTTTCCTTTCTTTTTCCTGCATTCTTTTTGACACTCGACGAGGCATCCCCCCGAAAGAAACTTTTTTTGGGGGTTCGCCGAACCATGAGAATAAAAGGGATTTTGCGCCAAACCCTTCTTCTTCGGCCCTCTTATCCTCTCCGATTGGGAGACGAATCTTTGACCCCCTCATTTCTGCATTCAGGAAGGATTTCTCTTCGGCCTCGCATCTGTGTTTCCCCCCCTCTTTTTTCCCTTTTCCATGACGACCCTTTCCTTTTTATTCTCCGGTTTTTTTATTTGGAGTGAGAGCATTTTTTTCTTTGTTTTCCGGCGTTTGCTCCGAGAGTTCCTCTCTCTCCGGCATTTTATTCTCTGGAAATCAAATACATGATCCTTTTGTCCCCTTTTTACACACTCTCTTTCCTTTTCTCATCTACGGATTTCACGCTTTTGTTTCGCGGCCCCCAAGTAGAGCATCGAGTCACTTCCCCCCCCACACGCATGTGTTCTTCGCCTTGTTCCTGCCTTCTCCCCCCGGGTATAATGCGCCGGTACAGTACAGTTCCCCCTCTGTGCGGGAACTGTTCCCATTGCGCGCGACAGTTTGCCGTCTTTCTGTTTCCCTTTTCTATTCAAGCTTTACCCCTTTTTTTGGATAAGCCGGCGAGCACTGCGAACCAGCGTTACCTTTCCTGAAAATAAGTACGAGACCACACCTGCCTTTGTTCTCTGGACCCCTTTCCCTCCTGGCAACGTGATTCTTCTTCTCGAAGACGAGAGGCGAAAACGTTCCCTTTGTCCCTCTCCCGATTCAATGATCTACTATTTTCATATCCTCGTTTTTCTCCGGTAGGATAGCTTAGACGGCCGTCTCTTTCTTTTTTCTTTCTGTCTTCGGCGCTTTCCTCTTTTTTCTTCCGCGATGGTTGAATGTGACCGTACAGAGAACAACGTTTCGTTCTTTTCCCTTTGATGCTAGAGAAGAGATGAAGAGGAGGCCTCTTTTTCCCCCAACCGTCGCCGCTGCCCTTTTTTCCCCCTCTCTAACTTTTCATCCGAGATCTTTTTCCTGGATGGCAGAGAAGTTCCGCGAACGGCCCCCCGTCCCTGAATTGAGAAAACGTGACCCCTCCGCGATACCCGGCGATCCCCTTCTTTTTTTTTTTTAATTTATTTCTTTTTTGTTCTTGCAAGCTTGCGCCAAAAGCAGCCCACTTTTCCTCCTTAGGATGGGGGTCCTGGACAAAAAAAAGACTTTTTCCCAGCCGAAACCGGGCTCGGCCACATTTTATTCTCCCTCTCCCCTTCCTTCCTCTCGGCCGAAGAATCCGGAAACCAACACTCCCCTTTCGAATTTTCCTGAAATCCCGAAACCGAGATACGCTTCGCGGCCTTCAATTTTTCCCGAAGGCGACTCGTACATGCTGTGCCTCCTTCCTTTCCCCCTTTCCACTCCGACATTGACTTCTTTTTTTATTCTCAAATGACACATGGAACCAATTTTTTTCAGGGAGTTCCCAATCGAGCGAGCGCCAAAACTGTTTTTTTTGCGGCGTGTGGCGTCCTTTTCGTTCTCCTTTTTTCTGTCGCAGGAGTCCTTTCTTCTTTCTTTCGTTGCGTGCGGATCGAGCGAGAGTCTTGTTCTTGCTCCGAATTTCGTCAGAGAAATAGAATGTAAATTTTTCCCTTTTTTGCCTGGGCGAACCGGTGCGAAAGACCCCCCCTTCGCCTATTTTGAGAGCTTTCTCTTTCCCTTTCCTTCCCATCGCCCCCAAAAGTTCAACAGTTTTCCTCGCCTCCCTTCAAGCCCCATTGATCGCCGACGAGAAGCGCCACTTGGCAGTTTTTTTTTTATGACAGCGACACCGGTGCTCCTTGCTCCCCCTCCTGGGAATTCGACCTCTTTCTCAAATCCATGCAGCCAGCTATCCCCACCTTACGGCCACAATCCCTCTTCGATTGCGACCCCTGGGACATCTCCCCCCCTCTGCCTCGATGTTTTTTCACCCCTCCCAACCAGGGAGCATCTTCGCTTTTCGTTCCTGCGGATACGTCGCTTCTTTTCAGGTGCCAATCTTTCGGCCACCGCCCCTCTTCTCCCCGAACAAGCCCACAAAGCGCTCTCTTTTCTTTCCTCGATCTCAAAGGACGCTTGTGCGATTTCCTCTTTGCCCCACTCCCTGACTTTTCCAAAGCCGCGCATGCAATTGACCGTCTTTTTTGAACGCGTATAGACGCGGACTGCCCTTCCTCCCTTTTTTCCTACCCCTTTCACCCCCCCCCGCGGCACGGAATCCCCTTCTCCGACTAGGACGGCCGAAAGTCGTTCTCGCTACTTTTTGAAGGACCAGCAGCCACGCGGGTGCGATATTCCTTTTTTGAGAGCGCTCTGCCACCCGCTGGTTTTTTGGTCCTCCCCTTTCCCCGTCGGGGACCGTTTTTTTTTTGGCCTTATCTCCGACGGGAGACGCCTCCTTATTGCTGAAGTTCCTCTTTTTTTTTTTCTTAAGGTGCAGTTCTGCGTTCGAGGTCTCTTTTCCTCCCCCGACTGGTCTCCCCTCTTTCCCGTAGCAAACATGCAATTGCATGCGGAGCTTGGAGCGGTTTCCGTGTTGCGACTGGAAAGCGTATTTGATTTTCTTTTTGACTATCGATGCGTAGCTTTTTTCGATACTTCCCCCTAGGGAAGCCTCTCTTTTTTTGTTGGAACGAATTTCGCTCGAATTTTGAAAACTAGGCGACAGTGTGTTCTTTTTGCCCTGGTGGTACCTTTTTAACTTTTTCTTCCCCAAATAGATTTCTCTTTCGGGGACCCCCTAGTGGTGGGAGAGTTGAGTATTTCCCCCTCATGTCCTTGCTTTTCTCCCCTCTTCAATGCGTAGCGTCGACCTCCCCCCGCTCGCGCCAGCGATACAAAACTTCCCCCCCTCCCTTCAGCTTTGACCAGGGAGATTATAGTCAGAGATTTTTCCAAGCGATCAGATATCTCGCCAGGTCACGCCTTTTCCTTTTGGTGTGCTATGTTTAGAATTTTCTTTGTTTCCTTTTTTTTTCTGAGCACGGTTAGACAAGAATCCTGAGAACCTTTCTCCCGAGATTGAGGACCAGCCCTCTTTTTTCCCCTTCTCTCCTGGCGATCGACCTCTTCTTTTCGATCCGCACGCAAGACGTAGCCCTTTTCTTTCGCCTTAACTGTCTGAGGAAGGGTGCGCCACCCCTTTTTCTTTTCTTGAGCACTTTGCGCCTCTCCTGCGCCTCCTTCTCCCTGTCATGTTCTGGAACATCCACAAGACCTTGCAAGCAGGCGGCATTTTTTTGAATATTCCAGCATTCGTGACTTCTTTGTGGTACGATCGATCTTCTTTTTCTTTCTTTAACTTTCCTCTTCCGCGAAGCGTATCTCGGTTTATTGGGATTTTTCGGCGAAGTTTAGTTTTCATTGGGTTTCTGGGGTTTTCCGTGCGGACGAGAGTTCTCTCTCCTCCGCAGGTTTCCTTTCCTTCCTTTCTTCCCCCCCCAATCAAATTGGATTTTTTTCCCCTTTCGGCCCTCTTTTGGGTTTTCCGCCAATCAATACTACGGGCTTTCACTCTTTCGGCTGCTGTGGGCGCCAAGTCCTTCTCCCCCCTTCTCCCCCCTTCTCCGCCCAAACTCTTCCCCCACCCAGTGTTCTTAGCCGGGTATTTCCTTGAGCCCACGTAGGAGAGTGAATTTTTTTTCCCCCTTCTATGAAACCCACTCGCGGCTCTTTCCCCTCTTTCTTTTCTTAGAGATTTTATCCTTTGAGAAGGTGGAAGACGGCGAGCCTTCCCGTTCTCCGATTTCAATGATCAGTCCGAGTTCCAGCCTTTCCGGTCACCGTCACCATCGCTGGCAACGTTTTTTTCCTTCCTTCCTGCCTCCTGCGATCGAAACGAATCCTCTTGGGTTTTCTCGATCCTCCTCTCTCTTCATCATAATAAGTGGGGTTTGTGAGATCTTCCCTTCGACGGACTACGGCTACCTTCTTTTCTTCTCTTTCGTCCTAGCGTAAGTTTTCACCTTTTCTGCCTTTCCAGATACCCCAACGTTTGAGTGCGCGTGCGTTTTTCATTTTCTCCTTCCCCAGAGGCGGATGGTCGAAGTGCTTTCTCTTTTCCGCTGCTATCCACGTTTCTCCCCATTACTCGTCCCATGTAGAAGCCTCTTCTTTTTCTCAGAGCAGTTCCGATTCTCCCTCTCCGCTCATGGCAAAGTGAGCATTTTTTCCCGGCGAAGAACCAATGCTTTTTTTTTTTTTCCTTTTTTTGCCGAGGTTTTTCCTTCTATCCTTTTTTCCAACGCAGACAACTGGCAAGCAGGTCCCCTCCTTCCCCCAATTATGAGTTTTCTTTTTTTTCAAAGGCCTCATTTATTGGATTTCCCCCCTAGCCCTTCCCCCCCCCTTTCTTCGATGAGAGGAACTCTTCCCCTCTCCTTCGACCCCCCCCTGAAATAAGAATCTTCCCCCCCCTCCTCTCGCCTTACTCAAGTCGGCAGTTTCAAAGCATCTTTCTTCTTCGTAAGGCTGCGTGCCTCTCTACTTCCTTCCCTGCAGGCGTGAACTTTTTTTTTTTTTTTCGTGACAGGGCGCCCCGGCGAGAACAATTTCTTTTCGGGTGTGAGCAACCTTCGCAGGATCCTTTGTATCGGCGACGCACAATCTCCTTCTTTTTTCTTTCCTATCGAGCGCCTCTTCTCTTTGATTGCCGTCACGAAAGAGGGGTTTTCCCAAATTTTCCTCCTAAGTTTTAACCCGCGTTATCAGGGAGGTCGGGCCCCGAACCCCCCCTGCGCCGATGTGCCGCTCTGTCTTTTTTTTTTTCTCACACATCGCCCCCTTCCCTCCTATTTCTTTGACGGCGAGATCCATGCTCGCCTAAAGTAAAAGCTCCTCGTGAGAGCCACGGGGCAGGCTTCCTTCTTTTTTTCCGACACGGGTTCCTCTTTTCTTCCTTTTCCTTCCTTGGCCATTTTTTTCCTCTCTGGTCGGCAAAATCCCTGAAAGCCCCCTCGCCTTTCACCAGTGGTTCGTATTGCTCTGTGCGGACCCCTTTTCTCCCTCCTTGCTCAGATGTTCCTTCTCCTCAACCCAGGGCTAAGAAGAGCACACTCTGTTCAGGATATGGGATTAGAGCACATCTCCCCCGGCCACCTCCCCAGTGTCCCTGCTTTTCTCTCGTTATGACAGTTTCCCCTCTCTTCGAAGGAGATAGTCCCCTTCCTTTGTACATTCAGATAAAGTCTCCGTTTCCCCATAGCAACTCGCCACCCCCTTTCTTCCCCCTTTCATGTTGAGACGTTTTTCTTTTCTTTGGAAGGAAAGCTATCCAACATGTGAATACATGAGAGACCCTTTTCCTCCTTTCAGCCACGGTCAGCGTTCCTCCTTTTCTGCTGTCTCAGTTCGGAGCTTCTTCCCCCCCCCGGAAGAGTCGACCTTCCGGTCTAGAAGAAGCCACTTTTTTTCTCTTTCACCTCCTCACTCCGTTTTTTTTATCTCTCTCCCCGCGTGGTTTTCTGTTGAACGGACTCCCCCTTCGTAAGGGGCGCGTAGGCTTGGTTCCCTTTGCCTTCCTCTCCGCCCTTCTTCCCGGCTCTAGTCTGGCGTATCTCTTTCTTCGTGAAGATGTGGGGTGAATTAAGTGGAATCTTTTCTTCTTTACTGCCCCGCCGAGAGCCCTCTCCACCCTCGGCAAAATTCCCCCTCCTTTCGCTTGGGCGCGGTGCTTCCGCAGAGCGTTATAGCGGCTGGTACACCTTTCAAGACTACGACGCTTTGTCCCTTCCTGGCGTTTATCATTGTTGGCCCGTTAAGGAGGAACTGGCTTTCCCAAGATTTTGCACCTTTTCCCCCTAACCGTCCTCTCTTCCCCCCCAATAGGCGAAGTCCTTTTAGTTGCGATTGAAATGGGTGAAAATGGGAATGTTTCCCGTGAATTAGGGCGATGCTGAGTGTTCCTTGTCGCCAGGGGTAGAATCTAAGGTTCTTTTGTTTTTTTTTTTTCTCCCTTCCCCCCCCCGTACTTTTTTCTTGGTCTTTTTCCATGCGTAGAGTGAATGACACCCGCTCCGGTTTGTTTTTCCAATGCACTGAGTCAGCAGGCTTCGGTATTTGCCCTTTCTGTATTTTCTTCTCTTCTCTCCAGGCACGCTTTTTCTTGGGCGAGGTTTCAGAAGAATGTTTGTCCCTACCCCCCTTCTTTTGTTCCCTTTTCGCACCGGGTTCGCCGCCTCCCTGATCCTCCCCTACCCCATTCTATCTCGACGAGATTGCTTCCTTTTTTTTCCTTCCAGGACAGCCCCTCAGTTCTTCGCGAGAGCTCGCGCAGATCCTTTTTTGCGTTCCTAGACTGCAAAGGAGGAACTTCTCTTCTCCCTGCCGCGGCTTCGTGGCGAGGTCATCCCTTTCCCTTATTTTTTCGTCGCCCTTTTTTTCTGGATTTGACAGACATAAACACTCCCCGGTACCCTTTAGTGCGAGGAACGAAGGCCTTCTTTTTTTCTTTTTTCGCGAGGGCGTTGAACCTCCCTTTTCCTCTCCCCATTCTTATCTCGGTCTCTCCCTTTTTGGGGTGAGGATTCAGAGAAGTCTCCTTTTTCCCTTTTTCATCGCCATATTGCAGAAGAAGGCTCGAAATCCCCTTTACCCCCCAGCCGGTTTTTGTCTTTTATTTCCCCCCCCTAGGGTTGGGGTCCAGGGACCTACAGGTTAAGAGAGGACCGGAGTAAAGTTGCCTTTTCTCTTATCCAGTTAGAGCCTTTCGCGCCCCCCCGCCCCTCCCCCCTCTTTGTTTCTTCTTTTTTTTCTACAAAAAAGGGGAACGGGTCTAATGCGACTGTCCCCCTTCTGGCCCCCCTCCTCGATCTTCGGCGGACAGTTGCCGGTATGTGAGTTTTTTCCTGACGGGGGTGTACATCTTTTCCCCCCCTACCAGCGCGCCTCTTCCCTTCTGACGATATAGCGGAAACTTCCAAGAAAGTTGGTCTCTGGAAAGGTCACATTCCTTTCTTTCTTGCCGCCCGCGCCGAAATTACTGACCCCTTTTTCTTGATTTACGGCGTTCCCCCCCCCCCCCCCCTCCAATCATCATGATCTCTACTCTTTTAACTACCTCTTCTCTGGTCTTTCTCTTCTGAATCTTTGACAAGTCGGTTCGCTGTATTAGGCGCTTCTCCTGACAAGCGATGGGCCTTGAACCTTCCCTTTTCCCCTTTTTTCGGGGGACTCTTTCTCCCTATCATCAAGCTAAGAGATTTTTTGAATTTTACACCCCGCCGCTCCACTATACAAGTGATCCCCCCTTTCGCAGACGCCTGCGAGTGTTTTCAATACTTTCTTGATCATTCGCCCGCCCCGGCCCTTTCCTTCTTCTCCCTGAGAACCAAGTTTGATTCCTACAATGCGTTGGTTTTAATTTTTGCCTTCTACTGGATGGCCGCTTTGAGCCACCCCCCCCCCTTGCCCTCTTTCCTCTCGTGAACTCCCACTTATTCTTTCCCCCCGCCCTGAGGTGTTCCCTTCCTTGTTTCAGCCTCATTTTATGGATTTCAGAGCCTTCTTCTCCCCTTTCCCGGCCGCAGACTCGGAACCCAAGCCTCCCCTTCCTTCTTCCCAGTCCCCAACCCCCCCATGCGCTACTCCAAAGAACCCTCTCCCTTTTCCACCCCTTGCAGAAGAGTACCACCGAATGCAGAAGGTGCTGCTTTCTTATCATGCCGGCGAGTTACGGCTTGTTTTTCTTTCCCTTCCATGACCTTTTCTTTCCTAGCGAGCCAAAAAGTGACTAATCGACGCTTTCTCCCTTATCGTCGAGTTCGGAGAAGCACCCTCGTTTTCCCCTTCGCGAGCGCTTCTTCTTTCTTGCCCTTAGGCTTCTTTTCTTCCTCCTTTCCTCCAATCATAGTAGACGTTTCGCGTCCTAGGGAGGAGGAGAAAAAGATTTTTCCCCTTCCGATGTTGCCCGCGTTTCCTCCTTCTCAAACATAGACCCCCCCTTCCCGCGTGCCTGGCGGAGAGATTCATTTCTTTTTTCCCCCTTCCCTATAGTCACGGAGAAGCGCCTTCCGGTGCTGAATGCCTTTTTCCCTTCCCTCAACCGGTGCTCTCTTGGTCTTCTTTTGAAATGGAAATTCGCCAACCTTCTCCGGTACCGGGGAGTGATACGCCCCCCCACCGCTGGTAGTATTCTTTCACCTTATGAAACTTCAGCGATCGATGGGCCGCCGCGTTTCAGGGCAAGCAGCTCCTCTCCCTCTTTTTCCCCGATTGGTCCCCTTCTTTTCCTTGGTCGATTTAGAATCTTTTGCATCCCTTTTCCGATAGAGTTTGCAGCTCGTATGCAGTCGACCCCCTTTCCTAGGATAGTCACCATCGTCTAGTCTTCTCCCCCCCCAATCCCTCTTTCCCTTCACGTATACGGCGAAGACCCCCTCCCGCCCCTAGACAATTGACTTTTTTTTGCCGGAAAGCGCCCGCTCGACTTTCCCCCTCTTACCTTCACCAAAAGATTCTCCCCCCCTGCCCCTTCCTCCCTTCTGGGCCCGTGGAGAGAAGTTTGCTTCTTAAGGGTTGCCGTAGCCCGCAGCCACGGCCTTTTTCTCTTTTATCCTCCTCCTTTTTTTTTTTCTCTTTGATCTCTCACCGAAGTGGGAGTGTCTTTTTTCGTTCCCCGAGCCGGCATTGATTGGACCTTTCTTTTCCCTAAGGCGGCGTAGCGCTTTTCCTTTTCCCTCCTCTGTGGGTTCTCCTCCCCTTTTTCAGTCGCGTCGAGCGGTCTTCGGTTCTCCCTGAAGCCCGCAAATGCAATTGCATGCTGCCGGTGTGTCTTTTTTTCCTGCCCTTGCTCCTCTCCTTTCCCAAGCGTCTGGATGAGAGAGGTCCTCTCCCTTTTTTCTATGATCTATTTGATTGTGGTAGAACGAATACACGTCTCGTCCTTTTCCTCCCTCTTTTCTCCAAATGGTTCCTTCTTTTTTTTTATCTCCGATCATGAAGAGGCCCCTTCGGTCGGGCCCCTGACTGTGCCCTGTTCCTTTTTCTTCACATCGAGTTTTTCTTTCTAGTTCTCGGGGTCGCACATAAATAAGGTTTCAATCCTCCTTTTTTTTGGCGTTTCCTATCAACGTACTCGCTGCAGGATTTTTTTTTTTCTTAGCGTCGAATGCAAGGTCTCCCCTTCCCTGCCCTCCGATAACTTTTGCTCGAATGTTTCTCCTGACAATGAGAAGCTTCTCGTGCGGCTATCTTTTCTTTCGATAATGGATCTCTCCGCCAGCCATCTCGTTTTTCTTGTGAGAAAGTCTTTTTTTCCTCTTCTCTTTTTCTTCATAAAGCGCCCTTTACTTGCCGGGTTCGCCGCCTCCCTCCCACTCTGCTTACATTTATTTCTCGACCTCGATTTGCGTCCTCCCCCTTGACGGCAAGGCGAAAGAAGTTTTTCGCTAACACCAGAGCGGGGTGCGTAGCCTCCCTTTTTCTTCCTGCGGAAGGTTGCGCCCCCCTTCCCCCCTTCCGAGGTCTCCCTTTTTTCCTTTTTGGGAGCGCCGCGGGCGCACTGTAATGTTTCCCCCTTTTCTCAAATTTCTGTTTTGAGTGACGAAGGCACGCAGTCTTCCCGCGAGTGCTTTTCAACTGCCTCCTTCTTCATTCCTTCTTTCTCTTTTCTGGGAGTAGCGCATTTTTTGTTCGCGAAGTCGTATTAATGGTTTGTGGAGAGTTACGTCTCTCTCCGCAGTTGCCGACTCCTTCCACTTAGGGCTTTGCCAACAGACCTGTTTCTTTTTCCCCCCTTCTTTTTTGGGTCCAGGGAACTATCCTAAGCGCCAGTTTTTTTTTTCAAAGCGCCCAGTTAGAGCTCGCGCACAAACGAGTCACCCCCCTCTTTGTTCTTCGCAGGTCTCGTTTCTGCCGTTGAAGGACGTCCCCCCTTTTCTTTAGATCTAATGGCGAATGTTTCCTTCGTGGAACTGCACCGGACATCCACTTTTTTCCAGTTGCGCGTATGGGAGAGAGTCCGTTCCCTTTCCTCTTCTTACTTTTGGAAAGACGGTTCTCACTTCTTCCAGATGGAACCAGCTCGGAGTGATGATGCTTTTTTTTATCCTCCGAACAGAAACGTTGGTATATGGACGGTAACCGTCCCTTCTTCTCGCCTTGCCGCCCGCGTCTCATCGTTCCCGGCCTTCTCCCTCTTCCCCGGCGCCCTCATCTCTTCTCTTATTTATCCTCATACGTTGTTTCTGGATTTCTTTCTGGATCTCCTCGGGACTCCGGGAAGTCGTTCCTTTTTCTTTCGGAAAAGGCGCGTCAAGTCACTTTTCCCTTCTTCCCTTTTCTTTCCATCTCCCCAACGTTGAGTGTCCTTCCTTTTTTTCTTTTTCCCGAGATATCGAAGTAAGACTCTCTTGGTTGATTCTTTTGGACTTTCAAAAGTTCGCGGCTCCCCCTCCGCAGGCAACTGTTCCTCCTTCTTCCTCTTTTCCAGACTGGATTCCTCGCAGTTCCTCCAATCCGCGAAGAATGACGTCTTTGCTTCCATCAACCGAAAAATGCGTTGGTTTTTAATTTTTTCTCCACTGGATGTGCCGCTTTGCGCCACCTCCTTCTTTTCCCCTTTCCTATCGTGAAAGCTTCTTCTTTTTCCTCACCCGTAATATGATTTCCGCCCCCTTGACCAAGCATAATTTTATGGATTCCTATCCCTTTTTTTTTTTTTCCTATCGGCCGCAGACATTCCTTTCCTCCACCCACTTACCCATCCTTCTCTCGCCAGCCCCCCCCACCTTCTTCAGAGCTACGCCTTCGTAGGATTAAAGGCGTCCTTTACCCTTCAGTGATAGGAAATAAGACATTGATCCTTTTTTTTTTTCTTTTGCAACTCCATGACTTGCGCTTTTCTCCCCATCTCTCCGAGCTCCAAAACTCCCTCCCTCTTTTTTTTGGAGCCAAGTTAAGAAGGCTTTTTCGATCTTTTCCGAAGACAGCGATAGTTCCGGAGAGCGCTTCTCCTTTTCCCCTGTCTCAATTCGGATGCCTTTCCGTCCCCTATTAGGCCGAAAAGAGTCGAATCCTTTCCACCCAGAGGTATCAGGTCTGAACCCGGTTCTCATTTCCCCCTTTTTTGCCTCGATTCGATGAGAACCCCCAACCCCCTCCAAATACTGCGGAGGAGGGATCATCCCCCCTTTTCTCTGCCAAGGTCAGATCGCTATATTTCCTCTCCTTTTTCAGTTCTGCATGACCTCTTTCCCTGTTACTCTTCTCTTCTGGCGCGAGAGTTTACGACTTTTTTTACTCCCTGCAGCAAAGAGTACGTGTGCCTCTCCACCACCCGCTGTTTCTTATTGAACCCTTTTATCTTTCTTCCCCTTCGACATATCCCTCCCCTCTCCGCCGCGAAACTTACCAGGTAACCCTCTCATTCAGACTGTCGAAGATTGGCCCCTTTTTTTCCCTATTTAGCCGCACAGGTGCCATTTTCCCCCCCTTTCCGCCGGTCTCCCCCCCCTTCCCCCTCCGTCGACAAAAAGCCCCCTACTCCGTCGAGTTTCCGGATCTCAAAGACGCTTGTCCCCTTTTTTTTCTGGACCCTTCGTCAGAAATTAGCCCCCCTTCCCTTCCCCCCTCCCTTCCCTTTAACTGTTGCGAAGTGCTTTCCTTCCTCTCCTTTTCCCCACGAAGCAGCAAACTCCATCTAAAGTCACAACAGGAACTGAAAGCCACCTTTTTACTTCGGCTGCGCCCTTCCTTTACTTTTCCTTTCCCCCCCCCCCACGGAAGCCCCTTCCATTCTCTTTTGTAGCCGAAGACAAGAGGGTGCGTCTCTTTGTGTTTTCCGACTCTTTGCACCAGCGTGATGGGAGTTTTACCAGGTGCGCGCTTTTTTTTTTCCCTTCTATCTCCGACGGGAGTGCCTCCTCATCTTTCCGGGATGCGTGGACGCTGTGGTTTCCCCTTTTCGCCCTTTTTCTCTTTTGGCCGAGAGACGAGAAGCACGTCTTTTTTTTTTGCGCGGTGCTATTTCTGTACTCCTTTTTTCTCCTTTTCGGCGCCCATGGAAAAGCGTCTTTTTCGTTTTGGGGACATCGCATGCGCTCTCTTTCGACTGCATCCCGCTCTTTTTCCCCTTTTCCTTCCACTGGAGTTTACTTCCTGAACTGTGCGTGCGAAATACGACCTTTTATCCGTTCTTTCTTTGAGTGCGCTGCTTGACCTGTGTTTTCTTTTCTTTCCCTTAGCCTGAGTGGCATGTAGCCATTTTTCCTGGCCCCAAAGTCTTGTGTTGCGCGTTTATAACTCGCCCTTTCTTCACATCTCATCGTTAGCGTCTCTCCTTTCTTCGGCACAGCGATCAAAAGGTGTACTCTCTGTTTTCCTTATTCCTCGCGATAGGACATTGGCGGAGCGTTCAGTTCCTCGTAACGCGGTGGAGCTTGTTTCTTTTGCTTTCTTTCGAAGGCCTTTTTTCTCGCGCAACATCGGAGTCTTCCCCTGACCGAAGAGTTCAACTCGAAGCGAGATTCTGACTCCGTTCTTCCCCACGCAGACTGACTGTTCTCTCTCCCGGCCGATTAGAGTTCCCCTTTTATGTGTGCGACAGAATCATGCGACATCAAAGGTCTTCCCCCCCGCAGCTTCCCTGTCCCCTCGGCTCTTTTTTCGCTAGCCTCCCCCCTATTGTTTCAGTCGAACTGTCATGGGAGTTGTCCTTCATTTTTAGAAAGGTCGGAGTGCCGCTTCTCTTCCAGTAGTGTACG
>Ga0179593_1531089_pt1 | contig 18065 bp, 16 predicted proteins | sample CZODoug2_1_08_16_FD_185931 | JGI IMG/M metagenome (GOLD analysis project Ga0179593, IMG submission 185931) | Vadose zone soil fungal communities from Angelo Coast Range Reserve, California, USA - CZODoug2_1_08_16fungal (PacBio error correction) | ecosystem: Environmental > Terrestrial > Soil >... | reverse complement strand
TGATGTTTGACGCTTTTTGACCGCCGCGGTTCTTGTCGAGGACAATGACTGGTCGACTGAGCGGCTTTTGTGGTACCCCCCGGGTATCTTTTTTTTTGGTAGGCCTGGCGAGGGCCGATGCTGTGCGCCTTATGAGGAAAACCAAGCCTGCTAATCTGATTTGAGTTGTTCACGCTAAAGACTCGGTAGTCCCCCATGATTAACTAGCTGCAGGCCGCGCGACTTCACCCGGCAAATCAATCACCTAGCCGAGCCCCATTTGATCACCGGTTCAGGTCAGAGTTGCCAGCTCTTACCCTTTTCTTTGTGTTTGCCGGTTGAACACCGATGTGCTGCGACAAACTTCATCTTCCATATTCCCGTTTGGACCAGAACAATGGTGCTGGTACAGTGCTTCGATATCAGGGCGCTCCATTGGGCTTAACGTCAATGAACCTAAGGGTGCTGGGCTTGGTTGTGTTGCGGTCTCTCTCGAGTGGTCTTTCCAGGCTAGCACATCTGCTGCACAGCACCCCTATTGGTATTGCAGTGCAATTGGAAGTTGTTGGTGTACACAGAAGTCGGGGTACCGGACGCTGGCGAGCCTCTATCGTCTGGCAGAAGTTCGGTCCCTGTTCTGTATGGACATATTCATCAGACGCTGCTAGATGATGGGATGTGATCAACACTGACTAATTCTATTTTTGGTTTTGTCTTTGTTTCCCCCGCTCCCCCCTCTGGGAAAGCGAGGCTTGGGGCCGTCTGTGGTGTTCAGGGGGTTGGGCGGAAGGGCTCCTTTCGGGCCTGGGATAGCGGCTGTGAACTAGTAACGGCCGCACTCGCGCGATGTTGATTTCGACGCTGGTGTATGCCCTGTGCTGGAAGAGACGCCGTTCAGCTACGGAGTCCACACGATTTAGGACTCTGCGCAATATCGCGTGCGGGTGCGCCACATTCCAAAAGCTGTGGATACAGGTATTTGAAAGGCAGATAGTGTTGTCATTCCCGCTGGCTGATTGTCGGGATCAGCGATTTTTTGGTGTTGGGCCAAAAGCGTTGCCCGAACTGGGCAAAGGGATGAAGGCCTTCCTTTTGTTCAAGACCGCGATGATGGCGAACCCCGTGCATTGCCTCGCGTTAGCCGTTTTCGACATAAACCCTTCGGAATCACGATGAGTTTCTATGCTAGTAGTTTTCGATAGTGTTTCTGTGAATGACTTTCTTTTTTTCCGGTCTCTTGACCAATTTGACCAGCAGCCTTTTTGGGTAATTGAAAAACTTCAGCCTTGCCGGCGGCACAGCTTCCCGGGGGGAACGACTGTTAGGGCCCCCTCCCCCCCGACGATCACGGTGGTTGAGCCTGTGATCGACGTCCCCCATTATACAGACGAAGCACAAGTGGAATTGCGTAATTTTTCATCCCGAAGATGACCTGGCCTCTGTGCCCTGTGTAGCGGAACGTGGTTGTCTCGCGTGAATCCTTGCTCTCAGAGACCGTGTGTGGCCCCTGCTGCGACGCTTTGTGTGATTCACTTTCCGTGTTTTTTGGATTCTGAAGATACTCGTGAACGAGGTAGTCCCCTCTTGTTGCCGCCTGCTTATTTCAATCTGGTACTGTCATTGTATACCGTGACTGTTGTCGTCTGGGCTGGCGGCTTTGGCAGTGTCCTCTGTAGTGGTGCTATGAACTTTGGATGTGTGCTTACTTTGGTTTTGACGGGTTTGGGTGTTTGTGGGGCATACGTTCGTGTTCTACGAGCAAGGCTCCCCTGCAGAAACTATTCGGCTGTCCCGAATGTTCCTTCGTTATCGGGTGGCATCTTGCGGATTTTCTGATTTTTTTTGAATGGGCCGCACGCTTAGGGCGACCATGAGTCTTCCTGAGTTTATTTCGCTCGACAGTGACTTTGGTGTGGGTTGTGGGGGGGGTTGTTGGGGGGGGTCTTATTCTTTATAGAAAAGCTACCGGCGTTCTTCCCCCCTATTGAGGACCCTTAGGGGTAAGTGGACCCCCCCTTTTTTCCTTTACGCGACCGTACGCTGGGCCCTTCCTTAGCGGTTATGGGAAATTGACAGATATGCCTGACGTGACCGTTTGTCCCCCTCGTCGCGTCGCGCGAGCCGTTAGTGCACATCGAACGTTGACGTCCCCGCCGTCTCCAATCTGTTGTGCTTCTCCTCAGTATGGGTTACTGTGTAGCTCAGTTCCATCCTACGCGGTAGAGTGGCTTTCGAAATATCATATCGGCCGGTGCGCCAAGGTCGTCCTGATTTCGTGGTCGCGGCTTTGGGCAAGTGCGGGTTCGGCGGGATGTCCGAATCGGGCTGCGTCGGCTGGCGTTCCCTCCTCCTGGCTTCCTCAATGTGGCATCGGGGATGGGCCCCCCTGCGAGGGAAAAACTTTTGCAGCTCCCACGGCGTCTTCGTTTTGTTGCCGCATCACCGCTGCTTTTTCTTCATGCTAAATCTTTCTTGCGGTATTCCCTTTTCTTGCCGTAGGGGGCTGACTGTGGCCCGAGCCGTTTCAGGTGTGATTGGCCTACGAAAAGAACCATTGCTCTCGGCTCCGCGCGCGGCCTTTCCCCGGAAGGGAATGTTTTTGCACGAATTTCCCCGCACGCGTGCCCAATTGCCGCCTTGATGCAATGTACGGCGGGGTCTTGCGTAATGGTTTGGTGTGGACGGTACCAATCGTGAGTGCGAACTTTCTCTCCTTGCCGTTCAATCCCTACATAAGGGCCTCCCCTCTCTCCTTATTTTATCCTCCTTTTTGAGGAAGCATCCCGAGTGGGGACCGTTTTTTTTGAGTTATGAGGCTTGTAAGTTGGGGATCCAGGTAACTCGTACAGCGACCTACGCGTTACCCGCTCGAAGGTATTCAATTGCGGTCTTGGCGAGAACGGGTTTGGTAATTTTTTCCCCCATAAAAGAGTGGATGCCGTTCCCCTCCTGCCCTGACGCGGATAGCCGCGTAGCCCTCCCTTGTTCTTGCAACCGATCCCACCTGCTTCCATTGCCGCTATAGTGCACGCTACCCATCGAGGAAAGAAAATCGTTCCCGCACCTCGACACAGTGTTAACCGTCCTCTATGTTAACCGTCCAGGGTAATTGCCGTCCCCCGTTGGTTATGTTCAATTCGCCCCTAGCGTGGCCTAAACACATCCGCCCCGCTCTCCACATGTGTGCAACCCCCCCCCCCGAAAGGAGTGGGAACGCCCCATCCCTAATTATCTACTTCGCCTAGGCTCTTCACCCCCCTTCCACCGACCAGCTACCGGTCCGCCTCTTGACGAAGACTTGCGCAACCGAACCTATCACCCCCCCAAGGCCACAGCCCCGTTCGGCTCTGAGCACCATAGCCTGTCATAAGCGTCCCCCACTAGATTGGAAAGAATGGAGATTCGGTAAAGCTCTTTTCGCAGGTTCTCTTACGGAAGGTCATTTTACGTCAGGTGATAGGATAGGTACACCTGAACTCCCGGGCCTTCCCCAGCGCGTACCGTTTTCACGCCGCGAGTTGAAATCTTCCCCGTCCCTAAATCACCCCTTCCCTTCCCCTCTTTGGGACTCTCTTCCGTGATTTAGCTAAGGAGTGATCGCGTGGTTTCCTTTCTTGGCAGCTGTCATCAGCAGCCACATCCTCATGTACTCCTCTCCCAGGGTGTGCCCGCTAGCTGCACATTACCCACGCGCTTCATAAATCCTCCCAGATGCACCGGCAACAATTGAGACACGACGACGTCCCCTTCGCATGTATCTGCTACGCAAGGAGCTTATGCTCGTCGCAAATGCTCCACACAACCCCCAATTCCCCCCCCTGGAACAACACAACTGCTGAGAAGATCCCACCCCCCCCCTGTCTTTTTTGGGCCCCTTCCTTTATCAAACCTAGCCCAGTCCTCACAAAGTGAAAGGTTAGACAGCAGCCAGTCGTACCCATCTTCAATAGTCTATAGAGGGCCCATAATTTCCCCCTTTCCTCTATGTTCAACGCCCCTCTCCCCAGACACATCAATTGTTAATCACAAGACATGCTACACGCAAAGGCGTCTGCATAGAATGATCACGCTCATAACGCCCTAAATGCCCCCGCTCCCCCCTCCGAGCAATCTTTCCGGTCATATTGGTTGCGATTCTCACCCACAGTACGCACAACCGCTGGAGAAGGTGATTGTTCGTCGGATAAATCGGACTGAAAACTACTTTCTCTTTACCTCACCCCGATGAGGAATATGTCCCCCCCGGTTTTCAGCCCTCCCCGGGGACGGTCCTTTCCTCCCTGCTTTTGACGAAGCTGTTTGTAAAGCGTAACGCAGCAGGGAGCCCCCCTTGCCGTATCATGCACCGTCCCTCCCAGCATCACCCCCCTCCCCCCACCGACTAAATTCCACTGTCCTTCCTAACCTATCTCTCCTTATGTGAAATTACTGCGCCATGCAGGCCCTTCATCGCCATGTCCTGTTCCGACACCGATTCCACCCCAGTTACGGGAAAACTTTTTTTCTTTGGCCCAAACAAAATCGCGATCCATTACCAACCCCCCCTTCCCGTCGGGTGAAACAAACTCAAATTATAGTTCATTGCCGTGTCGTCCACCGCTTTGTGTCGGGCCCGCACGCACCTCCGGTGGGTTCTCTGTAAGTACAAGGCTTCGGGGTGAGCTGACATCTTTATCACGATCTCACAGTGCCGCCCGTCGCCCCCCACAGCGTCGGATTTATCAAATCGCCCAGCGAGTTCGGCCGTTCCCCAAAGAGCACTAAATCCCCCGGAACACGTGCCAGACAATTGCTCTTTTCGGAAAATTCATCGGCCGGGATCTCCGCTTTCCCAGGCTGGAGCTGTGGAAGACGACGGTATGATAGCCCAAATCCATTTCCCCTCAACTTGATTCTTTTCTTTGATGATATGTCAATAAGCAAAGTCGGAACCGTCCCCGAACTGTCTCAAACTCTCCTGAGCAAATCGCAAAAAGCACAATTGTGTTTACACCGGTGTCACCAGTGGCCTATGCGCTCCCCCCCCCAACTCATGGTTGCTGTGCTTCATTTGAAACGAATTTAAGACTCGATCGCCAAGCCCCTTGACCCCTCCCCTCCCGACTTCCGTTTAATCAGCACCAGAACAATAGTTTCCCTCCTTCTCTTCCCCCCCTTGATACAGCACACCTGCGTGTTCTTAGCGTTCCCTTCGTTGACTTGCGTTTCCGAGACACATCGAGGTCGCAACAAAGAAAACGTCTCGTTTTTCACTCTCATCACTTTCACAATTCACGTTTTTTTCCCCCCAACGTCGGGCTTCGAGTTTGAGTGATGTCGAATTTTGTGCAGCAGAAGTTCCGTGTGCCTGCGCGAGTTTACTATTGGCTGACCGCATCCGTGCGTCAACCCCACAAAAATCCGGATCTGTTTGAGCCAATATGGACTGTCCTTGTGCACCCCCGCTGTAAACTTGCTTTTTTTCCTCAATAGAAACTTTAACCAAAAGCCTGCTCTAACTTGACGTCTCAAATACAGCGCCCGCCACGCCCAATCCCCCAGAAAAAGATCGTTCAACGCCGTTCATCTCCCCTCTTTCCTCATCATAAGGTTTTTGGTGGAGACTATTCAGATGTCTTTTCCCCGGGCCCCCCCCACACCCAGGCGGAGTTTCTTTCGTGCATGGCTGGGCGGGATTCTGGGTATGAGACTTTGACGGTTTTTACCGGTATGAAAGGCTTTTTTGGTCTGGGCCTGTGGTCTGTACGAACATGGGTAAGCTTTTTCAGATCTAGCGACCATATGGGATTAAACACCCGGGAATCCGGATGTGGTTTGATTTACCGACGGCTGGGAAAAGATTAATCTGACGAGTAGCACCGTGACTTTCTTTCTTCCTCACGGCACTCACCTTTTAAGCCCGAGCAGTTTGAACCTGGATCAGGTTCTGAAGCGTGCCGGCGAAGAGACGTCATTTGGGGCTACAGGCGCACACCGATGTTGTCTCCCGGCATAGACATATCTGGCTATGGCAGAAAAAGAGTTGGTGTTCCATCTTCTCCTTAGTGTTCCGCGGTGCAACTATGGTTTTTAACGCCTATCCTGAAGTAGAGTTTTTTCGTGAGCAGCGTGCTGGGAACGTTCAGCCCTGATCATAAGAACGTTGTCTGTTTGTGTAGTGCCACTGGATTTGTCCAAATTGGTGTTTAGACGATGCGAGACATGGAGATATAGTCATTTTTTTGGGGGGGGTTCAGTTTCCCCACGGTTCATCGGTCTTTACTAGATCAGAAGTGCAGGATTGAGGGCTGTATGTGCACTTTGACTTTCCTTCTTCGTATCTCCTATCCGTCCCCAGCCTTGGTAAAGCCTATTCTCCGGCTGAATTTATTGTCATGGAGCAATCGGTTGCATTTTGTTCATTAAGTTTGTTATATTGGACCAGGTCCGCCCCTTCGCCTTGTCCGATGTTTGATTTAGACAGCTGGTGCGGCGACGGTCGGCTGTGCTCCCATTCTTTCTCTGCCGCTTACGATGTAAACTGGCAACACTGTCTTCTCGCGGTATCCCCCTCCGGGCGGGGGTGCTCGCCGAAATACACAAGCGTTACACCCCTAGACTGACCTTAACCTTTTTTGATGGTTGTTCACCCGCATTTTTTGGTGATGCGGATCGCGCTTTTGTGTTTTGCCCCCCCCCCAGCAGCACAATAATTGAAGGTGATGAAGGAAGTCTGGGTTCACGCCTCTGCATGGCGATGAACCCCACCCCCGCTGTACGCAGTTTGAATACAATATACTCTTGAATTCAACCGAGGGCGATTTAGATGAGGAAGAGTTGTCTATTATCCAGTTTTAGATTTTATACTTTCTTTCTTACCCCCGTTGTCCAAGTGACTTCAAGGTAATCCTGCCCCTTCTGCAGGTTGAGGTCATCTTTGAAACTTGACTTATTCCCGCTTCCCCAAAGGAAAGCGTTGGTCACGATGTTATTTCTAAACGCGAAGATATGATACTTGGGGTTCTCACTCAGGTGTTACCCCAACCAAAAGGTGCTTGGTCCCCCCTTGCTAACAATTCCTCCCTCAAAGTTCCTCCCAGCGGGATTTGATACTTTTTTTGGATTCACTTCCCCTTATGAACGGACAAGAGTTTCAAGTGCTGGAAGTCTTACATTTTTTCGGCTCTTCTTCTTGCCATCCTTACTCAAGTCTACGTAATGACGACAGTTGTCTCTTTGTTTGACTCATTTCCAATTGGCGTGTCTTGGCTTGCGGTGTCACCCGTTATCTCTTCAATTTCTCTGGCCTCTTGTCTGATATTCACACTTGTAAGTATTACAGGGCAGGGGTTGCGTCTTGGTTCGTTTCTTTTAATGTGGTGCGAGGGTTTGTGCAGAATTTTTTGTGCCTTTGTTGGTTTAATTATACTTTTGGTTTTGATGTGTGTTGTGTTTTTTCACTCCCCGTCGATGGCGTCTCGCCGAGGATTACAATGCCAATCTCTTTCTGATATCGCTATTTTGGACAGTAGTTCTCTTGGTTTTTTTCAGGAGGGCATCTTTGGTTCTGTTGCGGAATTTGTCCGCTTTAGTCGACAACTGGATGAGTTTTCTGAGTTAGGTCGGCTGATCTTCCTTCATTGATCCTCCCGATATCATATATATAGCTAAAATCAACTCCTGCTTCGCCACTCTTTGGTGTGCCTTTAGGGTTCTTTTACCTCTTCTTCTTTTTGCAAACGGCTGAGCGCTTCAGCCACGGTGGGAAATATACTCTATTGCCCCTCACTTTCCAGTTTTTTCCAAGTAGACATTGCAAGACCCGTATTGTAGCACATGACTTTTTTTAACATAGCCTTTTTTCCCCCCCTTTGTTGGGATGCTCCCCCCCGATTTTATTGATACAATGTTGTGTTAGAAATAGCAGTTGCTTCCTTTTTCCACCTTTTTCTTTTTCGGGTGCGCAAGTAGTCCCTCGGCAGGTCTCTGTTCTATTCTTTTGGGACAATTTTTCTGAATTAAGTAGTGACAGTAGCCGTAGGATGCTTTCAACAATAATGTTATGTTTTCCCCCCATGTTGTTGAATTTTTCTGTTGTCTTGCGTACACTAGCCGGAAAGAAACCTTTTGATCAGTCCCTCCCAGTTTCGGCAGCCTTTTTTCTGTTTGAATACTAAGATCGATGGCGTTTGTTCTGTATGGTCGTTTCCCTTTTCCCCCAGCCGGCGTTTTTTTGGGATGGTTGAAAGACAGAATGGATATGCAGTCCGTCTCTCTTCATTCCCCCTTGATTTTAGTCGTTTTTTTTCCCCCGAAATTTAACGATACAAGCGCTTGAGTCTTCGCTTTGTAATCTCTAATGTTTGCGTTCCGCACCTCAGTGCTACCTTACCACGAAAGGGAAGATTAACACTACTCTTCTTCTTCCCTTCCCCCCGATATATCTCTTTTCTCCTTTTTGTTGTTGATTTGATCGTCTCGCCTTCTCCTACGGAGTAGTGGATCTTTGGACATTATGAGGATTTTTTTCTCCCTCTAGCATTGGTACCTGACCCCCCCTCCACCATCGCGTGATACCCCGCTCTTTCCGGCCTCAATGGCCATTTTTTATGGGACTCCTCTGTAACGTGCACACCCTCCTCTATTGCCTGTGAAAGCCTCGCTCGGAGCCGATAACGCTTATTCTCCCCCCATCTGGTCAGGTAACCATTCCTGAAACAGAAGGCTGAGGCCCCACTTTCCCTCTGCCCCCGCGCCCGGACACCAGAAGCAACCCCGAGCCGCACTTCGACGTTTACGTATAGTTGTTTCAAGCGTACTGATGGCAACCCCTTTCAGCCCCTTGTTTCCTTTTGATCCCTCAGTTGCACAAATGAGTTACCTCACTAACCTCCACGCGATCCCACATGGCAAATGCTGATTGGAAAGCGCACGCAGTTCCGGGTCCCTCTTCAAGGCTCGTCACCCTTTTTTGCACCCCCCTCTGACAGCATACAACGAGATGGACAACTTCTGCTCCCCCTTCCCTGAACCTATGCACCGGCACCCCTCCACTACCTTGTCTATGGTCTGAGCATACACCACCTTTCATATTCCCCCCATCTTGATCTCCTCTCCCCAACAGCTTGGAAAACCGGCGATTGCCCTGCCCTCGCTGTTCTGACCCCCCCTTGCGCGCCTGCACTGATTTTCCAAATGTACTAGCTTTGAGTTCCCCCCGCTCCTTGTCAGCTTTCCAGTGCGCGTACGTTCAGCCGGCGAGAAGAAGGACCGTTCCTCCCCTTAAAGGCCTGCCTTTCCCTATGACCCCGGTTTGCTTCGAGTTGCGTCGCGGTCCCTGATCCCCTCCTCCATTTGCTCACAATAAAACTCAGAAGACTTCCCTTGTGTAGCCAATAGAGCATTTTCTCCTTTTTCCCACAGACTCTCCCTGTACCCAATCCCGCCAGATTGAAACGTTCGCGTCCCCCACGATACTGGTGGGGGGTTTCCAACTGTGACTTGCAACCTTAGATGATCAAGCGTTTATTCTTTTTTCCCCGGCCTCGCTCCCCCATTTTTCGTTCTTGAATGACAACACCCACCCATCACTTGTCAAATAATTTAAAAAAACCCCCCTCTCTCCACCACACTTTCAACTTTGTTTTGCACATACAGCTGTCCCATCTGACATCCGCATCCCAGATGCCCACACGGTAGACTCAGCCCCTTTGCCATAAGCAGCTTCAAGTGGGAACCCTTCGCTTCCCCCCCCCCTTCTATCTCTCCCCCCTGCCCCTGCCGCCTAGATACAGACAATGGTGAACCGTTTTGTCCTCCCCCGATGCCTCTCCTCTTTTCCAACAACTCGACTACTCCCGCTACATTCCTCACTTGTGCTTTTCCCGGGTCCCCACCCTTTCCGGTCAATATTTGAGAACAAAAGTCGCAATCCCCTCCCCTTCGACCCGTTGTCTGTGAATCGTATACAGAACCTTGGACACAAGAGTGACTCACCCCCGTTTCTTCTTTGCCTTCTTTTTTCGTCCCCCTTTTTTACGTCCAAAAAGTTCCCTTCCACTGGATTCCTTTGCTCCATTCCTATGAAGTTGTCTCATCCCCCCTGTCCTTGGCTGCTGAGCCCTTCACCTTGTGTGTCAACTTTCCCCGAACCCGAAAAATCTTTTCCCCCCCCTGTAATAATTATCGACACACCTGCTCCCCCTCCACTTCTTTTTTCCATTAGGGTGTTTCTTCAAATGATTAAGCGCATTTCAGGAATTGTTGTTTTTTCCCCCTTTTGAATCGAGGTTGAACCCCGGCGTAATTCCCCCTTCGACCCTTCAGTCGAAATGATTTGGCCCAATGAGATCTCCCGTCCCCAACCCCCAAATTGCTTGTTAATCCCCCCTCCCCCTCGCCCCCCCTCCTTGTTTTTTCCACTACCCAATCCTTTTTGTAAGTTGGCCTTACCTTTCGCGTTCCTCTGCTCACGAATTCCTACCCTTTGCCCCTTTCGTATAGCTGCAAGTTCTTTACCCTTTTCCCCCCCGAACAAAGTAGTCCCCTCCACAAGCATATATACCCATCTGCAATCTCTTTCCTCCCGGAATCCACAGAGTTCACATCTCATCCCCCCCCCCCTTTTCCCCTAAATGTTGGGTTTCATAGGAAGGGCTTCCTCTCCCCATTCTTGCGTCTTTTTTTCCAACGCTTTGCTTTTTTTTTTTCTGTTCTCGTTGGACCCCACTAAATCTGTGTCTGAACTGTCCATCAAATGTAACAGGAACCTTGACCTTCCCCACTACGTTTTCGAGACTGAGAGATACGTCCGTTAACCACCACTCCCCCCCTTTTGGGTTAAAACTTAATGCACATGGACCATAATCATCGAGTGCTGTTCTCATTTCTTAACGTTTCCTTTCCCCTGCCCCCAACCGCTCTGCTCACCTGAAACAGAAACCAAGCCCGCCAGTCCTTCCTGTTTCCTTTGAACCAAGTAGCTTCTCTTTTTTACATTATTATAGACAGCCCTTGTTTTCCCAGCCATCAGAGGTGTTATTGTAGCAGAGTGTCTCCGTTTTCTTAATCCAATTTTTGTGTCACACGTCCCAATTTAAGAAACTTTATTTCTTCCCCCCCCCCCCCCCTTTTATCCCCCCGGGTTGTATGTGCTCGGTATTCGAATTTGCTTCCCCTTGTGTCGATTCACCCCAGAACAGGTGCCCGCTTTTTTTTTCCTTTCCTTTTTCTTGTTCCCTACCCGTACTCTTAGTGAAAAATACGTATTAGCCTGGCTTTTTTGACCCTCCCCTCTTTCCTCCCCCCCCTCACTGATCTTCCCAACCTCCCAGCTTTATCGATTACCCTCTCTACCAAAGCTGCATTTTGACTAAGGTAACCCGCCGAATCAAAGGTTTCCCCATCCCCTTCAGCTTACCCCCCCCCCTGCACTTCAGCCGAGTCTGTCTCATATTTACTCATCGGATTTTACCTCCCTCCCCCCTTTTTTGTTGTGAGCTCGGATCGATGGAACGGAGTTTTTTTCCGCGGTCGTGTCTTGGCGTGGGCGACTCCCCCGAGACCTGTGTTGAATAGGTTTTTATCCGTCAGATTTTGGTGGGTTTAACCCAAAAAACCCTCTGGCTGGTAAGTCCCAATGCTTGCGGGAAGATTTTCCCCTGCTCTATGTTTATCCATATGGGCACTACCCGCTCATCTTTTGTTTTTCCTCTAAAGATCTCGTCGCCAAGATTACCGAGTCCTATTCGAAGGCAAAGGCTGTCTTGCGACACCGGCCGAAATTTTTTTCCCTGGACAGTGCAAAAGGCCTTTCGGATTAGCTTTCCCTCTCGTGAATTTTTACTTTTTCTTTGACGGCCATCAACGACGTTTTTTCCGGAAACCCGCAGTCCCCCCCTCTACTTTACAGCTATGGCAACCGCCTTGGTCTGGGTGTACTATCTGTATCCTAAGGGCGTTTGAATTCCTGTGGCTTTGACCTAACATGAATTTTGGTGTGATTTTTGTGGGCGATCATTTCCCCTGTGGCTGGACATACGTCCTTTCACCTTTCAGACACAGCCAGTTTTTTGTTGTTTTGCTCCCTTCCTGTTTGACGTGTCTAATGGGGGTTTTTTACGTGCGGTGGGCGCGCAGTCGTTCTTGTTATTTAGTCGTTTCTTTTCCCCTTGCATGAATGGCCTATTTCATCCTAAGATTGCCCTTATCTTTTTAGGGTTGACTTTTGTATGATGCTGGGGGTTGTCTGTGTTTTTTTCCTTCCAATAGCTATCTCGTTTCCACCTCCCGAAGCCCCACCTTTTTGGGGGGGTTGGGGGTGGGGACCCTTCGGTCTCTCCCTGGAGTAGTGGCCATGGTCTCTTTTTAGCCCAGTGAGGTGCGACTGTTGGTTTTACGTTCTGCCTATTCAGTGCCTCCCCTGGAGAATGGCCCGCCCTCTGGTGTATTCGATTTTCTTTTAGATTGATGCCCTCCTAGCGGGCTCGTTTTTAACCCCCCGAGTATTTAACCATTCTTTAGGAAGGCAGCGTTTGTTCCCGTGTTGGTTGTTCCTGACCCGAGCTTGGTCCGGGAGCCGCCAATACACCTGACGTTTGATATCCACCCCTCGAATTGAAGGACTTATTTTGAATGGGTTTGTCAGAACCTCTTCCCCTGTGTTTGTTTCTTTTTTTCGGTGATTTTCGCACATTGTTGTTTGGCAAATCCGTTGACCCCCGCCTAAGGTTGTGATTGGCTGCGCGGGTTCAATCCCCTCCGCTTCCCTGGCCGATGAAAACTTTTGCAGGCTGCTTTCCCACAAGAATTTCTCACAAGACTTGGACAAATTTGTTTTTTTTGCTTTCTTTATAGTGTTGAAGAGTGTGTCTATTATTCCTCGTTGATTGGTCCCCTTTTTTTGATGAATGTTTCTTCTTTACGGGTACCATTCTCCTTACCCGTTGCAGAGAGCGCGTCAATGTATGTCACCTCCTGTCCCTTTCTTCTTTTCCCTCGGATTAAGCTAGTCCCATGGTGGTTCCCCCGTCCGGTCCGGTTTTTACCCGAATACGGATTATTCAGGGTGGTTTTTTGTAGTACTGCTAGGCTTGGTCAGTTTGAAAAACTTTTTGTGGCATACCCTCCCTCCCCCTTAATAAGGTTGCGCATAGGCGGTGTTAATTTTTTCTGTGAAGTTTGCACCTCCCCCCCCAACAACCCCCCCCCCCCCCCCACACCCACCCCCCCCCCCCCCCCCCCCCCAACCACCAACAACAACCCACAACCCCACAAATAGATTCCTGTCCCCCCCTCGTTTTGTTCCATTGAGCTTGGACCGTTGGTGGCTGTTTCCCAGTTCTCTTTCATATTCTAAAGACGTTGGACCCCATTTCTCTTTTTTGGTGATTTTTCATTTCCCCCCTTTGTGCGTTTTTGGAGGTTTGTGGAGTGTAATCTCTTATTGCCTTTTTATGAAGTTGGACCCCTTTTTTTTTTTGTTTCTTACTTTTTTCCATCTGCTGATTTGATTCCTTTTCTTTCCCCCTTTTCCATGTGGTGTCTTCTTTTTGGTTTTTTTTTTAGCTGGATTGCAGACCCTACCAGGATTTGTTGATGAATGTTTTGTGTTTTTACTTTCTTTTTCCCCCCCTTTTTTGATTTGGTTTTTTTTTTTTTCTTAATGCTAGGGACGCCAGTTCACTTTTGCCCGTGGAAGGCTCCTCTTCTTGCTTCTTTTCTCAGAGTTTTTTTGTCGTCGTTGCTCGTGTTTGGATTTTATCTTTTTAGTTAGGTTTTTAATTTCTTTTTTTTATTGCGTCCCCCCTCTTTTTTTTAGTATTTTCGTTTATGTCTGCTGCGAGTGGACTTCAGGTACCCCCCCTCCCCTCTAATTTAGGCTAAGAATTGTCGGGGGCCCACTAGTTTTTCTTCCCCTGCCTTGCCCCCTTATTGCCCCAACAAACCACCCCCCCACACCCTTTTCCCCCTTGTATGTTTGAAAATTACGTTCGGTTCTCCCAGTCCAGTTCCATGTCGTTTCGGTAACCCTCTCCCCCCCCCCCCGCTTTAATGACTTACTTACATGACCTCCCCCCTTCCCCCCCTTTTCTTGCTAGCCGCTTTCCTCCCCCCCCCTCATGGCATGTAACTTTGATTTTCTCAGCCTTTTTCATCTCCCCCCCTGTTTTTTTTTCTTCTCATCTTTGACTTTTGTGCAATTTTCCCCCTCTATTCCCGTTCCCCCTTTTTTTTTTTTTGCAGTTATCGGCTTTTGTTGAGGCTTGTCCAATGTTGTCCCCTCTTACTTTTGGGATTTATTTTAAGTTCTTGTTTCCTTCTGGTTTTTTTCCCCCTCTTTTTTTTTTCTTCCTATTTTGATTGTGGTATTGCTTTCACCACTCCTCTTTGCGTCCCCTTTTTCCCCTTGATATGTGGGTCCCTTTTTTTTCCCTTATTTTTCCATTCTCGTCTGTCACCTTGATCTGACTTGCGGTAGATTGCTCTTTAAGGAGGGGTATCTTCCCTTTTCACTAGCCCTTCCCTTCAGGTGGTGTTTCAGACCCCCCCCCGAATTTTGCTACGTCCCACTTTCCTCGCGCCCTGTCTCTTTCGTTCAAGCATCGTGAGTTTGTTTCTCATTTACCCCGTTGTAAGATTTGATGCAATCGTTGTTTTACCTTTCCTTGAAGTTTTGTTCTTGAAAAATAGCCTTTCTCTTTTCTTTCCTCCTTTTCTTCTTACCCTCCCCTGAGGGGTGAAGGCTAGATCTTAGTTTACTCCTCTACGGTTTTGTGGAGCTTCTCTATGCATCTTTTTTAGTGTGGTCCCCTTCCCTTATGGACATTTCTTGGAGCCCCACTAGTTTCTCACTTGAGCCCCCCCTTCCTTTTGACTCCCCTGATTCGGGATAAAGTTTTTTTTTTTGGCGTCCTCCAAGTGTTTTTTTACCGTTAGAAACCCTCTCTAAGTGACTTGATTGAAAGCCGCCTTCGAGCATGGAGACCGAGCCTCCCCTTTTTCTTTGTCGATTCCCCCCCCCCATGCACGCCCCTGCTGGGCCCCCCCATTTCCCGTTACCCTCGGGACAAAAAGTAAGCCTCACCAAATTCCCCCATCTACCTTAGCCCCGATTACCGCTTTTTTTAGCCTTTTCATTCCAAACTTCTCAGTTGTTCGTGTGTCCCCCGTGTAGCCTCGTTGGACGGGTCCTCCCCCCCCCTCTCGTTTCTCTTTACCCCAAACAGCAGGTATCTTTTTGTCCCTTTTTCCGGCTGCTGCTTCCATCCCTTCCTGCTAGGTTTTTCCAACCACCCTATCCGCAATACGAGATGGTCCTCTCCCTTTCCTCCACGGTGGCCAGTCTCCCAATATATTCTTTTCCCCCCTTGAACTGAATACCCCTTTTAGTCCTTATTTTATTTAGCTACACCCCCACCCTTGAATCTGTTTTTTTTTTTTCCATCAGATGCCGTTACAAACCTTGATGAGTCCATTTTTCCGAGTCCCCTTTCCCCCACTTTAGATGTTTTCTCCCAATACGGGCTCGCTCTCCGAGGAGTTTTTTTTCCCCCCCCTGTACGGGGGATTTATATTGAGCCCCCCCCCCCTCCCCGATCCTGGAACCTTCAATGGGCGTCCAGCGCGTACCGTTTCCGTTGCGTCTAAGAAGTCACAGTTTTTTTCCCTAAAGGCACTTCCCCCCCCTGTTTCTCTGACTTTTCCCCCCGCAGTTCTGCTTTTTCTTAGAGTTGTTCTGGCACTCCTTGACGATTTCTTTTTTCTTAGGCCACCCACAACAAAATTGTCCCTTTTTTCTTTTTTTGATCCCGCATTTTTATTTTTCATTTTTATACCCAAGAAACATTCCTTTTTGTCGCCCCACGATCTCTTCGGAACGAAGTTTCCCCCACCCTATGACCGCGTCCACCCCTCCCTATAAGATGACCCCCCCTGTTATTTTAGATCTCCGAGCGGCTTTTCCTGGAAGTTTTTCCGCCTTTATTGTCGGCTTTTTCGCCCCCTAGGACTTCCTCACCCACCCCCCGTCAACCCCCCTTCCTGTACATTCAGTTACAGTCCCACACCCCCACCAAATCCTCAACCAATCCTTTGACTTTTAACCCCCGTTTGCCCTCGACGCCCTCCCCCCAATCCCGCCACCCCCCTCCTTTTGGGTGATAAAGGAAGTCCAGTCCCCGTCTTTTTTCCCTAAGCTGTTGAGTTAACCTTTTCACTAGTAGCTCACCTCGTTGTCTCTAGTCATTCCTAGCCCCCCCGCCCTTACGAACCTAGCCATTGTGAATTGCCTTTCAACCCATTCCATGCTGCGCATTTTGGCCACCAACCCCCTTTCTCCTAACGGTCACTTTTAACGCGGATGAGCTTCAACACGTTTTTACCTGATCCTCTTTGGCTTATCACACACCAAAACAAAGTAGTCCCAACTTTCCGCAGGTGGGGGTATTTTAGGTCTTCTTTTTTGGGTTTCTTGTTTTTGTTTGTTTGTTGTCTTCTTTTCGAATCTTGGATTACACTAGATCCCCCTTTTTTTTTCATCAATTAGATCTTTTTTTTTTTCCCCCGCTTTCTTCCCACGATACGTCGTTCCACGCGGGCGGCTTGTGCTCGCCGTCAGTGTTCTTATCTTTTCTGACTATGTCCCTGAGTTTTGATTGATTTCCGTTTGTCGTCAGGTGTTCGTAATCTCCTAAACCCCCCCCCTTAATTCTATTTAAATTCTGATCATCTAATCTCCTCTTTGAATTCCTATGGATTTAGAAAATTTTTACGTCCGCCATGCGTTTCTCCTGCCATTTTTGCCCTTTCTCCCCCTGTATTTACTCAGTCATTCTAACAATCAATGCACAATTCGGGCAACTTATTTGGCCCAAACCCAAGCGATTGTTTTTTGTATCCACGCTTCACCCCCCCCCCCCCCCTAGTATGAAAACACCCCCCCGAAAACTAAGTTCGTTTAATTTCAAAGTCTCGTGGTTCTTAACGCGGTGTCGGGCGTTGGCCGAAAAGGTCCGGGTCCTTGACCTCTATTACTATTTTCTTTTCGGTAGGTCAGTTCTTTCTATCCTCTTGCTGAAGAGAATAGTCCCCCCCCCCATCCATATTTCCAAGCTTCTCAAAACTATCGTCGATTTTGCCCGTTTAACATAGTTCAATCTTTCGTTACTTCCCACCAGTGAAGGCATCCTAGGACAGGTGATCGCTTTAAAAGGTTTCTTATTGCTGGACGGTGTCGTTCGCTATGTCTGGTTGGAAAGTCCAATTATTTCACTTTGTTGATGTTATCTTACGCACCTCTTAAAACCCGAGCTTCCAAAAAGACGTTTCTTCGCCCGTACAGCGGAAACCATTTGGTCCCCGTCCCACAATGAAACCAACCCTCATGAGCCCAACAGAACCCAGATAACAATCGCGGCGTTGTTGCTTCTTCTCATGCTGTAACGTTCCGGGTTCCCAAACTAGAGTTATCGAAAAACCTTTCTACCCTTCCCTACAGACTTAGATGTGCCCGTTAATATCTCCTCCATGAAGTGCGCCCTTCATATTTTCCTTACTCGTGTTTATTTCTTCTCACCCCTGCGTTTATTTGCCGAGGTCAATCTCTGGCCGTGTCGTCCGCATATATAGTGTCGGTTCCAAAAATTTGCCCCAACGGAAGCTCGCTTTGAACCCCCCTCTCCATTACTGTTTTTGGTGTGGTTGGGGGGTGTGGGGGGTGGTTTGTTTGGTGGTATTGTGCTGGTTTGGGTCTACAAATTTATAGCCCCATTTTTCCCAATTTCTTTGGGTGGCACTGCCCTTTCTTGGGGTTTTTTGTCTCTCCCCATCCTGTGTCCCCTTAGTGCTTTGGTCATCACGAAGGATCTTGTTGTTTGCTCGCTTAGTAAGTATTTGTTTCCCCTCTCTTCTCCGGTTTTCCCCCCCCCCTTGATTTCTTGGCTGTTTCCCGTCCCATTTTTTTTTTCGCTGATCCTTTCCCCCCCCTATGAAATCCAGCTTCGCCCAACCTCCTGTGTTCCCCCAACCCCCTCACTCCCGTTGGACTCTTCCCTCAGTAAAGACCATTTTCACGCATTTCCAATTCCTGCACCCCTCCCCCTGCTTCT
>Ga0179593_1389161_pt1 | contig 18065 bp, 24 predicted proteins | sample CZODoug2_1_08_16_FD_185931 | JGI IMG/M metagenome (GOLD analysis project Ga0179593, IMG submission 185931) | Vadose zone soil fungal communities from Angelo Coast Range Reserve, California, USA - CZODoug2_1_08_16fungal (PacBio error correction) | ecosystem: Environmental > Terrestrial > Soil >... | reverse complement strand
GGTCAATCACCTTATTGTCCCCCTTTTTTTTTTCCGCGTTTTTTCCATTTTTTTATCGCTGTGTTTTTTTGAAGTATTGCACCTCCTTTCTCCTTGTTCACCCAACAATTTAAAATTTTCGTTATTCCTTGTCTTCATCTCTTCAACTCTCCTTGTTTTTATTTTTTCTTTATCTTTTTCTTTGGAGCGGAATTCAGGTTGTACCTCCCCCACCTTCCTAAGTAAGAAATTCCGCGGGCATTTAGCTCTCCTACGTTTTTGTCGGTTGGTAGGGCCCTTCTTTCTCTCTTGTGGCGTTGTTTGCCACTTTTTTTCAACCTTTTCTTACACTCTTTTGCCTTTTCCCATCAACATGGTGCCTTTACCGGTCCCCCCCAATTAGTGTCTTCCTCCCCCCCACCTACAAAACCTCATCCACCTAATTGAACTCTTCTCTTGTTTCATTGGACTCCGCCACTTTTGTTTCTTTTTGTTCGTGCCCGAATGGTCCTCACCCCTTTTTTTAGCAACCAGAATACCGGGTTTGAATTGGACCTCCTCTTTGCAATGCCCCCCCCTTTTAACCCCCCACTTTTCTTTCTATCGTTGATAAACCCTTTCCCACCCTGTATCCTGTCACGTCTTGCCCTTCCCCTGTGTTATCGCGCTTGCTTGATGTGCTCTTTTCCCTTCCACGTCTTCGTGTTTTTGTGTTTTTTGTTGCTTTTTGCTTTTTTGTTTGTTTTCCCTTTCTCATCTCTTTGCCGTCGTGCGTACTTTAGTTCTGGCCGGGACAACTTTTCTCACTCTTCTTGCCGTCTTCACCACTTGTCTCGGTCTGTTTACCATATCTTGGCGTTAATCTCCCCATTTTCCCGTGTAAATGGAATAGCCTTTTTCTTGCCGCTCCAAGTCTTCTTTGTCTTTTTTTCCTCTCATGATTCTCCCGCTTGCCCCCCCGCCTGTGTTATTTCCATTTCCGTGTGGTATACATGCGTTGGTTCCTTCAGTAAGGCCACAATGGTTTTCTGGGTTGTCCTCTCTGAACCCCGTTTCCTTCCTTTTTTTTCTGGCCTTGCGCTTTCTTTTGATTACCAAGGTGTTGCCTCCATTTCTATTCCCCTTTGCTTCCGTTCGGTCCCCCCATGGAGGGGGACAACATTGTTTTGTTTTACTCCAAAAACAACACTTTCCCTGTCTTTCCAGCAACCTCTCCCCCCTCTTCTTCCCCCCCCAAAAAAATTTTGTCTTGGTAAGTTGTCTGACCCCCAGCTATGACTTGGCACTTAGTGAGGCATTCTTTCCTTTGTTTTTCTTTTACTTCCTACAATTATTTTTGTTTTCTGATGCTACCCTTCAAGACAAGTTTTTGTTCCTAGCGTTGTTTTGTGTGTCAACTACCCTTTCTCTTACCCGTTCTCATTTTTTGCTTTTCAGATATGGACTGGACAGTGCCCTTTGTTGTTGGGCATCCACCCCTGCTCCTGTCAATCCATTACTGCGACCTGTGACATCCCCAATTTTGTCCAAAGTGTGGATGCGTTTATTTTTTTCATCCTTCCCAATGCAGAGTCTATCTTAGGAAGGTCAACCCCTTTTTTTTTTTTCTAATGCACAACCCCCTCCCCCACATTGGACCTTCTGTTTCCCATGACTCCCCCCCCGCCCCCCACCAACAGTTACATGCCCCTAAACAGGAACACAACCAAGTCTTTTTTTAATTCTTCACTTTCTATTTTACCCCCCAGCCTATTCCTTCTTTTCTGTGTTTTTCGAAACGGATTCCCCCCTGCAAAAGTCTATCCAATTTTTTCTCTTTTTTTTCCAAGGAGTCACCTGGTGGACAGGTTGCATTTCTTTGCTGTTTTAACCACCCATTTCTTTGAAAAGGTTCCTTTTTATCGTCCCACCGAACCGGGACCTTATCCAGTAGAAGTTTTTCCTGTTTGTCATCCTCTACTCAATGTTTCTTTTCCCAAGCCAATTTCTGACTTCAATTGATCCCACTACCGTCCCCTTTCCAGGAACCAACCAAAGACCCTTTTTTTTCGCAGCCCCCCTCCACTGTCCTACTCCAGGCTGGTAAAACCCCTTAATTGTTGCGCTTCTTCACATGGTTTCTTCTCTTTCCTTCGGGGAGGCACCATTATCATTCCGTCCAAACCCCCTCTTGTTTTTGCTAACATTGGTTCATTGGGGCAGTTGGTTTCCCCTTTGCAACATTTGCCCAACCGTGCTGCCCCAATTCAAAACAAGGTCCCCTTTTAAGTTTGATATAGTGCAGGTGTCGCCCAGGCTCGGTTTCGGATGAAAATTTCTGCTTTTTGCTAGGGGTCATCCCACCAAGGTTTTTACTCTAAACACCGGGGGCGTCCCCCACCTATAGAACTCTCCCTTTCCTCCCCGCAAGTAGTAAGCCTGGCTTCGTACTTTCGTTTTCCCAAGTTCTTTCCCTTCTAACACACAGGTTCGATCCCATCATCCCCCTCCTTTTCAATCTGGTTTCCTCTTCCCCACGGTAAGTTTCCAAGACCACTTTCCCCTTCATTCCCCCTTCACCGTATTTTGGCCCCAATGTCGTCCCCCAGTTCCCTTCTCTGTCAATCCACGCTTTAACAAAAATAACCCCCCCACCTGGTCTATTCTCAACTCCCCCCCTTCCCGTTGATGAGTCGTCGCTATGTACCGAAAACTTTTTTGCTGGCTTCTGATTATTTGTACCACGTCGGAACCCCATTCCTATACAGTTTACGTAAAGGCCACGCAACCCGTAGCTATCTTGTGCAAAATTTCCCTTGTGCCTTTCCTTTTTTCTGCCCCATTAGATATTTCCCCCTATGAAGGTTTTCTTTCAAAATGGGCGTTTAGGCCCAGTTAAAGTGAGAACACTTGTTTCTTCCCTTTCGTGTTCCACTTGCTCTTCCCCCCCCAGTTTCCGATGCTTGGGAGTATGTTTGCTGCTACCCGAAGACCCGCAAGCACCCCGTATATGGTTTTTCGGACCTGCTAAGTTTCTGCGTTTTTTTCCTCCAAAAGGAAGTCACTAGTAACCAAGTTGTTTGACCTCTTTCACCCCAACGTCAGGGCCTAACTTTTCCCTCGAAGAAACTTTTTTTTAGTCAGGCCCCCTCGTCTTTCCTTCCCCACCTGAAAAGGTGCCAGATGTCTTGCCGTGCCCTTTGGGCATGCGGCGATTTTTTCCATTCCCCAGGTGCGTGTGTTCCCTTTCGCCGCAAGACTCCCTCTACAGCAAAAACCACTCCTTGTCGGGCCCTAAGCTTTTTTTTTACTTCACTGCACACTCTCTCTAGGAGACAAAATACTGCACTTTTCGCTTTTTTTAAACACCCCCTGAGTACTTCCCCTCGGTTTGTGTTCGGTCACAGGGGTTTGGATCTTTCTGTTTTTTTTTTGTTGTGGGGGTAAAACTTCTCCTGTCCTCTGCTCCCCCCCATTCAAAAAAACTTTCACTGGGTCCTTGTTTTTCCTTCTTGAAAGGTGCTCCGCTTATGCTCTGATAGTGTCGTTCTTCTCTCACGCTGAACTCTCTAGCCTCCTTTATTTCTTTTTTTTTTTTTTTTTTTTTTTTTCCTTTTTTTACCCCTTTTTTTTTTTTATCCTTCTCTTATTTTGTTTTTTTTTTCTTTTTTTTTTTTTTTTTTTTTTTATCATTTTTTTTTTTTTTTTTTCCTTTGTTTTTTTTTTTTTTTTTTTGTCTTGACGGCGGTGCGTCCCCTCTTATCCCTTGAGTCACTTATTGGATGATTCGTTTTGCTGTCATCCCAGGGTTTTGGACAACCCTTTCCCTCCCTTTTTTATCCTCCCCCCAGCAAAAAAAACACCTCCACACGGCAGCCTGGATACCCCAAACCAGTTTTTCTTCTTTCTTTTCGTTCTTTTAATTTCTTTCGGACATCCCTTTTTGGTCCCCGAACACCTCGGTTGGCAATGTTGATCACCTCGTCTTTTTCCTGGTTTTCCTTTTCGGTAACCCAAATCGACCCTTTCCCATGCTTGGGTTTCCACTCTTTATTGCTGATTCTTTCCCCTTCCCTTTATCAAAAAGGTAGTTAAATTCTTTCATTAACCGTTTGCCTGAGGTCCTCCCATCTTGCTAAATTCGAAAATTAATTTGGAGAGAGTGTATACCCCTCTCATTTAAACGTTTTCTATCCGATACTATGCATGCCCTGTGTGCCTCCTTCCCCTCGAAAAAGACTCGCTTTGCGTCTTTTCTGTCATTTTCGTTGAAGCATGGTTCCCTCGAATTTTTTCCTTGTAGTTCCCCCCAAAACTTTCCCAATTCACTTTCAGCAACGGCTTTTTTCCCCTGATTGCGGAACCCTTTTGGGCCCCCTTGTGAGCCTCATCGGTTTGCCCCTCTAACTGGTCATTTCTGAGGAAGCTCGCTGTAACTTTTTTGCCGTCCTTTTACACCACCGTCCCGGCTTCCTCCGGCCCTTTAATACCTACCCCTTTCCTTTTTCACTTCTTTTGCCTCCTGGAGGGCGAAAACTGCATTACACCAAACTTTCCCGCTTATCTGAGGCCCCCAATTTTTCTTCTTTTTCCGTTCCTCCTCCGTTTTTTTGAGTTTCTCTTGTACGCGCCTGAGTAAATAGGAAAGCTAGTCTCTTTGTTCTGCTGTCCCATTTTTTGCGGCCCCCATCTTTCCCGCCAATCAGTCTTTTGCCCCAATTCTTTTTCGATTTTCCGTTTTCATTTAACTCGTCTGATTAGAATCCATTGGCCCAGTAATCGGTCCCCCGTTCTTTTTGGGCCAGGTTCGTGATACTCCATTTTTTTTTAGCTTCTTCTTGATTGGAGATCCTTAAGAACTCCTGCTTTCCTCCCTTCGCCTCTACCCCCAACTTACATCCGGCATTCCCCCCCCGAGAGAGCTTGTCCTGGCTTTTTTCTTACCTTGTTTGCCCCAAAACCACCTGTCGACGGAGCTCGTGTCTACTTTTTGTTTTTTTTTGAACTGTCCCACCATTCTCACTTCGTCGTTTTAGCAAATATTTTCCCTTTTTTACATCGGTTCCCCCTTCGCCCTGCTCACACCTCACTTTTCAAAAGAACTGACTTAACCTTGTCTGTAATGAAGTCCAGATCGGGCATTTTTTCCCCCCTTTTTTTTCTCACGGGCAGCGTTTGCTTTTGCTGTTCCTGTCTTCTAATTGGTTTACAACCTCTCACCATCCGGGTACATTCCCGTTTGTTTTTTCCAGTTTCTTTCCGGCCACACTTTTTTTCCGATAAAGCTTCCTTTTTTTTGGGGGTGGTCGTTCTCTGGATTTTCCCAACACCCCCCCCTGCTGGTTGACCATCTTTCTCCACCAATCTTTTCAATTTCCGATTTCCAATCTGCCTCGCTCTTTAGAGTTGTTCCGACCATATCCGTATCTTAAATGAGTCTTTGAGCTTTTTTCCAGCCCTGTTTTTTCAAGACATTTCCCGTTGCCCTTTTTAGAGGGCTGCGTGGTTCAAATGATATACCCCCCCCCCCCTGTTTTTTTTTTTTTTTCACACATGTTGTCTCCATCCTTCTTCGTTGGTTCAAAAACCTTCTTTGGAATTTCTCGCTTATTTTGATTCTTCTTGCATTTGCGTGGAATTTCCCCTTTCTCCCCTTGGCAGACCTTTTTTTTTCATTCATACTTTCTTCAGAATTGGCACGCCTTCTTCCGTCCCTTGCCTTTTAGCCCCCCCGAATGTCTTTTTGTCTTTTCTCTGGGTCGTGCCGATTCTTGTCTTCCCCATTTCATTCCTGGTCTCCTGGCAGTCAATTTTCCTTTTGGCTTCCTTCGGGGCTTTTCTGCTCTGATTCCGTCTTTTCTTTTGTTGCGCGGTCGTTTTTTGTATTTCGTTGCTTTTCGTTTTTTCCTGCCGGTCCTTTTTTTCTTAACTGTGTTCCTCTGCGGCTTCCTCGCTCAAGGAGGGCTTGTTCCCTGTTTTTTCCTTGTTTCGGTCCCTGCTTGTATGCTGTACTTTTTGTCAAAGGTTCTCCGCCCATTTCCCCCCGATCCTTGGGGAAGCTTTCTCGTCACCTTTGTCCGTCCCCCAGTGATTTTGCCATTTCTACGTTTGTCTTTCGCCAGCGGTACTGCCATGCGTTCCCCCAGTTGTCCTAGACGCGGATTTTTGTTTAACTGAGTGTTCGTCCATTCCCTTGAACTTTCCGTTGAAGTTTGTGAAGATTCCCTGTGTTTTGAAGCTTTTCCTTACTTATCTTCTATGGTGAAACTCCTTGCACAAAAATCCTTTCAGGGCGTTGACAATGAGGGATCTGTATTTTTTTTTGTCGTGGTGAGTTCACCTTCTCTTTCTTTTTGATTTATAGCCCGTCTGGAAGACATAGGTGTAAACCCACCCTTACACCCCTTCCAGAAACTTATGCGGTTGCTGGGGTCCTTTTTTTTGTCTGATTCGTCTCTATTCTTTTCTTCCCCGTTCCTTTGCTTCCAGATGGAAACGCTCTTGGGGTTGCTTTCCACTCGTTTTTTTCCTCCAACTCTTCTACTGCCGGTCCTGGGTGCGTTCAATTTTTTACCGGCAAGGGTTTTTTTCTTTTTTCACCCTGCGGGCCCCCCCCCCGCTTTTTTTTTCCCACAATCACAATGTTTATTCCAACAGGCACGGTTTTGTAAGGGGAATCATATTTTTCCCAAGGTTCCCCCCCTCATTGCCGTCACCGTCTTTCTTACAACCCCTCCTGCCAAAAGTACTCCCTGTCCCTGTTTCTCCATCCTGGTTCGTTTCAACGGTGGGGGGGGTTGGGTTGGGCTCCGTGTTTTGCGTGTTTTCTTTGACAGTCACTGGGTCTTTTGTCGATGACCTTTCCTAAAGTGAGTCTTTTTATTCGCCCGTGGCCAAAATGCTAAGTTTTTTCATTTCCCTTTTTTTTGCAAGATAACCTTGTTCCCTTTCCTTTGTTACACCCCCTCCGCGTTAGCCTCATTTCCCCCGGTTCAGTTTCCATCTTTGTAATAGGGGAACCTTTTTTTTTTCTGCCTCTCCCGAGTGGATTCTCTTATTTCTTCTCTTTTTTGAATTCCCCACTCGCTTTCCCTCTTGTTGTCTCTCTCCTGAATGGTTTATTTTCTCAAATTGCCCCGTGTAGCCCCAGTAAGGCCCACCCCTTTTTTGGAGGTGCCCCTCTACACAAACAACCTTTTCTGGACTTCCGTTTCCTCTCGGTCTTTTTTATTTGACCAGGGACTGAATCAATCTTTGTTTCCCTTTTTGCCTCATGCTCTCTTCCCTACTTTTGCGGGGTCTGAATGCTTTTGAACGCCCCACCACACCCTGCATTTTTTTCCATAAACCCTCTAAGTTATTGTCTTCGTAGTTCCTTCTTTTTTTCCGACCCCCAACAGTCCTTACTTTTGGGCCAGGCCTCCCAGCCTCTTCCTCCCCCTTTCCGCTTTTTTTTGGTGCGAAAGAGTTCTTACCCCCCTTGCCACAGCACTTTTCCGCCTGGTAGTCCGTTTTGTAGAAACTCCCTGATACTTTCCCTTTCTGGTTGACTAAAGAGTCAGATGTCTTGATTTGCGGACAACTTTCCCCCCTTTTTTTCGTTCAACCCCAATGGTTATTTCATCCCCGCGTTTCCTCCCATGTACGGGGCGAAATGTTCCCCGTTCAAACGGTACTTGGAAAGTTCTCAAAGTGCTTTGGATGACCTTCTAATTCCCACGGCAATCCCCCGCTGGACTCAACCAGGTTTTGAAGTTTATCCATGTTGGTTTTCCCCACCCCCCAGTGCACCCCCACTTTTTTTGCCTTACTTTAAACCCATTTTCTTCCAACCCACTATTTTTCTCCTTGGTCATCTTGAAAAACACGTTTCCGTACTTTCCAATCTATATACCCCCCCCCAGTTCCCTTCCTTTTATTGATCCCTTTGGTTCCCCGTGGACACTTCTATCCATTTATTTCGGTGGTTTTTGGCCCACTGGGTCCTCTACTTTTTTTTTGTACCAAAATGTTCTAAAGCCCTCCCTTGTTATCCGGACTCACTTCTTGGTTCAAACTGTACTTCATTTTCCACTTTCCTCACCCATTCAATTACTACCACCTTTTTTTTTTATCAGTTGTTAGTGGTCCAACCGTGGTACTTTTCAGCCACCCCCATCCCAGCTTCAGCCCCCCACTGCTCGTAAACTATTTCACGCTTTGTCAAGTCTCCCCGCTCTTGTAGTAGTTTCCTTTTGTTGTCCTGAAGCGGTCATCTTAGACCGTTGTTGTTCATCGTTTTACATTTCTTTTGAGACCTATTTTATTTCCCCTACCAAACACCACCTTTTCTTTCTACATTGTATTTGTGCGTGACCCCGTTTTTTTTTGGGCGGGCGGTGGCCCACCTCCACACGTGCCGCTTTTCCCCAATCTTCAAGTCGAATTCTGTCTGGGTTTTCTGACCACCTCTGTTTTTTCCCATGTCTGTTGATTTTTTCCTGCCTGGGTAGACTTCACCCCCTTTTTAAGCTAAACGGGGCTCCCTTTCAATCAATCTTAAATCCCCGTCTCCGAGATAGGTCTTTTGAACTACGTTTTTCTTTTTGTGTAGTTCACATTTGATGTCGTCTTGACCCAAACCCCTATCATCAATAACCCGAAACCTTTTCCTTTTTCTAGTTCTGCCCTGGTCCCCCACACACGGCCTTCCCCTTCACTTTCCCCTTTTCATTTTTTCACAGTTGTGACCCCTTTTTTTTTTTTCTTTTTCAATTTATCCCACAGCCCGTTATGGGGTTCTCCTGGTGTTGAAAGAAAACCCCCGTCGGGATTTCCACAACAACCAAAAAAACCCCAACAGTCCCCTGACTTCCCTAGTAATTCTCAAGTTGAGGCGGTTCCCTCCCGTGTACTGGACCCAAACATGTTAAAATCCAACTGTTTTCGACCCAGTCTTTCCATGGGGCCCCACCGCTAATTTTACAGTACGAATTTTTTTGTTTTCCGGCAAGTATCCCACCCCCCAATACCCCGGTTTGTGTCTTCCAATTTCTTCGACCAAGTTCCTCCCAAGGCCTAACACTTTTCTGTCTTCCCCCCTCTCAGAAACGTTTTTTTCTATCTACCAGAGGAAAAGAAAGGCCCTTGTCCCGGCCATTCATCCCATCGATTTACCTGAGGAGGATTCGGCGTTCTCTCCCCTGGTCCCGAACCTTTTCATCCCTTATAGTCAAAACTTCTGCTTGTGGTCCCCCAAAAAGGCCCCCCCACGGTCCTCGTCCCTCTGCCGAGCGCCCCCCCCCCAAAAACGTCATTGGTGATTGCCGTTCAGGAAGTCATAATTTGAATGGAGGTAGTTCCCTTTGTCTCATTTCCCTGGGGCCCCAACCAGTCCTCATCTTGCTTCGACAATGTTTCCCATTTTTTTAAAGTTCATCTGTTTTCGTCCAAGGCAAGGCGGTTGCAGTTTTGTCTTGGCATCCAAGTAAGTGCTTTCAGCCCTAGAGGGTTCTTTACCTCACATTTCGGTCAAAGCTTACCCTTTGAGGCCCCAACTCTCGTTTTTCCCAAAATTGATTTTTGTGGAACCCCTCCTGGTTTCCTTACAATTTTGACGGTTTTTTTTTGTCTTTCCTTTTTTTGATCCGCTGTCCCGCCTGACCCTAAAAACTTGTGCCCATCTGTTCTTCTAACCACCCTTTTTGTGAGCTAGTATTGCATTTCCTGTCTTGGTTAGGATTTGATTTTTCCCAGCGAATCAGGTGACCAACTTCTTACTGCGTCTTTGGGAAGAGTTTCTCACCCTCTTACCGGTAATTGTGGGTCTTTTGCTTCTGTCTGTTGTCCTCCAAGGGTTGGTCAATTTTTGCCCTCCATTTGTTCCCATACATCAGACGTTTATCCCCCCCGCCGCTTTAGTTCTTCGCTTGGATCATCGGGGCTTATTTCGGGTTTGTTTCCAATTTGTCTCTTAGGTTCGTTTTCCCCCGTCACTTCCCCCGCGTGCTGCCATCACGTTCTTGCCGTTGTCTTCGTGCCAAGTTTAATTCTTCCCCGAAACCTCTTCGTGTGGTCTCCTCTTGGTACTGTTCGAAACTGTCCTTTTCGCGCTTCCCCCCTGCCTTTTTGACCCATTTTCTCTTCAATTCTCGACCTAGTCTCGGGTACATTGCGAAGCACAAGATGACCCTCTTTTCGGTCAGATTGGACCCGTTTAGTTTTTTATTTGGCCATCTCCCCCTGGACTTTTTACCCACCGTCCCCCTTTTCACAGAATGACCCTGTTTTCTTTCGGGCCCTGAATGTATTCTGCAAACGTTTTCGCGAACTGTTTTTTTCCCCGTCCTTGGTGGTGCATCTCTCCTTTCTGGCAATCGTGATTCGCCACCTGGTTAAATCCCTTCTTTTCACTCCAATCATTGCCACGTCTTCTTCCTAACCGTCTTGGCCGCCCCTTCCGCCCTCTTTAACCTCCCTTTTTCCTTTCTGCTTCTCCCCTGCTACCCCTCCTCTACGTGTTTTTGAGCCTGAAGTTGAAGCCTCTTGTCCATTCTTGATTTATGTGTTTTCCTGGTTTTTTTTTCTCCCCTTGGTGAGGGTCTGACTCCTCCTTGGGACTCAAGGATGTTTGACCTGTAATTACGATGATTTTTTATGGAGTCTGGCCTCGATGGCGTTTTTTCCCCGTATTCACAGATTATTCCCTGACATTTTTTTCCCCTTCTCCTTCCTTTTCCTTTGTCCCCCTTTTTTTTGTCTTTTTTTGGACTGCCAATTGTGGAAGCACTAGGGCTGTGAATTGGGCCCATTCTCAACCACCCCTTCGGTGCCTCCCACGCGTATGTCTGATGTCAGTTCGTCCCCCCACAGTCCCGGTTATCTTCAGTTCCCCCTGAACTAGACCCTTTCCATTTATTTTTTGTTTCCCTCTTTTCACTTTCACGTTTTTCGGAACTTCTGGTTTTTGTCTATCACCCCCCTATCTTCTTTTTTACCAAACCTGAATGTTTCACCTTGTCCTGAATCCGTCTTTTTTTTGCCAATGATTGCCGATTCTTTTTTTTTTTGCTTTGCCTTGACGACTGAAATTGTAGACCCAGAGTCCGGAAGGATTTGACCTTTTCCATCTTTGTGGGGTATTCGCTGACCACCTTCTTCTTTTTGTGCGGTTCTGTCCTTTGGCGTTTTTTCTCGTGAGCTTTTTCCTTGACACCCCCTTGGTGAGGACACCGCTCTATACCCCTCTCTTCGTCGACATCTTCCTGTGAAAGTGGTTTTTTTTTTTTCATTCCGCTCCACTTAGCCCCTACCTCTCCACTAAGGCGTTTGCGTCTTTTCAATCCGGTTTTGTTTGGCATTCCGTTATTTTTTTTTTTGCCAACTCGGTTCGTTTTGTTTTTTCCCATACTTTTCCCACCTCAAAACCAGCCCCCCCCCGTTCCCCCCTTTTCTACCCCGAACTCGATTTTATCTCTTGTTTTCCAAAAACTGTCGTTGGTTTCATTGTGATTTCTCTTAGTTGGGCTCCTTTGCACTGTGCGTTTCCCCGTTTTCTTCTTCCTTTTTGTCAGAATATTATTTTTTTCCTCTCCTGACTTTTACTGCTAGTTTTCCTGACTTGGGAAGCAGCATCTATTCTTGTTCTCTGAACTTTTCTTTGATTGCATTCTGCCTCCCAGCCTAATTTTCTTCCTTCAAGTACCATTTTTTGCTTTGTTCTCGCAGCTTCTTTTCTTTTCTTTTTTCCCCCCCGTCTGTCTTTGGCCGTCCCAAGATCGTCTTCCTGCGTTTTCGGTTCTGCCGTTTCCCCTTGCCAAATTTTTTCTCCGCGGCAATCCCTCGTGCAACACCCCTTCTTCCTGCCTTTGCCAACACCCTATTCTCTTGGTATGCTTTTTTTCTTGACCTGGTCCATGTGCATCCCTTGCTTTTAAGACTTGGTGTACCCAGATCTCTTTTTATCCTTTTCTCCACTTTTTTTCCCCCAATACTTCTACCCCGGCGAGGGCTTCTTACCTTTTGATTCTCCGATGGGTCTAGGCAATTTGGTCCCCCTTTTTTCGTCCTCTTGCGTTCCCTTCACATTGTCTCAGTTCCGGGAAGATCTCTGCCTTTTTTTTGTCCCCTGGCGTTTAATTCATTCCCTTTTTTGGTTGAACCCAATTTTCCCCCATTAAAATACGGTTTAAGAGTTTTTCCCCCTTTTTCTTGAATTTCTGGTGTGCCCTCCTTTCTGTGTGGCACCTTCTCCTTTTTCCCCCTTTTTTTTCCCTTCTGTGTGATTTTTTACTTCGTATCGCCCCGGTGTTTCCTTTTTTTGGCATTCTTGTGTACAACTAAAAAATTCTGTGAACCCCTTCTCTTTACTACCCAATCAGCCGTCTAAATTCAGCCCTATGCGTTCGTTTTGAAGGAATGTGGTTCTTTCGTTTTTATCATGTGATTCTCTACTTGTGTCGCCATTTTCTCTTTCAACCTTTTTGATTTTACCTGCTGTTTCTTTTTCAACTGTGCTTTTGCGTTTAGACATTCGTTCCACCTACCTATACCACGCTTTTCTTTTCATTCTGTTTCCCTTTTTGAACCTGGGCCTTTTTTTGTTTGCCTGCGGAACTATGTTCCCTTGGCCACTGTATCAAAACCCAGTTGGTCCTCTTTGTTTCCCTGGTGGTTTTCCCTCAGACCTGCAAAGGTGCCACGATTTAATCCCCTTTTCTGTCTATATTTATAACGATGCCCACCCCTTCAATTCATTCCGGTAGCGAATTTTTTCAGTCTGATTGCTGCACGCTGTATTTTCTTCCAGTAACGGGTTTGACGCCTTCAGAGACTTTTGAAGTGGCTATTTTAAGGTTATTTTTGCCCGGGAAACCTTCACCCATTTTTTGTGATCCATTTTTTCATTTTCCTTGTTTTCCAACCCGGCGGACTCCTTCCCTAGTACTTCCCAAGTTTTAAATATAGTGACGTTGCCGTTCTCCCTGCCCCTCTTCGTCGTCTTTTTTTTTTTTCCTTCGTTTATTTTCTATGATGACTCCTTTTTTCTTCTTTGGAACTGTTTTCTTTTTGAGTGTCTCATGCTGTAAGGCCAAAATGTGTAGTCATGTTCCACTAGTTTCAAACACCCCCACCCTTTTCCTTTCCCCTCCCGTTTTTTTTTCCCTGCGCGTCTTTTCCTTTATGTCCCCAGTATTCCATCCCTTCCTACCTTCAGTCTTAAGTTACGCTTTCTTCGTTTTTTTCGTTACGCTTGCGTTAAGAACCCCTTTTGACTTTCCACAAACAATTTCCTTTTCCCCCTTCCACCCTCCATATAGTATCAAGCTTTTCTTATTCAGGTAGTTTTCCCCTTTTTGACAACGGCATGTTAAAGGACATTTTATTGTCTTCTTGTTCTCTTTTCCCTCCTCCCTTTTTTTTTTTTTCTGTGCGTTTCCCCCTGCCACATTTTTCCCTACCTTCGGCCTCTTGCGGTTGTCCGTAACCCCTTCTTACGAAAGCCATTTTTTTTCCCATATGGTCTCCGTGTTGATCACATGGGACCGTTGTGTTTTGGGCTCGTTACCTCAACAATGTTGCTTTGTAGGACGGTAACTCTTTTGGACGGGAGTTCTGACCCCAACGGCAACTTGGGGCTTTAGGTGACCCTCTTAAGTTCTTTCAAGTTTACTGTCCCCGTTTGATTTTGACGTGAGTCATGTCAGGCCCCAACATCCTGCGCAGTTTTTTCCCAACCAGGGTTTAAGTCATAACCCTTGCTGTCCGTAGCTTCACCCTCCCCTTACTGTCATTTGACCTTTCCCCGCCCCTCTCCCCCCCCCTCTCACATGGAAGAAAAAAACCCCGTCTTCCATTCGCACTCCCCTCTCCCACCCCCACGAACAAAGCTTCCTATTTTGCCTTTTTCTCTAAAACTTACCAGTCCCCTCCCTTTCCTCCCCCTTTTCAGGGACTTTTTTTTTTCTCTGCTTTTTTTAAAACCTGAGAATGACAAAGTTTTCTCGTTTCAAGAACCCCTTTTTCTGCTTCCTTTAGGTCAGTTTTTATCTCATCCAACCTAAATTTTTCCTGCCACGAAGTGTCCACTCGGTTTGATGTACTCAAAAACCCCGTTTTCTTTTTTCTCCGCCATCCAGGTTTTTCCATGTGGGCCCAGGCCTGCCTTTTTTCCCTTCTTCCCCCCGCGGTGTGTGCTATCAACCGTCTTTTCTAGTCCTTCCTTGTCTTGTGCCCACGGATCGGACGTTACTTATCTCTCCCACTTATAAGACTTAGCGGGACTTTGGTGTCTCTCTTTTCAGATACCACCTTCTGGGAAGAATACTATTTTGATTTGCCCCCCCATGGCTTTAGTACATTGCAACCCCAACCTTTCTTTTGTTTTTTCCCAGTTGTTGGCTCCTCGTAGTTTCGAGAGGGCTTCGCTTTTTTTTGGTTTGTCACCAGCAAAAAACCAGTTCCTTACCTTTCACCCAACGTCCGTCCCTTGCTATTGATATTAGTTTTCCAGGCCCACCCCCCTCACCAGGCCCTAACCTTTCCAGAAAACTATTTCTTGTAGGGGGCCCGGCGGGGAAGCACCCCCAGGTTTCTAGCCACGTGACAGGTCGCCCCACTATTAGACACCCCCACCTCCTCAACGAACTTTCAATTCCCCCCCGTTCGCCTGTGCGCTGGATTTATTATACTTAATTTTTTTTTATGTTACACTTCTGGGGCCGCCTTTTCCCAACCCGGTGATGATACTATCCCCCACCTCCCAGTGGAACTGAGCTTCTCCGGCCCCACCCATGGGCCCCATCTTTTCTTTTTCATTGTCCTTTGTTCAACGGTAGCAATTTTTCCCCCCTTTTATTTCTGTGTTCCACCTCCACGCGGGAACCAAACAACCCCCCAAATGGGTCCCTCTTTCAACTGAACTTACCCCCCTCTGAGCCTTCCTTTCCCCTTTTTCCCCCAAAGGAAAAATTCCCCCTTCTGCCTTTTCCCTTATATGGAACGCTTTCAACCCACGCATGTCTTTAAGGGGGTTGTTCCTTCCCACTTCATTTTATGGCCCCCCCCAACCCTTTTAGGCGGACAGGACGTGCAGATCTTCCCAGCTACAAGAGGTCTCACACCTGATTTCTTCTATCCCTTAAAGGCATTCTTGATTCAATTTTTCTTTTGGTCCACTCCAGCCCTCCAGTTTTTTTTGCCCCTGATCTGGATTTCCCCCTTGCAGCTCCCCCATTCCTCATAAAGCATTATTTAGATCGAGACCCCGCTTTTTGCCAAACTCCAGACTGGCCCCGCCCCCCAGACGCAGAGACTGCCCTCAAGCTAGATAGGCTCAGAAAGACCTAACTTTTTTTTTCCACACGTGGAAGCCAACACGTCCCTTTCCGATTGTACTTTCCGTCCCGTCTGGTTTTAAAGCCAGGGGGTTCTGAGGGGAGGTGCCTGAAACGAGGTGGCCGTTCATTCTTCTGCCCAGTTCACAGGCACTCGAAAGTTCCTCTTTCTTTTTCCTTTTCCATGGGCCCTTCTGGGTCGGAAGTCCTGATTTTTTTTTTTTTCGTCCTTCATGGGCGGAAGGAAGGCAGCTTTTAAAAAAAGCGCTGCACGTTTTTTTTTTTTCCTTGAACGGTCCCACCGCATTGTTTCTTTTTTCCTTCCTTTTTGCTAATGTCCTTCCCAAACTCTATTTTCAATCGCGTGTGGTGGAAACCGCGATACTCCTCGGCTTTTTGGTCCCCTTTTTTTGCACCGTTCTTTTTTTTCCTTTTTTCCTTTGGATAACTTGCCTCCGGAAGCCCTGCAAAATGGTCCCCCCCCCCTAACTTTTTCCTGCACAAACGGATTTCCCGCTCTTTCCTGACCCCTACGGCTATTGTCGACTTTTGATGTCTGACCTTTGACACTCTCGTAAAACCCCAGCGTTTGACGGCTGTTCTTCCCCCCTTTTCTTTTTGCATGGATTGTTCTCTTCTCCTTTTTTTTGTTTTTCCCACGGGTTTGGGCACGTGTTCCCTCTCCCTTCACCCCTGAACACGGGAGAAGGTTTTTGCCTCCCGAAACCAAGACCCCCTTCTAGTGTGATCGTTGGTTTTCAGCGACACTTCCTCCCTCAAGGGAGTGCACCCGCCACTGTTTGTGTCATAGTGTATTCTTTTTTCACTTTACCCCAATTCGACTCCTTCCCGGTACCAGTTTGGCATGCACTAGGAACGTCATTTCTCCTTCAGTTCCCCCCCCCATTTTTTCCGTACTTTTTTTCCCTTTGAAAATATGTTTTGTCTGAGGAGACTCCAGGGATGTACACCTTTTGCCTACCGTGGACTCATTTGTTTTTCTCGGACTTCCCCTATTTCTTCCATTGGACCCCGTCTCCCCTATTTCCAAGGCCTCCCCTCCAGTTACTTTCTCTTTTTTTTTTTTTGTTTTCCTCTGTACTGTGTGGTACATTCGATCCAGTTCTATCCGAGAGAGCGTCGTTCCGTTGAGCGGGCCACATCGAGCACTCCCCTTTCTTTCCCAGTGATACGTTCTTCCCCCCCTTTCCCAACACATCGGGGCCGGACTTTAGCCTAACCGGTGTCCCCGTTTCGCTAAGAATTGTGACGGCTCTTTGCCTTTACTTGAGGACATGACCGCCATTCAACATCAGCGTTTTCCCTTGGAAACTTCCCCTACATCATTTGAATTGATTTTTTGGCGCAAACCTTTTTCGGTGACCCCAACACTCTTGGACCCACAACGTTTTGCTCTCTTTCTACCCCCCTTTCCTCCCTCAGTGGTTGTTTGGTTTCGTCTTGTGAGATTGGTCAGCAGCCTGTTAAACCCACGCGGTCTTTATTGTTCATGCGTTTTCTAAGGGTGGCTTCCATCGGTGTCCCCCCCTGACCCCTATTTTTCGCTCAGGTAATACCCGTTTTCCTTGTTTTTTTCTTTTTTAGTAAGTTGTCCCCCCTTCGGTTCACTCTCTTTCTTCTAGCACTCCGTTTTTTATATTCATTGGCCCCGATTTCTTTTGTATTGACTGCCAATTTTTTTCCCCCCGCTGAACTCCTATGGCCCCCTTTCCTCAAAACCCTCTTGGGCATCTTTCCTTTTTTTCCCCAAGGTTCCCTGAGGTTTTTTCTCTTTTCCGTCGAAAACCCACCCCACCCCAGCGACTGCCTTTCGGTTCCATAGATTGTTTTCCCCCCCTTTTGCTTTTTATTCCTCTGGTGCGCAAACACCCCTCCCCCCCTCCTTGTCATTCCTTGACAACCTCTGCATTCCCCTTTGTTTAACAGAATTGACTTCCCTTTGCCTTGTCACTTTTGGACCCAAAAGATAGGCCTGTCGCTTATATTGCACCTCCGGTCCTTTTTTTGTGTTTTCCTTACGTTTCTCAATTGGTCCACTCATTTTTTTTTAACAAGATGACATCATGTGTCCTATCTCTCTTCTTTGTCCTTTTCGCCTACACCCGACTGATTCCCCCCGCGGTTTTTTTTCTGTTTATTTCTGTCCGTGTTAGTTTCGTGCTAACTGTATGCTTTTTCCCTGTTAGGACCCACGATCGGATACCAAATACTTTTCCCCGCCATCCTTTTCCTCTCTGTTCCCCGTCCCTTTTCTGATCGATTCATGCCTCCTGGATATTCCGTATTTTTTTCCATAGCGCTGCTTCACGCCTGGTTTTTCTTTGGTGGGCCAGGACATGCAGTTATTTTGCCAACTTTTTCTTTTTCGCTTTGCTTTCTGGATTCTTTTTTGCCCCCCTTAATCCCAAAAATCAAACAGACCCCCCTTTCCCCCCCCCCTGTCCCAGCCCTCATTAGCTTTTTTTTTTCCAAAAACAACCGTTCGTCATGAAATGGATCGAGTTTCGTTTGTTTTCTTTATTCGGCCTTTCCGTGGACTTTTTTTTTTTCTGCCCCTTTTTTCTTTTTGCTCAAGGGGCATGTCCCTTGGTTCCTTGGCCTCATCTATCTTTGCTTGGGCACCGCATTGCTGCTTCTGATTTTTCTTGGGTGCAGCTTCTGCCTCCCCCTCCCTCCTTCTGAGGCTCCCTCGGCCGGCCTGCCCCTTTGGTCTGACTTTTTGGCTTATTCGTGTCAGCTTTCCTTGTTCCGTTGGCCGCCCAGCAGCTGGGT